>Ga0181536_10003391_pt1 | contig 17398 bp, 7 predicted proteins | sample PEATcosm2014_Bin_41_FD_121105 | JGI IMG/M metagenome (GOLD analysis project Ga0181536, IMG submission 121105) | Peatland microbial communities from MTU Mesocosm Facility, Houghton, MI, USA - PEATcosm2014_Bin17_60_metaG | ecosystem: Environmental > Terrestrial > Soil > Wetlands > Peat | place... | reverse complement strand
CGGCGACCGCGGCCGCGCCGGTTCTTTAAGAGTATATATCAAACTTCCAACCTGCTCCAAATTGAGTCGTCACACAGGTAAGATTGAGGCAGGTACGCAAATCTTTGGATGCCAACTATGGTGCCGGCCTACGGCGGAGTGGCGCGACGCGCGCTGCGGTTGCTTTTTGTTTTAGTGAACGCTGGGTTCGGGCAAGTTGTGCTTAGCCTGGAATCCGGCCCCGCGGAGCCCGGTTCCACAATTTTGCTGAACCTCACACTAAACTCGGGCCAGACTGCTGTGGCCGGTTTGCAGTGGACTTTGAATTACTCGACGAATGATATTGCCGCGATCCAGGTGGCAATCAGCCCTGCGGCGGCTGCTGCCGGCCAGACAATGACCTGCGCGAACCAAACGGCCGGCGTGGAGTGCCTGCTCGTGAGTCTCTCAGGAGCCATGGTTCCGAATGGTGTGGTGGCGGTGGTGACGGTCACGATCTCGACAACGACTAGCGACGCTACTTCGGCCCTCAGCCTGAACGGCGTGTTGGGCACCTCCCCGCAGGGCGAAGCCATTCCCATACAAGCCAATGGAGCGGTGCTGACGATCAACGGCCCTACAACGAGCCGCCCAGCGCTGCGTTTTGTACCCGTGACTCCATGCCGGGTGGCCGACACGCGCAACGCGAATGGTCCCTTCGGCGGGCCGGCCATCCAGAGCCAAACGTCCCGTGACTTCGTGGTGCCGAATGGAGATTGCGGCATTCCTTCCACGGCAGCGGCCTATTCGCTGAACGTGGCTGTGGTTCCACAGGATACTCTGGGGTACCTGACGGTGTGGCCCGCCGGCCAGCCGCAGCCGCTGGTAGCCACGCTCAACTCGGTGGACGGCCGCATCAAGTCGAATGCGGCAATCGTGCCAGCGGGTTCGGAAGGGGCCATCAGCATCTATGCAACCGACACGACGCACGTGATTCTGGATATCAACGGCTATTTCGTGCCGGCAACGGACACGGCTGCGCTGGCCTTCTATCCAGTGACGCCGTGCCGCATTGTGGACACGCGGAATGCGGATGGTCCGTTGGGAGGACCGAGCCTGGCGGCGAATAGCACACGCTCGTTCCCGATCCAGGGGAGTTGCGGAATACCGGCGGTTGCACAGGCCTACTCCTTGAACTTCGCCGCGGTGCCGAAGGTGCCATTGGGATATCTGACGGCGTGGCCCGCGGGGCAGGCGCAGCCCGTGGTCGCCTCACTGAACGCGGTAACGGGCACGGTTACAGCAAACGCGGTCATTGTCCCGGCGGGTGGAAACGGTGCCATAGATGTGTTTGCCACGGACGACACGGATTTGGTGATCGACGCCGACGGCTACTTCGCGGCGCCGGCATCGGGAGGACTGTCCCTGTACAATCTCGTGCCGTGCCGGGTGTTGGATACGCGCGAGCCTACCGGCGCGCAGCCGTTCGATGGAACGCGCAATGTGAACGTCAGCGAGACCTGTGGCGTGACTGCCGCAGCGAAGGCCTATGTGTTCAACGCGACGGTTGTACCGCCAGCCGCGCTCGGCTATCTGACTATGTGGCCGCAGGGTGAGCCGCAGCCGATGGTATCGACGTTGAACGCGGTCGATGGCGCGATTACTAATAACATGGCGATCGTGCCGACGACGAACGGGTCCATCAGCGCGTTTGCGTCTAACCCGACGCATTTGGTGCTGGATATTTTTGGGTACTTCGCACCGTAGAAGCCATTATGCGGCCGCTACGAGGCTCTCTTCCAGGATGTCCAATGCGCGGCTCATCTCTTCCTGGGTGATTATTAGCGGAGGTGCTAACGTGATGACGTTGCCCATGGTCACCTTGAAACTCAGGCCTCGCGAAAGAGCTTCGTACATGACGCGCTCGGCCAGTTCTCTCGCGGGGAGTCGCGTCTCGTGATCTTCCACGAGCTCGACGTTGATGAGCAGGCCAAGCCCGCGAACATCGCCGATGTGCGGTTGGCGGGCCTGCATCTCGCGGAGGCGGTCAAGAGTCCAAGCGCCCATGGTGCGCGATCTCTCGACCAGATTCTCTTGCTCGATGCACTCGAGTGTCGCCAAAGCAGCCGCGCATGCGACGGGATTCTTCTCGTGCGTATAGTGACCGAGCGCGATGTGGGGAGCCACGTCGAGTTCTTCTCGCGCGATGATTCCGGCGAGCGGGAACAGGGCGCCACCCAGGCTCTTGCCCACCACGAGGATGTCGGGTACGACATCGTAGTGCTGGCAACTGAACATCCGTCCGGTGCGCCCGAGCCCGTGGATCTCATCGAGGATGAGGAGCGCTCCGTGCCGGTCGCACGCCTCCCGCACGCGTTTCCAATAATCGGGCGGCGGGATGACGCCAGTGTTGCGCACGGTTTCGGCGATCACGGCGCCGACGTCGCCCTCCTTCTCCATCACGTATTCGATGTAGTCGGCGCAGCGCAGATTGCACGATCCATTGCAACCGAAGGCGCAGCGATAGGCATTGGGAGGCGGAACGTGTTCGGTTCCAGGGAGCAGTGGCCCGATGCCCGAGCGGAACAGCGCCTCGCCACCGACCGAGATGGCGTCGAGCGATGCGCCGTGGAAAGACTCCCACATGGAAATCGTCTTAAAACGGCCGGTGGCGACGCGCGCCAGCTTCAGCGCCATGCCGATTGCCGTCGTTCCTCCCGGCGCCAGTAAGACTTTGTTCAAGTTGCCCGGAGCGAGGCTTGCCAGTTTCTCCGCGAGGCGGATGGCGGGAATATTGGTGTAGCGCCGGGTGCAGAAAGGAAGCTGCCGCATCTGTTCCTGAACGGCCGCGAGCACGCGCGGGTTGGCGAAGCCCACCTGATGAACATCGTTGCCGTGGAAGTCCATGTAGCGACGGCCTGCGAGGTCCTCCAGATAGATGCCTTCGGCCTTGGCGAGCACGTTCAAGCAAGGCGTTGACAGGGACTGGCGGAGAAAGAACTTCTCGTCTTTTTCGAGCCAGACACGCGTTTCGGCATCAATGTGGGCTTCACTCCAGGCCTTGCGGTTCGGGGAAATGTTGAGGTCGCCTTCGGTCTTCAGTCCGTCGAGAGAGTTTGGTTTGAGTTCCATGTCTGGTTCTGTGCGAACCAGGATTCCCATTTTGGCTTCCTGGCCGTTTCCGATTGTAACAACCGGCCACCTCGGTCTTTCCGGTTATCGCCGCGTAAAGAACGAGTGACAAATGCGCGGAGCTTCAGTGCGCGGCGGGCAGGGTGGTCAATACCTTTTCACGGCCATTGCGCAGGTCGACGCGGGAGCGCTCCGTTGGATAGGCCGTCCCCATGACTCCTTCCCAAACGATGCGGTTGAACTTTTCGGCATTCACGCGGTCCTCACTGCTAAAATCAAAGCCCGCTGTCTTTTCAGCCCAATATGCGGCGTCGTGCGAGGGCTTCCAAACATTCGTGGCTCCTGTTGGCGGAAAAGCAGACGCAGGGATTGGGAGCTTGGTGTTTGCCAGGATCGCCGATGGCGCAGCATCGAAGGTCCACTCCTTTTGATTCAGGTCAAATACGTCGGTCATGGGCCGTTCCGTTGCAGTATTGAGGTTCAGGTGCTCGAGTCCGAGAACGTCCTCGATGGTGCGCACCATATTGACTGTCGTGTAGTAAGTCGAAACCACAGCCCCGTGTTTCACGTAAGGGCCGATGACGTAAGCAGTCGTACGGTGGGCATCTACGTGGTCCGGGCCATCCTGCGCGTCATCCTCAATGCTGAATATCAGCGTGGTGTCCTTGTACGGGCTGTGTGCGACATGCTCGACCAACCGGGCCATCCCGTAGTCGTTGTCGGCTTGCTGTAATTCGGGCGTATTGACTCCGGCGATCGCCACCTCGAAATCTCCCATGTGATCCACCGGGAGTTGAACAATCTCAAAGGCCGGCAGGTTTCCGTGCGCCACATAATCGTCAAACTCACGCTCCCATTCAGCCTCACGATAGAAGTCGGGATAGGCGGGATCGAAACCGCGGAAATACGGATCGCCATATTTATACAGCTCCGGATTCGAGGGACGCGACATCACGACGTTCGCCTGAAAGGGATGCGGCTCGCGTGGAGCCTCCAAGTTTGTGTCACTCATGCAACCGTATTCACGAAATGTGAGGCCAGCACGCAGCACGGCATCCCAGATGTACCCTTTGCCTTGCGGTGCACCGTTGGGACCATCGGGTTCCGCTACATTGGCGGTGCCTGGGAGAAGATCCGGGTCGGAGGGCGTTTTAGGATTTGCCAACTTACGCTCGGCGAGCGTCGCCAGGCCGACGTTGATGTTGCGGTTTATTCCTTCGTACTCGTAGCTTGTGCCGCGGCCGGCATACTGGAGCGGAATGGCTTTTTCGCCGAAGTCACTTTCTCGTCCCGCGGTGCTCCATTGCCATCCGTCGCCACTCACTTCGCCGGTGTCGTAGAAGTTATCCAGATCCACAAACTGGCGGGCAATTCTGTGGAAGTTTGGCGTAAGCCGCTCCCCAAATTCCGTAAGCGCAGGGTCGCCATTTCCCCGGTCGAGGTCGCCGAGCACCTGGTCATAGGTACGATTCTCTTTGATGATGTAGATGACGTGCTGAATTCGCTTCCGGAGTTCACGCATGACCATCTCGTCATGCGGATCGGGCTTGGTATCGAAATGGTTGTTGGCAGCAACCAGGCGCGTCAAACGCTCGAGCGCTGCATCGTCAGGCACCGGCATGCTGAGAAACCCCGCTTTCTCCAGTTGGAAGATGTACTGGTTGCGGGAATTCACAACGACAGCGGGACCAGGCTTGAGGTCTTTGTCATTCTTCAAAGTCACGTGCAGATCGCGATTTGGGCCGGGTACGCTTTTGCCATTCACCACGTACAGTGTGCGGCCGTCACCGCTCACACTCACTGCGTTCGGGTACCAACCGGTTGGTAACAGCCCAACGACAGCGGAACGCGATCCGGCGGCACCAAGGCGAATCACCGCCACCGAATTGGTGCCACCGTTAGTCACGTAGAGTGTGCGCTCGTCCGGCGATAACGCGGCGCTATTTGGCACGCTTCCCGTATAGCCCTTTGGATTCTCGAGCAGCCCTCCAGGAGCAGTTGTCGATACAGTTTCCGTAATGCGATTCTGCTTCGTGTCGATGATCGTAACCGTATCCGTGTTGTCTGCCGTGACGAAGAGACGCGATTGATCGCGATTCAAGATCATTTTGTTGGGATTGCCGGCGAGTTTGATTCGATGCTGGATCGACGGCGAGTGGCCGAGGCTGACAATGACGATTTCGCGGTCGCGGAGGCTCGAGACAAAAGCAGTGGAGTTTCCTTTGACAGCCACCCAAAATGGATATTCACCGCCCGGAACGCCGGCTTTGGACGGCTGCACTTTGCCCGGCCTTAGATCCAACTCTTTCGAGACTTTCCGCGCGGGCAAGTCAATCAGAGAGACCGAGTCGTTATACACATTGGCCACCACCAGGGTGCGCCCGTCTGCGGTAACCGCAATACCACCAGTGGAAAGCGGCTCTTTGCCGACGTTCAAGCCCAGCCCCGAATTATGGCCCAAGGGAATCGGCGCACCACTTTCCTGCCACAGACGACCTGATGCGAGTGAGAAAGTGTGGACGTTGTCATCCGTGCCGCCCGTAATATAGAACTCCTTGCCGTCCGGTGAGAAGCAGATTCCCGCAAAGGTATTTCGAACCTTGAGCACCTGGCGTTGCATGGGCGTATTCCTGCTGATGTCGTAAACGAAGACGTACTCTTCCGAGGCATCCGGCACATTATTGCCGTCAGGCCCCTCATTCAGGTTGTAGCCGCTTGTGAGAATGAGAAGCGTGTGGTTGTCCGGACTTACGGCGGTGCTGATCGCCTGGCCGGCGAGGAACGTGGGAAAGCCCGGGAGGGCCGGATTCAAGGCTTCAAAATGCGCGCCAGGAGCGGCTGAGGGCGTGATCCGCTTTCCAGTCGGCAACACCGATGACCCGTCGTCGTCATCGTCAGCGGCATGAAGGGGTGGCGAACAGGAGATGAGAAGAGACACTGTGAGTATGGCGGAGGCAATCCAGTGATTCTTTCGCATAGATGTGGTGAAGGTGAAACCTAAGACTAAGCCGTTGACCGATTCGCATCATCGAGAATAACAAAACGTATCGCGCATGCGAACTGACAGTGTATATTACCAGGCCAAAGTTACATGGTTGTGACGATGTGTCTTCAGCGCAATCCAACAGCGCTGCTGTTTACACCTAAAGAGACACGGACGCTCGTCCGGAGAACAATGACTTTCGAGGAGGTTTAGCAAAATGCCTTAGCGTGCTTGACCAACGTGGGCGCTTGATTGTGCATCTTGCGCTTTTTTCCGGCATGCGGCCGCCTCTGCCAGTATCGCAAGAAAATCAATCTGAGCAGATCTCTCGCCGCCCAAGTTGAAACGTGCGCACAATTTCTTCTCAGACGTGGCTTAAAATCCCGAACCGGCTCACCAAATCTTCAGGGTTGACCAAACTTCAGGTTATCGTCGCGTTTGGCAGTTCGGGCTACAGGATATGTTAGCCACGTGCGGCGTGTATTTCCACCTCGACCCTGTGCTCCTGATGGTCGTCAACAAGGGGGATAGCCTTGTCGTTTCTCTCCACGCCGTCAACTGTCACCGTCGTTCCGTCACCTGTGGCAGGCGTTTGGCGGACAACAACATGGTAGACAGTCTCCCGATATCGATAGTGCACCTTGAACTCTTTCCAGTGCGCTGGCAGGCACGGCGCGAACTGCAGTTTATCCACCTCGATCTTCAGCCCAAGGAGTGATTCCACGATCAGCCGGTACATCCAGCCGGCAGAGCCCGTGTACCAGGTCCACCCTCCACCGCCGGTGTGCGGCGAGACCGCGTAGACGTCCGCCGCGACGACATACGGTTCTACTTTGTAGGTTGCTATGGCCGCTGGCGTTGCGGCATGGTTCACTGGGTTGATCATGGCCAGCATTTCCCACGCGCGGCGGTTGTCGCCCAATGCGGCGAATGCCATCACGGTCCAGATCGCGGCGTGGGTGTATTGTCCACCATTTTCTCTAACGCCCGGAACATACCCTTTTATATAGCCGGGATCCAAATTCGATTTGTCGAACGGAGGATCCAAGAGTTGGACCAGAGCATCGCTCCGGCGAACAAGGTGCTGATCCACCGATGCCATAGCCATGTGCGAGCGCTTGGCATCGCCGGCCCCAGATAAAACAGACCAGCTCTGCGCGATCGAATCAATCTGGCATTCGGGGTTACTGGAAGACCCGAGCGGCGAGCCGTCGTCGAAGTACGCGCGGCGGTACCACTCGCCGTCCCAACCATGCTGCTCGATATTCTCACGCACGCGAGCCGCCTCGCTCCGGCAACGTTCGGCGAAGTCGAGGTCGCTACGCTTGCGTGCGATCTCGGCAAATCTCGTTAGGACATCATAAAGAAAAAAACCCAACCAGATGCTTTCCCCTTTGCCGTTTTCACCCACTCTATTCATGCCGTCGTTCCAGTCACCGGAACCCATAAGCGGCAGGCCGTGCTCACCCGATGTGAGGCCTCGCAGGATAGCTCGCACGCAGTGTTCGTACAAAGGGGCCGTTTCCTCAGATTGAATCGGCAGATCGTAGTACGAGTCTTCGTCCTGGTTTACAGGGCGGCCATCGAGGAAGTGGACGGGCTCATCCAACACCCCTGTGTCCCCTGTGCTTAGAACGTAACGGGATGTGGCCAGGGGCAACCAAAGATAATCATCCGAACAGTGTGTGCGGACGCCTCGGCCCAAAGGAGGATGCCACCAGTGCTGGACATCTCCTTCCCGGAACTGACGAGCCGCGGACCGCAGCAAGTGCTCGCGCACCAGGCGCGGCTCTGTATGGGTGAGGGCCATCACGTCCTGCAATTGATCGCGGAAACCGAACGCGCCTCCAGACTGGTAGAATCCGCTCCGCCCCCACAGACGGCACGCTAGAGTTTGATACAGAAGCCAGCCGTTAGCCAGGACGTTGACGGACTGGTCGGGTGTTTCCACATGCACCGCGCCGAGCGTGTGTTTCCAGTACTGCCACACTGCTTCGAGCGCGCCGCGTGACGCAGCCGGCTCCCGAAATCGACGCACCAGGTTGCTGGCATCATCGGCGTCTCGACCTGCACCGAGCCTGAAGACAATTTCTCGCTCTTGCCCGGAGGCCAGCTCGAATGGAACTTGGATCGCAGCACAAGGATCCAATCCGACCCCCACCTTCCCAGAAAGCCGGGACTGCCGCATAGCGGCCGGTGCCCGAAGCGTGCCGTTGCGCCCAAGAAACTCAGTGCGATCGCCGCTCACGGTCCGGACCGCGTCATCCACATCGAAGAACGCAATCCGGCCCGCGAACTCCGTATTGTATGGATTCCGCGCGAACAGCACACCGCTCGCGGGATCGATTTCGGTGACCACATGCATGGATGATTTAGACCGCAGATCGCTTAGCACCCATTCGACATAGCCAGTCGCGGAGAGCTGGCGCGTTCGTCCTGACTCGTTTCGCACCTTGAGGACCGAGAACTTGACCGATGCATCCAGGGCCACATAAACCCATAACTCCGAATGAATGCCGCTCTCGGTATGCTCGAAGACGCTGTAGCCGAATCCGTGGCGGCTGATGTACGGGCTCGCTCCCCGCCGGGGCAGCGGCGTGGGGGACCAGAAGTGGCCGCTCTCTTCGTCACGCAGGTAGAAGGCTTCTCCGCCCGAGTCGCTCACCGGATCATTCGACCAGGGAGTGAGACGGAATTCGTGGGCATTCTCACCCCAGGTATAGGCGAGGCCGCTCTCTGAGATGACGGTGCCGAAGTGCGGATTGGCCAGCACGTTGACCCACGGCGCTGGCGTCGTCTGTCCCTCCGAGGTCGTGATTACGTACTCGCGCCCATCCGGAGTGAATCCTCCGAGGCCATTGAAAAAGATCAGATCGCGGAAAGACGACTCGGTGGCTGCTGCAGACTCGGTATGATGCGTCCGGGTCGGAGCGAATGGCGGGACCGGTACTTCAACAATGCTCCGGCCATCGATCTGGTCCGCCAGCGATCCCCGCGTATCCGTGATGATGGCGCGGGCGACCGATTGGATCAGAACGCGGTCCTCGTCCGATATCTGGTCACCGGACCTTATAAAGATGCCGCCTGGCCGATCGGTCACGTTGGCTTCGACGCCCGCGGCAATCAGCCCCATGATCTGGTCGTTTAGCAGCTGCCGGTAACCAGCGTGATCTTCGTTCCAGATCACGAGGTCGGCTGCCAGTCCTTTGGAGCGCCAATACGCGTGAGCTTGCACGAGTTGGCGCACCAGTTCGATATTGGCCGCATCTGCAATCTGCACCAGCACGATAGGCAGGTCGCCGGAAATGGAGTAGCCCCACAAGCCGGACTGGCCGCGGCGGTTCTTGATGAGCACGCTTGCGTCGGCGCGCAGCGAGGAATTCGCATAAATGACAGAGTTGGCGAGTCGGCCATAGAGTTGCGCGTCGGCCTCGGTGGCATTGAGTTGGCGAAGGACCACTTGGCTATGGGTCCACGCCAGATCGAAAACGCGATTCGCCAGACGCTGGTCCTGGTATTTCTCGACAAGGCCGAGGCATGCGTCGCGGTTGGCGCCGACGCCGGTGACCATATTGATCGTCACCGATTGTTCCGGATCGAGCGTGATTCGACACCGGATTGCGACGATTGGGTCCAACACCGAGCCTTGACTGCCCGAGAGCGCCGGGGGACCGGTTACCGCTTGTGGATTGGCGACGGTGTTCCCACGGCCGATGAACCGCATGCGGTCAGTCTCGTAGGAAACTTCTCCAAGATCCGCTCCGTGTACCGCCATCAAATGAAACATCCACGGAGACTGCTCATCGCGGGAGCGTGGCCGGCGCGTACAAAGGATCGCCTGGCGTTCGGGGACAATCTCGGTCTGAACAAAAAGGTTGCTGAACGCAGGATGCAGCGCGTCGGCAGCAGGTGAAGCGAGAACGACCTCTGCGTAGCTCGTGACATCGATCGCTCTGCGGGTCCGTGAGCCGTTGGTGATGGTGACTCGCCGCAGCTCGATATCATCCTCGGGTGAAACGGCGATCTCCGTGTGCGTGTCGAATACGTGGCCGCAGGAGCGAAACTCGGCTCGTCCCTCAGAGAAGATTGCTTCATAAGTCTTCCGCTGCTTCAGTGTCGGCTGATAGGCGGTGGACCAGAACTCTCCGCTTTTCACGTCGCGGATGTAACAGAACGTTCCCCAGTTGTCGCAAACCGCGTCCTCGCGCCAGCGGGTGATTGCGATGTCCTTCCACCGGCTGTAACCGCCGCCCGCGTTGGTTATCATCACGTGGTACCTGCCGTTCGACAGCAACTGCACTTCCGGAATCGGCGTGTTGGGGCTGCTGAAGGCGCGCACCGACGCCTCCGGGACATTCGAAGTGGAACGAAAACCGGAGGGCTCGGCGGTGTGGGAGTTGAACGGTGTAGTCCTTGGTATCCGCTCCTGTAGCAACAGCGTGGTCGCCTGGAACGAGGGATACGACTCGAATCGCCTCTGCATGGGGCGGTCGAGGAGCAGGTAGGCCAAAGATAGGAAGCTCATTCCCTCGTGATGGGCCATGAAGGATCGAACCACGGCAGCCGATTGGCCGCGCGGCATACGGGACGGCGTGTAGTCGATTGCTTCATAGAAGCCGTATCTTCCTTCAAATCCACCGGCGGCGAGCCTCTGCAGGTTGAGGCAGGCCTCTTCAGGCGCCACCATCAGCGCGAGCGCCGACGCATACGGAGCAATGACCAAATCCTCGGCCAGCCCGCGTTTTAGCCCCAGGCCCGGCACGCCGAATGCGCGGTACTGGTAGTTGAGATGAACGTCGATGGTGTTGTAACCGGATTCGGATACTCCCCACGGCTTACCGCAGGACTTTCCGTACTCGATCTGTCTCCGCACCGCCGCCTTGTAGGTCCGGTCGAGCAAAGTATTTTCATAGGTCGGCATGACCAGTAGAGGCATGAGGTACTCGAACATCGAACCGCTCCAGGAAAGGAGAATCGGTTCTCCACCTACCGTTGCGAGCAGGCGCCCCAACGCAAACCAGCTCTCCTGCGGAAGTTGCTCCTGCGCAATCGCCACGAAGCTGCACAATCTTGCTTCGGAGGCCAGCAGATCGTAGTAACTCGCATCCCGGCGGCGCTCACTCACGTTGTATCCAATGGCCAGTAAGTGACGCGTCTTGTCATACAGGAAGTCGTACTCCATGGCGGCTAGCTCGCCACAATCGAGCGCGAGACTTTCGATGGCCTCAATCCTTGTAGTCGCTCGCAGGCTTGCGTCCGGAAGATCCAGCTCACGCTTCGCCAATTCGCGCAGCGTTGGGACCTCACCGATTTCATCAGCGCCGCCGGCAGCGTCGCCAAGCGTCAGCTCATCTAGGGCGCCCTGGCATTGCCGAGCGAACGCACCTGCCCACCATTTCGTTTGGCTATCGGAATGAGGACCAAGGTGATCGGTTAGATCGGCGGCGGACGCCGCCAGCCGGCCAAGATAGAGTCGGGTAGACGCAAGCCCGGTCGGCCGGGGCTCCAGATTCATGTGCAGTTGGGAGAACTGAGCTGCACAGGCTCCTGCCGCAGTCTTCTCCAAAACGCTCAGCGTGTCCTCGAGCCCGTCGAACAATCGCGATCTCAGGATCTTCTGATCGGGAAGAGCCATCAGGCCCGCGCGCAATGTCAGCAGATGGCCCGCAAGGTTCCCGCTGTCCACGGTGGAGATGTATAACGGCGGCAGCGGTTTCAGAGACTGCGTGTCGTACCAATTGTAGAAGTGGCCCTTGTAACGTTCTAACCCTTTCATCGTATGAAGCGCATTCGCCGTACGCTCGATGAATTGTGCCGCGGAAATATATCCAAAGTCGCAGGCGGACAAATTAGCGAGCAGCGCAAGGCCCATATTGGTGGGTGATGTGCGGTGCGCGATAGCGCCTACGGGATGTTCCTGATAGTTATCTGGCGGTAGCCAATGGTCTTCAGGGCCCACGAATGTCTCAAAGAACGCCCAGGTTCTGCGCGCAAGATTCCGCAGGAAAATCGTCTGGTCGACCGTCAGCCTAGCAGGCCGGCGAGCGAGCGGCAAGCTGATCCACCATGCAATTGCGGGCGAGACTAACCAGAGGCCCAACACAGGCCCAGCCACGGCCAAGGCGATTGGCCTTGAAAGCGCCAGATAAATCACCGCAGAAATAGCAATAGCTGGTGCAACCCACATGGATTGGCAGCAGGCGAAGAGGTCCTGGCGGCCACTGCGATCCGGGCCGCTCGACGGGTTCCATTCCAGCAGTCGTTTATGTGTGAAGAGCATCCTTCCGGCGGTTCGGACAATCGCATCCAAACTGAAGAACGCTTCGTACGGGAGGCACACGAGGGTAAATGCGGCCTGGGCAAAATGCCGCTCGGTCGAACGCATCCAAGCTGCGAAGTGCTGGCTCAGCAGTACATCATCCGGCTTCTGAAACACATCCAGAATCGAGGCCAGCAAAGGTGGGATTAGAATGATTGCGATTACCGATAAGGTCCAGAACCAAGCTGGTAACAGGATCGTCCAGCCCGCGGCCAACAGCAGCATCAATGCCGCGGGCGTCAGACTACGCCGAAGGTTGTCCAGAATCTTCCAGCAGGACAGCCCGGAGAGAGGATTTTTCTGGTTATGGTGGTTCGGGCCGGGAACACGCGGCAGCAGCCACCGCGCAATCTGCCAGTCGCCACGAATCCAGCGGCGCCGGCGGCTGACGTCGGCGCTGTAGCGAGCGGGATATTCCTCGTACAACTGCACGTCGCTCAGCAGTCCCGCGCGCGCGTAGCACCCTTCCAGAAGATCGTGGCTCAGGATCCGGTTCTCGGGAAAGCGCCCGTTGAGTGACCGCTCGAACGCATCGACATCGTAAATCCCTTTGCCAATGAACGAGCCTTCGGCAAACAGGTCCTGGTACACATCGGAGACAGCACGAGTGTACGGGTCGATGCCCGGTTCACTCCCCCACAATCGCGCATATCGGGACCGGTTAGTGCCCGGCAGGCTGACGGCGACGCGTGGCTGAAGAATGCCGTATCCCTCAGTAACGCGCTGCTTGCCTTCGTCAAACCGTGCCCGATTCAGCGGATGCGCCATAGTTCCCACAAATTGCCACGCCGAATCGCGCGGAAGTTGTGTATCCGTGTCGAGGGTGATGACGTACTTTACACCCGCCAAAACTGATGTCTTACCGACGACGCGCGAGAAGGGATCACCTGTGTGACCAAATGTTCCCCCGCGCAGAAGCGAGTTCAATGCCGCAAGCTTTCCTCGCTTACGCTCGTAGCCCATCCAGAGCTGCTCTTGAGGATTCCAGCAGCGCGGGCGATGGAAAAGAAAAAAGGTGCCGCTCTTTGCGCCGTCGTACTTTTCGTTGAGCTCTTCGATCCCCTTGCAAGCGAGGCGTAACAGGGGTTCATCTTCCGGTAGAGTTTCCGCGCGCGCGTCTTGAAAATCAGTCAACAGGCCGAAGTGCAAATTCGGGTCTTGATTGGCGAGGAACCGGACTTCCAGCGCCTCGATCAGATCCTCGACGCTTTGAGCACTGGCGAGCATCGCCGGTACCACAGCCAGGGTACGCAATTCTGGCGGAATTCCTTCGGAGAAGTCCATGCGCGGCAACGCATGGGGCGTCGCCAGCAACGTCGCCAGCCAGTTCGCCAGCGCGACCGCTAGCTGACTTGTGCACAGAAACGAGACGACCCCAGCCAGTGCGAGTGTCCAACCATGAAACCCACTTGCATGCGCTTTCGCCAGTAAACTCGCTGTGAAAAGCAGGGTGATCAGCAAGATCGCGCCCAGATAGACAGACAAAGGAAAGTAGCGTACAATCCCGTGGAAAGTCCCGGATACAGATACGCGGATGTTAGCTGTTCGCGCAAGCTGCGGAAGTCCGTTGTCGATCAAGTAGAAGCCAACATGCGCCGCTCGATCTTCGCCGCCTTTCCGGGCCAGACCCTCGCGAGCCAGTTGGATCGCTTTGCGCGCCACGTCGGCTTCTGGCAACCGGCTGCTTTTCGCTACCTTCTCCACGGCGTGACGATACCGGTCGCGTGTGGCGAAGTCCATTCTGCCGTATACGCCGCTGGGATCCTCGCGCAGCGTCTGCTCGACCGCGCTCATCGTCTCGACGAACTCGCGCCAGTCCATTGCTCCGAGAAATCGGAGGCTGCCGATGGTGTTGCTGATGGAAACCTGGTCGGCGGCCTGCTGTTGATTCTCCGACTGCACCAACTGCTCAATCGTTAGGCCGGACTCAGAGAGTTGCTGCTCTATCCAGGTGAGCGGCAATGCCAACGCGGGACTCTGTCCCTGCAATCGGCGCGCAAATTCCGCGACAAAGGAGCTCACCATAGGCGGACTCGATCGCGCCATGTCCGCGATCACCAGAATCAGGCTTTTGGGGTCCTTCTCGGCGATCTCCGTCATCTGGTCCGCCCAAGAGTCTGCATGGTTTCGGTCGATCCTGTCGGCCGCGACCCGGGTTGCCACGCGACGGAGATTCTCGATCAGCGCCAGGCGTAGCATGATCGGGATGGCCCACAGTTCGCCTAACTTGAGAGCAGTGACCGTTTGGTAAGCTGCCACGAAGCTGGTGAGGCTCTCGGGATCCACCCGTCCGTCACCATGTGAAATCGTTTCTAGCGCGATGTCATACACGCGCGGAAGTCCAGCCGAAACTCCGCCTAGCAGGGCAGGTAGTTCCTGGCTGTATCCTTTTGGCAGATGCCTCTTGGCCGTCCGAATCTGCTCTTCGATCAAGTAGAAGTTATCGAGCAGCCACTCCCCGGCGGGCGTGATCCTGCGGTTCGCCTGAACGGCGTCCGACAGCAGGCTGCGGACCCCAATCAGAACTTCTTCGTTCTCAGCCAGCCGTGTTAGAAGCCGATCGCGAGCAGGGTGCGGACTCAACTGATGCGAAGCCGCCAGTGTCTTGCCATGCAGCTTCATCTGATCGGCGCTGAACAGCTCCGATCGCAGCGGTGGCTCGTCGCCGGCATACTTCTTGGCAAAACCATTTCCGCGGAGGCTTGCACTCAAATGGAGCCAACCGTTGAAAACCGTTTTGTTGCTGGCCCTCACCAGTCCAGTTAAACCGACTGACATGATCCCCCATCGTGCCGGGCATCAGGCATCTGTGGAAGGCTCTGGTTCGGATCAAGGGTGAGTTTCAGAGTCATACGTTTCATGCATTCCCCGATGTCGATGCTTGGACTAGCAATTTCGGCAAAGAAACAGGATAACCTGTTAGGACTGTATTTAGACTAGCTAGCTCATCGTGAGGGGATCCGCCGAATCAGCCGTCCACCCATCTCATCAGGAGTTGATCGTGTGGAGGCATCTCGCGCGGGCGCTGCTTCTCGAGAGGGACACGCCATCACACTTATCGACGGTACTTCCACGAGATAGTCATAAATTCCCCGCCGTCGCTCGACAGAGTCCGGCGGGGCGACGATGCTCCTTCCGAGAATCTTACATCCTTCGACGCTCTCACCCACCTCATGATTGAATCGGGAGCGAACCATTTTGGTCATCATTGTCCTTGCTTCGCCTCGTTCATTCCCACCGCCGTGACCTCCTTCTTGGAACGAGAGCCTCCGTTGCCGGAGTGCCGATACAATTGTGGACGAGCTGCGCTCACATTGATGCCCCGTCCCTTGAGTTCAGAGCCGTGCAGGGCCGCGATCGCTTTTTCCGCGGCGCTATCATCTGTCATCTCGACAAACGCAAAGCCTCTCGGATGGCCGGTCTCCCGATCAGTCATCATCCTGAACCGGTCCACTGATCCATGTTTCTCAAAGATGGATCGGATGTCCTGTTCGGTGGCGTCCGGGCTGAGGTTTCCTACGAAAATATTGTTCATCTGGTATCTCCCTTGGCGCCCGAAAAGGGCGCAATTGGTCTGAGCGAGTGGTTTCAGATGGCCGGGCCGAGCTCGGCATGTTCTGGCCATTCAACCGGGTGAGATCGAACCTGCGAGTTCCGCTCTAAGATATCGGCCCATTCGGGATCAGCTCTAAGGTTGACGAAGATTCCGAGGGCGCAGCCATACGGTCCACTGGCGAGAAATACTTCATCGCCAGTCCCTAACGTTGACAGGTTATTGGGGGCTTGCACTAGGTTCCGTCCATTTCTGGCAAAAGCCATCCGGGACGGACGGTAAAGGTGGCCGGAAAACAGCTAGGCCGCTCGGCTCATGGTGGGTGATGCCAACTCCAAGTTTAGCAGATGGCCGGGTAGCCAACGCTGAAAGTAATTGCGGCCCCGATCGGGCTACATATCCGTATCGGGGCTTATAGCGAGCCTACCAGCGTTTGCGAAAACCGCCGCCACCAGCGCCGCCACGATCGTTCTTTGGTCGGGCTTCGTTGATGTTCAGCGCCCTGCCATCGACGCTTGTACCGTTCAAAGCAGCGATAGCCTTCTCCCCCTCACCATCGTTGTCCATCTCGACAAATCCAAAACCTCTTGGTTGTCCCGAATCACGGTCCGTGCAGATGTTGACGCGTCCGACAGTTCCGTGGGGTTCAAACAGTGAACGCACCGTCTCTTCGGTTGCTCCAAAGCTGAGGTTGCCTACATAAATATTCTTCATTCGTTTCGTTTCCTTTACTGGTTTGAACAGCGGCTAATTTGGAAGGTGGACGAATGTAGCGAAGTAGGCTAAACCAGTCTGCCTTGAATAATTGGGCGGGATCAAATCCATAGTTAGCATAACACAGATACGTTCACTTTAGGCTTTTTCACGGCCAGGCACTGGCTCTGGGGGTGCGCACTTGCGACGGCGGCTGGGAGGTCGGACGTGAACGTAGCGACGCCACACTTGCGCGGCAAGTGGTCGCCGACGAAAGCGGTCTTGCGGACTTTAGAATTGCTTTTCATGAGGTCATTCCTTTGCTGCCCAGCGGCGGCGCGCCGCTTCGATCAATCTGAATCTCCGGATTGTGCGACAGACGGGAAATGAAGTGGATCTCTCAGGTTTTGCAGTTCCCGGTAATAGTAAATTGGCGAAGGTCGCTTTCCGTTTAGCTTCAGAGCCTTGAGAAACGCGATTTCCTCTTCGGTGGCGTCACCACTCAGGGAAGCGTCCTTCAGGAATTGGTCGAGTCCTGGTTCTATGACGACAGGCTTTGGGGGCTCTTGTTCGGCAAACTCAAATCGCTTCCGAGCGTCGGCGGCCAGCCGCTGGTTCAGAATAACCTCCATGCCAAAGGTCTTCAGATCGATATCCCAAGACTCGATCATTGGATCCAGGAAGGCGATGCAGTTTTCAATCGAGATGTTGAAGACGTCCGTGTCCAGAAACTCGAGAAGGTCAACGCGCACCTGCTCAT
>Ga0181536_10003388_pt1 | contig 17401 bp, 14 predicted proteins | sample PEATcosm2014_Bin_41_FD_121105 | JGI IMG/M metagenome (GOLD analysis project Ga0181536, IMG submission 121105) | Peatland microbial communities from MTU Mesocosm Facility, Houghton, MI, USA - PEATcosm2014_Bin17_60_metaG | ecosystem: Environmental > Terrestrial > Soil > Wetlands > Peat | place... | reverse complement strand
GCGACCGAAGGCAGTTCGTGATCTATTGGTATCAGGCGCACGGACGCAGCGTGGCCAATGAATATCTGGCGAAGATATACTTGGTGGCCGATGCAATCCGGATGAATCGCACCGATGGCGCGCTGGTCCGGGTTATCGCGCCGGTCGAATACGGCGAAAGCGTCTCGGCGGCAAGGCTTCGGGCCGAGGCATTCGCCGCGCAGCTATTGCCCATGCTCCCGCGCTTTATCCCGGACTGAGCGGATTGCGCGCGGCGAGAAAAGGCATTGCAGCTTATCGAACGACTTCAGGCTGTGCGTACGAAAAATGCAGCCGGCAAGGATGGAAGACAGTGAAAGGCCCGATCAATGCAATTCATTTCAGTTTTGTTGCCAGAGGCGGCTTGATGAATCGTCGAGCGTCATTTTGGGTCGTTGCGCTGTTTGCCGCGGTCGCTCTGCTGGCCGGGTGTCACCGCGATCCAAACGTGCGGAAGCAGAAATATCTTGAGAGCGGAAAGCGCTACAGCGCCGAGGGCAAGTACAAAGAAGCGGCAATTCAGTATCAGAACGCCCTGAAGATCGATAAGAGCTATCCCGATGCGCATTATGAGCTGGCGCAGGCATACGAGCATTTGGGCCAATTCGGCCAGGCCCATCGAGAACTGGTCGCCACTGTAGACCTACAGCCGGCGAACTATCGGGCGCGCATCGATCTCGGAAACCTTCTGGTAGCCGGCGGCAAGATCGACGACGCGCAGGCGCAGGCCAACGCTGTAATGGCCGCGCAACCGAATAACCCCGATCTCCACGCTTTGCTCTTTACCATCGCGACCAAGCAAGGACAAAAGGACCAGGCCCTGGCCGAGATTCAGCGCGCATTGCAACTTGATCCGAATCGGGCAGCGTTCCACGAGGAACTTGCGCTGCTTCAGTCGGGCGATCCGGCCAATGCTGCCGCGGTCGAACAAGAACTGAAGAAGTCGGTCGCGCTCGATCCGAAATCGGCGAACGCCAAGCTGATCCTAGCGGGATTTTATGCCCGCAACAGCCGCTGGCCGGAAGCCGAGCAGACAACCCGGGATGCTATCGCCGCAGATCCAAAAAGTCTGTCGGCGCGGGAAACTCTCGCGCAGATTTTTCTCCGGCAGGGCAGCCAGGCCAAGGCCGAGGAGGTGCTGCGCCAGGCAGCCACCGACCTTGCGGACGATCCCCAGGGAGTGCAACTGCTGGCCGATTACTTCGAGCGCTCCGGACAGGCCGATAAGGCCAAGGCGGAGTATGCCGGCTTGTCGGCAAAGTATCCCAAGAATCTGCCTGTGCAGGAGGCATACGTCCGGTCGCTGCTTCAGGTCAAGGACTTTGCCACGGCCCAAACCGTGATCGCCGGATTGATGAAGAAGAACGGCAAGGATCCACAGGTGCTTGCGTTGAACGGAATCGTATTGCTCAACAATGGCAAGGCCGACGATGCGGTCAATGCCCTCTCGGAGGCCGCAAAGAATTATCCTAAAGATGCTTTCGTGCAGTACTGGCTGGGTAGGGCCGCGCTGGCAAAAGGCGATATTCCTCTGGCTGAAAAGAGCCTTCGCCAAGCCGCGGAACTGAATCCGTCCATGCTGGACGCGCAGCAGGAACTGGCGCGAATAGCGAGCTTGCGCGGCGACGCGGATTTGCTTTTCGATGTGGCGAACAAGACGATAGCCGCCGCTCCCCGCTTTCCGGGCGGCTATGTGTGGCGCGCCGCCGTCGAAATGAAGCGCAACTCGGCGGACAAGGCTGAAGCCGACCTCAAGACCGCAATGAGCATCGCCCCGCAAAGTCCGCAAGCCTATCTGGAGCTAGGCAAGATACGGTTTTATCAGAAGCGCTTCCCGGACGGAGTCGCGCTGCTGGAGCAGGCTCTGCAATATGATCCTAACTCCGTCGAAGCTCTTCGCCTGCTGGCCGGTTACGATCTCAACCAGAAACATGCGGACAAGGCCCTGGAGCGCCTGAATGCGCAAATTGCCAAGAGTCCGAAGAATAGCGGCTTCTACGATTTGCTGGCGCAACTGCAGATGCAGAACAAGAACCTGGACCAGGCGGCAGCGGCGGCCCAGGCGGCTATGAAGCTGAATCCGAGCGACAGCGAGGCAGTCATGCTCTTCACGCAGTTGCTGGTGCAGCGCGGCCAGACGGCCAATGCTATCGGCGTCTGGGAACAATGGTCGAATGCGCATCCCAGCGACGCCGGCGCCCTTGCCATTCTCGGAACCCTCGAGGAAGCGCGTGGTAATCCGCAGAAAGCGGAGACTTATTACAAGAAAGCTTTGCAGTTGCAGCCGCAGCACCCTCTGGCGGCGAATAACCTGGCCTACCTGATGCTTCAGAACGGCGAGAACGCGGATGTCGCTTTGACGCTGGCGCAAACCGCCCGGCGCGGTATGCCAAACTCGCCCACCACCGCCGATACCCTGGCTTGGGCTTATTACCACAAGGGCGCCTACGCATTCGCCCGCGATCTCCTCGAGGACGCGCTCAAGGTCAACCCCAACAGCGCACCGATGCAGTATCACCTGGGGATGGTGTACAGCAAACTTGCGGATAAGAACAGCGCGATAACTCACTTGAAGAAGGCCGTGTCGCTGGCGCCCGATTCGCCGGCGGCAAAAGACGCAAAAGCGGCTCTGCAAGGAATGGGCTAGAGCATTTTCGTGGATAGTGCAAGAACTTGGGTGCCCCACCCTGGCCGCGTCTATGTTTTTGCGGTTAAGGGGGATAGCATGATGCTTGCACTAAAGGAACAGTGAAAGCGCTATTGACAGCGGCCCGGTCTTTGAGCCGGGTGTTGTCGCCGAATTCAGCCATCCACCATCGTCCGAAGTGTTCATGACGATGGAGCGCGATTTATGACAGGGCCAAATCCAACGCCTCTTTCGCGGCAGGACTGGAGACCTATGTCGATCAGGCAGTTTGCACTTAAAAGTATCTTTTGTCTCCTTCTTGTATTCTTCCTCGAATTGTCGTCTTACAGCCGTGACGAGGGGCAAAGCGGTCCATCGAAGGAATCGACAAAGTCTACTTCGCCGGTCGGACAAACCTGGTTCATTCGTCCCGACGGCGGAGATCGCAAGCAATGCACAGGGAAGGCCGATGCAGCTTACAGTGGAAGCGGTACGATGCAGCCTTGCGCATTCAAGCACCCGCACTATCTGTTTACCGACGAACAGTACGGCAACAAAGCCTGGGTGGTTGAAGGCGGAGATACCATCATCGTGCGCGGCGGTCCCTACCGCATGGGATACAAAGGGCCTAACCCGAAAGATTATTGGGGAAACTGTCCTGGCGATCCCTATGGCTGCTCAATGCCGCCCATTCCTTCGGGGACGGTTGCACGCCCGACCCGATTGCTGGGCGAAAACTACCAGAGTTGCAACAAGAAGACGGAATTGTTTGGCGGCTATGCGCTAGGCGTCATTATCAATCTGAAGGGATCTAAGCATATAGATGTCGAATGCCTGGAACTGACGGACCACAGCCAATGCACGCATGTTGGAGGCGGCGAGCCAAAGTCGGAGGTGTGCAATAGCTTTTATCCGCTGTCGGATTATGCCGGAGCGGGCATTGTGACAGGCGGAGAAACCGCAGGCGTGGTTCTGAAGAATCTCGATATTCACGGGTTTACCTCGCGCGGCATTATCGGCGCAATCGGGGGAGAAGTAACAGCCGACCATGTGCGGATTGCGTTCAACGGCGGAGCGGGATGGGACTTTGACGATGGAAAGGGAACAAAGAGCGCTTCCGATGCCATGATTCATGCTTCCTATCTCACGGTGGAGTGGAATGGGTGCAATGAAGAGTATCCGATTGCCCATGCAATACCCGTTATTAGCTGTTTCGACCAGGATTCCGGGGGCTATGGGGATGGCATCGGAACACCGGATACTCCATTGAACCTTACCTGCGACCACTGCATTTTCCGCTACAACACCCAAGACGGTCTGGATCTATTGCATGTGAGCGGTAGCCTGATTTCCATTACTAACTCCATCGCTTACGGCAACATGGGACAGCAATGGAAAATGGGCCTCATGCGCAGTATTGTGTTTCAGAATAACGTGACTGTCCATAATTGCAGGCGATTGTCGGCGCCCATGCCCGGCGCTCCGGATGGATATAACAAGCATCTCTCCCTCTTCTGCAGAGCCGCCGGCGATGGCATCGCATTTGCTGTCAACGACTCTGGATATTACGTCTTCCAGGACAACAGCTTTGCCGGCTATGGGGCGACAAGTTATGACATCTCCTGTTCTGGAAGTTGTTCAAAAGCTAACATTATTTTCCAGAACAATCTTCACGTGGGTTATAAAGACCCGGTGGGAGGCGAACCTCCGGCGGTGTTCTACACCACTGGTCTCCCGCGCAATCCATTCGCCGCGCGGAATCACAACATTTACTACAATATGAGAAGTTGTCCATCCGGTGCGGCTGAACGTTGCGTGGATCCGAAGATCGTCAAGCTGCCTGCGTGGAACGGAGAAGCGAGTTTGGATGGCATCGACTTTCATCTGACGAGAACCAGTCCGGCACGCGGCGCGGGAGTTGCCGTACAGGGCCTGAACATAGATTACGATGGTGTTAAGCGTCCAGCAAACTCACCGAACGACATTGGAGCCTTCCAGTTTCCCCTTGATGCGGGAACCGCTCCACAGGCGAAATGACACGCGACCCTTCGTTTCTTCCGGGCTATTGAGGGCATTGAGCGGAAGTTTCGGAGTCATCCATGGTTCTGTTCACATAACCCTCGGAGCCGGAGTGCGAAACCACCTTGCCGGGGTTTCCCAGGATGATCGCCTTGGCTGGCACGTCGAAGTTGACGTACGCCCCTGGGGCAATGAGCGCCTCTCGCCCTATGGTCACCTTTCCAACGATGATTGCGCCTGCGCCGACCCATACGCGATCTTCAAGCGTGGGAGCGCCCGCGCGCGGTCCTCTACTCTCGGCGCCGATGGTAACTCCCTGTGCGATGTTGATGTTGGAGCCGAGCGTAGCGTAAGGGCTGATCACGACGCCGCCGAAGTGGCCAAGATACAATCCTGGACCAATGACGGTCGTCGGGGAGATGTCGAAGCCATACCTGAAGCGGTAGTGATTCAATAGAACCCGGTTGTAGATGTAGCAGAAGATGCCCGGCCCTTTCTTTTTCCCACTGTAGAATGCAACCTTCCGCAGATAGTAGGTAAATCGAAATCCGGGTTCACGAAAATATGCGGATAGAAAGGCGCGCCAACCCGTTCGGCCGCGGTAGCGGTAGAGATCGGCCCGCAAGGTTCGCCATAGTTTTGAAAACAATGCAGGTCCTTCTTTCTCCAATGATGTGAATCACGCTTCCCGGTAGGATCGAATTAGCAAGCCGCGCCATCGATAAGCAAGACTCACCAGCCGGGGCGTCCGCTTGAGCAGGGCAACGATTGCTGAAATCTTCGCGCTCTTGTAATAGCTGTTCGCTGCTTGAAGATGAGTTACGGCTGCCGGGATATCCCGGATTTGCAGCGCCATTTTTCCGCGGATTGTCTCCAGTTCGGCTGCTTTCTGCGCCTTTGCCTCCAGCAGCAGCCGCGCTTCTTCTGAATCTTCCGGCCACAGGTCAAGGGACTTAGTCAAGACCTGAATGTTGCACTCCGCCATCCGCGCAGGGTCAGCGGACAGACTCGCTTTGTGCTTCCTGTAGGAAGCCAGAATCTTGCGCTGATAACCGATCCTATGGCCTGCCGCCGTGAAGCGGATCCAGCAGTCGAAATCCTCGCAGGAGCGAAGTGACTCGTCGAACCCTATAGATAAAAGCGTATTTCTTCGTGCCGCGACTGAGACAAACACATGGCAGCGTCGGGAGATAATCGCGGCTGCGGTTGCCTCTTCCTCGGACGGACACACAGTCATGTATTCTTTGCCGTCATAGACCGAATCGCCGAAGAATCGGGCATTGCAGTAAACGAGATCATATTCTGGATGTTCGCGAAGGAACTTTGCTTGTTCTGCAAGATAATCCGGCATCCACATGTCATCGGCGTCCAGGAGGGCCACCAAGCTTCCTTCCGCGGCGCGAAGACCTGTATTGCGGGCTCCGGCGAGGCCGCGATTCTCCTGTTTGATATAAGTCATGCGATGGATGTATGGAAGCAAAACTTGCTCGAGCGCCGGCGTGTCCGGCGATCCATCGTTGACGACAATGACCTGATAACGGGGATAGGTCTGAGCGAAAGCGGAATCGAGCGCATCCTTGATGTACGGTGCAGCATTGTATGCCGGGATGATCACGCTTACCAAATCGGCGGATTCATTGCTGGAACTCAGTTCGTCTTCCCGATTCACGCCGCGACCTCTTGTGCGATCGCCGCGCGTTCGGCGGTCGAGTGCTAAACTACGCTTGCAATAACCAGTATATCGCTTTGAGTGGGGATTGAAGTTTGCGCGTTGAATCAATTTCCGAGCAACCGGATGAGCCGCCCCGGCATAGCCTTTATCTTCTTTACCATGAGTTGAGGCCGCGCGGCAGCGAATACTCGTATATATATGATAATGAACAGTTTGATAAACACGTCGAACTGTTTGTTCGGTTGCGGAGGGCGGAGAGTTGCAGCTTGCGGCCAGAGGTGACATTCGACGATGGCCACATTTCAAATTTTGAGTATGCGCTGCCCGTGTTACAGGCGCGAGGACTGACTGCGCGGTTTTTTATTACCGTGGGTTGGACGGGGAAGAAACCAGGCTACATGGGATGGCGAGAGTTGCGGTCATTGCATGAGTCGGGCCAGATCATTGGCGCTCATGGATGGTCGCACACTTTTCTTACTCACTGCGCGGAGAAAGATATGGATACCGAACTGCGCGGCGCGCGAGTGATGCTGGAGGATAAGCTCGGAACTTCAATTACCACGATGTCCCTGCCTGGAGGACGTTACAACCGGCGGGTTCTTGCGGCCTGCGGGGAGGCAGGATATACGCATATTTTTACGTCCATGCCGAGGGCGGAAGTTATCCCATCAGGATTTCTGATAGGCAGGCTCAATGTTCGTAGAGACACAACACTGGAGTGGATTCAGAATGCGCTGCAACCGGAGAGCTGCGTATTATCGCGCCTCGAACGTCAATATCGAATTAAGGCAGCTGCGAAGGTGTTGCTCGGTGATTGGGTGTATGAAAGACTTTGGGCGCTTGTAAATCGTAAAGAGCCGGATGGTGGTGAGGAGGATCAAGCTGGATGAAGATTCTGCACATCATCAGCAGCGGCGGAATGTACGGCGCGGAGGCCGTGATTCTGAATTTGTCTCGCACTCTGAACGAAGGGGCGCATCGAAGTCTGCTGGGAGTGTTCTCGAACTTCTCGAATCCGAATATACAACTCCATGAATGCGCCTCCAGGGAAGGCATTGAGTCGCATTTGATTTCGTGCGGTGGCCAGATCGATCTCTCCGCGATTGCCGGTATTCGCGAGTTGGTGTCGCTAACGGGCGCCGATGTCGTCCACGCTCATGGCTACAAAGCTGATATTTACGTCTATTGTGCATTGCGCAACGCGGGAATTCCGATTATCTCTACCTGCCACACCTGGTATGACAATGATCGTAAGGCCCGCTTCTACGGGGTCGTGGACAGGTTTGTCCTTCGCAGTTATGCAAAGGTCGTCGCTGTGTCCGAAGATGTGCGTTTGAGGCTTATTCGAGCTGGTGTCAGGGCGAAGAAGATAAGCGTCATCGGGAACGGGATCGACCTGCGGCCCTTCGATTATGCACCGGCTATTTTGAAAAAAGAGTTAGGCTGGAGCGCTTATCCGCTGGTAGGCTTGGTGGGCCGTCTAGCTGTCGAAAAGGGCGTAGATGTTTTTCTGCTTGCCGCTGCGCGCGTGCTTGCGCAACGGTCTGATGCAAAGTTTGTTGTGGCCGGAGATGGGCCGGATCGTTCCGAGTTGGATGCCTTGATCGACAAACTAGGCATTTACGGCAGTGTGCGCATGCTTGGCCGCCGCGACGATATGCCATCACTGTATGCTTCTCTGGATGTGATGGTTTCATCCTCGCGGCTGGAAGGACTGCCGATCGCAATCCTTGAAGGGATGGCCAGTCGTCTGCCAGTGGTTGCTACTGCCGTGGGCGAGGTGCCGTCTGTAGTCCGAGATGGCCGCACCGGCGTGCTTGTGCCCAGCCAAGACATGGAGTCGTTGGCGATTGCTATATTGGAGTTACTCCGAAACCCCGCGCAACGCGAGAGGCTTGGTTCCGCTGCAAGGCAACTGATCGAAGATGAGTTCTCCGCGGAACGGATGGCGGCCGACTATCTTCAAGTGTACGAAGAGGTGATCGCGTCTGTTGCGAAGGGTAAAGAGCGCGCGAACGAATCTTCCAGCGCGACGCGGGGAGAGTCGAGATGACCCATCGGCGCACTCGCGTTTTCATGATGGACCTATGGGCCACCGTGCCGTATTACACGGCATATTTATCGAAGGCTCTGCTCGCGGAGGGCGTCGATGTGACGGTTGGATCGATCTCCTACTATCTAGATTTTGATTGTTTTTCAAGCCGAGGAATCAAAGTCGATCCGGGGATCATGGATGTGGTCGGTAAGTTTCCCTTGCCTCGTCTGCCGCGCCGATCCCTGAAGCTGCTGGAGGCGCTCGTAAATCTATTTGCGTTGACGGCACGGTTTATGGTCTCACCTCCCGATGTGATTCACGTGCAATATCTTCCTATGTTGAAATGGCATCTCCCCCTGGACTTCTGGTTTTTGAAGTTCTGCCGCAAACGGGGATCGAAGATCGTGTTGACGGTCCATGATCTGCTTCCTCACGATACAGGCGATACCCTCAAGAATACCTTTATCGAGTTATACAGCATGGTAGATCGGATCATCTGCCACTCGGATTGCGTCAGGGCTAGGCTTGAAGCGGAGTTTTACGTGCCCGATGATAAAGTATCGGTAATTCAGCACGGGCCGTTTTTTTACGATCTTTTCGAAGCCGGATACGAACAGACGCTTCGCAACTTCGAGATAGAGCCGGGTGCTGCGCTCGTTCTGTGGCAGGGAATCATTTTTCCGTACAAGGGTATAGACCTGCTGTTGCGTGCCTGGCAGAAGGTAGAGGCAAATGGCGGCAATGAATACCTAGTGATTGCGGGCACTGGAGCGCCGGAGTTAGTGAAACAGATTCATAAGCAAGTGAAGCAACTGGAACTGAGGCGCGTGAAGCTGCACTCTCGCTTCATCTCGGCACGGGAACTTGTGGCGCTTTACCGAGCAGCGGATATTGTTGTCTATCCTTATCGCGCAATTACAACCAGCGGCGCGATGGCGACGGGTCTGGCGCTGAATAAGGCCATTGTTGCGAGCGATCTGCCTGTGTTTCGCGAGTTGCTGACGAACCGCGAGAACGCGCTGCTCATCGATCCGGAGAATTCCGTCGAACTTGCTGGCGCGCTGACGGAGTTGGCTCGTGATGAGGTGCTACGGGAGCGTCTCGCGAGCAATGTGCGCGCGATGAACTTTGGCGATCAATCGTGGTTCTCCATTGCCCAACTGACCAGGCAGGTTTATAACAGATCCTTACTTCCCTGATTCTATTTCTCCCGTGCGAAATGGGAATGCTAAGTTTTCTCTTATAAATTAATCGTGTGGAGAATTCTTTCGGAATCAATTTAAAAGATTCTTATACAAATAGCTATCCACTAAGTTTCTATACTGCTGCTGGAGAGAAGTTGGCGCATTCCGTGCCTGTCTTCCATGCAGTGAAGCGGATAATTCTCTACAGGTAGCTCATACTCGCGTGAAAACTGCCGACAATCATCGTAACCGGCATCCGGTTGTCATCGACGATGCACTGATGCACCGTCTTAGCCTTGCTGCGCGGGGCTGGTCTCAGGCTAATTACGGGACTGCTTAAGCCGGATTGAGGACACGATGAAGCGTCTTGGTCTATTTGCAGTTCTCGTCTGTACCATTCCGGCCGCTGCCGCCACTTGGTATGTTCAGCCTGACGGAGGAACGCGCTACTCTGTCAATCGGACGCAAGGGCAGTGCAATGGAGAGTATAACTCAGCATATCCGGGCAGCGGGGTAAATCGGAACTGCGCTTTCAAAGATATTCGCTCCCTATGGACCGACGGAACTTATACCACAAATTCCAAAGCAGGGGCGCCAGCGTGGGGGTGGATAGGAGCAAGCGGCGACACCTACATGATCGATTGTCCGACGGATTGCCGTATCGGTCCCAGCGGGCCGAATGTCAACGATTACCTGGGGCTTGCTGGAGACCCGTACGGGGCTGGCGCTCCGCCGCCGCCGAATGGAACTGTCAGCGCGCATACGATGATACTTGGTGTGAACTATGCGAATTGCACATTCGACAGCGCCAAGGCACACGTAAACGGAGGCTACGGGGTTGGCGCCGTCTTCAATCTCAGAGGCGCGTCGTATGTAGATATCGCATGCTTTGACATTACAGACCATTCCAGTTGCGGGCGGCAGGGGCAGGTAAACGGTTGCAACTCATCTTATCCGCTCTCGGACTACGCATCCAATGGAATTGTCACGAATAACAGTACTACAAACACGACAATTACCGATGTTCGCATTCACGGAATGGCAAGCGCTGGAATGCTTGGAGCGACGGGAACCGGCGTCTCGCTGCTGCGAGTAGCCCTGGTAGGCAATGCATCCAGCGGCTGGAATATGGACGACGGGTCCGGCGCTACCGGAACCGGAACCTTGAGCCTAAATTATTTTTCGGTGCTGTGGAACGGGTGCGCGGAAGAGTATCCAATCGTCGATTCTCTGCCTTACCAGGACTGTACGGATGATAACGATGCGGGTTACGGAGACGGAATCGGAACGGCAACGGTCACCAGCAGCCCGGCATGGCTCATGACGATCACTAACTCGATCGCTGCATTCAACACGCAGGATGGGTTCGATCTGCTTCATCTTCAAGGCGGCGGATCGTCGTTGACGATCACTCAATCGCTTGCCTACTCGAACATGGGACAGCAACTGAAGGTTGGGTCGGCTTCGACAGCGCGCAACAATCTTCTCATCGGCAACTGCAATGCGCTGCGGCAGCCAATTACTGGAACGCCATCCGGGTACAACTCAAGATTGAGCGACTTCTGCCGCGCCGCCGATACCGCCGTCGTGGTGGATGTCCAGGATTCCATGCCAACCTATTTTCAATTCAATACGCTTTACTCGGCCAACGCCACGGGACTGGAAATCGATTGCAACGGAATCTGCACAGAGCTATCGACGATCGCTTACGAGGACAACATTTTTCTGGGGTTCATGAACAACAAGGCCGATGGCTATCCTGGCGGGGGCAAGGGCGAATATGCAAATCCTGTCTACCTGAGCGTGCCTGGACTGTTTTCCAATTCCGGTTCGACCTTCAGCCACAACGCCACTTATCATACGAACCCTAACTGGACGTGTCCAGCTACCCACGTTGACGAGACCGACGCGATCTGCGATGACCCGCAACTCACGGATGAGACCTGGCATCTGTACGGATACGGAGACATGAGTCCCATACAGGATAGCCGCGTGATTGGCATGGGCATTGCGATTCCTGGAGTTACCGTCGATTACAATGGCGAGCCGAGGCCGGATACTCCTTCCATTGGCGCGCTGGAGTATGGGAGTACGCCATCGGGAGAGATAATTACCGTCAATGCGACGCCGAATCCGGCTGCCTCAGGCCAGTCTATTATTCTGACGGCTACGGTGGCGCAAACCGGCAGCGCGGTTCCGACCGGCTCCGTCAATTTCCTGAACGGGAGCGCGTCTTTGGGCAGCGCGTCCCTGGATAGCACAGGCGCGGCGACTCTGATTGTTTCGGGTCTGCCTGCCGGCAGCTACGAAGTGGCTGCCGTTTATTCCGGCGACGCGAATTACCCGCCGGGCGAATCGGGCCTTATTTCATTGCCAGTGCTTTTTGCAACAGCGACAAGCCTAGTTGCTTCTCCAAATCCAGTTATTTTTGATCAGGCGCTGACTCTGACCGCGACCGTGCAAGGGAGTGGAACAGCCGCGTTAACCGGTTGGGTGACTTTCTTGAATGGCTCTACTGTCTTGGGAGTCGCTACCATCGATATCTCAGGCATTGCAATCCTGTCAACCTCGTCTCTGGCGGCCGGGAGTTATCGTCTGACTGCCCAGTTCGCCGGCAATGGAAACTATCTCGCCAGCACATCGGCCGGGGTTTCGATAGAGGTAAATGCTCAAGCCACGAAAATAAGTCTGGCGGCTTCCAGCAATCCAGTTACTTTTGGCCAGACGCTGGTCGTGACTGCAACGGTGCAAGGGAGTGGCGTAACCGCGCCGGCCGGGACTGTTGCCTTTTATGACGGTGCCATACAACTGGGTACGGACACGCTGAATGCAGGCGGCGCGGCCACACTTACGACTTCAAGCCTCGCAGCCGGTTCGCACTCGATTTCCGCGAGCTACATGGGAGACTCGAACTTTACCTCATCCACCAGCAGCGTACTGAATGAGGTAGTAGAGGACTCCAAGGTAGTAGAGGACTCCAATCTGAGTATCTCAGCGATTAGCGGCGGAGATGGGACAAACTCGGCAACGGCGCCGCCAGGCGGTACGGCAGTGTTCAAGTTAACGGTTAGTCCCGTGGGTTCGACGGCCTTTACGACGGCGGTAATCTTTTCGGTCAGCGGCCTGCCTCCTGGCGCCACCTGCACCTTTTCGCCGGGGACGCTGGCGGCAGGGTTGGGGACCAGCAACGTCACGTTCACGGTAAACCTTGCAGGACAATCCGCGACGTTCTCCGATCCTATCCAGCTTTCCAAAGGCCGGTTGCCACTGGCGCTGGGCTTGATGCTTCTGCCTTTTGCATCCAGACTGCGTCGCGTCGCGCGTCGCTTGAACAGGCCGGTTATCAACCGAACGATCTGCCTTGCCGTGCTTGGCTTTGCCGGCATGGCGGCATTCGCGGGATTGACAGGTTGCGGAGAGATAACATCAGGCGCGAGACTGGAAATACTGCCCCAGAGCTATAGCTTGACGATTACTGCGACCTCCGGCTTAGCATCGAATTCCACTGCGGTCAATCTCACCGTTCAGTAACTCAGGGCGCGCGGAGAAAGATAGCGTGAAAGCTATATTCTTTGAAGAACGCGAAGAATCATTGCGCTGAATTGTTCAGATGGTTGCCAGATACATCTCTTACACCGCTTTCATTGAACCTGGAGGGCGCGATGCGATGACAAACTTCGACAAACGCGGCAAGTTAGCCCGCTGCGCGGGATACCGAGTTAGCAAGTTAGCGGGTTCCGGAAGCAAGAAGGACCCCATCACCCAAACTGTGCTTTCCGGGGTCGAGAAAATGTCATGAGAACGGATCGCAGAGCGTTTGCGGTGCATCCGCCGGGCTGCAATTACGGCTGGGGTGGCACTGGGGCGGACACGGCAGGCGGGTGTCGATTTTCAACTGGTTCAGGAAGCGACGACGGGGCCGCTGACATTTGAGTGGTTCGCGGCTGTCGGCGGAAAGACGCGCAACCGCTCGATATGCCGGTCGGTCGAGGCGACGACCTCGATGCGCAGTCCGGCGTCTTCCAGCAGGACCACCTCGCCAGCTAGAGGAATGCGCCCCTCGATCTCGCTCACCAAGCCGCCCAGTGTGGTAGCCTCGTAGTCTTTACCCAGATTGGCCGGCTCGCCGAAAAGGTCCGCGAGTTGATCGACGGGAAAGCCGCCGGGAACCAGCCAGACGCCGCCAGCCTCGCGCTGCGGTTCCTCGATGGGCGCGTCCTCCTCATGCTCGTCGCGGATATTGCCGACGATCTGTTCAAGCAGGTCCTCAATGGTGACCAGACCTGAAACTCCGCCGTACTCGTCGATGACGATGCGCATGTGCTGCTTTTCCCGTTGCATCTCGCGCAGCAGCTCGTAGCCACGCTTGGTTTCAGGCACAAAAACAGCCGGCCGCTGGATGCCAGCCACAGTGTGGGTGCGAGTTTCCTCATCGGCAATCTGCAAAAGGTCGTGCGCAAAGGCGATGCCGGTCACGTTGTCCAACGATCCCGCATACACCGGCACTCGAGAGAAGTTGTGTTCGCGCAGCAGTTCGAGGAACTCTTCAAGCGTCGTCGATTCAGGGACGGCAAAGACTTGCGGTCTCGGAGTCATCACCTCGCGCACCAGTTTATCGCCAAACTCGACGGCTGAACGGACCAGGTCAATGTCGCTCTCCTCGAGAATGCCCTCCTCTTCCCCGGCTTCAAGCAGCGCCTCCACATCGACGGCGGTCTCCTGCTCCGGGCTGGCCTGCACCTCCGCTAGAGCCGCCACGGAGAAGAAGAAGCGCACGAATACTGTGATGGGGGTCATCAGCCAGAGCAGCAGACGGATGGGCCAGATCAGCCGCGCCGCCCAGCGCCCACGGGTGCGATTGAAGAGCAGCGAGGGCAGAAGCTGGTTGCAGAAGACCACCACCAGTATCACGCCAAGCACTGCCTGCGCTATCTCCGCATAAGTGGGCCGGGCCAGATGCGGAGCGCGATCGAAGAGCACAGCCCCAAACTCCAGCGCGATGATGCCCAGAGCCAGTTGCTGTAGGACGGCCGCGCAGATGGCCGCATGTTCTCGGTTTAGCCCCAGATGCGGTTCAACCTGCTCTTCCCAGGCATCCAGGTTCTCCTCAATCTCATGGGTCAGTATCTTGCCGAACTCGGCGTAGACGCGGCTGATGTAAGAGGCCAGCGTCTCCACCGCGGCCAGCAGGAACACCATCAGAATGGCTAACATGCTCATGGCCTTGCGCTCTCGACGACACGACTGAAGCCGTGCCCTTTCAAAACCGGGGCTTTCAACGCGGCAGCGCGCTCAATCAACCCTTGCGGCAGGCCCAGCCGGGCGCGCAGCATGCGCTCGCGGCGGACCATCTTTCCGTCGTCGCTCTCGTGGTCGTAGCCGGCCAGATGCAAAAGGCCATGCAGCATAAGGACTTTAATCTCCGTGGACAGAGAATGCCCCTGCTCAACGGCTTGGCGGCGCGCGGTGGGCACACTGACGGCCAGATCGCCGGCAATCTCTTCCGCGCCGGTCCAGCCGACGGGGCTTATCGCCGAAAACGAGAGTACGTCGGTAGCCTTGTTCTTGCCCCGGAACTGGCGATTGAGTTTGCGAATGGCGGCATCGGTGGTCAGCAGCACAGTGACCTGACCGCGCAAACGCACTGCTGCCTGCGCTAGTCCCAAAAACCGGGCTAGGGTGCGCGTGGAGGGCAGACGCAGATTTTTTAGTGAGGCGGATGAACTGGACGCAACTGTCCTCTTCGCCGAAGTCGTGCTTGGCGCGGGGTCAGGCTCCAAATCTGGGTCGAGAAGGATCATCGTGCTCAGTGCAGCTGCATGCGCAGCTCCGTTTCATCTTCGATTCTACGCGAATTGCAGAAATCGAGCGCCGATCCTTGTCCGCTCTTGTCCGAGAGCGAGGTCATATAGGGAATCCTTCTTCTCCCAAAGATAACCGAAGATCTTCCCGAGTCCACTGGCGTCAAGAAACTGATGTACGGTGATAATATCTTCAGCCAAACCCTGGAAGAAGCTAAGAACTTATCCGTAAATTGAGAAAGGAATGTAGCGCCGGTCTCCAGACCGGCTGTACTGGCGGCGTCCACGCCACCAGACGCATCCTGTGGGTCTGGAAACCCACAGAACAGCCGACCTGGAGGTCGGCGCTACCAATTTACGGATAGGCACTAAGAAGGCATCCGAGTTCATCGCTAGCACACGAAATTTGACTTCATGCCGCTCGGCTTTCGGCAACCGGTAAACGCTCCATGTACCATTTGTGCATGACCTTGGTTGAAGTCGATGCAGTCTCAAAGAGCTATCCCCGGCGCGTGGGGCTGCGCACGGAGCAGCGCGCTGTCGTGGAGGACGTGTCGTTCACGATAGAGGCTGGCGAAACGCTGGGGCTGGTGGGCGAGTCCGGCTCGGGAAAGACTACGCTGGCGCGGATGATACTGGGGCTGGTCGATCCTAGCCGGGGCAGTGTGCGCGTGGACGGCATCGACGTAGCCCGCGCCTCGAGCGCCGAGTTGCGCGGCCTGCGCCGCCAGATGCAGCCCGTCTTCCAAGACCCTTACGCGGCCCTGAATCCGCGCATGAAAGTGCTGGAGATCGTCACCGAGCCGTGGGCGATCCATGGCAGTGCCTGCGGTGCGGCCAACCTTCCGCTATCGAAGGTCGGGGAGAAGCGTGAAACCCTCCGCGTCCGCGCCGCCGGGCTTCTCAAAGAGGTGGGGATGGACGAGTCGGCTCTGGGCCGCTATCCGCACGAGTTTTCCGGCGGACAGCGGCAGCGCATCAACATTGCCCGCGCGCTGGCGCTGCGGCCCAAGCTGCTGATTCTGGATGAGCCGGTCTCGGCGCTGGATGTGAGCGTGGGCGCGCAGATCGTGAACTTGCTGCGCCAATTGCAGCGCGAGCACGGGCTGACCTACCTATTTATCTCGCACTCCATGCCGCTGGTGCGCTATCTCTGCGCCCGCATTGCCGTGATGGAGCGCGGACGGCTGGTGGAGACCGGCGAGGCCGAAGCCCTGTGCGCCAACCCGCAAGAGGCCTATACTCGCCAATTGCTGGCGGCCACGCCGGAGTTGCCTGACGGCGTGGCCTGAGAGATTGTCTAATAACTTGGTTTGCAGATTGCCCATCGCGTCCTTCTACAAAATGACGTTGAGCTTCGGCGCATCGGCGTATCTGTCGCCCATTACCAACGACCAGCCGTCCGTAATCAGGCGCATCTTCCGATTTGACCTTAGAATCTCCTCATGAGCGATCCCATTGCTTCACTTACCCAGTTGCTCTCCGACGTGATCCTGCCCAACCTCAAGGCGGTGCAACAGAGCCAGAGCGAACAGATTGCCGCCAACAACCGGCTGGAGCAAGCCATTGAGGAGTTGCGCATCCACCTGGAGTCGCAATTCGCTCAACTCTTTGCCCAACTCACGGCCTGCCGCGCCGAGTTGGCCGCCACGCAAGCCATTCTCAGCGCAGTCCAGGCAAAGAACGGCGTCCGCCAGTCGGATCGCGCCGCTCTCGTTCACTGAGGCGCGGGCGCCGATCCGAAACGCAAAACCGCGCAGCGGCGCCTGCAATAATCTTGTGGTATGCGCACAGTGCTCACCGCCGAGAGGCTTTGGGACGGAACAGGTTTGCTCGACCGCCCGGTGGTCGTGATAGAAGACGGCCTGATTGCCTCCATTTCTGCGCGCGCTGCCGGCGATGAGCCCAGCGAGGCCCGCGTTCTCGACTATCCAGGCGCTACATTGGCCCCGGCCTTCCTCGACGCGCACATCCACGGCGCCAATGGTCACGACGTGATGGAAGCAACGCCGGAGGCCATCGGCGCCATCGGAAGTTTTCTGGCTT
>Ga0181536_10003387_pt1 | contig 17411 bp, 14 predicted proteins | sample PEATcosm2014_Bin_41_FD_121105 | JGI IMG/M metagenome (GOLD analysis project Ga0181536, IMG submission 121105) | Peatland microbial communities from MTU Mesocosm Facility, Houghton, MI, USA - PEATcosm2014_Bin17_60_metaG | ecosystem: Environmental > Terrestrial > Soil > Wetlands > Peat | place... | reverse complement strand
TATCGCCCGGGTCACATCCGTGCCGGCGTACGGTCTCACCTCGCTGACCAACGGCGCCGCCGGGGACCTGCTGGTGACCAACGGGACCTCGGAGGCGAGCGGGAACCTCTACGAGGTCACAGGTGGGCCGACCGGGCCGCCGACGGCGACCGTGACATCGGTCACACCCTCCACGGGTTCGACCAACGGCCTCCACACCGAGACCATCCACGGCAACTTCCTCACAGGGGCCACGACCGTCACGTTCGGCGGAGTCGCCGCAACGACAGTCGTCGTCTCAACAGCGGGGACGAAGATCACCGCCAAGGACCCCGCCGGCTCGGCTGGCGCGGTGGCAGTGACGGTCAGCGGCGGAACCTACGGCACGGGCTCGAAGGTCTCGGCCTTCACCTACGTGGCGCCGACGGCGACCCACACCACGCTGTCGGTGCTCGACCCGACAGGGCCGTACAAGGGCAAGCCGATCACGCTGAAGGTCACAGTCTCCACCACCCCGGCGCACGCGCTGCACGGCACGGTGAAGTTCCTGACAACAGACCCGACGACGTTGGCCACAAGACCCCTGGGCACAGGCAACACGGTGTCGTTCACAACGACGTTCTCGACAGCCGGTGCGCACAAGTTCTCGGCCGTGTTCACGCCGAGCGGTGCGACAGCGACAACATACGCGAGTTCGACGTCGTCGACAGTGACATTCCCGGTCTCGACAGTCCCCGCGAACGGCGGCACAGTGAAGCAGACGTTCCAAGAGACAGTCATCGCCGGCCGGCTGACGCTCAGCTGCACACGGTACGCGACAGTCGAGACACCGCCGAGGCTCACATCGACAACGACACTGGGTGCCGCCATCAAGACGTGCCCGCTGGTCACGTTCCCGGCGGTCCACCTGAACGGCCTGCAGCAGACCAGGTCAGAGCCGATGAACCCGATCTACATCTTCACAGCACGTGGAGCGGCGACATCGGGCTGGTCGTTGAGCGCAGCGATGGTGGCCACGGCCCCCACGTCGAGGGCTCACTCGACCACACCGGCGACAACGTATGTTCCGGGTCTCGGGACCATCCGGCCTGACTGCGCAAGCGCCGCCGACTTCTGTGACAACACGCTCACACTCGGCGGGACAGTGCACCACGGTCAGATCCCGGCGTCGGACCTGACATTCAAGACATTCACCTGCACGCCGTCGGCGACAACCCACAACACAGCCGCACCGACCGTGGGAACGGGTGGGACCTTCGCTTCGCCGCTCACGCTCTGCACGGCTCCGGCCGGGACAAGCGGTGGTAGGTTCCTGCTGCACGGTGGTACGTTCAAGCTGACCATCCCCAACACGGTCCGCCATGGCACGTACTTCGGCACGGTGGAGTACACGCTGGCGAGCATCATCTAGCAGCACTGTCAGTAGCAGCTGCTCTCGCTGAGGGCGGTTCAAGTTCGGGGAGGGTGGCGCGAAATGCGCCACCCTCCCCGGCCATTTACGGGAGGGTTTCAATGCGGCAGAGCAGGTGGAGTGAGGGAGACCGTCAGCGGGCGGGCGGGCCATTCCGGCCCGGCGGGAGATGGCGACTGCCGGCCGTGCTCCTCCCCTTCCTGGCGGCGATCGCCGCCTCCGTGCTGGTGTCCGTGCCCCCGGCCTTGGCGGCGAACAACGGGACGTTCTCGATAGCCCCCGCCAGTACCTCCAGCTTCCAGCGGACATACTTCACCCCGGTACTCGCCCCGGGGGTGGCCAGTAAGGACTCGGTCGTCGTCGTCAATTCGACCGGTGCTCCGCTCAAGCTCGACCTGTACGCCTCTGACGCCTTCAACACCGCGTCGGGCGGCTTCGCCCTCCAGCCGAACTTCAAGCCGAAGAAGGCCATGGGCGCATGGATCCACCTCCCTGTCTCCACGGTGACCGTCCCGGCGCGTAGCGGGGAGGTCATCCCGTTCACCTTCGACCCTCCGGCCAACGTGGCCCCGGGCGACTATCCCGGCGGCATCGTCGCCGAGGAGACCGAGGGCTCGGTGACCGGCTCGGGCAACCTCAAGGTCCGATCGCTCGAAGCGGTGGCCACCGCCGTCTACGGGCGGGTAGTCGGTCCCCTCCATCCGAGGCTGGTGGTGACCAAGACGTCGGTCACCAAGACGAGCCCGTTCGCCTCCGAGTTCGGAGGGCCGGTCGACGCCATGGTGACCTACTCGATCACCAATACCGGCAACGAGGACCTGACACCGAAGATCACCGTCTCACTGGCCCCGCTGGTCGGCAGTGGTTCGACCGCCCACACGAAGCTGAGCGAGCTGTTCCCGGGCTCGACGGTCACGTTCACCCAGAAGTTCGACCACATCACCCCGTTCGGGTTCCTCACAGCGAAGGTACTGGTCAGCACCGCGAAGATCCGGGCAACGGGGAGCGCGGGAGCGGTCGTGGTCCCCTGGGGCCTGGTGGTCATCGTGCTCCTCCTGTTGGTCGTGGCCTTCTGGCGGGTCCGCCGCAAGCGCCGGCCACGGGGGACACGAGACGTCGGGGCGGGCTCGAGCGACGCGGCGGGGACTGACGGCGCCGCAGACGGCAGAGTGGTCGCCGCGCCCTCGGGTGCCAAGGGGTGATGGTCGGGCGGGCCGTCGTGGCGGCGGTGGCGGCTCTGAGCGCCGTGCTTCCGCTCGCAGGCTCGGTGACGGCGGCCGGCGCCCCGGCTCCCCAGCCGCGGATCCATCTGAGCGCCACCGTGGTGGTGCCGGGCCAGAGGATCGTCATCTCGGGGCTGGACTGGCCGTACCTGACCTCTGTGGACGTGGCGCTCTGCGGCGCCGACGCAGTGGATGGGAGTGCCGACTGCTCGGTCACAGAGACGGCCACCATGGTCGCCACACATCGCGGGATCCTCGAGTCGTACATATCGGTGGTGCTGCCCCCGCGGCCCTGCCCCTGCGTGATGCTGGTCACCAGCGCCAACTCGGACTTCACCGAGAAGATCCCGGTGAAGATCGTGGGAGCGCCGACAGTGCCGGTGCGCCGCCTCACCCCGACCGTGACGCCCGCGCCCTCGATCACCGACCTGCGCGTCGTCGGATCGACGACCTTCGTCTCGTCCATGGGCGGCGCGGCCCCGAGGGAGGTGGAGTTCCGCATCCGCAACTCTGCGAGCACGACGGTCACCCCGGTTCTGATCGGTCGCTGGGGCGGCGGTGACAACGACCTCCCCAACGTCATCGACATGCCGGCCATGCGGCCGCTGGGTGCTGGCGAGAGCCGTGACGTGCGGGTGCCGTTCGACCTCCGGGCCCTGTCGATCGGTGACTTCACGGTGAGGATCCAGACGCAGCTGGTCGGCTACACCCAGGTGGCCACGGCGTGGTCGCCGACCTCGCAATGGCCGATCGCCCTCTTCATCTGCCTGTTCGCCCTCCTTGTGCTGATCGTCCTTCTGGCAACGTGGGCCGCCCGACGGAGAAGGGTTCGCGCCGAGCTCGAGGCGGCCGTCGAGGAGCCGGAGGCATCCGGCGCGGAGGAGCCGACCGACGGCGTCGGAGGGGGTTCGACCAACGGCGCTCCCGTGGCACTCGGTTAGGCGGCCGGAGGTTCTCGCACACCCCTCCTCGAGGCTGCCGAGCACCGCCGCGAGGAGAATCGCCGTCCGGCAGGGCCAGGGGGCCGAGCCGCCCCGTGCCGTGCGGTCAAGCGACCCTCACCGCCGGGGTCCGTGCCCGGGCGGACGCGGACCCCGGCGGTTGGCGGGTCCGGGTGCAATGGGCCCGTGGAGCGGCGGGCGCGGTGGGTGTCCGTGGCCACGGACAGTGGGCCCGAACCGCGGCGCACGGAGCGCTGCGGCCGCTCAGTACGCCGGTTCGATCACCTGGTGATCTTCGCGTCGAACCACTTGTTGATCGACGCCTCCCGCGGCCCCCACACGTACGGTGTGATCGCCTGCATCTTGATCGTTGTAAGTGGAGGCAGTGTCTTCAACGGCGCGATCCCGTGCACCACGGGGTAGTACAGGGAGTCGTCGAGCCGTGTTCCGGCCTCCATGACCGCCTGGCCCGACTGCGAGAGCACGAAGTTGACGAATTGCTTCGCCTCGGCCTGCTCCGCCGCCGGTGCCTTGGCGTCGATGCCGATGGCCGAGGGCAGGGCGGTGATGGGCGGCAGGTAGGCCACTCGCAGTGTCGGGCGCTTGGCCGCATAGCCGATCGCGGCTGAGTTCTGGACGACTGCGATTTCGATCTCGCCGCTCGTCACCGAACCGAGCGTCTGGTAGCTCGTTGTATGGACCACCAGGCCGTTCTTCTTCAGGCTCTCGAAGAACCGCTCGCCCTTGCGCACCCCGTTGTCCCCACCGAGGTCGTACATCATCCCTGCGATGAAAGGGAAGGTGGAGCCGGTGCGCGATGGGTCGCTGATGCCCACTTTGTGCTTCCACTGGGGCTCCGCTAGCTGCTGCCATGCGGTCGGAGGGTTGGTCACGACCTTGGATGTGTAGACCAGGGCGTCCGCCAGGGTTACCCCCGTCGGTACGTAGCTCCTGTCTTTGGGGATCGCGGAAGTACCGAGCGCGTTCCACGACACGGCAGGTTTGAGGCCCGTGACGAGGAGGTGCTGGCGGTCGAGGGTGGCGAAGACCGTCGACCCGTCGACCCACAGCAACCCCCACTTGGGGTGCTTCTTCGATGCCTCGATCTGGTCGACCAGCGCGGCGGTCGTGTCTGTGCGGATCCGGACGGTGACGCCCGTAGCCTTCTCGAACGCCCTCACCTCGAGTGCGTCGTACCCCTCGGAGGAGTAGACGAAGAGCGGAACGCTGGTCGAAGCGCCCGCAGTGGACTGGGCGATCTCAAGGGGTGCGGCGATGCCGGCACCGACGGCAGCGACCGACATCGCGACCGCCAACCTGGCGAGGGTGTGCCTGCGGGTCGGGCGACTGGGGTGGCGAGCTGTCGACTGCATGGATCTCGGCCCTTTCAAGCGTTGCGGACGGGACCCCCTACAGGGCTTGTTCACCCTATGGGTCGGTTGCTAACTATGCGTGACACCCCTGTGACCTCTGGCTGAACTTCTGGGGAGCTCGCCCGCCGGCGTTGGCACGACGTGTTCGCTCCGACGGTGGAGCCCGCGTGGCCGACCGCCATTCTCCTACACGCCTGGTCATGACCTTCCCCGGCACGGGCTGACGACGGGCCATTGACGCGTCGCCCCGTCGAAGGGTTCTTGGACCTGCATCGGTCCTCTCAGAGGGGGTCAGCGGCCTGGGCGCCCGTCCCACGTCACGTCGCCCGGGCGGCCGGCGGCCCCGTGGCGACGGGCTCGCCGGCGCCCGTCACCCGACCAGCGCGGGGGGGTCCCCCTCCGCTCGGGTCCGGCCGGCGGGTGCCGTTGGCGACATCTTTGGCCCGGTGCCGTCCCCTTACAATGGGCTATGCCCGACGCCCGGTCCGTACTCGAAGGACGCCTGCAGGCCGCCTTCGACACGGTGGAGCCTGGGGCGGACCCGGTGCTCCGGGCCTCGGACCGGGCCGACTTCCAGGCGAACGGCGCCCTGGCCCTGGCCAAGCGTCTCGGGCGCGACCCCCGCCAGGTGGCCGAGGCGGTGGTGGCCGTCGCCCCGCTCTCCGACGTCTGCGAAGCGGTGGAGATCAGCGGGCCGGGGTTCGTCAACCTCACCCTCTCGGCCGAATTCATCGCCCGCCAGCTCTCCGCGCTGGCCGCCGACGGTCGCCTGGGGATCGAACCGGCGACCCGGCCCGAGACGGTGGTCGTCGACTACTCGGCTCCCAACGTGGCCAAGGAGATGCACGTCGGCAACCTGCGCTCGACGATCATTGGCGACGCCCTCTGCCGGATTCTGGGCCATCTGGGGCACACCGTGCACCGGGAGAACCACGTCGGGGACTGGGGCACGCCCTTCGGGATGCTGATTGAGCACCTGGTGGACCTGGGCGAGCAGGAGGCGGCCCAGGAGCTGTCGGTGGGGGACCTCGGCGCCTTCTACAAGGAGGCCCGCGCCTCCTTCGACGCCGACGAGGGCTTCTCCGAGCGGAGCCGCCACCGGGTGGTGCTGCTCCAGTCGGGCGACGCCGAGACGCTGCGGCTCTGGCGGGTGCTGGTGGCCGAGAGCGTGCGCTACTTCGACGACGTCTACGCCAAGCTCGGGGTGCTGCTCACCGACGACGACATCGTGGGGGAGAGCTTCTACAACCCGATGCTGCCCCAGGTGGTGGCCGACCTCGAGGCGTCGGGCCTGTTGGTGGAGGACGGCGGGGCGCGCTGCGTCTTCCCACCCGGCTTCACCAACCGCGACGGCGACCCCCTGCCGCTCATCGTCCAGAAGTCCGACGGCGGCTACGGCTACGCCGCCACCGACCTGGCCTCCATCCGGGACCGGGTCGACCGCATCGGGGCCACCCGCATCCTCTACGTGGTCGGGGCGCCCCAGGCCCAGCACCTCTCGATGTGCTTCGCCGTGGCGACCATGGCCGGCTGGCTGCCCGAGGGCACCGCTGCCGAGCACGTGGCGTTCGGCAGCGTGCTGGGGGCCGACCGCAAGATGTTCAAGACCCGGGCGGGCGACTCGGTCAAGCTGGTGGAGCTCCTGGACGAGGCGGTGGCCCGGGCGTCGGCGGCCATGGCCGAGCGGGAGTCGGACATGGACCCCACCGAGCGCGACCAGGTGGCCCGGTCCCTGGGCATCGGCGCCGTCAAGTACGCCGATCTCTCCAACGACCGCATTCGCGACTACGTCTTCGACTTCGACCGCATGCTGGCCTTCGAGGGCAACACCGGACCGTACCTGCAGTACGCGCACGCCCGGATCCGCTCGATCTTCCGGCGCGGTGAGGTGGCGGCTCCCGACCCGGCGGTCCCTCCCTCGCTCTCGAGCCCCGAGGAGCGGGCGCTCGCCCTGGCCGTTCTGGGGTTCGCCGAGGCAGTCTCCGCCGCGGCCGACCTCAGCGCCCCCTCGAAGCTCTGCGCCTACCTGCTCGACCTGGCCAGCACGTTCACCACCTTCTACGAGCGCTGCCCGGTGCTGCGCGCCGACGAGGAGGCCCGCCGCAGCCGGCTACTGCTCTCCGACGTGAGCGCCCGGGTGCTCTCGGCCGGTCTGGGCCTGCTCGGCATCGACGCCCCGGACCGGATGTGATGCAGTCATTGGCCGCACGCAGCCGGAACCGGCGGCGCTACCTGCCACTGGCGGCGGCAGCTGTCGTCGTCCTGGCCGCGACCGGGATCGGGACGGCCATCGCCCTGCGCGCCCGGGGCTCGGCCGCAGGGTCGGGAGCGACGCGCCGTCAGGAAGGCTCGGCGACGACCCTGCCGGGGCATTCCGGGCGGACCGGCGGCTTCTCAGTGGCCTCCTTCACCCCCCAGGCCGGGTCGACCGGCGTCGCCTCCGACGCCACCTTGAGCGTGCGCTTCTCGTCCCCCCTGGCCGCCGACGGTCCCGAACCGGTGCTCGATCCGCCGGTGGCCGGCAGCTGGAAGCGGGCGAGCCCGACCACCCTCGTCTTCGACGCCGCGGCCCCCCTGATCCCTGCGGCGAGCGAGTCGATCACCGTCCGGGGAGGGCCCTCCGGCGTCCGGGACGCCTCGGGGGCGCACCTGGCACGCAGTGCGTCCGTGTCGTTCACCGTCGCCGGCGGGAGCACCCACCGACTCCAGGAGCTGCTGGCCCAGCTCGGCTACCTGCCGCTGGCCTACGTCCCTCCCAGCCCGGCCCCGCCCCCCCGGGACCTGGCCGAATCCCAGCCCGGGTCGCTCACCTGGCGCTGGCAGATGCCGGCGTCGCTGACCTCGCTGTGGGTCACAGGGTCCCCCAACGTCATCACAAAGGCGGCCGTCATGTCCTTCGAGCGCCAGAACGGGCTCACCACCGACGGCATCGCCGGGCCGCAGGTGTGGAAGGCGCTGTTGGCCGACGTGTCGGACGGCAAGGGCGACGCGACACCGTACGTGTACGTCTACGTGTCGAAGACACCGCTCCCCGAGGCCCTCACCCTCTACGACGACGGGGCGGTCAAGTTCGGCGGGATCCTGGTCAACACCGGGGCCCCGGGGGCCACAACCCAGGACGGCACCTACCCGGTCTTCGAGCACGTGGTGGCGTCGGACATGAAGGGGACCAACATCACAGGGTCGACCTACAACGACCCGACAGTGCCGTGGGCCAGCTACTTCAACGGGGGCGACGCCCTCCACGGCTTCCCGAGGGCCCACTACGGCTACCCCCAGAGCAACGGGTGCGTCGAGATGGCCATCTCCGACGCCGCCATGGTCTGGCCGTACACGCCGGTCGGCACCCTGGTGACGGTGGCGGGGCTGCCCAACACACCGCCCCAGTCCCCGCCCACCACGACGACCACGGAACCGACGACCACCACCACGGCGGCGCCACCGGCGCCCACAGCGGCGACCACCACCACGGCCACACCGCCGGGCTGACGTCGGGGTCCGTCCCCCCGGTGTTCCGGGCGACGGCGGTTAGCATCGGCGGCGGGGAACCCGCGGTCGGGCGGGGCCGGTCCCAACTCGGAGGGTTGTGGTGAGCGACCAAGCGCAGGTGCGGCGGGACGTGGCCACCTCGGTGCTCTCCGGACACGACCGGGGCGAGGTCTGGGAGACGGATCTCGCCCCGGGCCAAGCGACCGCCCTGCACCACCACGCAATGGAGGACGTCCTGGCGGAGATCGACGGCGACCGGATTGCCGGGGTGCTCCCCGAGGGGTCCGAACCCGAGACCCGTCCCGGCGAGGTGACGGGGGTGGGGGCGGCACGCCCGTCCACCTGCCGGCAGGGCTGAGCGGTGGAGGGGCTCGCCGTCGGCGACATCCTGTCGGTCAGCGCGGGGCGCGCCCCGGGGCGTGTCGCCGCCACGCTGGAGAGCCGCCAGGTCACCTTCGCCGAGCTGGAGGTGATGACCGCTCAGCTGGTCCGGGCGCTCGCCTCCCGCGGCGTCGGGCCGGGGCGGCGCGTGGTGTGGCGGGGCGAGACGAGCCTGGACGCGGTCGCCCTGTGGTTCGCCCTCGCCCGGCTGGGGGCGGTGTTCGTGCCGGTGAACCCCCGGTTCAGCGCGGACGAGGCCGGCCAGGTGCTGGACCGGGCCGACCCGTCCCTGGTGGTGGCCGACGAGGCCCACGCCGGCCAGGTGACCCTGGCCGCCCTCGCCTCGGACCGCTCGGTGACCGGCGTCGCGCCCCCGGCCGTCGACGAGCACGATCCCCACGTCATCTTCTTCACCAGCGGGTCGTCGGGACGCCCCAAGGGGGTCGAGCTCTCGCACCGGGCGTCGCGCCTGCGCGTCATGACCGACGCCACCCAGTGGCCCTCGGGGCCGATGGTCTGCATGTTCCCCCAGTTCCACATGGCCGGCTGGTACGGCCCGATGACCGCCTGGGCGTCGCTCGACGAGGCGGTCTTCGTGGAGCGGGCGGAGGCCGAACCGCTGCTCGACGCCGTCCACCGGCGCCGCGCCGTCCGCCTTTACGCCATCCCGGCGGTCTGGCGGCGGATCCTCCAGGCGGACCGCTCCGCCTACGACCTGGCCAGTCTCCGCTACTGCGACACCGGCACCTCGTCGACCGCCCCGGCCCTCCTCTCGGCGATCGCCGCCGCCTTCCCCGGATCGCAGACCTCCGTCACCTACGGGTCGACCGAGGCGGGCAGCGTGTGCCGGCTGTGGCCCGACGACGTCCACCGCAAGCCCGACAGCGTCGGCCCGCCCGCCCCCGGCTGCCGGGTGCGGCTGGCCGACAACGGCGAGCTGCTGGTGCGCAACCCGGTGCTCATGACCGGCTACTTCGCCGACCCCGAGGCCACGGCGGCGGCCATGGAGGGCGGCTGGTTCCACACCGGCGACCTGGCCGCGCGCGACGACGAGGGCTACTACTCGATCGTCGGTCGCCGGGGGGAGGTCATCCGCACCGGCGGGGAGTCGGTCGTCCCGGCCGAGGTGGACGACGTGCTGGCGACCCTCCCCGGGGTGCGAGACGCCGCGGTGGCCGGGGTGCCCGACGAGGACTGGGGCGAGGTCGTCTGCTCCTTCGTCGTGCTCGACCCGGGCCGCACCCTCGACCTGGCAGCCGTCCGCCGGCACTGCGAGGGCCGGCTGGCCGCCTACAAGCACCCCCGGCGGCTCTACCTCGTGGCCGAGCTGCCCCGGACCGGCGCCACCCGGCAGGTCCAGCGCCAGGTCCTGGTCTCCTGGGCCCAGGCCGCCGACGGGCTGGGCGGGGGATGAGCGGCGCCGTGGCCTCGGGCCGGGGACTGGGCATCGTGAGCATCGCCTTCGGCGCCGGCTGCCCCTACCCCGAGGCGGCCCGCCGGGCCGCGGCCCTCGGCTTCGACCACCTCGACATCGGCCTCGACCGCCCGGGCGGGAGCGACGAGCGCCCGCTGGCCCTGCCGGTGGGCGACAGGATCGGGTCGACGCCGCGCGCGGGCTGCACCGTGCGGCCCCCGCGCCGCTGCACCTGGGAGGAGGGGGTGGCCTTCCTGCGCCAAGTGCCCGGGATCCGGGTGGAGCCCGGCCCGGGCTCGCTGCTGGACACGGCCGAGGCCGTCCGGGCCATGTGCCTCGAGGTGGAGGGGCTGCGCATCACCCTGGACACCGGGTGGGCCGTCGTCTGCGGCTACGACCCGCTCGACGTCGCCGACCTGGCCGGCCACGTCCAGCTCCGCCAGGCCCGGCCCGGCCACCCCCAGCTCCACCCCGACGAGCCCGGCGACGTCGACTTCGACGCGTTCGTGGCCGGATTGGACCGGACCGGCTACGGCGGCCTTCTGAGCGTGGAGTACTTCGACCTCCCCGACCTCGGGTTGCCGCTCGGCGACCCGGTCGGCCACTGCGTCGCCCTGGCGGCCCGGGTCCGCCCGCTCTTGCGGCCCTGACCAGGAGGGTAGTGACGAAAGGCCCTAGGGGAAGCGAGGCGGGGTTCTGGTAAAATCGGCGGCAGTAGGAAGAGAACGAGGAGAGGAATTCTCATGCCGTCGCGCCAGCTCAGCTTCCCGGTCTTCGATGCCGACAACCACATGTACGAGACCACCGACGCCTTCACCAAGTACCTGCCCAAGGAGTACGAGGGGCTGATCAAGTACGTGCAGGTCGAGGGGCGCACCAAGATCGCCGTCAACAACAAGATCAGCGACTACATCCCCAACCCCACCTTCGAGGTGGTGGCCGCCCCCGGGGCCCAGGAGGAGTACTTCAAGGTCGGCAACCCCGAGGGCAAGTCCCGCCGGGAGATCATGGGCAAGGGCATCAAGGCGCTCCCCGCCTTCAGCGACCCCGAGCCGCGCCTCAAGCTCCTCGACGAGCTGGGCATCGACCGGGCGATCATGTGGCCGACCCTGGCCAGCTTGCTCGAGGAGCGGGTCCGCGACAACCCGCCGGCGGTCCACGCCGTCATTCACGCCCTCAACCAGTGGATGCACGAGCACTGGACCTACAACTACGAGAACCGGATGTTCCCCACCCCGGTCATCCACCTCGGCATCCTCGACGAGGCGCTGAAGGAGCTCGACTGGATCGTCGAGCGTGGCGCCCGCATCATCCTGATCCGTCCCGCACCCGCCTGGGGCTGGGCCGGCCCCCGCTCGCCGGCGCTCCCCGAGTTCGACCCGTTCTGGGCCAAGGTGGCCGAGGCCGGGCTGGTCGTGGGCATGCACTCGTCGGACAGCGGCTACCAGCGATACACCAACGAGTGGGAGGGCATACGCGACGCCGAGATGACGCCCTTCAAGGGCGGCTCGGGCTTCCAGGCCATCACCGCCCACCAGGGCCGGCCGATCATCGACACGGTCGCCTCGCTGGTCGGCCACGGCCTGTGCACCCGCTTCCCGACCATCCGCTTCACCCCGGTCGAGAACGGTTCCAACTGGGTGCGGCCCATCCTCCACGACATGGAGTACGCCTGGCAGCACGCCCCGAACGCCTTCGACGAGAACCCGGTGGAGGCCTTCCGGCGCAGCATCTACGTCCACCCGTTCCACGAGGAGGACCCCCGCGGCCTGATCGAGATCCTCGGCGCCGACCGGGTGCTGTTCGGCTCGGACTACCCCCACCCCGAGGGGATGGCCGACCCCATCACCTTCGTCGACGACCTGCAGGGGCTGCCCGAGGAGGACATCGCCAAGGTCATGGGCGGCAACCTGAACCGCCTCATGGGGTTGGACGACAAGAAGGTCGCCGCCTAGGTCCACGGACCCGGCCGGCCGCGTCGGCGGCCGCCCGAGACAGTTCCGGCCGCCTGCGGGGACCGCACCGTCACCCGTCGAACCGCAGACGGGCGGCGTGACGCGGTCTGCAGCGCCCGATCTGCGGGCTGCCCGCTAACCGGGCGGTTCGAGGGCGGCCCGCAGCGCTGCGAGCCGTACGGTGTCGAGCGAGTACCACACCCACTTGCCCCGGCGCTCGCCGTGCACCAGGCCGGCCTCGCTGAGGACCTTCAAGTGGTGGGAGACCGTCGGCTGGCTCTTGCCCAGCGGCCCGACGAAGTCGCAGACGCACACCTCGCCGGCCGGGGCCGCCGCGAGGATGCTGAGCACCCTCAGCCGCACCGGGTCGGCCAGGGCCGTGAAGCCCCCGGCCAGCTCGGCCGCCCGGGCCGCGTCGAGGGGCGTCGCCAGCACCGAGGCGCAGCAGGCGTCGGTCGCCGCGATGGTGGGTGCCGGCTTCGACGTGGCTCCTCCTATTGACAGTAGTCGATGCGTCGATCATACTCGACGCATCGAGCATTGTCGATGCTTAGGGAGGTCACCGTGTCCAGAGTGCAGCTCGCCTTGAACGTCAGCGACATCGACGCCGCGGTCGATTTCTACTCGAAGCTCTTCGGCGTCGAGCCGGCGAAGCGCCGCCCCGGCTACGCCAACTTCGCCATCGCCGAGCCGCCGCTCAAGCTGGTGCTCATCGAGAGCGCCGAGGCGCGGCCGAACGGCGTGGCGGGCGCCCTCAACCATCTCGGCGTCGAGGTGGACTCGCCCGCCGAGGTCGACAGCGCCACCCGGCGGCTGGCCGCCGACGGGCTGGCACCGGTGGTCCACAAGGCCACGACCTGCTGCTACGCGGTGCAGGACAAGGCGTGGGTGGACGACCCCGACGGCGCCCCGTGGGAGGTCTACACGGTGCTCGCCGACGCGCCGGAGGAGGTCGGCCTCGGGTGCTCGACCGAGGGCTGCCTGCCGGCGGGGCACGAACCGATCGCGTTGGGAGTCGCCGTCGCCCCCGGCGCTTGCTGCTGAGCACAGGGCACGGGGACGGCGGGCTGAGGGCACGATGGACGAAGCGGTGCTCTGGCGGCGGCTGGCCGCCGAATTCCTCGGCAGCGCCTTCCTGGCCGCCATCGTCATCGGCTCGGGGATCGCCGCCCAGGTGCTGTCGCCCGGGAACGTCGGGCTGGAGCTGTTCGAGAACGCGGCGGTCACCGCAGCCGGGCTCTACGCGATCATCTTGATGTTCGGCCCGGTTTCGGGCGCCCACTTCAACCCGGTCGTCTCCTTCGTCGACGCCGCGTTCGACGGGATCAGCTGGCGCGACGCGCTCGCCTATCTGCCCGCTCAGGTGCTCGGGTGCACCGGCGGGGCCATGGTGGCCAACCTGATGTTCTCCAGGGCCGCCGTCTCGATCTCCACCCACCACCGCGCCACGCCTGCTCACTTCCTCTCCGAGGTCGTGGCCACGCTCGGGCTGATCCTGGTCATCTTCGCCCTGGCCCGCAGCGGGCGGGCCCGCATCACCCCGGGAGCGGTCGGCGCCTATATCGGCGCCGCCTACTTCTTCACCAGCTCGACCAGCTTCGCCAACCCTGCGATCACCGTCGGGCGGATGTTCTCGGACACCTTTGCCGGCATCGCCCCGGTTTCGGCCCCGGTGTTCATCGCCGCCCAGGTGGTCGGCGGCGGCCTCGCCGTCGCCGTGATCAAGCTCCTCTACCCGGGGATGACCCCGGCGGAGGCGGCCGACATCATCGTTCCCCACCACTTGACCAGGCCGGGCGGACCCGACGGCGGCGTTCCGCCGGTCCCCTTTCAAGCGAGCGATTCCTCGCCACCGCCGCGGTGACGAGCCGACCCCACGGGAGACCCATGCACATCATCGCCATCGGAGGCAGCGACGCCGGGATCAGCGTGGCCCTCAGGGTCCGCGAGCTCGACCCCGATGCCGAGGTCACCGTGGTGGTGGCCGACGCCTTCCCGAACTTCTCCATCTGCGGGATCCCGTACTACGTCTCGGGCGAGGTCACCCACTGGCGCAATCTCGCCCACCGGACGGTCGCCGACCTCGAGGCGACCGGCATGGGCTTGCGACTCGAGACCCTGGCCCGGCGCATCGACGTGGAGGGGCGCAAGCTCTTGGTCACGGGTGCTGGGGGCGACGAAGAGCTCCTCTCCTACGACGAACTGGTGGTCGGCACGGGGGCCGTCTCGGTGCGTCCGCCCGTCGGGGGGCTCGAGGGAGCGACCGCGCTGGGCGTCCGTGACGGCGTCCACCTCCTGCACTCCATGGGGGACACCTTCGCCGTCATGCGCACCCTCGAGGAGGACGGGCCCTCGAGCGCCCTCATCGTGGGGGCGGGCTACATCGGGCTCGAGATGGCCGAGGCGTTGGTGGCCCGTGGGCTGTCGGTCACCCAGATGGAGCAGCTGGGCGAGGTCCTCCCCACGGTCGACCCCGAGATCGGCGCCCTGGTGCGGGGGCAGCTCACCGGGCACGGCGTCGAGGTCCTCACGTCGACGACGGTCCGCTCCGTCGCCCGGGCCGCCGGGGAGGGGCCGGGCCGGCTGCGGGTGGAGGCGGCCGCGGCCGGTGGGGGGTCGCTCACCCGGTACTTCGACGTGGTCCTGTTCGTCGTGGGCGTCCGGCCGGACAGCGAGCTGGCTGCCTCGGCGGGCGCGGCCCTGGGGCGGCGCGGCGCGATCGCCGTGGACCGGCACATGCGCACCAACCTCCCCCACGTCTTCGCCGCCGGCGACTGTGTCGTGACCCACCACCGCCTGCTGGGAGAGACCTATCTGCCGCTGGGGACGACCGCCCACAAGCAGGGCCGCGTGGCCGGTGAGAACGCCCTGGGGGGGAACCGGGAGTACGCCGGCAGCCTCGGCACCCAGGTGGTGAAGGTCTTCGACCACGCGGTGGCCCGCACCGGCCTGCGGGACCACGAGGCGGCGGCTGCCGGCTTCGAGCCGTTCACGACGGGCTCGGAGGCCGACGACCACAAGGCCTACTACCCCCGAAGCCACCGGATCTCGATGCGCTACACGGGCGATCGGGCGACCGGCCGGCTGCTCGGCGTGCAGCTCTTCGGCCACAAGCACGCAGAGATCGCCAAGCGGGTCGACATCGCCGCCGCCGCCATCTTCAACGCGATGACCGTCGACGCCATGAGCGAGCTGGACCTCTCGTACACGCCGCCGCTCGGGAGCCCCTGGGACGCGGTGCAGATGGGGGCCCAGGCCTGGGTGCGCGAGAACCTCGCCCGGGCCGGGGAGACCGACTGGCCTGGGTGAGAAGACGGCGGGCGCCACGTCCGACCGACGACGATTGGTAGGTGCAATGACCGACATCGGCCCGATCACCGGCAACCTGCGGGTGATCCTCACGAGGGCGGCCGCCGACCTGCACGGGCGGTTCCAGGGCGTCTTCGGCCACGAGACGATCGAGTCGGTCGTCTTCGACTCCTACGCCAGGCTGGCCACCCAGTCCACGGTGTCCCGGTGGCTGGTGGTCGGGGCAGAGAAGTTCGCCGGGGAGCGCCTCGACGCCCTGGTCCACGCCGAGGACCGCTCGCCGAAGAAGCTGCCCGCCGTCCTTTTCCTGTGCGTCCACAACGCGGGCCGGTCGCAGATGGCGCTTGGGTGGTTCTCCCACCTCGCCGGGGATCGGGCGGTCGCCTGGTCCGGCGGGTCCGATCCCGGCGACGAGATCAACGCGGCCGCGGTGACGGCGATGGCCGAGATCGGCATCGACATCGCCAGGGAGTTTCCCAAGCCGTGGACCGATGAGTTCCTGCGCGCCGCCGACGTCGTCGTGACCATGGGGTGCGGCGACTCGTGCCCGCTTGTGCCCGGAAAGCACTACGAGGACTGGGAGCTCGACGACCCGAGCGGCAGGTCGCTCGAGGAGGTCAGGCTGATTCGAGATGAGATCGGCCGTCGGGTCGCCGACCTCATGGACCGCCTCGATGTCGGGGTGTCGCGAAGCTGACCGCTCGGCAGCCGCCCGGACGCGGCGGCGCAGGAACGCGTCCGGTCTCCGAATGACGTGCCGGGTGCGCAGGGGCTGCCCTGCCAGGCGCGCCGAGGAGCTCGGCGAACGTCCGCCGCCTACCTGACGCAGGTGTACTTGCCGCCGTCGAGGGTGACGAACTTCTTGTGCTCGATGCCCATGACGAAGAAGCAGCCGTTCGACGCCGGCTTGCCCCGGGTGAAGTGGAGGGGCGGCGTGAGGCCGCCCAGGTCCGTCCCCTTGGGCAGGTTGTAGAGGCCGGCGGTGATCTCGGCCGAGGTCGGCGTCGAGGTGAGGTGGCCGGCGGCCACCGCCGCCTGGAGCAGCACCCCGGCCGCCCAGGCCTGGACGACGATCTCGCCGAAGTTGGGGCTCTTGGGCACTGTGGGGGCGTACTTGTCGAGGGCGGCGTACATGTCCTTGGTGGCCGCGTCGTGCACGAACCAGGGGACCTCGGACTGGGTGTCGATGTTGCCCTGCATGGCGGGCAGGGAGAGCCAGGCGATGGCCACCGTGCCGTCGGCGCTCAGTTCCTTGGGGGTGTAGCCCTGGGCGGCGCATGTCTCGGCCACCTTGACCACGATGGCGGTGGCGTCGGCCACCTCCATCGATGTGGCCCCCGACTGCTTGGCCGCCAGGCACTGCGCGGTGTAGTTGGGGGCCGCGTAGCCGATGCCGGCGGAGTAGACGAGGCTGAGGCCGACGTTGTGCAGCGCGGTCTTGACTTCGGCCACCGACTGGGCGCAGATGGCGACCTCCACGCAGTAGAGGTCGGCCACCTTCTTCACGCCGTGGGCCTTGTCGATCGCCGCCCCGGCCGGGGTGGAGAGGTTGAAGGTGCCGCCGGGCGGGAAGAAGTCGGTGTTGGTGTACCCGGCCGCTGTCTCGGTGCCGCCGAAGACCGGGACCTTGTCCTGCTTGGCCAGCGTTGTCCACGCCGAGGCCTCGTCGGAGTTGTCCAACAGGGCGATGACGTGGTCCTGCTCGATGAGCTGGGTGACGTCGGTCAGCGAGGCGGAGGCGCTGTAGCCGTCGTCCTTGACGATGACCTGGACCTGGTGGCCGTCGAGCCCGCCGTGGCTGTTCACCCACGAGGCCCACGCCTGCACCACCGCCGTCGTCTGGCCGATGGAGGACGCCTCGGGGCCGGTGCAGCTGCAGATGTCGCCGATCACAACCGGCGCCTTGGCCGCCGCCCCGGCGGTGGCCGGTCCGGCC
>Ga0181536_10003386_pt1 | contig 17411 bp, 11 predicted proteins | sample PEATcosm2014_Bin_41_FD_121105 | JGI IMG/M metagenome (GOLD analysis project Ga0181536, IMG submission 121105) | Peatland microbial communities from MTU Mesocosm Facility, Houghton, MI, USA - PEATcosm2014_Bin17_60_metaG | ecosystem: Environmental > Terrestrial > Soil > Wetlands > Peat | place... | reverse complement strand
CGGATCGTTGCCGACAATCTCCTCGCCGATTCCTTCCAACACGCCGCCTTGCTGCACCGTGCCACCGCCGGCAGGAATGATCAAACCCGGCCGCGCAGCGGTATAACCGCCGGTGTCCGCTTCGATGTTATAGGTGACGACGCGCAGGGTCCGGGTTTGGGCCGCAGCGGCCGATGAAATGTCAAAGACCGCACCGAGGGCGATGCAGCCCAGAACAAAATGGATTGTGACTGTTTTTATTGGACTGCTTCTTTGTTGGTTGCCGGTCGCCTGCATGATACCACCAGCCAGTCCCGAATCAAGGAAATACCACCCGCCGTTTTGAACCGCGGCTTGGCGCGCCGAAGCAAACGAAGGCGGATTACTTGTCCGGCGCATACGACTCCAGCAGACCGCATTTGATGCAGCGGAACATCCGGATTCTGTGCGCCGTCTTGCCGTCGGTCTTGACGCTGCCGAGAAACCCGAACTGCGGCGTCCCGGCTATCCAGGTGGCGACCCCGCCCAGGTTTTGGCTTTCTGCGGGCAGGAACCCTTCCACCATTTCCCCGCCGCACTTGGAACATTTGGTTGGAGGAATCATAAAATGATGTTCAAGCCCCTCGGACGGTTGCTGGCATTGGTGCCGAGGGGCGGAATGCTCCGGGCTATTTGTTCCCGAGCAGCTTCGCTTTCTGGGCCTGGTATTCTTCGGCCGAGATGGCTCCGGTGTCCTTGGCCCGCTGCAGGTCAATCAACTGCTGGCCGACGGTAGGGTTCAAGGCTTCGCTCTTGGGGCCGCTGCCCAGTTGCAAATTCAGGCAGCCGGTGAGCAACAACATGGCGGTCAACGCCATCGAGGCGGTAATGAGCAATTTCTTCATAAAGCAACTTTCCGTGTAATGCGACTGGTTTGATTCAACCTGACAGTTCCAACCCTGAATAAGATGGCCGCGGCTGTCAAGTTTTCAACGCGCCACGCGCCGCCTGCTTGTCGCGCCGAAGCCTTGGAGGCGGGTCACTGGTTTGGCCGTGCGCCCACAAATTCGTGGTGCAGCCGGGCGTAAACGCCGCCTTGCCGCAGCAAACTTTCGTGCGTGCCGCGCTCCACAATCCGGCCCTGGTCCAGCACCAGCACCAGGTCCGCCTTGCGGATGGTGCTCAACCGGTGCGCCACGATGAACGCCGTCCGCCCGCGCAGCAAAATCTCCAGCGCCCGCTGCAGCCGCGCCTCCGTCACCGTGTCAATCGCGCTCGTTGCCTCGTCCAGCACCACGATGCGCGGGTTCGCCAGCATCGCGCGCGCGAAACACACCAGTTGCCGCTGGCCGAACGACAGCGCCGCGCCCCGCTCCGCCACCTGTGTCTGCAGGCCGTGCGGCAAGACCTCGAGCAAATCAGCACAATCCAGCGCCTCCAGTGTTGCCCGCACGTCGGCTTCCGTCGCCGCCGGCCGCGCGAACCGGATGTTGTCCAGCACGGTGCCGGAAAACAGAAAATTGTTCTGCTGCACGCTGCCCATTTGCGACCGCAACGAATCGCTGGTGATCGTGTTCAGGTCCGTGCCGTCCACCCGCACCCGGCCGCCGGCCGGCAGGTAAAATTTCTGGAGCAACGCCACCAGCGTCGTCTTGCCGCTGCCCGTATGCCCCACCAGCGCCACCAACTGACCCGGCTCCACCGTGAATGAAATGTCTTTTAACACCGGCCGCCCCGGTTTGTACTCGAAATACACCGCCTGGAATTCCACGCGGCCCCGGATGGCCGGCAACGGTTTCGCGTCGGTCGCATCCACCCATTCCGGTTTCTGGTCCAGCATCCGGAACAGCCGCTCCGCCCCGGCCATGGCCATGAACGCCTGGTTCAACTGGTTGCCGATGACCTGCACCGGGTCGAAGAACAGGTTGGCGAGGAAGAAGAACATCACCAGATCGCCCACCTCCATGTGCAGCCAGCCGTGCCAGCGCAACGCTCCGAACGCGCCCAGCAACGCCATCGCGCCCAGGAAGAACTGGCTTTTCAACTGCAGCAACGGCACGAACACCGCCGACGTCTGGGCCACGCCCACGTTGTTCTCGCCATGCACGTCAATCAGCTTCCGGAAAAACCCCGAGTTTACCTCGTGCCGTACAAACGCCTGCGTCACCCGGATGCCGCTCACCGATTCGGCAAGTGTGGACGACACGCGGCTCCACGATTCCTGCACCTTGCGCAGCCGCCGGCTCATCTCCTGCCGGTAATTCTCATTCACCACCCAGATGACCGGCGCCAGCAGGACCATCAGCGAAAACAGCTTCCAATCGTACCACGCCATCAACACCGCCGAGGTCGTCATCTGCAATCCCTGCACCACCAGCACGAACGCCACGTCCTGCACACCGGCGCGCACGCTGTCGATGTCCGACGTCATCCGGCTGATGATGCGGCCGAACTTGGTCTGGTTGAAAAACGACATCGGCATCGTCATCAGCTTGCGGAACAAATCCGACCGCATGTCGTGCACCACCGCTTCGCCGAGTTCGAGCGCGAACCGCTGGCGGAAGTGAAAGTTCACGATGGTGAACAAGGCCAGAGCGAAATACCCGGTGGCATACCAGAAAATCCCCGACAAATCACGGCTCGCTATCGGGCCGGTGATGGTGCGGCCAATCAACCACGCCAGCGCCGGCAATTGCAGGCCGCGGATGAACGTCAGCAGGAAAAGCGAGTTCCGCTTGGCTGCGTAAGGCTTTGTGTAGCTGAAAATCCGGCGGATCAACGCCATCTGCAACGGCGCCTTGTCCGCCTCATGCTCCTCCATCGGATTGTAATACGTAATCGACTCCCGCGCCGAAAGGTCCCCCTTCGCGACATTGTCCGCGTGCGATTTGATGTTCGATGGCGTGCTCATGATCGGGATGGTCCCTTCTTTGGAAGGGCTGCGCTGCTGCGCAGCCAGGCCGAGCAGCAGCTCGGCCCTACCACGGAAGATTTAACATTCGACGTTGGATGTTCGATGTTCAATGTTCTGCCTCCGCTCTTTGTTCCCGCTCTTCGACCTCCCCACTTCCCACCTCTCCAAGGTCCATGATTTGCAACAGCGCCGTTTCATGATACGGCCCCGGCCGATGCACCAGTTCCGCGTGCGTGCCCGATTGCGTCAGCCGCCCGTCCTCCAGCACCAAAATCAAATCCGCCCGGCGCAGCAAACTCAGCCGGCCCGACACCACAAATGTCGTCCGCCCCGCCATCGCCTCGCGCAATGCCGACATGATCTCGTTCTCCGTTCGCGCATCCACCGACGCCGTCGGGTCGTCCAGAATCAGAATCGGCGGTTGCAACAACAAGGCCCGCGCCAGCGCCAGCCGTTGACGCTGTCCGCCCGACAAATCCACGCCCGATTCGCCCAGCACCGTCTCATACCCGTGCGGCAGCGCCGTGATGAACTCGTGCGCCGACGCAATCCGCGCCGCGCGCTCGATTTGTTCCATCGTCGCGTGCGGATGCCCGAACGCGATGTTGGCCGACACGGTGTTCGAAAACAAAAAACTCTCCTGGTACACAATTCCGATCTGCCGCCGGTACGCGTCCAGGTCCAGTTCCCGCAAATCTTTTCCATCCGCCAGAATCCGGCCCGCCAGCGGGTCGTAAAACCGCGGAATCAGACCCAGCAGCGAGCTCTTGCCCGTGCCCGTCATCCCGAAAATGCCGATGACCTGCCCGGGTTTCGCCTCGAACGACACGTCCGTCAGTGCCGGTTTGTCCGCGTGATAACCGAATGTGACCTTTTCAAACACCATCCGGCCCGTAAGCCGCCCCGGCTTGACGGCGTCGGGCCGGCTCTGCACCTCCACCGGCGTGTCCATCACCTCGAACACCCGCCGCGCCGCCGCCAGGCTCTGTTGCACCGAGTTGGCAATGGTCGAGATGGTCGCCACCTGTCCGGTGAACTGCTGGAGCAATCCCGCGAACACCACCAGCCCGCTGCCGAGCGGAATCCGCCCCTGCACGTACAACCAGCCGCCATAGGCAAACAGAATCACCAGGCTCAACTGCGACAGCATCTGCGTGCCCGGCGTGAACACGGACAAATTCCAGAAAATCTTCCGCTGTTGCGAAGACACCAGGTCGTTGGCCTCCTCAAACCGCCGGGCCTGGTGCGGTTCCGCGGCAAAGCCCTTGACCGTTTGCATCCCGCGCACGCTCTCGCTGAACAGCAACACCATGTTGTCCGTCAACTCGCGGTTGCGCAGGTAACCTGGACGCAGCCGCGCCGAATAAAAATGTGCCAGCCACCACAACGGCAGCGACACGCTCAGGCACGCCACGGTCAACGACGGCTGGATGCGCCACATGAAGACCGCGTAGGCCGCCAGCGTCAGGAGCATCGTCACCCCCTGCAACAACACGCCGTCCACGAACAGCCGCGTGTTCTGCACGTCGCCCGTCACCCGGTTGAAAATCGAGTTGGAACCGTGGACGTCGAAGAAGCTGAAGCTCAGCCGCTGGAGCTTGGCGTAAAGCTGGGCGCGCAGTTCCGGCACAATTTCGCCCTGCGTCAGCCGCGCGGTGATCATGTTGTAGGCGTAGGTGAGTGCCGCGCGCAACACCGCCTGTGCCACAATCGCCAGTGCCAGCGCCGTGACCACCTGCAACGCCGACCAGCCCGCCGGCGGATTCCAGCCGAACGGATAAACCGGAGCGGGCAGGGACGGGTCGAGCGCGTGCCGGATGACGTCAATCACCACGCCCAGCAATTTGAGACCCGCGATGCCGAGCAGCAGCAGTACCACGCTCAACCCCAGTGACCACAGGCAATCCGCGCGGAACCGCCATGCCAGGGCCAGGAGCCGGCGGACCAGTTCCCCGGTGGGATACCGTTCGTCATCGGCTGCAATGTTGGATGTTCCGGGTGTTTTCAGAACCCGTAACCTGCCGCAGCCCGGAGGCATAATCGAATCAAAAAAGCATTAACCATGGATGGTGCGGGTAAAAGTGGAGTATTGGAGTGCTGGAGAAATGGGCCTTGCCGATTCAACATCCCATCGCTCCATCCCTAAAACCCAAACGCCAGACGTCAGACCCGAGACGCGAAGCCAGACACCAGCCCCTTTAGGAAACCCGCACCGAAGCCAAAAGGCAGGGCTACGCTGCTGTCTCAAAACAATTTCTCGTCGGGGGGCGAGTTACACGAGCCCCCATTTTCAGAGGCATTCTATGAGTCAGGGACTCGTATAACTCGCCCCTCTGATCTCAACTTTTACTTCGCCGGAGTCCAAGTGTCATCCGGGTCGTAAGTGGTGATGGCCTTGGCGATTTTCGCGGTCTTGGGTCCGAGGTTCTTTTGATAGACCTTGCCTTGTTGATTGACGATGAAGGTCATCACCCCCGTGTCGCCCCATTCGGCCGGCCAGGCGACGAGACCAAATCCGGCAATCATGCGGCCGTTGATGATGTAATTATACTTGCCACCCGGCGCGTGTTTTCCCTGGCGGGTCAGGATTTTGAAATAATAGCCGTGATAAGGCGCCTGCTTGTCGTTCAGTATTTTGGCCGTGCGCTCATAACCCTCCACGCGCGCCTGTGCGACGAGTGGTCCCAAGGGACTCAACTCCTCGCCTGGTTGATTCGTCGGCCAGAAAAGGCCGTCGCGGGTGCCGGGCGTGCTGCACAGGAACTGCGCGTAGGCGAGCACTCCGTCCCCCAGGCGATCCTGGCCGGCATATTCGCGCTGCGCCGCCACATACGCGTTGCAGACGTTGATCGCGCCCATTTCGTCCCTGCCGATGCGGCGGGCGAGAATCTCTTGCTTGCCCGCTGCGGTATCGAAGAACCATCGCCCGTTCTGTTTGACAAGGGGAATGGGAAAGGGCCAGCCGTCCGCGCCAATTTCCAGCGTGACGTTGGAATCCGAATTGGTGACCAACTGCGTCTTTTCCGTCAGGCGTTGGACGAACATTTTGTATTCCTCGGTGGCTTGGACAGCGTCGGGCGAAATCAATTTATGTCCTACCGGCCCGAAAATCGCATGCAGGGCATTGGTGTCATGATTCGTGGCTGCGCTCACCAGGGCGTTGACGGCATCCTGTGGCGCAGCGAAGGTCTGTTCATCCGCCGCCGACGCACACAACGGCAGCATCAGCGCCAGGAGAACCAGGCCGGGACCGGACGCGAGAGACCAAATCCGGCGCAACCAGGAAAGACGATTGGGTTTCATCAGCGGCAATGTTTATGTTTGTGTGGAAATCATGGGGTTGAAAGGTTCAATGCCTCGGCTGGGAATTTGAACTGTGACTACCACCGCCACCGCCGCCGCCGGAGGACATCGCCGGCTCCGGTCGCGAAACCGGCTCAGAATGAGTAACCGTCTGCATGCTCTGCTGGCCACGGTTGCTATAGGTTCTGGTGTCGCGCGAACTCTGGATGCCGATGAACGCGCCGGTTGATTCGGGCCGGCTGACGGGCTGAGAATATTCAACGGGGGCCGGTGAGGAACGGGCGACCGGCATCGCAGCCCGGGTTGCCGGCGCTTCCGGCCGGGCCGCGGGGGCTGGTGTCTGTCGCGGGGCCACTGAATCGGACACGGACCGCCCTACGGTGGCAACCACCGGTTGGCTATGGGGAACGACCCAGCCCCGGTCGCCACCATGAACCGCGACTGCGCCCGGATAATTATTATGAGGATGCCAGACCGTTGTGTGACCCGTGTCCCGGTCATGGTGCTGCGCATGCCACCAATCGGGCGGACGCGGATGATTGTGGCCCCAGACAATGATATGGTGGTGCCACCAGTCAAAATCGCAATTCAGCCATAAGCCAATCGGAAAACTGATGCCGAAGGTGATGAAGGGCGGGCCATAGCAAGTTTGATAATAAACCTGGTCCGGTTGATAGACCGGCACATAAATCACCTGCGGGTCGGCCGGAACAATTTCAATGTAGCCGCCGTCATCAACCACCTGTTGCTGCGGTGTGGATCGCAGGTTGCCTTCATTGAGGGCCAAGTGGCGCAACCTTTGGATGGAATCCATCACGTCCTGCTGTTGATTGAGAAAAGCCTGTCCCACGGCAGCCGTCCAGTTCAGGTTGTCATCCATCCATTTCAAAACGCTTGGGTATCGGGCCAGCGCCTGGACGCTGGGGTCCCACGGCTGCTGGTCAATCAGGTTGGGGTCGCCGCCGCCGCTGACATAACGGTCGGCCAGCACGATTTGCGTGGGCAGGGTGGACGCCGGCAGGATTTGGGCAATCAACGGGTCGGGATAAAGCGCAATTGGCCCCAGCAACTGGTCGAGCTGCTGATAAGCCAGCGGTTGATAGGCGGCCATCGGGGGCGGCACCGCCGTCTGTGCCCGCACGGACAGGGCCGCGCCAGTGAACACACACAGTAAAACAACGATTTTAAACCATGACTTCATCCGGTAACCCTGAAATTTCATCAACATTATCACAGACGCAGTTGCAGCCTGACAGATTACAACAATAACCACACGAAAAATTTATGGCCACAAAGAGGCAAAAGGCGCAAACAATTTGAACCACGGATTAACACGGCGTAAAGCCGCGTGGCGGCCACGCCGCCATACGCGGATGGACACGGATTCCTGAAAACCGAATGACGAAGGTCGAAACCCGAAAGAAAGCCGAGGCCCGAGACCCGAAACCCGAAACGCTCGCGTTTCCGCTTGATCCCGGATCAGCGAATGACATAACGTCCGCCATGAAGTTGAACAACAATCTTTCGAAGAGATGGTTTTGCGTTTTAACGGGTTTTATGGCGGGCATTATTGCCGTTTCCGGTCTTCCGGCAGCGCCACTTCCACTCAAGGTGGTTGGCAATCAATTGCTGGACAGCAAAGGCCAGTCCCCACGCCTGCGCGGCGTCAATTGCGCCTCCTTGGAATGGTCCAGCGATGGCGACGGTCATATTCTCAAGACCGTTGAGGTGGCGGTGAAGGATTGGCACGCCAACCTCATTCGCCTGCCGCTGTCGCAGAATCGTTGGTTCGGCAAGGCGCCCGGGCAGACGGATGGCGGCGCCGACTATCGCGCGCTCGTCCGGCAACTGGTTGATTTCTGCTCGACCAACAACGCCTACATCATTCTCGACCTGCACTGGTCCAACGCCGGTGAGTGGGGCAAAAACATCGGCCAGCACAATTTGCCCGACACCAACAGCATCGCCTTCTGGAAGGACATCGCGCTGGTTTACAAAGACAATCCCGCCGTACTGTTCGACCTCTATAACGAACCGTCACATATCAATTGGGACCAGTGGTTCCAGGGCGGCCCGATGGCCGAAGCCATCGCGCACACAAACATCACGTTGAATTACGAATCGGTGGGCCTGCCGGTGCTCGTGAATGCCATCCGCTCGACCGGGGCGAGGAATGTGATTGTCGCCGGCGGAATCAACTTTGCCTACGAGGTTGATGGCATTCTGGAGGGGCGCCAACTGTCCGATCCCACCGGCAACGGTGTCGTCTATGCCGTTCATCCTTATCCGCACGACTACAAAGGGCGCGGCCGCGAAACGATCGCCCAGTGGACAGCGCGCATGGAACCTTTCGCCCGGAAACTCCCCATCATTGTCTCGGAATTCGGTTCCATGGAATCCAAGTGGCATTTTCCAAAGGCATGGAATTACAACGATGAGAAATGGAATCGGGAGATGATTGATGTGCTGGAGGCCCGCCGGTGGAACTGGACCGCCTGGGATTTCCACCCGGAGGCCTGGCCCTGCCTGATCTCGGACTGGAATTATGCTCCCACACCCCAATCTGGCGTCTGGGTCAAGCAAGCGCTGGCGAAAAATCTGGAGCACTGACCGCCCGTCGCGTTTGCTCCACCGCCAGGTCGCCAGGCGCACCCTTCCTCCGCCCCGCATTGCAGGACTACGGAGGGTGGACAAAGCCGGAAGAAAGGCTGAAGGCTGATACGATGTTGGTCAATGAGACTGAATCGCCCGGATGGACGTGGGGCGTAAGACCATATGGGAAATGTCGGATGAAGAAAAGCATCTGCAAATTTACCCCGGTCAGACCGCTTGTGGTCATCGGAGGGGCGCTTTGTTGCTTCATGGTTTGTGATCTCACTGCTTATGCACAACCGGAAGACAAAGTGCCGGGTGGTGTCACGCATGAGGCCGGGGAGGCTTCTCTTTCCGGAGGGGCAAAAACAGCCGGCGACCGGGAGCGCCGCATTCGTGACGATGCGGCGCCCGGCAAGGGTGACCTGTTGCGATTCATGGAAAACCAGACCACCTACTTGGTCAAAGATTTCACTGGAGAAAACCATCAGCGGCCGGAAATGGGCTGTGAACTCTCTGATTTTGGTTCGTGGTATGACGTTGCTTATTCGGGAGGCATCAATCGTTTCTGGATGAATTCGGTGCGGCATCACACCTACGATCAAGTGGGTTTCAATGCGGCCAACGACGTCGGACTGCTGGCTTTGTTCTTCCAGACCCCGTCCGGGGATTTGATCGACGGGAGCAGTGGCGAGTGTGTTGTGAATTGGTATCCCTATGGATGGAAGACCACGACCCGGCAGGGCGGCATCGAAATTGAATCCACGGCCTTCTTCACCGCGTTCAACACCGTTGTCATCCGCGCCAGGGTGAAAAACGCGGGAACCGAAGTCACCACCCTGACTCCATCCCTGCTGGTCACCGACCGTTCCGAATACGACGGCAAGACCGGGGGCCTGATTGTGGGATACGCTGCCCACGACCGCCTTGCCTGGCGCAACCGGCGCGTTGGCAAATCGGCCGACCCGAAAGACTACACGGATTCAATTCTGATCGGCTCGACCCTCGGCGCCCTCCACCCGGCCTTTCTGCCGCGCTACCTGACGTCTGGTCGTGGCAATGAATTGAAGGCGGCGCTCCGCGAAACGTGGACCCCCGCCCTGAAGGCCAGGGCCGGCTCGGCGGTCGCCAGTGCCAATCCGCTGAAGCTGGTCCCGGGCGAAACCCGCGAATTTGCCTTCTATGTTGCGGCGGGAGCCGACGATGCGACTGCGGAAAAAACCGCCGTTCGGGCCGGGCACGACCTCGCCGCGACCGGCCTCGCCGGAATCGTGTCGCGCCTGGAACGCGATTGGAACGATTATCTGGGAGCACTGCCCAAGTTGCAAAATCCGAGCGGTGAAGACTTGAAGCTGTATTATTCAGCCGCCCTGGCGCTGCGCTCGAACCGCCTCATCAAGGAGCAAAATGGGGTGTTGTATGATGCGTCTTGTCCGGCGCGCGGAGGTTTCAATCTGTTTTTTCAAAGCGACGCCTGCTGGAATTTGCTCGGTTATCTCGACATCAATCCCGACTGGGCGGCCGGGCATGCCGTGCCGATTCTTGACCCCCCGAGTATCATCATGGATCCCCATTATTACTGGTCGATGTGGGAGCTTTACTCGCGACTGCCGGATTCCAAAAAACAACAGGAGTTTGCGGCGATGGTTTATCCGCTGCTCCAGGAGAACTACCGGGTCTGGACGACGCAGATCGACATCGACCACAACCTCTTGTGCGCGACGCCGAATAACTGGGACGACAATCCGCGGGCCGACCTGCTTTTTAAGGAAGCCACAGACATACCGGGGCAATGGAATAGCTGGTGGAATGATTGGGTGAGGGACTCGAGGGATAATTTCCTGGAGGACCCCGCCGCCAGTTCCCAACTCGCCTATGGCACGGTCATCATGGGACGCTTTGCCAGAATCCTCGGGAAAAATCAGGAAGCGGCGGATTGGGAGAAGCAATTCCAGAAGCATGTGCAGGCGATTGACACGTTGTGGGACGAAGAGAAGGGCTATTGGATCGTGACCTATCGGCATGCCCTGACGGACAAGGTGCTCACGAGCTCCATTCTCTATCCCGTCTTCACCGATGTCTGCCGCGATTCGGCCCGAATCCGGCGGGTGATTGAAAGCCACATTCTGAACCCGGCGGAGTTCAACGGGCCGTATCCCATCCCGACGGTCGCTTACAATGACCCGCGTTATTACAAGCAGAAACCACCCCGGACCGACCAGGAAGGCGGCCTCTGGCGTGGCAATCTCTGGCTGCCCGAGGCGTGGGTTATCGTGAAGGGCTTGTATAAATATGGATATGAGGCTGAAGCCAGGGACATCGCCCGCCGATTGACCGACATGATGTCCCACCAGGCGCAATGGAGCAAAAACAATCCGCAATTCGCCTGCGTCCCGGCCGAATTTTATGATTCCCGCACCGGCCAGGCCCAAAATATCCGCCGCTTCTCATGGACCAGCGCGGTGGCCATGGATTTCCTTTTGGGCAATTATCAGAACGAGCGGATGCTGGGCACGAACCCGGAACGTGACCGCGCGATCAACGGACATCTTCGGGAGATCTTTGACTTCGAGAGCGGGAAAAGTCTCTTCCGCGTCAAGACGGTCAAATCGGTTTTCCCGCTGCTGCGAATGACCTCGGCCGACAACCTGCCGATCAACCAGAGCGCCAGAGTGGAGTTCAGTTTTTCGGATCCGGCCGGCAATTTTGCCGGCTCAACCATCTTTTTTTCCGCTGATCCCGGCCGCTGGTCGGTTATGGAAAAAGCCAAAGGCATCCCCCTCAAACCGGATGCCGGTGGATATTACCACGCGGCACTGGGTGCCGAACTCATGCTGGTTCCCCGCAAATGACGAGAACGAAAACGGGTCAATAGTATTCCAACGTCGTCCGCGTCGAGCCGCGTTAGTCCGTTGGAAGAAAAACTGATTTAACGCAAAGTCGCAAAGCCGCAAAGTGCGCAAAGAATGAGGATTTCACGGCCAGCGGACGATAATTCTCCCTCTCCGCGCTGGGGAGAGGGCCGGGGTGAGGTGCTCTTTAAATTCTTGTCAACCGGCACTCGCCACTTGTCACCCTCAAAAGTGGCTTGATCTGGATCGCTGATCTATCAACCCGCTCGCGAAAAGTTTCGGAGCCCGCTCGCGATTTATCGGAGTTGATCCCGGCGTGCCGTATTAATCTCCGATCAGCAGCAGCCTTTTTGGCTTTTTACCGGCACATCGTCCGGCCGCCGGGCTGATGCTCCGCATTTGAGCCGGTTTTGCTCTTGCAATTAAAATGGAATTGGCAAGGTTGCTGAATAGTATGACAAAGGAAAAATGTTCTGCCGTGTTTCTTGCCGTTCGAAATATCAGGGGTGGTGTCCCGGTTCGCTGCCTGACTTTTCTCGCGTTAGCCGCATTTTTGACCGGTTGTATTACGAACCAGGTCAAGGATTTCACGCCCAAAAGTGCCATGGTTTGCGATGAGGTTCGCATCACCGGCACATTTCATAAAGCTGGACAATTGGATGGGGTCTGGTTCAACGGCGTTCCCGCCGATGCTTCCTTCCGGCATTTTCCCGCCCCCAACGGTCCGCTGGAAATACTTGCCGTGGTGCCCGAAGGTGCGAGCAACGGTCCCATTCGGGTCAAAATTTCCACAGAGGACAGCATTGCCTTTTGGGTGAAGGGTACGGATCACACTTTTGGCGAGGCCTTTTCCGTGACGGGCTCGCCGCCGGTGCCGGCCATCAATTCGTTTTCAGCAAACCCTGAGTCCATCAAACAAGGCCAGACGACCACTCTTCAGTGGCAGGTTTCGCCGGCGGTGAAGCAACTGACGCTCAATGGAGCCGACGTTTCCGGCACCAACTCGTTAACGGTGTCGCCGGCATCGACAACTTTTTATGAGTTGGTCGCGAAAAACGAATCGTGCCTTCAGCGAAGCCAGTCCTTGACGGTTACGGTCACGCCTTTGCCAAAAATCACGGCGCTGGGAAACCCTGTGTATCATTCCGGTGACACTCTCACTGTCAACGGGGAGGGGTTGGCGCGAAGCGGCGAATCGTCGCAGATCGTGTTTTCCCAGGGAGCAACGACGGTTGTATTGACCATCGCAACACCCTCTGCCGGTCAACTCACCGTGCCCATACCCGCTTCACTTGTCGGCGGGACGGTCAACGTTCAAGCTCTGGTTGGTTCGGATGGCAGCAACACCAATACGTTTGTCCTGGATGCAAGGAAGAATGGCCCTTTTGCCGACATCAAATCCAAAATTCGCACGGCCAGCCAGACCTGTGGTTCCAAGCAGTTGCAAGTGTCCATCAATGTGCCCGGGTGGGCCCTGCCGGACCTCGCTGTCTTCCAGCAAAACGGCATCGTCCTCGCGCGGCATAACTTCCAGCCGGGCATCATCGGCGGTGCGGCCTTCTCGCCTGGCGGCGATCAGGCAGTTTCCGTGACGGCCGACCCCAATGGCTTTTCCGCATCCTACGTGGGTGTGGTCGAGAGGTTCGCCACCCATCATCGGTTCCAATTCCCGGTCAACATCATGGATGGCTTCACGACCGCGACCAACCGCTGGCATGTGCTTTTCAGCCCTGACGATACCATTGTGATGGTCAGTTCGGTGCCGGCGGGAGGTTCGCCAAAAATCGCAATTCAAGTCCACGACCTGGTTCGTCAGAAGAATATCGGGCCCTTGATTCAAACCAATTGCGCGGCCTGCAACCTGCAAGGCGAGGTGATAAACGGAAATACCATGCGGGTCAAATTGGATGGGGCGGTTATCGGGACGTTCCCGATTTATTAGCCGCGTAAAGCTGCGCCACGCGGCTTTACGCCGTGTCCATTCCGCTTCGTTGTACTACGGCGCGACAAGCCGCGGTTAAATTCGATGTTCAGCGTTCGATGTTCGATGTTTCCGCTTTTACTCTTGTCACCCGTCACCCGTCACCCGTCACGTTAAAATGGCTTGATCCGATCGGCTGATCTTATCAATTGATCCCGGCGTGCCGAAAAAAGCTGCTGGCAAAACCAATTTTAACGCAGAGCACGCAAAGGACACAGAGAAACGCAGAGAAGAAATCCTCTGCGAATCTCCGCGTTTCTCCGCGGCCTCTGCGTTTAATTATTGTGCCTTTTGTCCCTCTTTGCGGCAAAACTCCATGTCGGTCCGTGATTAAAGTTCTATGTGTTTTCTGTGGTTACGCAACACTCATTGCCAATTCCGGTCAGCGAATCCACCCCTCAAATGGCGCAATTCACCCCTAAAAACCAGCAATCCGTCCCTTATCCCTTAAGCTTTTGTCCAATTTCTGTTAAACACTGCCTAGAATTTTGACATTATGAAAAATAACAAATATTGCAAAAGAGAGAGTCAACAAGCGCATCAATTCAGTGCCAACCCCATCCAGTTCATTTTGGGCTTGTGCGTCATCCTTGGTGTGAGTTCCATTTCCGTCCGGGCGAACGACAACCCGGCCCAAGCCGCCGCCCGTGTGACTTTGGAACAAAAGATGTACGAACTGGACCACGCGCTAACCCCGCCGTCACCGGTACAGGTCACACGTTCCACGGCCGTGGTGAAACAACCCGGCAAATCCGCAGCCAACGTAACCGGGACAGTTTCCAAAAAAACGGTGACTCCCCAAACCGCCCTGGCGCCAATAATTCTGGTGGCTGCTCCCGCTGCTGTCGCACCTGCTGCTGTCGCTCCTCATAGGTTGATCCTGATACTGTCGCTCCTGATATTGGCGGGCTTCATCCTGTCGCTCCTGCTGCTGAAGGCCCTGCTGCAGAATTCCCGCAGTTACAACTCCAACCAGGATTCAACCAGCAGCAGCGCCTACAACGCCGAAGCCAACCCCTTCACCCTGCGACTAAAGACAGGTGACAGGTGACACGAAAGCCAAATCGGGGCGGGTGACGGAAGGAAGGATTTTTAACAGAAGGCAACCAAGGCAACAAAGACCTGGGGGGATTTTCAACCGGAGCAAACAGCCGCCGTCGCGCCGAAACGGCGCTATGGCGCGCCGCGAAGGTGGAAGGCCACAGAGACCTTCCGGAAGAAAAAATATCTCCGTTGCCTCCGTTACCTTCTGTTCAAGTTCGTTTTTGTTGTTCTGCGCCTTTTGTGCCTTTTAGAGGCAGAAATTTCCTTCAGCCTTTAGCGTTCAGCCTTCAGCCTTTGCTTGAAATGACTTGATCCGATCCGCCTTTCTGATCAACCCGCTCGCGATTTATCGGAGTTGCTCCTGGCGTGCCGTTTGCGGCAGGGGTTGAGAGTTGAGGGCGTAAAGCCCCGTGGGGGCCACGCCCCTTTACGGGGTTGAGGGTCATTGCGGCGGGGATGGAAGATGGAACGAAAAAGCCATCCTCAATCCACAATCCTCCATCTGCCGGGCCCGGCAGCCGGCGTGCCTGCCCGGGTCTCCTCGCTTGTCATTTTTCCTCTGGACAAGAAGCCCGATGCGGAGGAATCTGAAAATTATGAAAACCAGAAATCTCTTTGCGTTACTCATAGCCATCACGGTTCTATTGTCCGGTTGCGGAAAAACGAATACGAAACTGGAATCGGAGAATGCAGACCTCAAAGCGCGCCTGCAAAAGCTTGAATCGCAACTTCAAGCGTCCAAGAGCCAAACGGCGTCGGAGGCGTCACAAGGATCACAACCAGCTTCCATCCAGGACTTAAAAAGCCAATTGGATGAAGCGCAAAAAAAGGCCGAGGCGGCCGCAAATGAATTGCAGTCGGTAAGCAGCCAGGTCGAAACCCAAAAGGAGAAAATTGATCAATTGATGCGTGAACTCTCAGATTCTCAGCAGGCCAGGGAAAAAGCTGAAAAAGCCCTGGAGTTATACCGGGACAAGGCTGCCTCGGCGATCAAGGAATTCAATGCGCTGCGGAGCACCTTGGACGACAAAACGGTAAAACTCGACAGCTACCATCAAAATTATCTGGCGACACAGACGGCAGTGACCAAACTGGTTGACGCGCTTCCCGAGTCCAAAGTCAGGCGGGCGATTTTGGGCGTTCTGGCCACGCTCACGCGCGTCGACGACACTTGGGAAACCGCCGCCCTGCAAATGCAGGAACGGACCAAAGAAGCCCAGGCTGGTTATGATAAATTTGTGGCCGCCGACGGACTCGGCCCGAACGACTATTTGATCAACATGGGGAAACGCAGAATTTTAGCGCCCGCGGAGAAGGAGAATGCGGCGACGGCGTCAAGGCGCGACCAACAAATGGTTTCATTTGAAAAGGACATCGACCTGGGAATAAAAAATCTTCAGGCTTTGGTGACCGGACAAAAAATCTGAACCGCCAAGGCGCCAAGTTTGCCAAGTTCTGAAGAAAAAATCCGGAAATCTTGGCGTCCTCTGCGTCTTGGCGGTTAACCCCGCTTAGAGCTTGATCCGCTCCCCAATTGATCCCGACGTGCCGAAGAAAGCCACATCCGGGTGGTACGTAAATGGATTGTTACTGGAAAGTCGTGGTCATGGGGCCACAGATTGTGAGGGGTCCGGGGTTTTTGGACCAACAAGCAAGGCTGCAAACAGGTCAACCATTCCCTGAATAGTCCTGCTTGAGTTGCCATTGGTTAAAACGGGAGTTGCTGGATCAGTCTTCGTCTCAGGGTGGGACTCCACAACTGCGCGCTTATCTGGCGTTGGGCCAAGGCTCGAACAACCAGAACAAGAAAACAGACACCCCGCCACCACCAGCCCAATGACCATAAACCGTTTCATGCGTTGCTGCCTCCTGATACAGCAATAAGTCAGCCACAATTTGCCCAAACCGGTCAGGGTACAGCAGATTGTGCTTTTACCAGGGAAATGGGCCATCTGCGCCTTGGCGCCTTGGCGTGAGGCTCGGTCTGCAATGCTGAGTCGTGCTTAAATTCGATATTCAGCGTTCGAAGTTGGATGTTCGATGTTTTCCTTCAGCCTTCAGCCTTCAGCCTTTGCTTAAAAACACTTGATCCGATCCGCCTTTCTGATCAATTGATCTGGGCGTGCCGAAGAAAGCGCCAAAGGCAGAAGCCAGAAGCCAGAAGCCAGAAGCCAGAAGTGGGAAAGCCAAACCCTCAGGACAGGATTCCGCAATCCGCAATCCGCAATTCACAATCCCCAGCCCCTTTATCGTCGTCCAGCGCCGAAACCAGGTAGGGCGGGCTCTCCGAGCCGGCCGCATGGGAAATCGAACTTCGATCGCGATGCGGAGATCGCGCCCTACCATCCCGTTCCTCCCGCGCATTTTGAACTGCGCGAAGATGGCAGCATCGCCTCCGGCGAACAGATAGGAGATAGCAGTTCGAAGATACGGCAAAACAACCCCAACTCCCATCTCCCATCTTCCATCTCCCAGCCAGCAACGCCGTGCCTGACTTATTCCGACACTGCGCGCGGCATCTGGCTCTATCACGGCAATTCCCTCGAACTGCTGGACGCCATCTACGCCAAATATCCCGATGGCCGGTTCGACGCCATCTTTGCCGACCCGCCTTATTTCCTGTCCAACCCCGAAAGCTTTCGGGGCTGTCAGCGCGTGCTCAAGCCCAACGGCACCATTTGGCAAAACTGATTTAACGCAGAGGCGCAGAGGCGCAGAGTGCGCAAAGGGAAAACAAGCTAACGGAGGGAGAACCGTTGTTGCCTTT
>Ga0181536_10003385_pt1 | contig 17417 bp, 10 predicted proteins | sample PEATcosm2014_Bin_41_FD_121105 | JGI IMG/M metagenome (GOLD analysis project Ga0181536, IMG submission 121105) | Peatland microbial communities from MTU Mesocosm Facility, Houghton, MI, USA - PEATcosm2014_Bin17_60_metaG | ecosystem: Environmental > Terrestrial > Soil > Wetlands > Peat | place... | reverse complement strand
TTTTTCTCCCGCATTTTCGTCTACCATCTGCCGAATGGTCTGCACCGCGTAATACAGGCCGGCTGAAGAGCGTGCGCTAATTTCGGCGCCATTACTGGAGATGCGTAAGATGTACGCTTCTCGAGAATCGGGACCGGGGCGATCGTCGGGACCGGGCAATGGATCGACGACGCCTGTACGGTGCAAGGCAATCGTGTGGGCCGCGGGTCCGTTGTTCACTACCGGGACGCGTTCCGCAGTGATTTCTGCCAGCGCTGAGGCAAGCTCGGCCGCCGCGAACCTGTCTTCTGCAGCAGGACTCGGACCAAGCGAAACAGCAATACCTTTGAGCTTGAGCCGTCCGTCACCGTACCGAATCTGCTGCGGCCGCGGCACCAATGGCCGATGAGCAGCCATCAAAGGCATGGCTAAAACAAGCAAAGTGAGCAAGACCCGCGCCATCGAATTGCCTATCGTACGCCAGTGCCTTTGCCTGTACAATCTCCGTGCAACGCATTCGAAGGGAGTGGTCCAATATGCTGAACAGTTTTTTTGCCGGGTTTCGCTCGCTCGCGCCGTTTCTGCTAGAATCCGTCCACGGAAATCAAAGGAACGGAACCATGAGTGGCGATGCAACGCCGTCCGCACCCGCGGTAGAGCGGACATTATCCATTCTCGAGTTGTTGTCCGTGACCAAAAGTGGTCTCACTCTCCCCGAACTCAGCCGGCGGTTGGGGTTGCCCAAGAGTTCGACGTATTGCCTCCTCGTCACACTCGAGCGGCGGGGCTACCTGCTGCGCAACAACAGAACCCATCGCTATCTGTTTGGCCTCAAGCTGTTCTCGCTTGCCAACCTGGCACTGAGCGGGATCGAACTGCGGGAGAAAGCCGCCGGTTTCTTGCATCCGCTGATGGAGCGGTCACGCTTGACGGTACACATGGCAATCATCGAGGACCACGAGGCTGTTCTGATCGAAAAGGTTGAGCCGCCTGGACTTGTCAGATTGGCCACCTGGGTCGGAAAACGGCTGGAACTGCACTGCTCGGCGGTCGGCAAGTGCCTCTTGGCTTATCTGCCGGAAGCCGAGTTTGCGCGCCTGGTCCGGGATCGGGGTCTGACCCGCAACAACGAAAACACGATCACGTCGATCCGGAAACTAAAACAGCAAATCACGCAGATCAGACATGCCGGCTACGCCATCGAGGATGAGGAAGGTGAGATCGGTTGCCGATGCGTGGGCGCGCCAGTTTTCGACCACTCTGGAAATGCAATCGCGGCTATCAGCGTGGCGGGCACGACGGCACAGATCACAACCGAGGATTTCACCTACGTCGGCCAACTGGTTCGGCAAACGGCGTCCGATATTTCCCAGGCCCTGGGTTTCATTCCGGTCGGGACCGCATCTTCAGGCCAGTGATTGGGCAAAGAAGCGGGCACGGAGGCGCCCGTTCAGCCTATTAGACAAATTGTCGAGCCCATCATCAAATTTCATTGACAATACGCTCCCGCTGCCATAGCATGATCGCTAATCTTAGCCGTTCAGCGGGGCCACGTGAGCACTTTCGAGGGAGGGGGAGCACGCCATGAGATGTAACGGTCGCAGTTTTCGGCAAGGCTGTGGTGCGCTGGTTTTGATCGCGCTGCTTTCGGTCTGGCCCGCGCGAGCACAAGAAGTGACGGCCCGGCTGTCCGGTACGGTGAAAGACTCGGCTGGCGGTGTGGTTCCGGATGCTGCGCTGACGGCGACCGACAGCGGTACGGGGGTGGTGACCCGGACTACTTCGGACGCGTCGGGGAACTACCTGTTTCCCGCGCTGGCTCCGGGAACCTACCGGCTTTCGGTGGAAAAGGCGGGTTTCACGACCGGAGTTTTATCAGGCATTTCGCTGAACGTAGACCAGAAGGCGAGCCTGGATGTCGTGCTGCAAGTGGGCCAGGTGACACAGTCCGTGAACGTAGAAGCCGTCGCCCCTTTAGTAGACAGCACCAGCGCTAGTATGGGCACGGTTGTCGACGAACAGCCCATTCTGGATTTGCCGCTCAACCTCCGACGTACCGGCGCGCTTGCCTTGGTAGTGCCTGGCACGGTCGATACGACGAATCGATCGCTCACCTCCGCAACCGGCAACGGGTCCGGATTCAACGACAACAGCTATAGCGGTTCGGGTGGACGTTCTTCCGCTAATCTGATTCTGATCGACGGTATGATTTCGCGGGCTTTGAACAATGGCGGGTTCGCGCTACAACCGATTCCAGAAATGGTCAAGGAATTCAAGATAGAGAACAACACTTACGATGCAGCGTACGGTATCGCCTCCGGTACGACGATGAACCTGATCACCGAATCCGGTACCAATGCCTTCCACGGCTCCGCGTGGGAGCTGTTGCGAAATCGGGATATGGACGCGCGCAACTTTTTCGCTACGGACCGGCCGGAATTCATCCGCAATCAATTTGGAGGCGCGGTTGGCGGTCCGATCCGGAAAAACAAGACGTTCTTCTTCGGTAGCTATGAAGGCCTACGCCAGATTCAGGGTCAGAGCGGCGGTAGCTTCGTTCCGACGCCTGCTGAAAGATCAGGGAATTTCAGCTCTGTCCTGACGGGACAAACGGCGAATCTCTGCGCTTCGAGCGGCTCCGCCGCTCCAGGTAATCTCAATTTTGACACCGGACAATTGTTCTTCCCTGCTTCTGAGCACCTATTCACTTGCCCTGTCAACCCGGCGAATCTGAGCGCCGGAGCCTCGACTGTACTCGTGGGGACACCGGTTCCGGGCAACATCATTAGCAATATCGATCCGGTGGGGCAGAAGGTTCTGGCCTTGTTTCCAGCACCAAATCGCGTTGGAAACCCAAACTTCGTGAACAATTCGCCGCTCCGCCGTCCGGACGACCAGTTTGACGTGCGAGTGGATGAGGATCTGTCCGAAAAGGACCGCCTCTTTGGCCGCTACCTGTTCGGTAACACGAACCAGCTGTTCCCTGGTAATTTCGACCCCTTCAACAATTACCAACACTTCAGAGGTCAGAACGTGGTGGGTGGGTGGACGCGCATGTTCAGCCCGAGCCTGATCAACGACTTGCGGGTTGGTTACCAGCGGGACTATCTGGATCTCGACTGCCAGGGTTGCCCACGTAAGTCTGGGCTGCTGGCCAGCTTTGGTATTCAAAACCTCGCGGCGCCTACGCCTCAGGCGGAAGCATATCCGCAGTTTCTCTTTAGTAATTTTGCTGGCGTTGGCGACGGCGGCTACTTCCCCGACATTTTGAATGATCGAATTGAAAAGTTCGAGGATGCCGTCACCAAGATCAAGGGAAAGCACACCATCGTCATGGGCGGTGACTTTAATTTCTGGCAGACACCCGGCGTAGAAGACCCCCTCCAGGTTAACGGTCAAATTACCTTTAACGGCCAGTACTCCTCTTTATTCGGTGAAATACCAGGAGTAAGTGCGGTTTCTGACTTAGCCGACCTGGAACTAGGTTATCCCGCTAGCGGATTCTTTACGAAGAATCCTTTCATTAACAAGCTGGAAGGCGGGGGTTGGTTTAGTCTGTTTGTCCAAGACAACATCAAAGTAAACTCAAGATTAAGTATTGAGGCCGGGCTGCGATGGGAGTATCGCAAGCAAATCCACGACGCGAACGACAAACTTGCTACGATTTACCCGCTGGCAAATAACTTCACACCAGGCGATGCGCTGCTGATCACTCCTCTTCCCGCGGCCCAAAACGATGCGCTATGCTCGAACCCGCTGTTCGTTAATGCTAACGGCACATGCCTGATCATGAGTTCGGCGATGAGGACGCAGTTAGGACTGACTGGTAACAAGCTCAACGAACTTAGTTACGGTCCGAGCCATGGAAACTTTGCGCCGCGGCTGGGAATCTCCTGGCGGCCTACAAATTCCGACAAGATCATTATTCACACTGGGGCAGGTCTGTTTAATGACTTACCTATCTCCAACCTGATCAGCTCATACGTTAACAACAATCCTGTCTTCACCCAAACGCCGATGTATAACACATCCTTCGGCCCACCGCCGCTCACCAACGGCGCGCCTACCACGACAGAAACGATGTTTGCAAATGCCGTTTCGCCTCCGCTCTCTCAGCTGCGGTCGCAGTTGATGCCCCCGCCGTTCTACCACACGCCGACGGTGGCTGAGTGGAGCTTCAGTGTTCAGTCACAGTTGGCACAGGACTGGGCGTTGGAGGTTGGCTATGTCGGAAATGAAGGCTACCATATGGATGACGCTCACCAATGGGGCAATCAGGCTGTACCTGGGATTACACCTCTACAGTCCCGTCGGCCGTGGCCCGACTTTAACATTTTTCTGTATGACACGTTTGACGCGAACTCAAACTACAATGCTCTAGAGGGCAAGCTTACCAAGAGATTTTCGCACGGTCTCCAGGCGCTAGTCGCCTACACATATTCGAAGGTTCTGGATACGAACGGCGGCGATTCAGATTTCGTGAACGGTCCGCAAACCGACAACGATCATAGGGCTAACTACGGCCCGGCTGACTTCAGTATTAAGCAACGACTAGTCATGAGTCCGATATGGCAATTACCGTTCGGCAAGGGCCAGCCGTTCTTGAATCAGGGCGGCGTGACGAATGCTCTGGCCGGAGGATGGGAGCTTTCGGGAATCATTACGTTCCAGACAGGCTTTCCGTATACGGTTTTATCAAACTTTGATTATTCCAATACTAATTCCTTCTTCCCTAGGCCGGATCGTACGTGCAATGGCGCCGGGCCCCAAACGGTCGCGGAGTGGTTCAATGTAAACTGCTTTAGTACTGATGCACTGTCTCAGGCCTTAGCCAGCGGAACGCCTCGCTTTGGGAATTCCGGCCGCAATATTCTGACTGGGCCGGGTATCCAGGAATGGGATGTGGCCTTGATTAAGCGAAACCCGATTACTGAGAAATTGAATCTTGAGTTCCGGGCTGAATTCTTCAACATATTCAATCATCCAAACTTCGGCCTTCCCGGTGCGACTATCGACACGCAATCCGCGGGAGTTATAACTAGCGCCGCCAGCCCGCGGGACATACAGCTTGGCCTGAAGTTAAAGTTTTGATCGCGTGGCGGCTAATCCCATGGCCACTGAAACCCAAGCTGGCACGAACATTGAGGCAACCTCCGCGGAACGGCCTGCTTCGCCTCCACCTGTCGCGGGCGCGAAGCGGCTTGTCTCGCTCGATGCGTTTCGCGGTTGGACCATGTTTTGGATTGTGGGTGGAGGCGCGATCGTTGGTGGATTGCACGCACTCAACTCAAATCTCTTAATCAACGGTCTGGCTTACGAGCTCAGCCATACCGATTGGCAAGGCCTGCGATTCTACGATTTGATCTGGCCGTCATTCATGCTAATGACGGGCATGTCGCTGCCGTTCTCTTACGCCAAACGATCCCTCACCCAGACCCACCATCAGATCTTCATGCGTGTATTGCGGCGCTTCCTTGTTCTTTTTCTTTTGGGGGCGCTGCGCGAGTCAATCAGCTTCCAGCGTCCTTATCTGGTTGAGCTGAGCAGTGCGCTGCAGCCCATCGCGGTTGCTTATCTGGCGGCCTTCCTCATCGTGCGAAAGTCGTGGCGTGTTCAGGCAGGCGTTGGCGCATCTATCCTTGTGTTCTATGCCCTTCTTCTTGCATTCGTCCCGGCGCCAGGCGTTCCGGCCGGCAGCTACGATAGAAACGCGAACCTGGTTCTTTGGACCGATCTGGCCACCGTGGGCCGCGTGCTGCCCGAGCACTGGGGTACAGTGATCTGCACTCTTCCAACTATCTCCACGACAATTCTCGGCATGCTGCTGGGCGAACTTCTGATGACGAGCCGGAGTACCGCGAGCAAAATGAAAATCATCGGCCTAGTCGGGCTGTCCGGCGTAGTGATGGGCTGGGCTTTGAATCCTGTGATCCCAATCGTGATGAAGATCTGGACCACCTCCTATGGACTAGCGTCGGCCGGCTTCGCTTGCCTCATGTTTCTCGTCTTTTACTGGCTGATCGATGTGCGCGGCTACCAAAAGCTCGCCTTCCCATTTGTGGTGATCGGCATGAATGCGGTGGCGATCTATATGTCGGAGAGCATCATCCCCTGGAGTACGACGGTTGCGATCTTTACCCATCCGCTCGCGGGAACACTTGGTTCAGTAACTCCGCTCATTCACGCGATTGCAGTTCTTACCGTCGAGTGGTTAGTGCTGTATTGGATGTACAAGCGCAGGATTTTCCTTACAGCGTAATCCATGCGGTCGCTCGCGTCCCATTCACTCGCGTCCGCCCTGTTACTGGTCTGCGCGCTGTCGGCCCAGACTTCTCCAAAGCCGTCCTTTCTGAAGCCGTACCGCGTGCTTCTGGTCGTCGCAGCGTGGGGTGATCCGTCGAGCCAGGTGATTAGTGACAAGGACCCTTTCCAACCGGTAGCTGCGCTGCTTAAGGCCTGGTCTGTTCCGTTCGATATTCTCCGCCTGGACCAGCAGGCGCTCGGGGCATCGTACTTGTTCGATCGTTCCGGAGTCGTGCGGTATGGCGCCATTCTCTGGCTTGTTGATCTGCCGTCCTACGCTGGGAAGAATCTTGGAGCGCTGACCGAGGCTGTGCAGCAGGGAACCAGCATCATTGCAGTCGCATCGCGATTCAGCGATGTCACTCTCGAGCAGATACTCGGCCTGCACTATAAGGGCGATTATCGTGCTCCAGATCCACTTCTTCGCGGGCCGGCCCACTTCATCACGCGTGAGTTGACAGATGAACTGAGGCCCGAGCGCGAACAATCATTCCACATTTGGGCGGAATGCCGTGGCGCTCAAGCGCTGATCAGCCAGGGGCACCACCCGATTGTGACAGTGAATCAGCCTAGCCCCGAAGCAGCGGCGATTTGGATCGGCGTACCCGAGCTGCGGTGGTTAAATAGTTCATCTTACTGGAGAAGCATTTTCCAGCGTTCTCTCCTGTTTGGCCTCGGATACCTGGTTTTGCCCGACGTGGATTATTCCCGAAGCATGCTTGTGATGATCGACGACTGGGGCGCGGCCGATAAATCCTTCCTCTCATACTGGCGCTATCAAACCGTGACCGAGCAATTGATGCGCGACAAAGTCATACCGGTTTTGGCGCGCCACCATGCGGTTGTCTCCGCCAATGTGGTTACGGGTTTTGTCGATCGCAAGACCCACCGCGTCATCTCTCCATGGAACCAGAAGTTCACAGACGGCTACGGCGTGGAGCAGGATTATTCATCGACGCAGCGCGGCCTGAAGGCGGCAGTAGACGCGGGAGTGCTCGAGATTCAAAGCCATGGCTGGACGCACATGCAGCCCGACCTGGATTCTCCGCCAGGGCCGTGGTGGACGGCGGATTTGGAGGGTGAGGCATCCGTTGGCGGTTGGTACGAAGAGTTCGAAGACACGCGGCGCGGCGTCGAAGCGCCTGCGCTGGCTCAGTTATTCCATCTGAAACGGTCCCTGGATTACTTGCGCCAGGACTTCGGCGCGCGCCCCCTCTCAGTCATCATCGGTGGCGGCGGTTGGTCGAAGTCCTACCAGAATCACAGCGCGCGTGTGGCCGCCGAAGCCGGCTTCGGGCTTTTCGATATCAACGAGGACTACTTTTTCCTGGATCACGACCTAGTGCTGGATATGATGGGGATTTCGCCGGGCTCAACCCATCAATACGATCGCGAGCTGCATCCTGAGAAGTGGCCACCGCATCCGGACGGGCCATTTGTGCTTCTCTTCCACGACCGCGACATCTCGTTGCAACACGATTTCATCGAGCGGACATTCGATGCCATACCGAAGGACGCAATGACGCTCAGTATGAACCATTACATCGGGATCCTGCACGCTCAGGTCACTTCTGCTGACGAGGACGCCGGTTTTGTCTTTCAGTATGAAGATCCGTATGGCGCGTATTTCAGCAATCACCCTTCATCGTGGAGGCTGCTCCTGGCCGATCCGCTTCTGGACCGCATCAAGCACTCCACTTCGGCGAATGTGTTCGTAGACGGCCGCGTAGCCGGAGCTCTCAATTCTTCGCAATTAACCGAGGGACGCGTGCTAATCGACCTTCCAGCCGGAATCGGGGACCACAGTTGGAAGCTGGAGCTCAAGTAGTATTCAGCCGAGCGCTCCGGCACCCACGCTCCGGCCTCGCGGGATCGTGCTTATCGGCCCGAGCACGGGCCGCAGTTCCATGGTCTTGAAATAGACCTCGGCGCCTTCGGACTGGAACAGGATGCGGCCTTTCGTCAATGAAGAGCCGGCGCCCTCGTTGACCAGCTTGTGATTGACGTAGTAGCGGACAGTATCACCGACGGCCCATAGCTCCAAACAGTTCCATTGCCCATGCGGCTTCTCCACTTCGCCCTGCGGATCACGGTAACCGGCCACGTCTTTCCACGGACCTTTGCCAAAACGATCGAAGCGGCCCTTCTCCTTGGTTTCGCCCTTCACGGTGAGACGTGTGCCGTCGACCAGAATGATGTCGCCTGTGCCGCCCTCGATCATTTGGAACTCTATAGAGTGCGGCCAGACCTTATCCTCACCGTTGACGTGAAATAGGAAGCCGCTGTCGCACGCTTTATCCTTGCGGGGCTCGTGCGTCTGCTCCCCCCAGCGAAACACCACGTGCAAATAGTAGTTTTCGTACTCCTTCTCGGTAATGAAGTAGCCGAATTCGGCGCCGGATACGTGCACCACGCCGCTTTCGACCCGGAACACGTGGTCCGGGTCATTGTTTTTCCCGTGTTGGCCCAGAAACGTGTAGAAGCCGTCGAGATTCTTGCCGTTGAACAGCTTGATTTTGGGGCCGAGCTTGGGATTCGCCGCGCTCGCAAACGGCGCGCACAGCAGCAAAAGGATCAGAATTATCATGAGGTTCAATGGGCCTCGGGTGCGCGCACCTGCGCGGTTTCGCGCGATTTCTGTGATTGGAGGAAAGCCAGCAGATCAATGAACTCCGCGCGTGTGATGCCCTCGTCGAGCCCTTCCGGCATGAGAGAGACGCTTGAAGGTTTGATGGAAACGATTTGCTTTCGCGGAATCCGGATCTCTGCGTTCGGGCCAGTTACCAGTGTGAGGGCATCGGGAGTGTCTTCGCCGCGCACTCCGGAGTAGGTATCGATTTTGGTTTCCACGTTGTAAATTTCGAAACCGGGCACGAAGCTGGCGCTGGGGAACACGATGGCTTCCAGGATGTCATGGCCGGAGCGGATGGCTCCCACTGCGGTGAGATCAGGCCCCACGTGTCCTCCCTGATTGCCAATGGTGTGGCAATGGTAGCAGGCCACTTTCTCACCGAAGAAAACGCGGCGGCCGCGGCCTATGTCACCGCCGGCGCTGAGTAACGGCTCAAGGTGCCGCAACCGCTCGATGCGGGCTTTCTGCAGCTCCTGCAAGCGTGCCAGCAGCGGGTGCGCGGCGCTGCGGACATCCGGCGGATACTTATCCAGGATCTCTGCGAGCCGCTTGGCATCCGGCTCTCCGATGGTCACTTGAGATTTCAGCAACGCGGTGACCATGGCCTTGCCGGCTTCTTCGGTGGTAGAGCTCCGAAATGCGTCGAGCAGCCGTGGAAGGATCAGGGTATCGGCGTGTTGTAGATACCCATTCGCCAGCTTCATAAGTTGGGTATCGGAAAGCCCCGCGTTGCCCAGCACCTGCGCCGCGGCCAGTCGGGTGGCGGCGTCATGGTTCTTGCCGAGCAGTCCGAGAAGGAACTGGAGCGCGGCATCGTTCAGACCAGGCCGCTTTCGAACCAGGATAGCCAGAGCCGTAGTGCGCAATTCAGGCGGGGAGTTCTCGCTCGAAGCGATCTTTTCGAGATGATCATCCAGGCCATCGATTTGGAGCGTGCGCACCAGATTGAGCGCGCGAAGCCGCACCGATGGCGTTGGGTGATCCAACAGTTCGCCGATCCGTCCGGTCCACACGGCCGGAAATTCGGTCAGTTGGCAATGATCGATGGTGTCCAGCAGAAACAGGTCACGCCGGGCGCCGGCGTTTGCCTCACCAAGCAGATTAGCGACCGTTCTTTGTACGGCGGGATCAGAGCAGAACGAGATTAGGGCGTCTCGGACAGGCTCAGATTCGGTTCCAGGAAACCCTGGAGAACGCACGCGGCTTTGGAGAAAGGCCAGTACCGATCCCGACCAGTCCGGATGGTGCGCCGCTACCCACAAGGCAGCTTTGCGCAGGTCTTTGTCCGCGTCGCTGAGAAGCGGCATGAGCTGCTGCGCGGTGAGCGGAGAATTGTCCATCTGGTCGAGCGCGATCATCGCCGTTTTGCGGATTCTCGGATTTGCACTCTGGAGGGCTTCCAAAGCGGGGCGCGGATTCTTCAGTTCGATCAGCGCGTACGTCACCGAGTGCTCATTAAATCGGTCGTCCGCGTGGGCCGCCGCGGCAATCAGAGACGGGACAGCGCGCGCATCGCCAATCTGCCCGAGCGCAGTCGCCGCCTGCCGCCGGGCTGCCGGTTGGTCATGATTCGCCATCTCCATCAGCCGCTCCACCGCCTGCCCATCTCTCGCCATACCCACGGCACGGGCAGCCGCGACGCGCACTCGAAAATTAGCGTCATCGAGAGCTGCGCGAACTCCTTCTTCAGCGCGCGATGTACCGATGCGGTAGAGAGCCCAGACCGCCATGGCGCGGGCCTCGTGCGATTCGGCATGCGCGCGAAACTGGATCAGCGCATCGATGGCCGGTTCGCCGGCGGCTACCAGCAATTCCTGGGCGCGGTCGCGCACGAACGGCCGAGCGTCATCCAAATAACGGACTATTTCGGGAGGCGCCTTTTCAGTGAGCTGCAAACTGTCTCCGCGAGCATCGTGAACCTCAGCTGCGCCGATTTTACTGATGCGATAGATGCTGCCTTTGATTTCCGGTTTGGCAACGCGCGAAAGGGGACACCCATGGATGAACCACGCGCCGGTATCGATCACGAGCAGGCTGCCGTCAGCGTCTTCCATAACGTCGGTGGGATGGAAGTCCGGATCGACAGACGTTAGAAAATCGGAATCGACGGTCCGGAAAGTCGCGCCATCCCGGTACAAAATGTGGCGTTGCACGCGGTGGGGATTGAACTGCGCACTGAACAGATTGCCCTGATACGCCGGACCGAAACTGGTGCTGCGATAACGGAGCAGACCCGCGGGCGCGATGCGGGCAAACTTGGTCATCACCGGCATCAGATCGCCGGTCTGTTTGAACTCTTTGGTTACGGGATATGGTTTCGGATAGACGCCACCCCAGACCCAATGCATCAGGGCATCGCGCTGGCCATCGCGCGGATCCTGAAAATACGTCATGGTCCCGAAAGTTTCACCAGTAGGCAGGAAAACCAGCTCAACCGGATTATCAAATCCACCCCCAGCCACCCATTCGAGACCCGTTCCGTCAGGCCGCACCCTCCAGATCCGCGAAGCCTCGCCTGTGAACCGGCGGCCATCTTCAGTTTGGATATCGAAGCCGTGCCGGCCGTCGGTCAGATAAAGCCAACCGTCGGGACCGAAGAAGGGTCCGTGGAGGCTGGCGGCATTGGACGAAAGGTGCCAGCCGTGCACGATCACGTCGCGCTTATCGGCGACTCCATCGCCGTCGGTATCCTCGAGCCGGATCAGATCAGGGGGCGACGCCACGTAAAGCGCGCCGCGATACCAGACTGCGCCCGCGGGGAGCGTCAGCTTATCGGCGAAAACCGTACTGCGGTCATAAATGCCGTCGCCATTGGTATCTTCCAGCATGCGGATGACGTAATCCGGCTTGCCGGCCATCTGGTCGGTGGTTAAAGTATTGCCGGACGATTCGCAGACGAACAAGCGGCCGCGCTCGTCGATCGTGCCCATCATTGGGTAGGAGAGGAGATTGGCCCCGGCAACCTTCTCAACGCGGAAGCCCGGCGGAACGCGGATCGCGGCCAATCCTGTGGGCGCGGGACTGTTGCCGGAAGCAGCGCCGAGTATCGGGATAAGTATGGTCAATGCCGTGACCGGCCGGACGCGAAGGCAGAGCGCGCCACATGTCATAGGTGTCGATGGTAACACCGCCGGACGCCTCGTAGCGGAGGCGTTTCGTGCTAAAAGAAGGGGTATCTTGTCTCGCCTCCGGCACCTCGCGGTCGCAATTCTCGCCTGCGCCAGGATCAACGCGGAGCCCCGCGCGCCGGTCATTCTCATCTCCGTGGATACGCTACGGGCCGACCATCTCAGCTGCTATCAACACGGCCGGACGCCAACACCGCACATTGATGCGCTCGCCACGAGCGGTACGCTGTTCTCGCAAGTCAGCGCACTCGTCCCACTCACTCTGCCTTCTCACGTCGCGATGTTCACCTCCATGTATCCATTTGCGAACGGAGTTGAAGACAATGGCGTTCCATTCGGGGCAGGCGAAACCTTAGCGACAGTCTTGAAAAATGCAGGTTATCGTACCGCCGCATTCGTTGGCGGTTTCGTACTCGACCGGCGTTTCGGGTTGAGCAGAGGCTTCGACGCGTACGACAGCCCATTCGATCTCCACAAGAAGACCGTCACAGACGCCGGCGACCTGAAGCGGCCGGGTGCTCAGGTCGCCGCGGCGGCCAAGCACTGGCTCGATCAGAACGGAAACTCGCCATTTTTCCTGTTCCTTCATCTTTATGATCTGCACACTCCTTACGATCTTCCGCCCGATTCGCGCCCGCGCCGCGGCGAAACAGGCTACAGCGCGGAGCTGAGCTACGTGGACGGGGTCGTCGGCGATTTTCTCGCTTACCTCGAAGGCCGAGGGCTTCTGAATACGGCCCTCGTCGTGTTTACGTCGGATCACGGCGAGGGCTTGGGCGAACACGGCGAGAGCACACATGGCTATTTCCTTTACCAGAGCACGTTGCGTGTGCCCCTCATCGTCCATTGGCCGCAAGGGGGGAAACGTCCGCCGAAAGATCGCGTCGACGAACCGGCAAGTCTCCTGGATGTCGCCCCTACAATTCTGGACGCTCTTGGCCTTCCCCGCGCCAGTGCAATGCATGGGCGCAGCCTGATTACGGAAAAGGGCCCCGCAGAGATCTATTCGGAAAGTCTCTACGCCCGAAATCACTTTGGGTGCGCGGCACTGCGCGCCGTGCGTGCGGGCCGTTATAAGTACATTGACGCTCCAAGACCGGAACTGTACGATCTCTCGAGCGATCCGGACGAATCGCGAAACCTTTACGGCACAGAACAGCCGAGAGCAACGGCCATGCGGCATCGACTCATGGCACTGATCTCGACTGCTCCTGCCGCCAAACCCGCGACGCCCTCGCCCGAGACTGTGGCCGCGCTGCGGTCGCTCGGCTATTTGAGCGGGTCAAGCGCTGCGAGCCGGTTGGCATCTCGGATCGATCCGAAGGACCGAATTGGCGACTTCGAACTCTATGGGCACGAACTTGCGCTGCCCTCCGCGGGCCGGCTGGCGGAGTCGAGTAAACTGCTCCTGAGTCTTGGGGAGAAGCTGCCGGACGTCGTTGACATCCGGATCAGCCTGGGTCTGATCCAGCAGCAATCCGGCCGTTATGCTGAAGCGGCAGAGGAGTTCCAACGAGCGCTCGAACGCGCGCCGCTGAATTCCCAGGCGCATTTCGATCTCGCCTTGAGCCAGTTCCGCCTCCACCGTTCCGACGAAGCCATCAAGGAACTCCAGGCCGCGTTGGCGATAGAACCGTGGTACACACGGGCGGAGGAACTCCTGGCCGACATCTACTTAGAGAAAAAGGACTATGCGCAGGCGCGCGTTCGGCTCAATCATTTGCTCTCCGTAGATCCCGAGTCCTATACGGCGCACTATAATCTCGGCGTTCTCGCAGCCATGAACCGGAACTGGAATGAGGCGCAACAGGAATTGCTTTCGGCGCTTCACACCGATCCCACTTCCGCTGAGGCGCACAGTACCCTCGGGAGCGTGTACTTACAGCGCGGTGATCTCAAGCTGGCACGCAGTGAACTCCAGGGAGCGATCCGCTTGCAGCCTGAATTAGCCTCGGCCCACTACAATCTCGCACTAGTTTCAGAAAAACAACAAAAGATGGACGAAGCCACCCGCGAGCTTCGCGAAGCGCTCAAGGCCGATCCGCAGTTCCGAGCAGCGCGCGTGGAACTTGATCGAATAGAACGATCCACCATGCGGTGAGATTTGAAGGGCGCCAGAGTGAGCGCCCTGGTCATCTATCTGCCACCACGCGGTGACAGCATCGGCGCCGAGTCACTTCACTATGGACCAACTGCCCGGCGTGGCATTGTAGATCCAGTTATCCGTCGGGCCACCATTGTTGGCAGCCACCATGTGGAGGGTGTTGTCGGTAGCAATGCTGGCGGATTTGACGCTCGTGTTGGAGCCGGTCAAGGCGGTCCAGTTACCTGGGGCGCTATCCTGCCACACCTGATTGGGCCCGTTGTTGTTGGCGCCACCATGAATAGCTCGTTGCCGTCCTGAACCAGGATTTGACCCACTGCCGTGTTCGTACCGGTCAATGGGATCCAGGTGTGGGAGGTGAGCCCGTACTGGGCGACTCCGATGACACCACTGACTCCTGGTCCCGTGGCCAGCATGCACAGCACGTCGCCGGCTGACACGATGCGGTAGACAAAGGTGGTGCTTTCGGTCACCTCCGTCCAGGTTGAGTGAGAGCTGTTGTAGCGCCAAACGCCCGGCAAGGGGGAGTCAGGCGGATTAATGGCCAACATTTACAGGGCGCCGCCGGCGGTTGCGATCGATTCGACCCCCGTGTACGAGCCGGTTACGGTTTTCCCCCCGGTTGCGTACCCGTCGACAAATTCAATTTGGATAATCCCCTCGGGGGCTGGCCTGTTCGTACAGGTTTCCATTGCCCGCCGCGTTAATGTTGGCCGTCATCAGATTCCAGTTGGTTCCCGAGCCGCTCAATTGCCAAACCTTTTTGTTGGCCAACATGAACACCTGGCCGTCCGCCAGGCTGTACACATTCGCCTCTGTTCCGCGAGGTTGCTCGTGCTCACCAGCGCGGAAGCGACCGTGGAGGCGTCGGTGATTGAGGTCCATGATGTACCGGAGCCGCTGTACTGCTTGACTTGACCGTCGGAGCTCAGATCAAAGATTTGCGCGACGCCGCCACTCAGGTTTACTACGAACGACTGCACCTGGGTGTCAATCGCGGTTGTGGTGCTCACGAACTCAGTGGAACCTTGTGGGCTGTACCCGGTGATCAGACTTAAGGTTCCTTGCTGCGGCGATACAAAACGACCGGTCCAGCTATTCTGGTTCCATACTGGGACGAAAAGTTGGCGGTCTAGATTACCATCTTCGATGACGTAAGCCTGATCCATGAAGGACCAACAGGACGTCACGCCCGGTCCCTCATCGGGCTCACCCGGTTTGTTCTTGAGCCTCGCGGCCCGCGAGCGCTCGGCTTCCGCCCTGCGTTCCATTAGGGATCGAGGAGCAGATCGTGGAGAGGCGCGGTGCGACATTTCTTCAAGCGATTGCGCGCACGAAGCCCGGCCTTTCCCGCAAGCGCAATTGACAACCAGGTGAATACGCTGTTCGTGCGGCTTGCGGCCGATCATCACGAAGCGTATACATCCTCGCAGAGAGGAGTGGTAACGCCACTGGTTGAATACTGGGTTGGATCAGCACGCTTTCGCCTGTGGATCATGTTTGGCGCGTCACTGCTTCTGTTGGCTGTGTCGGCCATTAGCTCAAGCAACCTCCTACTGTCGTGCACACCATCACGCCGGTAGGAAATCGCTACACGTCTGGCTTTGGGCGCGCGGCGCGGTCAAATCCTGGCGCAACTCGGCGCCGAAGGCGCAGTAGTCGCGACGGTCGCTGCTGTCGCTGGTTTGGGAGTTGGCCGATCGGCGATTCGATTTTTGGTCGGATGGGCCCCGCCTGGCATTCCGCGATTATCGGAAGCGGCTATAGAGTTGTTGTCCCGAAGTCCGTTCTGGGAGATGACGGCCTGAACCGGCCGGCAAGCGGTTCCTATAGTGAATAGCAGCCCAGCCATCAAAAAATCTGGATTAGTCTCGTGTAATGAGCCAGGGTCCGGTGACTCCGCACACTGCCGGGATTTTCAACTCAACGATCGCGTGAACGATGTCGCTCGCGGTTCCGCTTCCGTACTTCCTCAAGATCAACCGCTGTGTTGCCAACAGCGCTTTTATCATGCGTCAGCCCGACACACCCGTCCTCAACACCGGCGATACCAGTGTCCGTGACACTGAGAACCGCTTCTTCATGGTGATGCCGATCAAGTGTGAGTCTCTCGGACTGGCTGAGTTCCTCGATTTCGAGTACCGGCCGGCCATTTTCGAATAGCTTGCGTAACCGTACAAACCCGTTTGGTCGTAGGCCGCCGCGGCCGCGCGCCTCGACCATCTGTGGCGTGTGATAGATGCAGTGTACTTTAGCGTCGGTGCCTTCCAGCATCAAGAACGTTCGGCCGGTACCTTCATCTTCGCCGTGCACCAGTATTCTGCCCTCAAGCCTTGTGCACCGGCGAAGATCAAACATGACAAGCGGCAGCCGTGTATCCGATACGGTTGCGCCGTGAGCCACCAGCACCTTTTGCCGATCCCCAAGGCGTTGCATCGCCCGGAGTGCCGTTTCGAAATCCTGGCGCACCAGCCACTGGTCCGACCCGGCAGCCTCGGCAAGTCCCATGCTCTCCAGTGTTTTCAGCCGCTCGATGATGTACCAGTGTTTCGGTTGCACCGAAGTCCTGCGGACCATGAAGTGCGAGGCCTGGCCATCTTTCGGCTTATCCCGACCAATGGCCCGGTCGAGCGACGTGAATCTCTGTTGTGATACTTCGCGCCGCTGGGCTTCAGCAATGTCCAAGGCGGTTCGATACCCGAGCTCTCGCGTGCAAAGATCCTCAGCGATGCTCCGGATGCCGTGCTGCACATAGTCGCGTTCGAGACGGAATGGCCTTCCATCCTCACGCACGCCGCGCAGCGCGATGTGCACGTGAGGGTTATCGGTATTGAAGTGCGATGCGGCTACCCATTCGAGCCGTGTTCCGAGATCCCGCTCCATGCGCTGCATCAGGTCGCGGGTTAGCTGCACCCGGTCCATCCTGTCTCCGAACTCGGGCGACACGATGAGCTTCCACAGGCGTTCATCCCCGGCGGACTGCCACTGGCCGAGACGATCGGCGACATCGATGCCACGTTCCGTAGCGTTGAAGCCGGCCTCGACGGCACGGCCTTGGCTGGCAGTCTCGCGAGCGATGTAGCGTCCATGGGCCCTCCATTGTCCGCGGGTGGAATTCCTCGCGTACGTGACCCTCACGGCACAGCGTTGATTGTAAGGACGAGATGGAACTGGCCGTCGAGATCTCGGCTTGCGCTGCTGATTCCGCATTTCTCGGGCATAGCGAAGAATGAGGAGATACGCGGAGCAATAGATCCGGGGCAAAGATGAT
>Ga0181536_10003384_pt1 | contig 17419 bp, 17 predicted proteins | sample PEATcosm2014_Bin_41_FD_121105 | JGI IMG/M metagenome (GOLD analysis project Ga0181536, IMG submission 121105) | Peatland microbial communities from MTU Mesocosm Facility, Houghton, MI, USA - PEATcosm2014_Bin17_60_metaG | ecosystem: Environmental > Terrestrial > Soil > Wetlands > Peat | place... | reverse complement strand
TCAACGAGCACGGTCAGTTGTGGTTTTACCGGTTCTGGGCGGACGCGATGTCGGCGCACGACTGGTCCGAACTACGCGCGCACCACGCTCATCCCGCCGGAACGATCTAGGGGAGTAACATGGCCGTTCGCGTTCTCATCACCGTTACCACCCCCAGTGCCGAAGCGGCAGAGGCCGCGATCGCGGAGCGTGTCGCCCTGTGCCGCCGCACCGAGTCGGAGGAGGAGGGTTGCCTCCAGTACGAAGTGTTTCGGAGCGCGCTGCACCCCGAGCGTTACGTGCTCTGCGAACTCTGGGCGAGTCGCGCGATCTACGACAAGCATTGGAAACTTCAGTTGGAGCGAGAAAAGAGTGCTCCGCCGAAGCCGCCCGCCCCACCCCCTCAGCCGGGCGCACCGCAACGTCGCGGGACCGTCGAATTCTACGAGCAGCACCTCTATCAGAACGTTGACGGGACCTGGATGTCTGCCGACCCCGAACGACGTAGCGAGACGGTGCGTTGGAGGTAGTTATGGTCGCCGAAGATACCGCCGCCGCGATCGAAGTGCTCCTCCTCGAGCGCGAGATCGAACGCACCCTCTACCGCGAAGCTGCGCTGCTCGATGCGCACGATTACCGGGCCTGGCTCGACATGCTCACGGAAGACGTCCGGTATTGGATGCCCATTCGTAGCACGCGCGCCGCAGATGACGCCGAGCGCGAGTTCACCGCATTCGGCGATGCGGCATTGTTCGATGAGGATCGGCAAACGCTCGAGTTGCGCATCGAGAAGCGCCTCACCGGTTATGCGTGGTCGGAAGATCCGCCGTCGCGGACGCGTCACTGCATCACGAACATCCGGATCGTCGAGCGAAACGGCCCCGACGAGGTCACCACGACGGCGAACATGATCGTCTACCGTTGCCGTCTCGACACGGACGAGGATTGGTGGGTCGGACGCCGCGTGGATCGGTTGCGCAAAGTCGACGGCGCCTGGAAGATCGCCTATCGTGCGATCTATCTCGACCAAACGGTGCTCAAGTCGAAAAACCTCAGCACCTTCTTCTGACTCAAGAGCTCGGGAGCAACCCATGAACGACATTCCGGCCCAGGGACTGCGCCACGTCACCGTTGTCGTCGGCGACGCGCGCGCCACCGCGCAAAAGTATGCGAGCGTTCACGGTACGACCGAGTGGAAGGTACGGCGGTACGATGCCGCGCGGCTGCGCGACGCGACCACGCATGGCTTTTTTGCCAACCACGAGTACCTCACGGCGACCGGGGTCGTCGCGGCGAAGTCCGGGCCGGTAACGTTCGTCCTCGTCCAGCCGCTGGGCGGGTGGACGACGTATCACGAATTCCTCAATACGCGCGGCGAGGGCATCCACTCGATCTGCGTAGCGCTGGTGACGCCTGATGAGCTCTCTTCGCTGCGGTCGTGGCTGGCCGAGCGCGGCGTTGAGGTCGCGCAATCGGCATGCCGCGACGACGCGGTCGACACCTACGCGTTCGACACCCGCGAGAAATTAGGCGGCTTCTACGTCGAGGTACTGGCGCCGCGCTCGGCCGATTGGGAAAGCCGCGAACGCGCCGATGAGGTGTGGAACTTCGCCGCGACCACGGCGGACGAACCGCTGATGCTGCTCGGCGGCATCGGACATTTCGGCGTCGTTGTCCCCGATCTCATCGCGGCCGTTCGGAATTATGCGGAACTCTTCGGAATATCCGACTTCACGTTTCGAAACTGGCGAAATGCGCCTGGCTCGCTCGATCGGCCGACGTATTTGGGCCGGCCCGTCGAACACGCGTACTTCACGACCATCATCACCCCAGCCAGGGGCCTGTCGTTCGAAGTCATTCAGCCGACCTTGGGACCGAGTCATTACAAGGAAGATTTTCTCCAAGCGATCGGCCCTGGGATTCACCACATCAACAGCGGGATGATCGACGACGCCGGAAGCTGGGAAGCGGTGCGCGACCGTATGGCGGGTGTCGGCGCACCGGTGGTGATGAGCGGAGGTATCCTCGAAAACTTTTTGGACTTTTACTATCTCGATACGCGCCGCGCACTTGCGGGGTACGTTACCGAGGTCACCGTGCCGGGGTCCAATTTCGCCAAAGGCCGTCCGAACGTGCCGTTTGCAATGGTTGCCGACCTTTCGCGGCCGGTCCCGAACGAGCACGCCGTACCGGCGATGGTGCGCTGAGCGATGGGGACGCGAATCACGAGCAGACGTATGATCCCGAGCATTGCAGTTGCCGCAGCCGTGATTGCGTGTGGGATCGCGTTTTCGGCGCGCTCGCTTTCAGCGGCCCCGGCCGGCCCGCCGCTCGATGTCTATGCGATTCTGACAACCACCGGAACCGGAGCGTTCTTCGGTCAAGCGGAAGCAAAAGCTCTCACGGTTCTCGAGTCCCAGCTGAATGCGACCGGAGGGATCGATGGACGTCCGGTGCACTTCAACGTGCTCGACGATCAGGGCAATCCGCAAGTGACCGTCCAACTCGTGAGCGACCTGATCGCGAAGAATGTGCCGATATTTCTCGGCCCGACCACGCCCGCCGGATGTTTCGCGGCGACGCCGTTGATCAACAAGGCCGGCCCGGTCGCGATGTGTCTGAACCCTTCGGGGCACCCGGCGCCGGGTAGCTATCTTTTCGATCTCTACGCCGACAGCTCCGAAGTTGCGTCGGCCTATCTTCGCTTCTTTCGTGAGCGCGGCATCACCCGCCTCGCCCTGATCGATACGACGGACGCTAGCGGCCGCGATGCGGATCAGGCCTTCGCGACCGCTTGGCGGCTTCCGGAAAACCGCAACCTGGTCAATGTCGACGAGGAACACTACAATCCGACCGACATCGGCGTCGCCGCCCAAATCACGCGCATAAAGGCCGCCAATCCACAGGCGATCATCTCGTTCCAACAAGGAACCGCACTGGGGACCGTCTTGCGCGGACTGCACGATGCGGGAATCGACGTCCCGGTCGCGACCACCGGCGGCAACATGACGTACGGACAGATGCAGCAATATGCAGACTTCCTTCCCACCGAGATCCTTTTCGGTGGGACCATCGCGTGGGCACCAGGAGACATTGGCCCAGGGCCCATCCGAGATGCCCAGCTCGCGTACGTCGCCGATCTGAAGAAAGCCGGGATGCGTCCGGAAGCCGGTTCCGTCACGGTCTGGGATCCCGCACTGATCGTGCTCGACGTGCTGCGCGCCGTCAAGCCGAACGCCGACGCGAGCACGATGCGCCAGTTTCTCTCGAATCTTCACGGTTGGGTCGGAACGCAAGGCGTTTTCGATTTCAAGAGCTATCCCCAGCACGGCGTCGGAGCGAACTCGGTGCTGATCATGCGCTGGGACAAGACGAAACAAACGTTCGTGCCGGCGAGTCGGCGGGGCGGCACGCTACGGAAGTGAGGGAACGTCATATGGGGAATCCCGGATCACTCGTCGATGGCTGACCCTCAGCGGTACGAACGCGGCATCGCGATGCTCCGCGCGGCCCTCGGCGAACGGGCCGCCGAGCCGGCCGTCGCGCGGCACGAGCGCGGGATCGCCGAAGGCGATCCCGATCGGGCAGACTTCGCAACCGAGATCGCGTGGGGCATGCTGCTCGCCCGTCCGCAGCTCTCGCTGCGCGACCGCGCCCTCGTGCTGGTTGCCAGCGACATCGCGCAAGGCGCGCCGCTGGCGCTGCGAGACCACACGCGGTTAGCGCTATACGCGGGCGTGACGCGCGATGAAATCGACGAAGTCGTCTTCCAACTCACCCCGTACGTCGGGTTCCCACGGGCCCGCGAAGCCGGCGTCACGATCCGCCAACTGCTCGCCGAGGTCGACGCTTGATGCGCTCGTGCTTCGCGCTGCTGACGGTCGTCGCGCTCCTCGGCGCGGCGAAGCCCGCGAACGGGCCACCGATCCAAATCTATGCGATCCTGTCGATGACCGGGGCCGGATCGTTTCTCGGCGTGAACGAAGTCCGTACGCTCAAGATCGTCGAGAGGCTGACGAACGCAGGCGGCGGCATCCGCGGCCGGCGGGTCGAATTCGTGACCCTCGACGATCAATCGACACCGCAGGTCGACGTGCAACTGACCGGCGAGCTGATTGCAAAGAACGTTCCCGTCTTCATCGGCCCGACGATTCCGCAAGCATGCCAAGCGGCGCTACCGCTGGTCGAAAAAGCGGGGCCGGTTATGATTTGCCTCAACCCGTCGATCCATCCCGCGCCCGGCAGTTTTGCTTTCTCGGCCGGCCAGGACAGTAAGGAAACGGCGACCGTCGTCCTGCGCTATCTCAAAGGACGAGGGTTCACGCGGCTCGCCGTGCTCAACGCGACCGACGGCAGCGGCCAGGACATGGACCACTCGCTCGACTATGCGTTTGCTTTGCCGGAGTTCAAGAATCTCCAACTCGTCGACCGCGAACACTTCGCCGCGACCGATCTGAGCGTCTCGGGTCAGATCGCGCGCATCAAAGCAGCATCGCCGCAGGTACTGCTCACGTGGTGCGCCGGGACACCGCTCGGGACCGTGTTGCTCGGCGCGAACGCGGCCGCGCTCAACGTGCCGATCGTCACGACCGGCGGCAACATGAACCGCGTGCAGATGCAGCAGTACGCATCGTTTCTTCCGAAAGAAATGCTCTTCACGAGCCAAATCGCGTGGATCCCCGGCACGGTCGGACCGGGTCCGATTCGCGACTTGCAAGACGAGTATTACCGCGCGATCCGGGCTGCCGGCTACGTCCCCGATGCCGGATACACGCTCACCTGGGATCCGGGCATGCTGCTGATCGACGCCTACAACCATCTCGGCCCGGATCCGACCGCGGTGCAGATCCGCGACTTCCTCGTCGGGCTGCACGGCTGGGTCGGCATTGACGGCATCTACGACTACCACAGCTATCCGCAGCACGGCATCGGCGCGACATCGGGACAAGTCGCCGCCTGGGATGCGGCGAAGCAAGAGTTCGTCCCGGTGAGCAAACGGGCAGGGTCCGTGAAATGATCGATATCGACGAGTTGGTTCAACCGGAACGCGGCCGCGTCAACATGCGTGTCTACGTCGATGAGGACATCTTCCGCGAGGAGCTGCGGCGCATCTTTTACACGACGTGGGTCTACGTCGCGCACGAAAGCGAACTTCGGCAGCCCGGCGATTACAAGACCACCTACATCGGACTCGTTCCGGTCATCGTCTCGCGCGACGCCGGCGGTACGGTGCACGTGCTCGTCAACCGCTGTTCGCACCGTGGCGCGACGGTCTGTCAGCACGAGAGCGGCAACGCGAAGTCGTTTCGCTGCGAGTACCACGCCTGGACGTACGCGCTGGACGGAGGGCTCATCGGGATCAGCCGGCAGAGCGGATACGCCCCCGAAGAAGTCGCCGAGTTTAACGCCGGCCTGCAAGCCGTGGCGCGCGTGGCCTCGTACCGCGGTTTGATCTTTGCCAGTTTCGCCGCCGATGGCACGTCGCTCGAGGAGCATTTGGGCGGCGCCCGCCCGTACCTCGACGAGTGGTCCGATCTGTCGCCAACGGGTTCGGTCGTGCTCGAAGGCGGAACGTGGAAGCACACCTACAACGGGAATTGGAAGCTGCAAGTCGAGGGCAGCAACGAGGGCTACCACCCGGAATTTCTGCACCGCATGTCGTCGGCAATGCGGAACAAGGCCGGTTCGGGCGCCGGCCACTACCCGTGGGCCGAAAGCGACGCGCGCGGGCTAGATCTGGGAAACGGTCACAGCATCATGGAGTTTCCCGATAACCGCGTGCCGCAGGCGCCGGACTACGTCGCGCTGCTCGAGCGCGCCCACGGCAAAGAACGCGCCGCGCGCGCACTGAACGGATCGTGGCGCATGGCCATCTTCCCGAACCTCGCGATCAGTCAGGCGAATCTACGCATCATCCGCCCGCTGGCGGTCGACCGGACCGAGGTATGGCAGCAGCACGTCGCGCTGCCTGGCGTTCCGCCCGCGGTCAACATCGGCCGAGTGCGCGGCGACGAGTTTTTCTACGGACCGTCCGGCGCCGGAGCGCCGGATGATTTGGAGATGTTCGAACGCATCCAAGAAGGTGCGCGCAGCGTGTCGAACGCGGAACTCGATCCGTGGATTTGGTTCAATCGCGGCCTGCGCGGCGAGACGCGCGGCTCCAACGGGGAGCGTGTGGCGCACACCACTAGTGAAGTCGAACAACGCGCCGTCTACCGCGCCTGGTACGCGCTAATGAATGCGGGCGCGTCGAAATCGTCCATCGCGGAGCGGCGCTGAGGTGAACCGCGCCGAGGCCGAAGACTTTCTTTACCGCGAGGCCCGAATGCTGGACGAGGGCCGGCTCGCCGACTGGTATGCGCTGACCACCGACGACATCGAGTATTGGGTACCGATCAATCGTGACGACGCGGATCCGCGGCAGCACGTCTCGATCGTCTACGACGACGGGCCGCGCTTGCGCGCGCGAATTTGGCGCTCGGCCGAAAGCGGCTTCAACCATTCGCAAGATCCGCAGTCCGAGACGGTCCGGATCGTCTCGAACGTCGAGGTCGAACCCGCCGCCGCCACGGGCGAGGTGACCGTGCACTGCGCGCTGCTGCTATGCGAGTACCGGCCGGGCAGCGCACGCCGCGACGCCGTCCCACGCACGTTTGCTGCGCGCTGCCGCTATCGGTTGCGCCCTGCCGGCGGCGACTGGAAGATCGCGTACAAAAAGGTCTCGCTGCTGGCGATGGACGGCGCGCTGCCGGCCATGACGTTCGTTCTTTAACCGGGCGCCGGCTCCGGAGTAAAAGATGAAGGCGCGCCAACTGCTTCTGGAAGCGACGCAGACGCATTCGCGGGCGAACTGCAGGCGAAGTGGTAACGGGCCCCGGCGAGGGCGGCGAAGCAGTCGAAATAGTCAACTACCACGTGACCTGCGTGGCAGCCGTCCCGCAAGCGCCAATCGTTTCACCATTCGCGACGGCCGGCGACCGCGACGCCGCCAAGATCGGTGAACGCAGCACCTACCCGGGCGGCGTTCGAACGTCATCAAGCCTCTACGATCGTACCCAGCTTCCGCCCGGCGCGGAGATCGCCGGACCGGCAATCTTGCTGCAAGCGGACACGACGGTTCTCGTTCTTGCCGATCAGACGGCAAGCGTCGTCGATCTCGGTCAGATCGAGATTCGCTATGCGGCGCAACGCGCGATCGAAACACCAGCGCCCTTTTCACTCACCCATGCGCTCGGGAGCAACCGATGAACGACAACCCCATGAAGAGCCGAGGCCGCCTTACCCGTGCCGCACTCGTCGCCGTCGCGCTGGCAGGTTCACTTTGCGTGCACCCCCGGCCGATCTCGGCGGCCGCGAGCGGGCCACCGATCGAGATCTATGCCATCCTCACAACCTCCGGAAACGGTGCGTTCTTCGGCCAAGCCGAAGCGAACGCGCTGAAAGTCGCCGAACCGCGCATCAACGCGGCCGGCGGAATCGGCGGCAGGCCCGTGCACTTCGTCGTCCTCGACGATCAGGGCAACCCGGCCACGACCGTACAACTGGTGAGCGATCTGATCGTGAAGAAAGTCTCGCTGTTTCTTGGCCCCGGAACACCGGCGGCCTGCTTCGCGGCGACGCCGTTGATCGATAAGGCCGGGCCGGTGGCGATGTGTCTGAACCCGTCCGGGCATCCGTCACCGGGCAGCTATCTGTTCGTCCCCTACGCCGACAGCACCGAAGTTGCATCGGCGATTCTGCGCTATTTCCGCGAGCGAGGCATCACTCGGATCGCTCTGCTGAACGCCACCGATGCGAGTGGACGCGATGCCGACCGGGCTTTCGCCTATGCTTTCCGTCTCCGCGAAAACCGCAACCTGGTCGATGTCGCCGACGAACACTACAACACCAGCGACATCACCGTCGCCGCCCAACTCTCGCGGATCAAGGCAGCCGCTCCCCAAGCCGTGGTGTCGTTCCAATCGGGATCGCCGCTCGGAACCGTTTTGCACGGTCTGCACGATGCGGGGATGGACGTGCCGGTCGCAACCAGCGGAGGCAACATGACGTACGGACAAATGCAAGCCTACGCTGGGTTTCTTCCGACCGACATGCTCTTCAGCGGCACGATCGCGTGGGTACCGGGCGACATCGGCCCCGGCCCGATTCGTGACGCGCAACTAGCGTATGTGGCGGCGCTGAAATCCGCCGGAATGCGGCCGGAAGCCGGCGCGGTCACGGTGTGGGATCCCGCCCTCATCGCGGTCGACGTCCTGCGGGCCGTCGGGCCGCACGCGGAAGCCGGCAACGTGCGGGCGTATCTCGCGAACCTCCACGGCTGGGTCGGAGCGCAGGGCGTGTACGATTTCAAGAGCTACCCTCAGCACGGCGTCGGCGCGAACGCCGAGATCGTCATGCGCTGGGATGCGGCGAACGGGACGTTCGTCCCGGCAAGCCGGCGTGGCGGCGCGCTCCGGAAGTAATCAGACCCTGCGCGCGATATCGGAGCGATACGCCTTAAAGACGCTGGCAACCGGACGTTATAGACCGGGTCCGCCGGCTAGGCTCGCGGCTGCGTTCAAGGCCGTGAGCCTGGTAGCGTACTGCGCGATGCCCTTGCCGGCGATGTCGAACGCCGAGCCGTGCGGCGGCGACAAAATCACACCGTGAGCGCTCTTCATAAAAGCCGGCTTTCTCAGGAGCGCGTGCTGTTCGGAGCGATGTGGCGGCGCAATAATTCGATGTCTGTATTCAATATCAGCTTGAACTGGCCAACGTGGGGTATTTTCTATACAAAAAATCTATGCTGCAGAACAGTCGCATCTGTTCCATTTACGAGCACGTACAAACGTCCATATAAACTATACCGAGGTTAGGATCGTTATGCTGGAACGACGACTAGGCGTGGACCGGGGCAAGCAACTCTCGGTTTCGCCCCGATTACCTTTGATAAGCAACCAATATCGAAGGCTACTTGAGCGATCCACGAAGGGCGTCCCTAGTAGTGAAAGCGTTGTTCGAAGAGCACCGTCCACCCCTCGTAATCCTGGATCGGACCGCCTGCGACGAAGGGTTGCCCGCTGAATGTTGTGCGCCGCACCGTTAGTATGCTCGCGAGGTGATCGTTCTCTCGCCACTGCGCTCCGAGGAACGCCGTTCGCTGCGAAAAGTCGATGTTATTCTGACCGACAACCGCCCACGCTCCAATTTGCGCGAAACGTCCGAAGCCGACGGTGGCGATGAAGTTGCTGTTGAACGTTCGCGCGACCGTTAGCACGTATTGCGGCACGCTCATGTGCACCGCTTCTTCGGGTTGACCGGGTGACGGTGCCCGATCGATCTGGTCGTAAATGGAGTCGAGGATGACATCGGCGACGGAAAGATGCCAGGTGAGCCAGGCACCCAGTTGTCCCTGCCGTCCGATCGTACCGGTGCCGATTTGTGGTGGGAACTCGGTCTCGGTGAAGCCGACGTTTGCGTAGTCCGCGAGATCGTACGGAGTGATTTGATCGAAGTGCGACGCGACGAGATGCATCTCAATGGGACCGCCGTCGATGTTGAACCGCGCGCGCAAACCCTGACGGTTGTTCGAGACGATCGAGTTGTCGACGCTCTGGTAGCCGCTTTCGTACGCGAATCCGGGCCAGCTCCACGCAGAGGTCCAGAAATTTTCGTTTGCACCATACGCCATACTGAACGGGGCGTAGTACGGATCGAAGCGGTACCACTCGATCGCGCCGGTGAGGCGTCGCACCGTGTGGCTAATCGAGAAGTGTTCGTAATCCGCCTGGACGGGTCCCACGTACGGGTTAGCCGCGCCGTCCGCGTCAAACCAGCTGCGACCGATCTCGACGAGGCCGTCGATGCCGGGTGCCAGGTGGAACGCACCCCGCAGCCCGACGATCGTTTGACGCTGTCCAGCCACCGTGCTTTCCGCAAGCACGCCCTGCTCCGTTTGCGGGACGAGGGGATCCGTTCCGTAGAGCACCGACGAGGAGAGCGGCTCGCCGCCGCTGTTCAAATGCGCGAACTGAGCGGACCAACGCGTTCCGCCGCCGTGATCGATGACGAGCGAGGCCATCGTGAGACGCGTGCCGATACCCGGCGGGCTCGGCAGGTCAGCGTCGGTGAGCTCGACCGTTCCCAAACCTTGGTTGAGGACGAGGTCGGCGCCATGCAAGGGTAGGCCCGCCGACGCCATCGTCCATGAGGCGAGCGCTGGATACGACGGGACCAACGATTCCTGCGTCTGTGGGCCGAGCGCGGGAATGACGCTCGTGATCGCGACCGGTGCGAAGACGAAACGATCGCTCTGCACGAGATCGAACCAGCCGGCGCGTAAACGCCAGCTATCATCGCGGGCCGCGATGTCGCCGTAGAGGACCGATCCGCGGAACGCGATGACGTCATCTTGTCCGGCATGGGTGGGAAACGTGAGGGTGTAGGGCAGGCCCTGTTGACCGATGTGGGGATTGAGCGTCGGCATGAGCGGCTCGCCCCAATACCTTCAGGCCGGCACCGCGAGTGTCGTAAGCGAGGTCCTCCAGATTGTCAACGACCGTCGAAAAAGTGATCGTGCTGCGAACGGTCGAAATCTTTCGTTCGCTTCCGGAAGAGTACTTGGTGGACATCGCCGGGTGTGTCGAAGAGATCGATGTTTCTGCAGGCGAGTCAGTCATTATCGAAGGCGAGTTGGGTAGCGCGCTCTACGTCATCGTCGATGGTAAGGTTCGCGTGCATCGTGGGAACACGACGCTCGCGGTCCTCGGCCCGCGTGAAATCGTTGGAGAGTTGACGGCGCTAGACCCCGAGCCCCGATCCGCTGACGTTACGGCCGAGGAAGACACGCGCATGTACAAGCTCGAGCATCAGGAACTCGATGATGTCATGGCATCCGATGCTGAGGTCAGCCGAAACGTCATCAAGATGCTCTGCCGTCGGCTGCGTGCCGCCAGCGCATCGACCGCTGCTCATACACTTCACTAACGACGGGCCTGTGCTCACACACAAGCCTATAGCGAAAGCGCTCGTCGAATCAGGACCATCGGTGCGGAGATCCGCGGACGAGTCACCCTTATATTTAGGAGAACGCGGCTATCCGCGCGTCGATTGGCGTTCGGTAAGTTTCAGTTATCGAGCACACTCGAGGCAGTGCGACCGATAACGTCCTGCTTATCGACGCGGGCGACCGTAGGCGACGGGTTGAAATATCGACTCTACCAGTCTGAGAGGCACACGCGATCGTCCATCGAGCTTGCGCTTGACGAACCACTACTCCCAGGGGTGTTTGGAATGGTGACTACTCGCCGCGGCACCTGCACCGGCAACCCGCGCTTGCGCTGATCAAAGCCGTCTATCTCGCCGCGATTAGCGGCTCGGTGGCGCATGCGGCTGAGGTCACGACGAAGCTGAAGCTCGCCTAGTACTTATCCCCCACTCCTATTAGGGTATTCGTTAAGTGGGTCACGGCAGAGCGCGCTTTGGGACGCTCCACGGAAACAGCAGTCCCTGGAGCAGGGTGACGATTCCGTAGAGCGCTAGGCTCGACGAGACGAGCACGACGAGGGCAGCGAACGCCATGGCGACGTGCAACTGAGAGGTAGAAAAGAGAATGAGGTACCCAAGCCCCTCTTGCGCGGCGACGAATTCGGCGACCACCGCACCGATGACGGCCAGCGTCACTGAAATTCTCAGTGCGCTAAAAATGTAAGGGATCGCGTACAACAGCCGGATCTGCGTGTATTCGCGATAGCGGGGGGCGCGCAGTGAGCGCGAGAGCTCGATCAGTTCGGGCGGCGTCGCTCGCAGGCCGGTTGTGGTCGAGACGACGAGCGGAAAGAACGTGATCAGGCACGTGATGAGAACCCTCGGCAGCACACCGGCACCCAACGTGACGACGATGATCGGTGCGATCGCTACGATGGGAGTCGACTGCACGATCACCAAGAGTGGCACGACGGTCTGCGAAAGTAGCCGCGACGCCGTAAGAAGCACGGCAAGGGGAATGCTGACCGCTATCGCGAGCAGGTAGCCCAGAATCACGACGACCATCGTTGCAATGAAGTCCCCAAACCACTGTCCGACGGAAAGTGACTGGGCCGCGGTCACGATGTTGCCGGGGGAGGGCAGCAGATACGGCGGGATCTGAAAGAGCTGACATGATCCTTGCCAGAGGACCGCGATCGTCGCCAACGTCACGAGGGGCGGCCACCAGCCGGAACTGCGGAAAATCCGCTTCACGCGACCGCCGGGATAGTCCCCAAGATGTGAGCGCGAAGGCGTTGCGAGAGCTCGTTGAAAAGCGGATCACCCATCGTTGCGAGGCCGCGCGGGCGCGCCAGATTGACGTCGACGACTTCGGCGATGCGCCCCGGGCGCGCGGTCATCACGACGACGCGGTCGGACAGCAGCAATGCCTCGGGAATGGAGTGGGTTACGAAGATCACGCTCTTCGGCCGTTCTTCCCAGACGCGCAACACCTCGAGCGCCATGATATCGCGCGTCAGCGCATCGAGCGCGGAAAACGGTTCGTCCATCAAGAGGATGTGTGGGTCCTGGACGAGTGCTCGCGCAAGCGCGACACGTTGCTGCATGCCTCCAGAAAGTTCGTCCGGCATACGATTCGCGAACGCCTCGAGGCCCATCGTCGCCAGCAGCGCTTCGGCATGCAAACGCTGGCCGGCATCCGTGCGCCCGTACTTGTGGACAAGCGGAAAGAGAACGTTGTCTATCACGCGGAGCCACGCCAGCAGCGTCGGCCGCTGGAAGACGATGCCGATGTCGTCGTGGGGCTCCACGACCTCACGGCCGGCAATCTGCACGGAGCCTGCACTTGGCTGCAAAAGCCCCGCTACGATGCGTAAGAGCGTCGATTTACCACACCCCGAGGGTCCGACGACCGCAACGAATTCGTTTCGCCTGACCGAGACGCTCACGTCGGCCAGGGCTTCGACACGATCGCGATCGGTCGTCGTGAAGACCTGCGACACGCGGTCGAGAGCGATGTAGGGCGAGGAGTCATTCACGGCCCGAAATGCTGATTCGCGACCACGGCTAGCGGGTCGATCTTTCCGGGTGGAAGGTCGTGTTCGCGAACGACCCAACTCCACGTCAGCCGGACGCGCGCCGGCGTGAACACGCCGAGCCCGTCGTGCGACGTTATTGCATTGAACGTGAGGGCTCGGGCGGCATCGACTTGGCGCCGAACCGTCGCGAGGTCGCTCTCTGGAACCAGAGCATGAACGTCGGCCGCCGCCCGCGCCGGATCGGCATGCATGATCGTCTCGGCGGCGCGCATCGCACGCAGGAAGCGCCGAATCACATCCGGACGCGCGGCGAGCGTCTTGGTCGACGTAACGAGCGATTGCGAGTAACCGCTCAGGCCAAAATCCGCCCAGCGAATCAGCCGCATCGACTTACCGACCGACGCCAACACAGCCTCGGTCGCGGGCGCCGTAACCGTCCAGTCGATGCACGCATCGACCTTCCCCGACGCAAGTAGCCCGGGTAACGCCGAAGGATCGGCCTTGACGAGCGCGATTCGGGCGGGATCGATGCCGTTCAGTTTGAGCATGTAGGGCCAGATTAGCGTCGACGAGCTATAGGGTGAGGTCGCAACGGTTTTCCCGACGAGGTCCTTGAACCCGCGAATGTCGCTCGTGGCCGTCGTCTCGAGCACGTCCGGCATCTCTGTGAAGAGCGGCATGACCGCAACGACGGGAAGCGCGTTTTCAGCCTTTGCGTCGAGGATACTGTCGAGCGGCGCTTCGCCGATATCGGCGACACCGGTCGCCACCTTGATGAGGGCGTCGGTCGCGCCCTTGCCGGCCAAGATCGTAACGTCGAGCCCGGCAGCCGCAAAGAGACCTTCGCGCTGGGCAACGTACGCCGGCGCTTTGTCCCCGCCCGGCAACCAGCCCAGCTGGTAGACGACGTGATCCGCAGCGGCTGCGACCCGCGCGCTGAGTAAGACGCACAGGACGGCAACGAGGGTCGCCGCGGCTCTCGAGCGCAGCGCAGTCATCACGCCGGCACCCCGTCGAAAATTCCGGGCATCAAGATGAATCCGGGCAGCTGCTTGATGCGATCCGTCCAGCGCCGAATCGCCCGGTAGTTCAGGAGCGAGATGCCGCCCTCCTCGGCCAGCATCACGTCCGGGAAGCAGGCGATATCCGCAACGGTTGGGTCCGCGCGCTCGCATATCCACGAACAGTCTTGCTGTTCGGCGAACCAAAGATGCTCGTCCAAGACACGCAGGAGCTCGTGCGCTCCGGACCGGCATGTGTCGACGTCGATGTGGTCATAGAGGAAGCCGTCATGGAGCCGCGCTGCGCCCGATGTCTGGCTGAGCGCATCGGCGAACGAAAGCCACATCGACACTTGCCCCACCAGGAGGGCGTCTTCACGCGGATACCAGGTCCCGCTCGCGTCGTACGTTCGAGCGAGGTAGAGTAAAATCTCCTGGGCGTCCTGCACGATCGTCCCGTTGTCGACAAGGACGGGAAGCTCGCCGCGCGGGTTGATGCGAAGAAACCACTCGGAGCGGTGTTCACGGCGCGGGTAGAACTCGACTTCGCGCCGCGTGTACTCGAGCTTGATCATATTGAGAAATAGCCGTACCTTGTAACAATCCGAACTCAGATGATAGTCGTAAAACTCGATCACGGCTTATTCTCGGGCACGGCCCCATAGCGCACGCCGTGCCGGCGCAACCAGCGGCGGTATGCTAGGGAGGAGGCATCGGAACGCACGGGGATTTCGGCACGCGGGTCCAGCGGCAGGCGCCGCGGCTTCTGATTCTCGAGAATCGGCTTATCCTGGCTCTGAATGAAGCGCGTGAATTCGCGCGCCGATTCGTCCCGGTCGCCCTCTTTGAGATAGAGATCCAACATATGCAGCACGCACCGCTCTTCATTAACCGGCTGGACCATCAACGCGAGCGCATCAAACCGCGAACGTTGAATGGGGTTTGTCTTGCGGAGAGCTACCGTATACGGGCGCAGCACGTCATAACGGTAGTCGACCAGCATTTCTTCGGTGGCCGTCGGTGAAGCAACCGGCTGATAGGCGCGCACGTCGGTCACGGTTACACCGTCGTCGGCGACGGTTACAGTATAATCGGGAACCTCGGTTACCGACGCATCGCCGAGCGAGCCGCGGTGAACGAACGGCAGGTGCGCCAAGTCGAGAAAATTCTCTACCGCTCGCAGACCCGAAACCGCGATGCCGATCGAACCTGCCGGTGCGACGTAACGGTCGGTCTCGGCAGCTTCCGGAAAATCGATGATATCACGTTGCGGCGTGCCGAGGCACGTCCAAACGTAGCCGTACTTCAAGCGACCCGGCAGCGCCCCGCCACCGGCATGAGCGACCATTACGCCCTCACCGTCGAGGGTAACGACGAGCGGCCGTCCGAAAAGCACGGTGCCGAGCCGGCCCATTCCCGCAACCGTCTCCCACTCGGCGATTGCGTGCCAGTCGTCCCAAAGGATCGACTCCGGTACGCTGCTTTCGAGTACGTCCACGCAGGCTAGCGTCCGAAATGGTAGCGCAGCTGAACCCGTAGCGTCCGGGGCGCCGCCGGAATGAGCGTCGAGGCATAGGTCGTCTGGAAGGCCGTCACGCCGTCGTTCGTTGCACCGGCAACAAGCGGCACACCGACATTCGGCTCGGGTAAGTTTGTGAAGGCGTTCGTGTTGAGCAGGTTTTGGATCGTCAACTGAAACTCGATCCTCGATGTTATCGGACGTTGGAAGGTCAGGTCCGCCACTGCAAACGGGGGCTGGAAGTAGGCGTTGTTTTTCCCTTCGTAATCGACGCCGAGAGCGAGATAGCCGGCATTGCGCCAGGTGTAGGTTGCTTGTGCATATCCCTTGAGATAAGGGACGCAGGTTGGAATGCCCGGGGTCGAAAGCCCATTGCCGCAGATCTGGACGTCGTTGACGGGGAAACCGGGTCCCCCGTTGTAAACCGAGGCCGGCAAACCGTCGGCGATCGAGCGGTCGGCGGTGGCGGCGATATTGTAGCCGAAGCCGAAATGCGGTGCGTAGGCGTACTTCAAGGTAGCGGTTTGGGCGCGCAAGCGGGCCACGTTGATCGGCTGGGTTACGGCCTCGAGCTGACCGATCGACGTCGGTATACCCAGCGTGAGCGTTTCGAAGACATCGTGTACGACCATATCTTGCAGATCCAGACTGAGAACGGAACCGTTCGCGAAGCGCTTGTCCGCCCCAGCGCTGAATGCCGTGCTCACCTCGGGCAACAAGGACGGGTTTTTCTCGGTTAGGATCCCCCCGGTGTACTGCGGAGCGGAGGGATTCAGCGGGTTGAATGACGCGACACCGCTGACTTGACCGACGTACGGAAACGTTGCCGACGACCCGTACGCAAAGCGGTACGCGAGATCGCTGGTGGGGCGAAAGACGAAGGCGATGTGCGGATCGAAGCGTGCAGTGTCGCGGTCGAGTCCGACAAGCACGGGATTCCCGAACGCGTCGAGCACCGGGCTTCCTCCAACGAGTTCGGGCTGCACGCCGGCGAGCGTCCAGGTAGTCGCGTACAGGCCGAAATCGATGGCGAGGTTACGCACGTATCGCAGGTCGCCGGTGAGGGAGAACGTCGAGTACCGATCAGCCGAAAACGGAAGGGCAACGTTCGCAGGGGAGTTCACGTACGCGAACGTGCTCTGGCCGTGAAAATCGTAGGTGAAGTCGAGATAACCCTCGCCGAGCGGGTGAATGAAGGAGAGGGTCGAGCCGTAGAGCTTGTCGAGCTCGAACGTCTCATACGGATATTGAAAGCATTCCTCTTGCCCGTTGACGGAAACGAGCGTGTTGTTCGGACTATTGATCTGACCGTAGCTGTAAAGGTTCCCCGGCGGGCAGACGGTCGACTCGAACGTGTTCGGATTTGGTAAGTAGGTGTTGTTGTAGCTCCCCGGGATCTGGACGCCCGGGGCCAACGACGGCGTGGTGCCGGGCGGCGAGAAGAAGTACGGATAGTACTCTTCGCCCGTACCGTTGATGATTTCCGGTTCGATGTCGCCGATGTACGGCCGAATCAGCAGCGTGTTGTTGCCGATTGAGGTCCGGAACTGAGCATCGAACATGTCCTGGTTATTATAGACAAACGTGCCCGGATAATACACGTATCCGTTTACCGTCTTACCGATGAGGTTGGCGTATGCAGGGTTGGTGCACTCGAGCGGAATCGAGACGAGACATTGCTCGACGGTGGTCGGTCCGATGCTGTTGCCCCACGCCGAGGCTTGGGGGCTGTAGCCGCCCCAAGCGCCGACGAAGCCCACCTCGAGCGAGGTCGACGGAGTGAAGTCGTAGCGCAGCTTGCCGACCAGACCACGCGTAAAGAGCGATCCGCCCATCGGAGCGCAGAATTCGATGATTCCCGCGGACTGCGGCGTGTTGTCGTTGGCGTAGTTGTCGGCCGTGAACGCGCAGCCTTG
>Ga0181536_10003380_pt1 | contig 17423 bp, 19 predicted proteins | sample PEATcosm2014_Bin_41_FD_121105 | JGI IMG/M metagenome (GOLD analysis project Ga0181536, IMG submission 121105) | Peatland microbial communities from MTU Mesocosm Facility, Houghton, MI, USA - PEATcosm2014_Bin17_60_metaG | ecosystem: Environmental > Terrestrial > Soil > Wetlands > Peat | place... | reverse complement strand
GAGATCGGCCAGCAGCGCCGACGTATCGGTCGGGGTGCTCCGAATGAAGCCTCGCGCCCAGGACCCCAGTCGGTCAGTAGGATCGGGGTGGTGGCGTTCGAGCAACCGGCCCAGGTCGATACGATCATCGGCGGAATAGATGAACGGGTAGCTCACCGCCTCCGGCGTGATCTGGAATGGCGGCAGCTCCTCGGCGTAGGTCTCCAGTTGCAGGCTGCTCTCGATCCGCAACTCGGCGGCGGATTCGGCGAACGACGCGAGCGCGATCGAATTGCCGAACACGTCATGTTGCCAGCGCAGCACCGCCGGCGGCGAGCACTTCAAACTGGTTCGGATCAGGCGAAGATCGTGGCTGTCTCGCGGGCGAAGCATCAGCCGATGATCGCCGAAGCGGACCGGGCGGGCATAATTGTAGGTCGTCGTATGCCGCACGTTGAGGATCGCCATAGCAGTTCCCTCGGCAGTCCCCTCGGCATTTCGGTCGGCGGCTCAATGGTGCCGGGTGAGAGGATTGAACTCCCGACCAACGGTTTACAAAAACGCGGTCTTCGTTCGAAAAGCCCAGCTAAACCGTGGTTTGTAAGCGCAAGAAAACCCCGTCGTTATTGCGTTTCTGGCAGATGTTAGTGACCATTGGATAACTTGCGCAAACAGGGGATAACACCTAAATATGTGACCTTTACGTGACCTGAACAGGTGCCCAGTGGCGACAGTACTAACCGCGACGGCCGTGCGCAACGCTCGCCCCGGCATTGCCCGTAGGGAGCTCCCTGATGCGTCCTGCCCAGGGCTGAACCTCTCCGTAGAGCCCAGCGGAACGAAGCGCTGGGTGTTGCGCTACCGCCGCCCCGATGGTCGCTCCGCGCGCCTCTCGCTCGGCAGCGTCTATAGCACCGACGAGGAGCCACCGACCGCACCAGTGATCGGCGGTCACCTTACCTTGGCCGGCGCCCGCCGCCTGGTAGCGAGGCTGCGCCACGAGATCGCACAAGGCCGCGACCCCGGCGCTATGCATCTCGACGCCAAGCGGCGGGTCAACACAGGTGACGCAAAAGCCTTCGGGGGCGCGGCCCGCGACTTCATCGAGGGGCACAAGGTCCGCCGCACCGGCAAGCGCCCGCGCCGATGGCGCGAGATCGCCCGCGTACTCGGTCTCGATTACCCGGTAAGCGGCGGCGAGCCGACCACGATCCCGGGTGGCCTAGCTGATAGCTGAGCGATGGGCCGACAAGCCAATCGGCGACGTCGACGGTCACGACATCCATGCGGTCGTGGACGAGGCGCGGCGCACCGCCATCCCCGGCTTGCCGCCGCGCAACGACGGTACGTCCGACGCCCGCGGGCGCAAGATGGCCGACGCCCTTGGCGCGTTGTTCAAGTGGGCGATGCGTCACCGGCGCAAGTTCTTGGACGCCAACCCATGCCTCGGTGGTTACCGGCCCAACCCCCCGGTGGCACGCGACCGCGTATTGAATTTCCGCTTCGACGTCCGGCGCGCCGACGAGTTGCGCTGGTTCTGGTCCAGCTGCGACGCGGTCGGCGAACCGTTCGGGGCGTTGCTGAAGTTGCTGCTGCTCACCGGGTGCCGGCTCTCGGAGATTGCGCGGATGACGCGCGGCGAACTCTCTGACGACTTGGCGACGTTGCGGCTACCCCGCGAGAGGACGAAGAACAACCGACCGCACGACGTTCCCTTGGCGCCCATGGCCCGCGCGATATTGAAGACAGTGCCGCGGATCGATGGTTGTCCGTACGTATTCACGACCGACGGTCGCACCGCGGTGTCGCCGGGGAGCAAACTCAAGCGTCGACTCGACGCCGCGATGCTAGCCGAAGCCGAGAAGGAATGCGGCGACGACGCGACGATCGCGCCGTGGCGACTGCACGACCTGCGCCGCAGTGCCGCTAGCGGAATGGCGGCGATCGGGATCCCGCCGCACATCGTCGAGGCGTGTCTGAACCATATCAGCGGCGCGAAAAGCGGCGTCGCCGGCATTTACAATGTTGAACAGTACGAACCCGAGAAGCGCGCCGCGTTGGCGCGCTGGGCCGACCACATCGAAGGTCTCGTTTCTGGCAAACGGGCGAAGGTTATTCCATTGCGCGGGGGCATCGTGTGATGGAAGACCGACCTTTTCGTAAACCGCCGTGGACGGCGCATAAGCGCAGCGACCAACAGGCGATGATGGATTTCGTGGTCGGGGAGCTGCTGGCCGAGGATGTTGATAATGCCGAATGGTCCGATCGTCAGCAATTAAACATCGATGCGGTCGAACGTGCCTATCGGCGCGCACAAAGGGAAAGCGCGATGCAGGAGGCGCGCCGCGGCAATGTCAAGCCCCTCCGCGCACTATTGCCGCCCGATCTGGCAGATCTGACTGAGTTCATCAATGAGCCCAAGCGGGTGCGTGGTCAAAGGCGCCCTACAGTGCCAAACTCGAAGGAATGCTTACTGCAATACGTGGCCAACCGCCGCGCGGCCGATGTTGCGAGGGTGCGCGAAATCTGGAAACGCGAATACGGGCGCTGGAAGCGCCACCGCGGCGAACGGCCCGACGCGGAAGAGATCGTCAGCGCCTATTACGCCGTGTACGGCGGTTAAAAATTATTCGCCTTCATCGCCGATGAGGGCTGTTTGATCCTCCGCTTGATGTGTGACTAGTTGGTGTCCCTGAAGAGTAATAGGGACACATATCCAATGCCACGAAATCCTAATAATTCGCGTCCGGTCAAACCCGTGCCGGCCGATGCTGTTTTCTTATCGACCCGTCAGTTGCGCGCACGCTATGGCGCCGTTAGCGCGATGTGGGTTGAACGCCGGCTGAAGAACGATGCCGACTTTCCGCGGGCCGAATATTTCGGAACGAATCGATTTTTCAGGATCGCCGCTGTCGAAGAATATGAGCGTTTGTGCGCCAAGCGACCGCGGGCGCGGCGGTGAGCAAGCACCGCGGCTACGACGATGTCGAGATTTTTAACGGCGCGCTCGAGCGCGAGGGCAGGCAGATCGCCGCCCATCTCGCCAAGGTGCGAACGGGTCAGCTGGGCAATCAGGTAACGGAGCGCCAGGCTGCCAAGGACAAGGCCGAAAAGGAATGGCGGCGGGACGCGCGGAAGGCGGCGCGGCAATGACCAGCACCACGTCGTCGAAACTATCACCCGGCGCTCCACCATCGTCCAAGCGACCGATGACCGCCCAGCAGAAAGCGGACCACGCACGCCGTGAGCGAGAACGTCGTGCCACCGCCGGCCCGATGACAGACGAGCATCGGGCAGCGGCGCGTCGACGACACGCCGAGTATCGCGAGCGCCGCCGGGAGCGTCCTGCCCGCGTGCCGATGACTGCAGAGGAGCGGCGCGCATCTGCTCGACGTGCCAGCGAGGCCCATCGCGAGCGGAAAGCAGCCGCTGAAGGGCGGGTGAGAAGAAAGATTGGCACCGATACGGAGATCAAAGGGCGCCGCGATACCATCATCGAGATCGTCGAAGAGCAGAGCCCGGTCACGATCCGAGGCGTGTACTATCAGATGACCAAGCGCGGCCTCGTCCCGAAGACGGATACCGGCTACACGATGGTCATGCGCGACCTGATATTTTTGCGCAGGGACGGCCAAGTTGATTACGGCGCGCTGGTCGACAACACCCGCAGTGCGATTATTCCCTACACCTGCAACAACCTCGCCGATGCGCTGCAAGATACTGTCGATCAATATCGCCGCCGCCTGTGGGATGACACCGATGACGTTGTCCTAATCTCGATCGAAAAAGATGCACTCTCGGGCGTCGTCTCGCCGATCACCCGGAAATACGACGTTCCGCTTTGGCCAATGCGCGGCTTCGGGAGCCTGACTTTCTTGTACGCTATGTCGCAGAGCTTGGCCGGCGAGGATCGGCCGATCTACATTTATCATTTTGGCGACTACGATCCTTCAGGTGTCTGCGCGCCTGAGAGAATCGAAGCGGAGTTGCGCCAGCACCTCCCCGAGGCCGACCTGTATTTTACTACAGTCGCGGTGACGCCCGAGCAAATAGCAGCCTGGAACCTCCCGAGCCGCGAGACCAAGAAGAGTGACCCGCGTGCTGCAGCTTTCGGCGACGATCGCTCTGTCGAGCTGGATTCGATTGAGCCGAACAGGCTCCGCGCGCTGGTCGCAGAATGCATCCACCGGCACATGTCCGAAGAAGAGTACGAGGCGAAGATGGCCGAGGAAGAGCGCGACCGCGCGGAGTTGCGCAAATTCGTCAAGAGGAATCGCACATGACCGGTGGCGCGGTTTCGCGGCCGTGGCAGCAGCGTCGCGAACTCGAGCGCGAGGCTTTGGCGCTACTGCGTGGCGATCGGAGGAATCGGCCACGTGTGCCGCGGGTGTTGCGGCTCGAGGACTTGCGGTTGCATCCGCTCGCAAAGAGGGCAGCAGGGCAATGATGGACCGGAGCCGAGATTTTGACAACGATGACGACGATGACAACCACGTCGACCGCTTCGCCGCCGAAATGCACTACCAGCGCGAGGCCGCCGAAGCCGCGGATGAGCGGTTATTTGGCGGACAAAGGCCGCGACAACAATTGGCGGCGCTGCGGTTGGCACTCAAGCGACGATTAGAAAAGTTGGCAACCAACAAATATCAGCGGAGGCTGGCGGCGGTTGCACTCAAACATTTGCCGATCGACATCATTGTCCGCATCGACCGGCGCCGGCTGCGGTCAACGTGGTTGGGGCGCGCTTCGTTGTCCAGAAGGTTGATAGTTTTAGCACGCCCACCGACGACGCTGCGTGACCTCGCGGTTTGGCTGCACGAAATTGCACACATTGAGCTGAAACATAGAGGCCACAGGCAGGAGAAAGCGCCACACAGCGGGTGGTGGAACCCCCGGTTCGAGGTCGAGGCCGAGGGGAGTGCGCAGGAGATCATGCGCGCCCACGGCCTCAGAATTCCACGCGACAGCCGAAATTATATGAGGAACGCGACGGAGAGTCTGCTCGCGCAAGAAAAGGATAAAAACAAAGATGACCGAACGGTGTCTTGAAAATACGATCGAGGCCGCTCTGCGAAAGCGACCTCGACCAAAACCCTGAAAGGGTGACGTCAGTGAAGCTCCACCAATATAAAGATCCGCCCGCGCCGTTCAACCCGTTTCTGGCATATGGAACGCACGGCCGCGATCGCTTCTATCATCCTGAACGATATGCACGCGACGGCACCAGGATGCGCGCGTTATGGTTTTGGGCCATACCCTCGCCGCCGGCCGCTGCGGCGCGCCAGGACCCCCGAGCGCGCCGGTGACCTGCATCCTCAAAATAACCGAACTGACGCCCACCGGAGGCGGGTATGTCGGCAAGACCATCCTACAGGACGGCGAGATCAAACAGTATGATGGCGGTGCTTGGTGGCATCAGGCGGTCGCCGAGGTGCCTGCGAACATCCCCGACCTCTACGCCTACATCAAGGATGCGCGCACCAGAAACATCATCCTGATCCGCGGAGCGCCGGCCAACATTGCGCGCAAGCGCACCCGCCGGCAGATTGCTTTCATAGCCGAGCGCGGCAGCAACCGAGGCGATCACGGCTTCGTCGACCAGCCAACTAGATTGATCACCCTTGACGTCGACGACTTTCCTGGCAGTTGGCAGGCTGATCCGGAGGCCGCTGTCCGCGACATCGTCGAACAGCTTGGCGCGCCTTGGAACAGCGCCGGCTTCGTCTGGTTTTTTAGCGCGACGCACGGCCTCGAGAAGAAACACAAGAAGTGGACCGGCCGACTGACCGACGACTCGATCAGGGTCCGGCTGACATTTATTGCCGAACGACCGGTGACGAGCGGCGAGGCCGCGGCATGGATGGATCAACAGCCGAAGAAATTCCGCCTCGACGCCGTCCTCACGCGCACGGTGCAACCGAACTTCATAGCGCGCCCGCGGCTGAAGGCGCGCCCTGGCGAGGAGGTGCTGGGCGACATCCCGACGATCGGATTTGTCGATGGTGACCGCCTTGCCGTCCCATCCGATCTCGCCGAACAGGCCAAGGTATACCACGCATCCGGCAAGGGCTCTGATGTGGCCCATCACCCCGACGCCGAGACTGCGGTGCTCGCGACCGGATCTGACGGACGCATTCGCCAGCACATCAAGTCGGCCGTCATCCACACCCACCACGCGGCGCCGAAGGCGAGCGCCGAGGACCTCGCTCACACGGTCGCGACGATGGCAGAGGAAGCGCGCGTCACCATCACCAAAAACCTCGTGCCCTTCGGACGGCCGTGGGATGACGTGGCCGGCTATTTGGGCAAGAACTGCATTGATTGGGCGCAGTGGATCATCGACCACGACGCATCAGCGAACATCGGTGGCGACACCGAGCCGACGTACCCAGAACCGGCTTTTGGCGACATCGGGCAGGCTCGCCTCGCCATAAAAAACCAGTGTCGCGATTTCCTGTGGGGTGTCCGCTATCCGAAGGATTTGAGCAATGTTTTCCTCGATTACGGGCAGAGCATCCCCGACAGGGTGCCGAGGGTAGTCGCCGGCAACTTCACAACCGGCGTAGGCAAGACCCGAGAAATCGCCGCCAGTATCTCCGAATGGAAGCCGCGGGTCGATGTTGAGCCGGCGGGCGTTGCCGTCCCGCGCCACCAACTATCGCGCGCATTGTTGCAGCTCTTCACCGAGCGCGGCGTCTTTGCCAGAATTTTCCGAGGAAGAACTGCTCTCGATCCGCGCCACCATAAAGACGGCGCGGTGAAGAAAGGTGAGCCCAAGGTCCTGATGTGTTTGAATATGCCGGCGGTTGAGCTGGCAACACAGATGCATGCTGATGTCGAGAAGACCTGTTGCAAGAACAAGCATGTGGAATGCGCGTTCTACCAACAATGTGGCTACCAATTGCAGAAGCGTGGGGTGAAGCCGAGCGTCTGGATATTTGCCCATGACATACTGTTCCACACCCAGCCGGCGATCCAGCTCAGTGTACTTTTCATCGATGAGAGTTTTTGGCAGAAGAGCCTCGCCGGCATTGAGGAACCTCAATCGATTGCACTCGATGAATTGCATGCGCCTGCTGTCGAACTGCCTGAGCGCGAGCGCGAGCTGCGCGCCGCCCGCAATCTCCTAGCCGACGTACTAAGCCGGCAGAATGACGACGGCGGGGTCAACGTCGGGCCGTTGCGCGACGCCTTTGGATACCCTTCACGCATCCGGCACATTCTCAACGAGTTGGAGTGGAAGTCGTTACCAGAGGCGCCGATATATCCCGGCATGGCACCGGCCGAACTCGCGCGTGTGGCCAAATATAATGCGCCGCTGCTCGCCACGATTCGGCGCTCTCGTTCGATCATTACAATCTGGGAAACCATCGAAGAGCTGCTCGACAGCGACATCGTCGAGACATCCGGGCGCTTAACGCTGAAGCGCAACAACAATGGCCTCCGCATAATTGAGTGGAAGGGTGTGCGGCCGATCAGAAAGCAGTTTCGCGTACCGAGCATGCTTTCTGACGCGACGCTCCCCGCTGAAAACCTCCTCCGTATTTCGCACCCACAAGTCGAAATCCTCGAGCGCTTTACTGTCGCGATGCCGCGGGAACATGTCCATGTCAGGCAGCTGTTGAAGGCGCCGACATCATCCAACAAACTTATCACCGGCAAGAGCGACATCCACCGGCAAGACGTCCGGCGATACATTTTGCAGAGATGGCTCGAGCTCGGCCGCGCCAAGACCTTGGTGATTTGCCAGGAAAAATACGAGCAATGGCTACGCGATGCCGGACTGCCCGGCAACATCCACGTCGAGCATTTCAATAACGTGACCGGGCTCGACATCTACAAAGATGTCCGGCTGCACTTGGTAATCGGGAGGACCGCACCAGGCCCACGCGCGGTCGAAAGGATTGCAGCAGCACTGACGGGGATACAGCCGCAGACAATGCCAGAGGGCGAATTCGTTTGGTATGAGTCCGTCATCCAGGGGATACGGCTTCACGACGGCACCGGCGTGGAAACGCGCGGCGACCGACATCTCGATCCAATGGCCGAATCGGTGCGGAAACAGATTGTAGAGGCCGAGCTAATCCAGGCGATCGGGCGATCACGTGCTGTCAATAGGACCGCAGCAACACCGTTAGACATTGACTTGCTCTTCGCGTCGGCGCTGGAGGACATCCTGGCCGAGAGCGCACCGGACTGGGCGACGCCGAGCCGCCTGATAGATACAGCGGTATCTGACGGCATCATGCTCACCTCGCCGACCGACATGACGCGCGCATTCCCGGATATCTGGCCGACCAGGGGGGCGGCTGAATGGACGTTGAAGGAAGGCATCCCCGAGCTGCCGGGCTTCCAGATCGTCACCTATCAGCCGCCAGGCGGCCGGCAGAAGAAGCGCCAAGCCTATGCCAACCTCGCCCACGAGGCTTGGGGGGCATGGCTGGCTGGCCAGGGCTGGAAGCTGGGTGAGGCCAAGCGCGCCCACCGGCGAAGAGGTTGAAAAAGGGGCTCACAGAGCTTGTGGAGTCTTAAAGATATTCTATTAAGACTCCACAAGCTCTGTGAGCCCCCGCGCCACCTCCTATCTGGGTTTTGTTGCCCCACCGCCGGCCACCACAGTCCCTTCGCATTTACTTTCGGGTCCTTGTTGATCACCCTCCGGAAGCGGGGCGAGCGGACACGTCGGGGGTACCTAGGGAGAAGTTTTTTCTATGGGCTCCACCACCACGGCACAAATATTCTATAACCATAGGGGGCCTCGCCCCGTAACAGAAGGAATCACTATTATGAAACACACATTTTCGCTGAACGCTCTCTCGGAGGTGCTCGAACGAGACCGAAGAACGATAACCAAAGCCCTGCGCCACATCGAGCCCGACACCTACGAGGGCAAAGGCGCGAAGAAGCAAGGGCGCTGGAAAATGCAGACCGCGATTGATGCGCTCGCTGCGCTCGAACCCAAGCGCCAGCAACACAACACTGGTGACGGTCCATTTGAGGCTGTTCTCGACGCAGCGCAGTCAGACTTCGAACGGGCCCTCGATGTAATGGAAAAACTTCCGACGCTGGAGCAGCGTCGGCAACGCTCAATCGAGATCGCAGACCTTGTTGACCACTTCGTCGACCTGATGAAGCAGCGTGGCGAGGCCGACAACCTTCACCCGCAACACATCGAGTTGCTGGGCCAGACAATTTACCGGCTGATGATCATGAACTTCGCCGAGCCATGTGGTTGGACACAACAGGAGGTCTGGCATCACGTCGTCTGTCGGCACGACGCTGAGGAAAAGGCGGCGTGAAACGATACCCAGTCGGTTCAACAAATTCGCAAATTTTGTGTGGTGCGGTTGGCGATTCAAACCACCCGCGACCTCGGACGAAACAGTGTTCACCTACAAAGTGGAGAAGCGCCCTGGTGTTTATCGTGTTGGTCGTGCTGACGACCATCCACAAAATCTAAACATGACGACCGGAACGTCTGCCGGCACCTGGTTCTACAAGCGCCCTCTCCAAATCGGACGGATGAGATGTTGAACACCAAGCAAGCGACGCCACGGCGTGCCACCGACGGTATGGACACAGCGCCACCGCTACATCGGACACGCCGCCCACGACGACGACGCACCCAACAATCGCCGCACTCGAAGCGACCATCGAGCTATGTCGCGAGGACGTGCGAAGGATCACGGCGCAGAAGCCCGTACTCGAGGCGGAGAAATTTCAGCTCCTCGCCGAGCGGAACGAGCTGGCGGCGAAAGTCGAGCAGATGCACGAGGCCCGCTACGGCGGTCGTGAAAAAAGTCGAAGCCTCCTTACTTCAAGACCTTGGACGGCAGACTGGGCTGGGAGATTGCAAGATGACCCTGCTTGAGGTTCGCAGCAACGAATTACGTTCGCTCATTCCGCCGTTGGTGCAAATGAATGTGCTGTCTTCCGCGACCGCGAGACAAACTGGCGGGCGGCTTGGGCTGGTCGATGACCACGCCGCGGCTTCCGTTGGAAGTAAAGATGGAAAAATTCTTGCCTAGAGATTAGGACCGACGCAGCATCGAAAAGAGCCTCACGGTCCCGCCTGAGCGAAGACCCAGGCTCCATATCCCACGACCCGGTCACGCGAGCCCGCGGTGTCTCCGGAGTTGCACAATAAAAGTCGGCGGATCTTGAGACCACGACGCCCGGCTTCCACCAGCAGGCCAGCCACAGCGAGGCAACCACAGGCTTGGTTCGGCCCCAGACTGGCCCAGTCGCCATGCTCGATGGCGGCAGCGGTCGCGGCATCCAGTCGCTGTGCAACCTCGTAGTCGTGATAATGGGATAAATCGGAGCTGACGACGATCAACGTTTCCGCCCCGCCCCATAGTCGCTGCAGCACATGGGCGACTTCTTGCGGCGTCGCGTCGCCGACAACGAGCGGTATCACTTGGAAGGATGCCAGGAGAGTTTGCAGGAACGGCAGCTCTACTTCGAGAGCATGCTCGCGAGCGTGCGGGGCGTCGGCCCGGGTGACAAATTGCAAGTCGGCCACCGTACTCAAGGCCTCCAGGTCCACGGCCACGCGGCCAAGGGGAGTTTCAAAGGCATCGACCGTAGGGGCGGCAATCCCACGCACATGGACGTAGTGTGCTGGCCCGATCAGCACGACACGCGTGATTGTCTGTGCGCTATCCCGAAGCGTCGCGAATGCAGCGGCGGCAATGCGGCCGGAATAGGCATAGCCCGCGTGCGGCGCAATCAGTGCCTTGGGCATGACCTTCGTAGATGCCGTGACATCGGTGAGCAGATTCAAAACCTGCGTCCGCAGCCGATCCGGATCATCCTCGTAGAATAGGCCCGCCACCGCTGAGGGCCGGGTCGTCATGCTTTGCGGATCCGCTCGCATCTTGCCCCGTTCTCTCCTGATCACCATTTATGATCAGATCCCTAAAACTTAGGCCGAACGCGACATGAATCAACCCATCGAGGGCAAACCGGGGCGCTATTGGCACGTCCTGGACGACGGTCGCATCCAGTGCGACATCTGCCCGCGCTATTGCAAGCTGCATGAAGGTCAGCGCGGCCTGTGTTTCGTGCGCGCACGACAAGGCGATCAGGTAGTGCTCACCACTTATGGCCGCTCGTCAGGCTTTTGCATCGACCCGATTGAAAAGAAGCCACTCAATCACTTCTTGCCGGGAACGCCGGTCCTATCGTTTGGTACTGCCGGCTGCAACCTGACTTGCAAGTTCTGCCAGAACTGGGACATCTCGAAGGCTCGCAACTTCGATCGCATTCAGGATTTGGCTTCGCCTGAGGCGATTGCAGAAGCGGCGGTACAAAGCGGCTGCCGGTCAGTCGCGTTCACATACAACGATCCCGTGATCTTTCTTGAATATGCGGTCGACGTGGCGCAGGCCTGCCGCGAGCGGGGGATCAAGACGGTAGCGGTGAGCGCAGGCTACATCTTGCCAGAGCCACGGATCGAGTTCTTTCGGCACATGGACGCCGCCAACATCGACCTCAAAGGCTTCACCGAGGGTTTTTACAAGAATCTCTGTTCGGGCAAGCTCGCTCCGGTGCTCGAGACGCTCGAGTACCTCAAGCACGAGACGAACGTTTGGTTCGAGATTACCACCCTGCTTATTCCAGGCGAGAACGACTCAGCCGCCGAAATTGAAGCGGAAAGCGCTTGGCTGATGGATCGCCTCGGCTCCGACGTACCGTTACATTTCTCGGCCTTCCATCCGGACTGGAAGTTGATGGACGCCCTGCCGACGCCAGTGAAGACGCTGCGCATGGCGCGGCGAATCGCCATGAATGCAGGCATTCGGTACGTCTACACTGGCAATGTCTACGATCCCGCTGGCCAGGCCACCCACTGTCACGGATGCGGTGCCGTGATTATCGGCCGCGACCAGTACGACGTGACGGCGTGGAATCTGTCTGCGGACGGCAGATGTGCTGAATGCGACACGCGGTGCCATGGTGTGTTTGAAGCTACGGCTGGCCGATGGGGCCGGCGCCGTCAGCCGGTAAGGCTGCGAGCATCCGAGCCTGAACCTTTAGCGTCTTAGTCCTGCAAAACGATCCCTTAAGAGGTCGTTTCGAAATTGGTTGTCGGGCGTGCATTCGTCGAGCAGCACCTTGGCCTCCTTCAGATGGAGCGTGTCGAAGCCTTCGGTGAACGAGCCGTAGACCAGAGCGAGAAGCTCGCGGGGTGACCAGCACCGTTGCACGACACGGGCGGCGTAACGGAGGGACCAATGAGTGATCTTTCGAAGCTTCGCGGGGACATGGTCGAAAATCAGATCGCGGCGCGCAGCATCCGCTCCGCAGCAGTCCTCGGTGCTCTGCGAAAGGTCCCGCGGGAGGCGTTTCTTCCTCAGCGTCTGCGGGAATTCGCCTATGAGGATTCGCCGCTCCCCATAGCTGCCGGGCAGACTATCTCCCAGCCCTATATCGTGGCGCTGATGACGGAGGCGCTGGATTTGAAGGGCGGCGAAAGGGTGCTCGAAATCGGGACGGGCTCCGGCTACGCGGCGGCCGTACTGGCCGAGATTGCGGCGGAAGTCTACACGGTCGAGCGTATTGGCGAGCTTGCCGAAAAAGCGGCTTCGACGCTGGAAGCTCTTGGGTACCGCACCGTCCATGTCGTGCATGCTGATGGGACCCTCGGCTGGACCGCGGCAGCACCGTATGACGCGATCATCGTCGCGGCAGGCGGGCCCGAGGTCCCGGAGTCGCTCAAGAAACAGCTGAAGGTCGGCGGCCGGCTGGTGATCCCGGTCGGTAGCGATCCGCGGGCGCAGGAGCTTGTCCGCGTCACGCGAATTTCGAACGACGAATTCAAGAGCGAAGATCTCGCCGATGTCCGGTTTGTGCCGCTGGTCGGCAAGGAAGGATGGGCGCCGGAAGAGCAACCGCTTCCGCCGGCACCGCGCCCGGCGCGGCTGCGCGCGGCCGAGGGCGAAATTGTCAGTGCCATCGCCGCGTTCGCCGAGCCCTTCAATTCGATTGCAGCTGCGGACCTCGACGGCCTGCTGGAGCGGATCGGCGAGGCGAAAATCGTACTGCTCGGCGAAGCCAGCCACGGCACCTCCGAATTCTACCGCATGCGCGAGCGCATCTCGCAGGAACTGATAACGCGCAAGGGATTTCGCTTCATCGCGATCGAAGGGGATTGGCCTGATGTGGCGCGTCTCGACCACTATGTGCGGCATTTCGAATATCCACCGAGCGAGTGGACGGCGTTCGCCCGCTTCCCGACCTGGATGTGGCGCAACAACGAAGTCCGGTCGTTCGTGGATTGGCTGCATGCCTACAATGCGAAGCGCAGGCCGCAGGAGCGGGTCGCGATTTATGGGCTTGACCTATACAGCCTCTACACCTCGATTGGGTCAGTGCTAAAATATCTAGACGAGGTCGACCCCGGCTCCGCGCAGGTCGCCCGGCAGCGCTATGGCTGCTTGACTCCCTGGCAGGCCGATCCCGCAACCTACGGCCACGCGGCGCTGACTGGCGCCTACCGGACGTGCGAGAAGGAGGTCGTGCAAATGCTGGAGGATATTCTCCACAAACAAAGCGCCTACGCGGCCCATGACGGCGAGCGTTTCATGGATGCGGTGCAGAATGCCCGCCTGGTGACGGACGCCGAGCGCTACTACCGGATCATGTATTACGGAAGCCGCGCTTCCTGGAATCTGCGCGACAATCACATGTTTGAAACGCTGAAAACCTTACTCAACTTTCACGGGTCCAAAGCCAAGGCCATCGTGTGGGCGCATAATTCCCACATAGGCGACGCCGCCGCGACGGAGATGTCTGCGCGCGGCGAGTACAATATCGGGCATTTGTGCCGGGAAGAATTTGGAAATGCCGCCTTTTCCATCGGGTTCGGAACGCATTCAGGCACGGTTGCGGCGGCTTCTGACTGGGACGGACCGATGGAGGTCAAGGCGGTGTTGCCCTCGCTTAAGCAGAGCTATGAACGGCTGTGCCACGAAACCGGCCGTCCGCGATTCATGCTGCCGTTGCGCGGGCGTTCGGCTGTGGAGGTTAGCAAGAGATTGGCGAAGCCGCGCCTGGAGCGAGCAATCGGGGTGATCTACCGGCCGGAGACAGAGCTCGCCAGTCATTATTTCCAGGCCGTCCTGCCCGCCCAATTCGACGAATATATCTGGTTCGACGAATCACACGCGGTGACCCCGTTCGAGACCAAGGAACTCGAAGGGTTGCCCGATACCTATCCATTTGGCTTGTGAGGCCGACATGCCGGCGGCGAGGGGAATCGAATATGTCCTCGACAAACTGCGCTGGATGCGGGCGGAACATATCTGGCCCAACGGATTACGCTATCTGTGGACAGACGCCTTCGGCGTCGTCCTCCTGGTGTCGCTCTATCGCTCGCTGGCCAAGGACGAATTCCTGGCTGAGGCGGAATGGGTGGTGGCGGAGGTCGATCTCGTGCTTGGGCGGCGGCGCGGCATTCGCATCGGCGAGGAACCCGACCGCGACGGTCAATACTTCCATTATCTTGCCATTTGGCTCTACGCGCTCGCCGTGATCGGGCGGCATATCCCACGATACCGCGAGAAGGGCATCGATCTCGTTCACCAGGTCCACGACGCCTTTCTCGTACCCGGGCGCGGCGTGATCTGGAAAATGAAGGAGGATCTGAGCGGCCCCTATCCAGGTTATGGCTTGGGTGCGCTCGATGCCTTCGATGGCTATATTTCGTACCGGATGCTCGATGAGAAAGCACTCTCTCGCGAAATCGCTGATATGCGGAAGCTTGTCGACCAATCCGCACCTGGTCTCGTGATTACTCAGGATCTGGGACTCGGCATGATGTTGTGGATGACCCAGTTCTTTCCAGAAGAACACTGGGCGCAAGTCCAAAGAAAACTTTGCCTCGTCACGCTCGATCACATGTGGCGCCAAGAGGGGTATTTCTGCCGGCAGCCAGATCTTCCGCGTACCAAATTCGCCTTCACTAACTACGGAGTGTCCATCGGCTTACAGGCGGTCGGCGCTATGCCAGAACGCGTCGACCGGCTCAACGAGTTTTTCGAGAGCTGCCGTTCAGGCGATGAGTATGATCGCGCAGCCATTACCCACGTGATGGCGTGCAGTTCGCATTTTCCCGGCTATTTAATCCAACATTACGCCTAATTTCAAACTGTCTAGGCGGATATGCATCTTCACCACGATCGACGATCCGCTGGGCACGCTCAACCAGGCCAATGGCATCAACGACGCGGGCGAAATCGTCGGGTTTTCCACAGTGCCCAGCTACCTCGCCATTCCGAATCCGACTGTGCAGGCGGACGTGGCGCGTGCGCAGGAAAACCACTCGGCTACGGTGCATGCAGCGCATGGTGTGCTCGCGAATGACATCGATCATACTGACATTCATAGCAGCGCAACATCGGTGCCCCTTGCGTATCTGCCCGGCGTGAATCATCACGGCGCCTCCGGTGGCGGCCAACCCTGTGCCCGCGCATACGCGACCATCCGACGGGCATCGGCTGCAGAAACTATTTTATCGTTGCAAACCATGCTTATTCGGCCCGCTCTCAAGCCACAGTCGAGCGAGTGATAAAATAAACGTTCGCAGAACCCTGCATACTGAGGTCCAATCGGTCCTCTCAAGCCGCGCACCGGCATTAGACTCGTGGCCCGCACGATGGCAGGTGCGCATATCAGTAATGCGGCCGAGCCAACGAAGATGCTTCGGCGCGTTATGAGGTTGTCGTGATTAGAAATTGGCGCCGTCATCGAACCCTCCTGTCACAGCGAGGGCTGGCGCCGCTCTGCTACGTTTGCCGTCGAAACGGCCACATCCCACTGTCCGTGGATACCACCTTGCCGCAGCGTGGCAGGTTGGCGAGGGCGCCAGCCCTTCTCTTGATGAAGCCTTCATGTAGGGTGAGGTCCAGCGATTACAATCAACCGCCGCAAGTTCATGACCGAAGAAATTTTCTTCTGCTTAAAAGCCGACGAGGCACCGTCATTGCCGGGCGCCTATGCAATGGCGATCGAGTTGACCGATAAGGTGGCGGTCACGTTGAGCGGTCTGTCGCCAATAACCTTGCCGGGCGGACGCTATCTTTATTGTGGCTCCGCCAAAGGGCCGGGCGGATTGAAGGCGCGGCTTTCGCATCACATGCGACGCGGCAAGTCATTGCGCTGGCATGTCGACCAACTGACCAAGCAGGGTTCCGGGGTCGGCAGCTGGGTATTTCCCGGAGGTGACGAGTGCGAGTTGGCGCAAATGTGTTCACATTTGCCAATGCCAATTGCCGGATTCGGCAGCAGTGATTGCGCGACCTGCCGCAGTCATCTGCTATTCTGGCCCAACGGAGTGGCATTGCCCTGGCTGGGCGCTGGCATAGAAGCAGCAAGACCTTGAATGTCGTTAGTAGGCCGTTTCTGCATTGATACGGGTCCATTCTGGGCTGCATCTTTCCTTGATGATTGAAGTCTTACATCTGCAACGCCATGTGGTTGTTCGCCGCCAGTCAGCACAGACGAGATCGCTTATGAGGGGGAAGACGGTTGTCATCACGGGCGGCACGTCCGGAATTGGCGAGGTCGCCGCTATAGCACTGGCAAAAATGGGCGCCCGGATCATCTTGGTCGCGCGGGACAAGGCTCGGGGGGACGCGACGCTCGCGCGGCTTCGCGACAGCGCGCCTGGCATCGCCCACTCCATACATTTTGCCGATCTCTTGCGCTTGGCCGAGATGAACCGCGTGGCGGCTCAAATCGCTGATCGCGAGCCGCGCGTCGACATCCTGATCAACAACGCAGGCGCACTATTCGCCACGCGCCAAATCACGGAAGACGGGCTTGAACGTACCTTCGCGCTCAATCACATGTCCTATTTCGTCATGACAGAGGGATTGCGCGAGCGGCTCTTAGCCTCGGGTCCCGCGCGCATCATCAACACGGCTTCAGCCGCGCACCAGGGCGCCACGTTGGATTTCGACGATCTTCAATCGGCAAAGAGCTTCGGAGCCATGAAAGCCTATGGTCGGTCGAAGCTATGCAATATCCTGTTCACGCGTGAACTCGCTCGTCGTCTGCACGGCACGGGTGTCACTGCGAATTGCCTGCATCCCGGCTTCGTCGCCACACGCTTTGGCGACCAAAGCGGTGCCTTGATGTCGCGCCTCGTTTGGCTTGCCAAATTTTTCGCGATATCTCCTGCTAAGGGCGCGGAAACGATTGTCTATCTCGCTTCCTCGCCAGACATTGCCGAGACGACTGGACAATACTTTTACAAATCCGTGCCGACCACGCCGTCGTCGTGGGCCCAAGACGACCGATCTGCATTATTGCTCTGGCAGCGCAGCGCGGCCTTGGCCGGCATGAAGGAATAGCCGTACTGGACATGGCCAGCACAAGCTACGACACACTGTAGCTTTCCGTCACGATCCGCTGACTAATTCCGTTGCGTGCAACTG
>Ga0181536_10003376_pt1 | contig 17428 bp, 14 predicted proteins | sample PEATcosm2014_Bin_41_FD_121105 | JGI IMG/M metagenome (GOLD analysis project Ga0181536, IMG submission 121105) | Peatland microbial communities from MTU Mesocosm Facility, Houghton, MI, USA - PEATcosm2014_Bin17_60_metaG | ecosystem: Environmental > Terrestrial > Soil > Wetlands > Peat | place... | reverse complement strand
TCTGCATCCTTATCCTTACGAACGCTTCCTCGCCACCCATCCAAGGTGGGAGCCGTATGCGTAAACGCGCTCGTACGGTTCTGTGCGGGGGGCGATCAGTGATGGTCGTCCCTACCGCGTCAAATAGATTTCTAAACATTACGCCGTCAGGAAGGGGAATTGATGGAATCGGTTTCCCCTTGGGCGGATGAACCAGCGAACGGTTCAAGAGGAACTTCTCCAGGCCGATTGCGTATACTGATCCATGGAAAAAACCGGCGCGGTCGCGCCGAGCCGAGTTCAGCAAACGTTTCTTGCGAACGGCATGTTGCTTGTTTTGGCCGTCTCTCTGGCCAAACTGCTTTTCCACTGCTACTTCAACGATCGTTATGGTTACTTCCGCGACGAATTCGATTATATGTCCTGCGGCGACCATCTCGCCTGGGGATACGTCGATCAGCCGCCTCTCATTCCCTTCTTGATCCACGTCTGCCGTGCGGTGCTGGGAGACTCTCTTCGCAGCATTCGCTTCATCCCAGCAGTGGCGTCAAGTCTTTTGGTCATCCAGACAGCGGTCCTCGCCCGGGAGGTCGGTGGGCAGGGATTCGCCCTTCTGCTTAGCGCGGTCGCAGTCGTAGTCGCTCCGCAATATCTCTCGAACGGCAGTCTTCTCGGGACGAACGCTCTCGAACCCAATCTGTGGATGGGTTGTGCCTATTTCGCGATTCTCGCCATCAAGCGCAATGATCCGCGAAACTGGCTCTGGTTCGGCGTGGTCGCGGGCCTGGGCATGGAGGAGAAATACTCGATCGCAATATTCGTTTTCGGCATCGTGGCAGGTCTCCTGCTCACGGAGCAACGCCGCGTCTTTTTCGACAAGTGGATCTGGCTGGGCGGACTGGCAGCTTTCCTGATTTTCTTGCCCAACCTCCTGTGGAACTTGCACTATCACTGGCCATTCGCCGAACTAATGCGAAACATCAAGGCGGAAGGCCGCGATGTTGTTCTTCCGCCGTTAGAGTACTTCCTTCAGCAGACACTCCTGATTCACCCTATGACGGCGCCCATCTGGATCACGGGCCTAATGGCATTCTTCGCCTCGGCGCGCCTGAAGCCCTTCCGGGCGCTCGGCTGGAGTTACCTGGTTTCCTATACGGTCTTCTTCGCTCTCCACGGCAAGAATTATTACCTCGCTCCGATCTATCCTATGCTCCTGGCGGCCGGCGCAGTCACGATAGAAACTGCAGTCAGCCGACCGCGCCTCACCTGGATTAAACCCGCGGTCGTCGCGCTACTGCTTGTCGGCGGAGCCTTTATTGCCCCTGTGGTCGTGCCGGTGTTTTCCCCGAATGTTTTCATCGCATACATGAAACAGCTTCCTTTCAAGTTGCCAGTGATGGAGTACTCCCACGCCAGAGCGGTTCTGCCACAGTGGTACTCTGATCAGTTCGGTTGGAACGAAATCGTGGCCGAGACCGCGTTAGCCTACGACCGGCTAAACCCGGCGGAGCGCAGCGACTGCGGCATTTTCGCTCAGGATTATGGCCAGGCCGGCGCCATCGACTTCCTCGGCCGCAGCTATGGTCTGCCTCGCGCCCTGAGCGGCCATCAGACGTGGTTTCTTTGGGGACCGCGCGGTTATTCCGGAAATTGCATGGTCGTCCTCGACGACCGCAAAGAAGTCCTGGAGCAGTACTGGCGACAGGTGGAATACGTGGGAACGTCCGCTGATAACCCATACGCCCTGGAGAAGCACGTTCCTATTTTTATCTGCAAAGAAGCAACTTTCGGCTCTCTGGCACAGCTCTGGCCCAAGTTGAGGCGTTGGCGCTGAAGGATTCCGTCGTGGAATCGGCCTCTTGAAGGCGAAGGATCAAGGTCCTCTTGCGCGCCCGGCGGAACCGGGTATACCTGCGGATTGTCAGCAATCCGGCCGACGGCAGAGAGGGATTACCCCGCGTGTAGTCGGGCAGCGTTCACCTTCGCGCCAGCCAACCGCACCGGTCACCTTGACGAGAACGCGCTACCCGTTGAGGTGGCGCCTCCCGATAGTAGAACGATTTGTTGGACTTGCACTATCTCAACAGACAGACCGCGCCTGAGCTGCTGACGCCGCCGCTCTGGAACTGGGCCGCCGGCCCGCAGGCGTGAAATCCTGCGCCGCAACAAGCTAAACTGAAAACGGCAGGAGCGTAGCCGATGGACGTCTCGATCCCCGATTCTCTGGCTGGCTTCATCACGAGCCGGGTCCGCTCCGGTGGCTATCCAAACGCCGACGCGTTTATCGCCGAGCTGGTCCGCAATGAAGCCACGGTCATGGAAAGCATTGCGCGAGGCGAGCCCCTTGTGATCGACGAGCATTTCGACCGGCGTCTCGAAGCGCTGCTCGATGAGGCGGCCGCAAGCGGGGATTACGTCGAAGCCGCGCGTGGCGATTTCGATCAGATGGAACGAGAGGCGCTGGCCATCAAAGACAAAAGCCCTCGTAGTTGATCCCGCGCGCCATTCAGCGTCCGGCAGCGCGGCGGGACTTTATCGGGCACTACCTGTACCTCGCGGAACATGCCAGCCTCGATGTTGCAAGGCGGTTTCGCAATGCTGTCGAGCGCACGTATGAGGACTTGGCGCGCACGCCCGAAATGGGTTCCGCTTACAAGCTCCGCGAGAGCCGGCACGCTGGCATTCGACTCTGGCCTGTGCGGGACTTTGGGAACTATTGGATCGCGTACCGTCCGCATCGCCTCGGTGTGGCTATTGAGCGGCTGTTTCATGCGAAGCAGGATTACAGCCGCATCCTGCGATGACACGAGCCGGCGCAGTCCTTACTGCTTCCAGTTTCGCAGCGGCGCCGAGAGCGCCGCGCACAAAGCGACCACTACGATCGCCGCCGCCCCTCCCGCTACCACGCTCGTCACCGCTCCGAACCACGCCGCCGTCCAGCCCGATTCCACTGCGCCGAACTGATTCGAGCTGCTGATGAACATGCCGTTTACGGCCATCACGCGTCCCTTCACGTGGTCCGGCGTCTCCCTCTGCACCAGCGACTGGCGCAGCACCACGCTGATGTTGTCGAAGGCTCCGATCAACAGCAGCATTCCGAACGACAGCCAGAAGGAATGCGAGATCCCGAAGACCATCGTCGCCGCGCCAAACCCCGCGACAGCCCACAGCAGCACACGGCCGGCCTGCCTGATTTTTCGCGAATGGGCCAGCGTGAGAGCCATCGTCACCGAACCCACCGACGGAGCCGCCCGCAGCCAGCCCAGTCCGCGTGCGCCAACGTGCAGGATGTCGACCGCGTAGATCGGCAGCAGCGCCGTCGCGCCACCGAACAGGACGGCGAACAGATCGAGCGAAATCGCCGAGAGGATCAGTTTGTTGTCGCGCACGAAGCGCATGCCTTCGAGCAGCGATCGGGTATTCCGCGTCGCAAGTTCGCTGGCCGCCTCGCCCCGGTAGCGGATCAGCGTGTAACAGATCAGAGTCAGAATCGCGCATCCCGCCTGCAGAACATAAACCGTCCTGCTTCCCACCGACGCGAGCAGGATGCCCGCCAGCCCCGGTCCGCTGATGCTGGCGATTTCCTGCGCGCTGCTGTTCCAGGCGATGGCGTTGCCGAGATTCTCCGCGGGTACAGTATGCGGAAGCACCGACAGCCGCGCCGGCCACTGGAACGCGCGCGCCGCCGCGGTCAGAAAAAGGCATGCATAGACTGTCGCCACGGATCGAAAGCCGAGAATCAGCAATGCTGATGAGAGCAGAAACAGGCCCTGCGTGACGATGAGAATGCGTCGCCGGTCCAGCCGGTCCGCCAGGCTGCCCGCGAAGAGTGCGAACAGCAGAAACGGAGCCACCTGGACGAATCCGACATTGCCGAGGACCAGCGCCGATTTCGTTTGTACATAGAGGTCCCAGCTCACCGCGACCGAAAGCATCTGCAGGCCGAAGCTGGAAACGAAGTTCCCCGTCAGGAGCAGTCTGTAATCGCGGTGCCGGAAGGAAGAGTAGGCGTCCAATTTAAAGCTTAACTGCGGGGCTTGAATGATGATGAAATAAAGCCTATGTTGATCGTTCATGTGGAAATACGGGTAAAGCCCGAGTTTCTCGACGCGTTCCTGCGGGCAACGCTGGAAAACGCCCGCAACAGCGTTCTGGAGCCCGGCATCGCGCGGTTCGAACTTCTGCGGCGCGACGACGACCCCGCGCGCTTCGTGCTGCTCGAGGTCTATCGGAATGCCGATGCTCCCGCGCGCCACAGGGAGACCGCGCATTACGCCGCGTGGCGGGACACGGTCGCCGACATGATGGCCGAGCCGCGCACCCGCGTGATATACGCGAACGTCTTTCCGCCGGATGAAAGCTGGTGACGCGTTTCGAATTCGCCACCGCCGGACGCATCGTCTTCGGACCCGGTGTCGCCGCCGATCTTCCGGCCATCGCCGCCGGCTTCGGACGGCGCGCGCTGATCGTTACCGGAGCACACAGGGAACGTCTCGCGGCGCTCTTCGCGGCTCTCGAATCGGCCGGCGTCGGCTGCGTCTTTTTCCCGGTCGACAAGGAGCCGACGATCGCGCTCGCGCGCGCCGGGGCGGAACTGTTCCGCAGTTCGGCCAGTCAGTTCGTCATCGCCATCGGTGGCGGCAGCGCGATTGACGCCGGCAAAGCCATCGCCGCCGTGGCGGCGAATTCCGGCGACGTCTCCGATTATCTCGAGGTGATCGGCAAAGGACGGCCGCTCGAACGCGATCCGCATCCGTTCATCGCGGTGCCGACGACCGCCGGCACTGGCTCCGAAGTCACGCGCAATGCCGTCCTCGGCTCGCCCGAACACGGCGTGAAGGTGAGTCTGCGCGATCCCCGGATGCTGCCCCGCGTGGCCGTCGTCGATCCCAATCTGACCGCCGGACTTCCGCGCGCGATCACCGCGAGTACGGGTCTCGACGCCCTTACGCAACTCATCGAGCCGTATGTTTCGAGCCGCGCCAACCCGATGACGGATGCGCTTTGCGTCGATGGCATGCGGACGGCCGCTTCCAGTCTGCCGCGCGCATTTGAAAATGGCGATGACGAGGAAGCGCGCGCGGGGATGTCATACGCCAGTCTGCTCGGTGGTCTCGCGCTCGCCAACGCGGGACTCGGCGTGGTGCATGGCTTCGCGGCGCCGGTCGGAGGCATGTTCGACGCCCCGCATGGCGCGGTCTGCGCGGCCCTTCTCGCCGGGGGAATACGCCGGAACATCTCCGCTCTGCGCTCCCGCGCGCCGCAAAGCGAAGCTTTGATCCGATACGCGCAAATCGCCCGCGTCCTCACCAACGACGCGGGGGCCACTCCCGAGGAAGGCGTCGAATGGGTGCGCGATCTTGTACGCCGGCTGGAAATCCCGCCGTTGCGCGCGTACGGAATCCGCGCAGAGCACGTTGCGGATCTGGTTGAGAAGGCCGCCCGCGCCAGCAGCATGAAGGCCAATCCCATCGTGCTGACGCCGGAAGAGCTGACGGCCGTCGTGCAGGAAGCGCTGTAGAAAGAGCAGGCGAAAACGCCTGCTCCACATTACGGCTGCACGTAAGCGCCGACCTTGTCGACGTCGACACGCAAATCGCCCGTTTCGTCGATGGTGAACGCGGGCGCAAATCGTCCGCCCCACACGAGTTCGTCGTAACGATACGAGAAGCGCTGGTGGACCGTCTGGCTGAACGTCTCGTCCCAGGCCTTCACCAGCACCATGAATTCAGCCTGCAGTTCCTCCAGATCCGCCGCCGACTTGCCCGACAGCGGACTCTCTCCGTCGACCGGATGCACCACCGTCCATGTCAGCGGGAACATCATGATCTTGTCGCGCTCGAGTTTGAGGATTTTAAATTCGCGGCGCGCTGAGCCGTCGCGGCGGTCCACCGTCATCATCATGAGCGTCACTGCCGGCTCGATCAGCGAGTTGGCGCGGCGATTTACCATGCGGAACTGAAAGCTGAGGCCGTCCTGATAGGGCGCCATCATGGCGCGCTGGCTGAATCCGATGCGCGCGGAGGGGCGTGAGACGCGGCCAAACATGATTCCGGTAGCCACGGCGAATCCGAGCAGACCCACCATGGCTTCGAGCGCCGCGATCATATTCGCCGCGGAGCTGCGCGGCGCAAGGGCCCCGAATCCAACCGTTGTCAGAGTCTGCGCGCTGAAGAAAAAGCACTGGAGAAACCGGCCCGCCGCGTCCGCCGAATCGACCGGCCCCTGCAGCGTCCCGGGCCCCAGCATGAAATAAACCGTCGCGAACAGAGAATTGATGAGCACATACCCCAGCAGAACCAACCCGAAGAACGCCGCCCATGAAATGCTCACCAGATGCAGATAGGGGTGCACGTCGTGCCAGTTCGTGCCGCGGCGCTGAACGTTGAAACTTCCGTCCGGATTAATAATCCGCCGCAGCGGCCCGCCGTACTGCTGCGTCAGGCCGGGATCGAATGTCGGCTTCTGCATGCAACGAGTTTAACTTTGCGGGGCGGACGCCCGTATTCGCTACTGAATGTCGGCCGGAGTCTGGGTGGGTTCGGAAAGCTTCCGGTGGAATACGTAGGAGACTTCAACGGGAACGTCGTCCATCGACTTCACGCTGAGCACAACCTGAAAATAGCGGGGGATGCTGCCCGCCGGAGTCCGCAGCTTTCCGACCAGGGTCTTGGCCAGGCCCGGATTCGTGAACGCCTGTACCGCCCCCATCACGCTGGCGGTCGTGTTACCCGAAAGCATCAGAATCGCGCCGCTGCCGTTCATCGCGGGCACGCGGCTGATGAGCGCGTGGGTCAAAGCCATCGTGCCGGGGCCCTGCGCGGGCTGATCCGGGAGTGCCGCCGGTTCTCCAGGCGCGGGCTTCAGATTCCTGATGCCTGTCGGATCGAGCATGATCTGCGCATCCATCGGAATGTCCTGCGCCGGATGAATGCCCGTCACCGGACCCAGGAAAATAACATTGTCCTCGGCGATTTCCGGCCACGAAAGCAGGTTCGCCCGCGTGATGACAACCGTCTGCTTGCGCGGGGCCAGAAACTGTCCGAGGAGGAATGCTCCGGTGGCCGATCCGGCGTTTGTGTAGCCGTAGGAGGGCTCGGTCGCCGGCGCCTGCAGCGCGCCTTTCAACGAAGACAGCTCCTTCGACTTCGGTGCCTCCGCCCACTCGTTTACGCTGGCGTCCCGAACGACTCCGAAACCTGGAACCTGGACGAATAACGGTGTCGCAACGCAGACCACGAGACGCCGGTTCGAGGAGAGCAGGGGTCCCCACAACTCGCGCAATTCCGGGGTCCATGCGGCCAGCATTTCGGATTCGGTCCGCCGCTCGACGCTCCAAAGCCGCATCGCCGTGTAAGCTGCGCTTCCCACGGCCGCGATCAGAGCGGCGGCCAGTACGATCTCCCTCGCCCGCCACCGGCTGCCGCGTTCGGGAGGAACTTCCGGCGCGGCCGCCGACGGAACCAGTTGCGGAGTTGGTTCCGGAACCGCGTGGCGCGGCTCGAATGTCAGTTTGAATCCGCCCTTCGGCAGATCGACAACGATCGGATCCTCGACACCTTCGGTTCGATAGTATTCCGCCAGCTTTTGCCGGAGCCGGGCCGTGTGCATGCGCACCACAGACTCCTGGCGCGGATCGAACGACGAGGGTTTTCCCAGTGCGTCCAGCCCGATCGTATATTCCTTGAGGCTGTCGGATTCGCCGGCCAGCGACTTCTCGGCCAGATAGGACAGCAGGTGGCGCAGCACCTCGGAGGCGCGGAAAATCCTGCTTTGAACGAGGCGTTCAACTTGAGCGCGCGCGGCTTCAACGGCGGGCGGCGTCTCGATTGTTTCAGCCATCTGTCGGTTTGATCGTATCACAAACCCGCGACAACGACTTATCGCGAAGCGACCAGATTAGGGACCTGTGTGCCGATCTTTCGCGGCGCCGTTTCCTTGAGAGCCAGGCAGACCAGTACGCCCAGCGATACTCCGATCAGCGGCATGAACAAAATGTTCTGAATGCCATAATGCTGGCCGATGAATCCAGCGATGCTCGGCGCCACGCCGCCACCGAAGATTTCGCCTGCGCCGACGACCAGACCGATGGCGGACGAGATCAGGCCAACCGGCGCGGATTCCGTTGCGATGGGGCCGGTGATGAGCGCTACATTGCCAAGCGAGAAGAACGACACCAGGAAAAGCATGCCGAACAGCGATGTGGGCGTCGGGCCCAATTGCATGAAGAACCACAGTGTCACCGCCGCCCCGACGAACGCCAGAACAGCTGTCATGCGCCGGCCCAGCACGTCGGAGATGCCGGGAACGCCGAATTGGCCAACGAATCCGCCGAAGCCCAGCGCCGATGCGATGAAACCGATCTGCTGCGGGTTCAGCGACTTCCCCATCACGGGCGCGTCGGTCAGATAGGTTGGCAACAGCCCGCCGAGCACGAAGATACAGGACATAGCGCAGAATAGTGCAAGCATGCAGAGCACGATGTTCCCGCTTTTGAGAACGGCGCTCCACCCCGCGGTTCCCCCTCCTCCGTGGCCTGCCGGAACTTCACCCACAAGCTTTCCGCCCTGCGTGTGCTGGGGCTCGCGCAGCACGATGGCCATCAGAATACCCACAATGATGCCGGGAATGGCAACGGCCCAGAACACCCAGCGCCATGACGGCACGACGAGCAGAAGCTGGGTTGCGATAATCGGCCCGAGGCCGAATCCAAACAAAGCGAATCCGCTTTGCTGGAGACCCTGAAGAAATCCACGGCGCGACGGACGCGCAGCCGCGGCGGTCGCCGCGAAACTGGTCGGGCAATACGATCCCTCCATGAGACCCATCAGCCCGCGAATGGCCAGCAAGCTTGCAAACCCGGTCGCCATACCCGAAAAGCCCGACATCAGTGAGAACAGGAGAATCGCCGGAATCAGCACCTTGCGGTGGCCGATTTTGTCCGACAAACGGCCGCTGACGATGGCGAATACGCCCCAGACAAGGCCGAGCGCTCCAATGAGGTTACCCGCCTGCTGAACCGTGAGGTGAAGGTCCGGCGCCATGATGGGCAGAAGCGGAGCGATGATCCACCGGTCCAGCCCGACAAGGCCGAAGCCCAGGCCGAGCAGCGTTGTTGCTTTCCATTCGTATGAAGTATCCCAGCGCGTCTGTTGTGGTGCGGCCATGTTTCCCAGCTTTCTCCTTTATGACACCTGTGGTCTGACTTTATGACACCTGTGGTCTGAAGGATTATGTCACGCCGCTGTAGCCCAGTCAATCTTCAGGCGGGCACGTCAATCCAGATGTCGTTGCCTTCAATCTTCACGGGGAAAGTTGCGAGGCGGGTTTCTTCGTCGAAATGATGAATTCCGGTGCGGCAATCGTATCGGCGGCCGTGCCACGGACAAACCAGAAGCGTCCCCTGCAGCACACCCTGCCCCAGCGGTCCTCCGGCGCATGGGCAGCTTCCGTCGAGCGCGTGAATCTCGCCATCGAGGTTGCAGAGGGCGTAGTAATTCTCGCCTACGGATACTTCAGCCGTGGAACCCGGGGGCAAGCTCGATACCGGCAGCACCTTGACGAATGCCATACCTGTCTCTCTGCTTTAATCTTAGACTGGCCGGATCGCCCGCCGCCCAGCTTGCGGTTCCCTGAAACGGCTGCGCGGCACCCGCCGTCTGAGTTACAATAAAGGGGTTTATTTCCTCCCGAGGACGCAATAACGTATGACTGCAAAGGGTCTTTGGGTCTCGTCGATTGGCTTGACTCTCCTTGTCGCGGCGGCTGTCGTCGCGCAGGATCAGAATTCCACACCATCTTCCTCTGCACCCGCGAAGGCTAAGGACGCCGCTGCCGCGCCGAAACGCGATACCGTCTCGAAACCTCTCAGCGAAAAAGAGCGCAAGAAAAAGGAAGCCCAGCTCAAAAAGGAGCTGGAGACGCCGTGGAAGAAGTGGCTCGACGAAGACGTTACCTACATCATCACCGACGAAGAGCGCAAGGCGTTCAAGCAAATGAGCACCGACGACGAGCGTGAGCAGTTCGTCGAGCAGTTCTGGCTGCGGCGCGATCCGACTCCGGACACGGTGGAAAACGAATTCAAGGAGGAACACTACCGGCGCATTGCGTATGCCAACGAGCACTACGCTTCCGGTATTCCCGGCTGGAAAACCGACCGCGGCCGGATCTACATCACCTTCGGCCCGCCCGATGAAATCGACTCGCATCCCTCCGGCGGCGACTACGAACGCCCGACCGCCGAAGGCGGCGGCGAGACCACGACCTACCCGTTCGAAGACTGGCGCTACCGCTATATCGAAGGCATCGGCAACAACATCGAGATTGAATTCGTCGACACGACTCTCTCGGGCGAGTACCACATGACGATGGACCCGTCTGAAAAAGACGCGCTGCTCTACATCCCCGGCGCCGGCCTGACTCTTGCCGAGTCGATGGGTACGGCCGACAAATCGCAGCGCTTCAACAATACCGACGGCACCCACATGGCGCCTAACAATATGATGCCGGCCAGCTACAACGAGTTCAGCCGCCTCGAGCAGTTCGCCAAGCTCCAGCAGCCGCCGCCCGTCAAGTTCAAGGATCTCGAAGCAGCCATCACGACCCGCATCACGTACAACATCCTCCCCATGCAGGTTCGTGTCGATTATGTGCGCGTCACCGAATCCTCGGTGGTGGCCAACATCACGATCCAGTTCGAAAACAAGGATCTGCAGTTCCAGTCCAAGACCGGCGTCGAGAAAGCGGTCGTGAACGTTCTGGGACGCATCAGCAACATGACGCGCCGGCCCATCAATACTTTCGAATATCCACTCGAAGTCGACGCGCCGCCGGACATGCTGCAGAAATTCACCGCGTTAAGCTCCATCTATCAGCAATCGGTCCCGCTCAAGCCCGGTCTCTACCGTTTGAATATCGTGGCCAAAGATCTCACTGCGGGCACCATGAACAATTATGAGATGAAGCTGGACGTGCCGCACTTCGATGAGGATAAGCTGGCGTCAACCGGCGTGATTCTCGCCGACCAGATACAGAAGCTGCCGACCAAGAGTATTGGCGGCGGGATGTTCGCCATCGGCGACTCCAAAGTTCGTCCGCGCCTCGGCAACAAATTCAAACGGAACGAATCCATGGGCATCTATCTCCAGGTTTATAACTTCGGTCCCGACGAGAAAACCCAAAAGCCCTCTGGTTCGATCGAGTACGAGGTCGACAAGGCTGGGTCGAACGAGAAGCTTCTGGATTTCACCGAAGACCTGGATAAGATTCCGAACGCCTCTGCCAGTCAGGTCACCATCGAGAAGACCGTTTCGTTGCAGACGCTGCCGCCTGGTACGTATACGCTCAAAATCAAGGCGTTCGACAAAAACCGCAATCAAACCGTCCTGCAACAGGCGAATTTTACGGTAAGCTAACAGTGAACGTGGTTTGGCCGCGATGAGACTGGCCGCAATGAGAGGCGCGAGGCACAACGCGCGGACGGAGCGTCACCCGTTCCTGTGCGCATCGCTGATCTGTCTCTCGCTTGCCGCCATACCGGTCTCCGCAGCCGAATCCACGATCCGTTTCGCCGGCGAGATGAGCGGCCTCGTCACCGACGCCGCGGGCAAGCCGCAGCCAGGCGCCGTTGTTCTTCTCTTCAATAAGCAGGACAAACTCCTGCAGCGGACCGCGACCAGCATCCTCGGCACTTTTGCGTTCGACGATCTGCTGCCCGATCTCTATAACGTTCGCATCTCGCTCGCCAGTTTTGTGCCGGCGATGAAAGAGGCCATTCAGGTCAGGCCGGGCATGCGCAGCCTTCTCTCGATCAATCTGTCCCGCGTATTCAGCTCCGTGCAGCTGGTGTCCACCGCGCCTGCTCCGGGCGGATTGATGAACGACGACTGGAAATGGATACTCCGCAGCGATAATTCTCTCCGGCCCGTCCTGCGCCTCCTCCCGACCAGGCCGCGCACGGATTCTCCTTCCGACAAGGCCCAGTCGTCTTCCCGGTCCGCGGTCTTCACCGAATCGCGCGGCCTGATCAAGTTTTCCGCCAGCGATGGCGCCCAGGTTACCGGCAACGGCGAGGCCGACCTCGGCACGCAGTTCGCCTTTGCCACCTCCGTTCACGGCGGCAATCATCTGCAGCTTGCCGGCAACGTTGGCTACGCCGCGACGACAGGCGCCCCGTCAGCTGCCATCCGGACCACCTATAGCCGCGACTTCGAGGGCTGGTCGCCCTCGGTATCGGTTACGATGGGTCAATTCTTCGTTCCTCTGCGCGTCGGACAGAGCCTTTGGGGAAGTCCGGCTTCAGACGGTTCTCTTCCTGTCCTCCGCACGCTTGGCGTGAGCTTCGGCGATAAGGCGAAAATTTCCGATGCGCTCAATCTCGAGTATGGATTCGAGATTGACAGCGTCTCGTTCCTGGACCGTCTGCACTACTTCAGCCCGTATGCGCGGCTTAAGTATGCTCTGCCCCGCGGCTCCGCGGATTTCACCTGGACCTCCGGCAACTCCCGTCCGGAACTGGGCATGAGCGGGTCCGATCCGAACGCCGATCTGCAACGGGATATTGCCGCCCTCGCCGTTCTGCCGCGCATCACGCTCGACAATGGCCAGGCGAAAGTGCAGCGCAATGACAATTACGAACTCGGCCTCTCCCAGCGCTTTGGATCGCGTGAATTTCGCGTCTCCGGTTATCACGAGTTCGTTTCCAACACGGCTCTCACCATAGCCTCGCCATCCGCTGGGCTCTTCCCGGGCGATCTGCTGCCGGACATGTTCTCGAACAGCGCGTCGTTCAATCTCGGCAATTTCCAGACCTTTGGTTACACAACCTCCGTGGCTCAGGACCTCGGGTCGCACTATAAGGTCACAATGATCTTCGGCTCTCTCGGCGTGCTCTCGCCGCGAAACGACGGAGTTCCCGTCGACACGGCGGACGAGCTGCGCAGAGCTCTGGAGACGAGTCACCGGCCGTCCCTCACACTGCGCGTCTCGGGAACGGCAAGAAGCACGGGCACTCGCTTCATCACGAGCTATCAGTGGACCGACTACAAGTCGGCGATGCCGGGGCCTCTGTTTTCCGCTCAGACCGCAAGTCCCGAGCCCGGCTTAAACGTGACCATCCGGCAACCCATTCCCGCCTTCGCGGGGATGCCGGGACGGATCGAAGCCTCCGCCGAATTGCGGAATCTGCTGGCGCAGGGATACCTGCCTCTGTTGGGCGCGGGCGATCAGCAATTGCTGCTCGTCAACACGCCGCGCAGCTTCCGCGGCGGTCTCGCCTTCGTCTTCTGAGGCGGCGCAGGCTTCAGCCTGTGGGTACTCCGAATACCATAGTTCTATAGGAACCGCGGCGCCGTAACCGCCGTACTGAGATTTAAGCGTGCATATCGTCGCCGACAACACGGATTCCCTGCAGACCGGGCCGGTAGTAACGGACACGCATCGCTGGCGCCCCACCATTCGTTATCTTTCGCAGACCGAAGTGCATGTCTATGCGCTGTCCATCGGCGCCAGTGTACTGCTTAGTTTCTTTCCGTTCCTGATCGTGATGCTGACGATCCTGCGCGACGTGCTTCATTTTCCTTTGGGGGAAAAAGCGCTGGTGGTGGCCCTGGGCGATTATTTTCCGGGTGACCTCGGGGCTTTTATTATCCGCAATCTGACGAAGGTGAATCACGGACGCTACCAGCTTTTCTCGCTGGTGCTTTTGCTGTTCACGGCCAACGGAATTTTCGAGCCGCTCGAGGTCGCGCTGAACCGCGCCTGGGGAGTCAGGGAGAATCGCAGTTATCTCAGAAATCAGCTCCTCAGCCTTTTTATGCTTCTGCTGTGCGGCGGTCTGGCGCTTGGGTCCGTCGTGCTGACAGCGGTGAACACGAAGTTTGTTGCCGCCCAATACGGCCTCAGGGTCATACCATCCTGGCTGTCGCTCACGATCTTCCGGATTGCTGCTATTCCGGTGACGATTCTTTCCCTGTTCCTCATTTACTGGCTGCTGCCGAATCGAAGTGTCCCGGCGCGGCGCATCCTGCCCGTGGCGGCGATGGTTGGTGTCGCACTGGAAGGCCTGAAATATGTTTTTCTCCGTATGTGGCCATGGCTGGACCGCAAATTTCAAAACGAGTACGGTCCGTTCAATTACGCGGTTTCGATCGTGGTCTTCAGCCTCTTAACGGCACTGCTCGTGCTGGCCGGCGCGGAGTGGTCGGCGCGGGAGCCAGCCGCAGTCCAACTGGACAATGCCCCTTAGGCGGCTTATTTCGTATCCTGATGGTGAGTGGTCGACATTCATAGCCACGTGCTTTGGGGGATGGACGACGGAGCGCCGACCATCGAGGTCAGCCTCGAGATGCTGCGCGTCGCCGCCGAAGCCGGCACCACCGACATCGTTGCCACGCCCCACTCGAATGCCGAGTTCGAATATCAGCCGGCGCTGATCGCGGAACGCATTGCGGAGCTCACGCGCCAGACCGGCGGCACGCCCAGAATTCACCGGGGCTGCGATCTGCATCTGAGCTTCGACAACATCGTCGAAGCTGTCGAAACACCCGGCAAATATTCCATCAACGGCCACCGCTACATATTGGTCGAGTGCTCGGATTTGCATATCACCGGATCGATGGACCGTGTGCTGGACCGGCTGCAGAGCGTCGACCTGGTTCCCATCGTCACGCATCCCGAGCGTAACCCGATTCTCCAGAGAGACATCGGCAAGCTGGAAGCCTGGGTGAATCAGGGCTGTCTGGTCCAGGTGACGGCGTTATCGGTGCTCGGTGGATTCGGGAAGAAGGCCGGCGCAGCGGCGCACCTTCTTCTTTCAAAGGGTCTGGTGCACGTGATCGCGAGCGACGCGCACGATCCGGTGCACAGGCATCCGCGGCTCGACGATGCGTTCGCGTCCGTCGCCGGCGATTACGGAGAAGAGATCGCCGATCTGCTGTTTGTGTCGAATCCGGGGCGGATTATACGCGGGGAATTCGTTGCCGACGGAAGAACTTCGGCGGGCGAGCGGCGCAAATGGTGGCAATTCTGGATGGCGGGGGAACACGCATGATTTGCCCGCAATGCAGAGAAAATCGAGCTCACCGATCCCACCGTCAGGGAATCAAAGACCGGATCGTGGGCTGGTTTTCCGTGAAGCCTTATCGCTGCCACAGCTGCAATCGCCGTTTCTACGCGTACCGCGACGGCGAGACATCGCCAAAGCTTCGCACGGCCGAAGAGATTCGCATCATGAAGCTGCGGCGCAAAATCCGCTGGAGGAAATCCAAGGTCGAGCTGATAGCTTACGCCATCTGCTCCCTGATTGTTGCCTTTATGATTTATTACCTGATCCAGCAGCGCGTCACGGGAGAGTAAGATGTGGGGCGGGCTTTCAGCCTGCAGCCTGCTTTAAGCAGGCTTGCACTATTCCGCTCCGGCAGACGAATCCCCATGGCCGAATTGCGTCAACGCGCCCGCCATGGCAAACCAGAGGAATGCGAGCGCGGGCTCGCGCAGCGGGTAATCCACATAGGCGTGTAACAGAACCACGGGAACCCCCAGCCCCCAAACCGACTGAACGGAGGCCTTGCCGAGCCAGACCACAAGAATGGCTACCAGCAGGAAAAACGGGATGCCGCCTTCCGCGGCCCATTGCCCCCAGTCGTTATGCGCCTCGTTGGCGATCACCGCCAGGTCGAAAGTGGCGAATCGGGGGTACACGGCTCGCCAGGTACCCAGGCCGGACCCCATCCAGGGGCGTTCCGCAATCATTCTCAGCGTCGAGTCGACCAGCGGCCGGCGCACTCCGTAGATATTAGGGTCTTGAAATCTGGTCAGGGTTTGCTCGGTGCCCGCGACCATCGAGGCGCCCGCCACGAGCAGGACAAGTATTGCTATTACCGATGCCGCCGATTTGAGCGGCAGACGGTGCTGGAAAACCATGAGAGCCAGAAACACAATTAACTCCGCCGCGACGAGAGTGACGCCCGCTCGCGACGCGCTCGTAAGGGTTGCGGCAAATATTACCGCGTAACAAATCCCGCCGAGCGCCACTCTTTCGCGCACGATCTGCCAGAGGGCGATGGGCGCGGCAATTTCCATAAATGCCGCAAACTGGTTCTTGTAAAAAAACGTTCCCATGACCGAATCGTCCGCCGGGAAAAGCCACAGCTCGCGGCCCGGAGAGGTATAGGTCTGAAGCATGGCGAGCACGGCCAATCCGGTTGACACCCAGAGCATGAAATTCAGAAACGAACGCCGGGAGCGGCGGCCTTGCGCAATCTGCGATCCGAGGACGAAGGCGATGGCGGACATCGCCCAGATCACCCCGCTCCGCAGGGTCAGGTGAGGGACGGCGCTTGCCCGCAGGAATAACTGCAGAAAGCCCCATGCGCCGATCAGTGCGACAGGAATGGTCTGAAGCGGCAGCCGGATTGTCCGGGCCGTCACGGCCCAAAGCACGGCAACGAGCGCGATGCTGGTAATGGCAACGGCGACGCGCCACGAGCGAGCCGACCAGGCAACAACCAGCCCGGCCGTCAGCGCCAGGCCGAGCGCAACCGCTAATGGGGACGAATGCGCCCCGCGCTCCGTCACGAGGCGAACTCCAGCCGCACCCTTGAAACTCGCAGGACGCCCTCGACCCTGGTTGTCCCGAGCGCGCGCACATAGTTCAACTCGATCCGGACTTCCCGGATCCCCGGAAGGATCTCAAACTCGCATGGGGCGCCTGACCCGGCCGGCAGTAAGGGACACTGCGAGGCTCTGTTTTCCGGCTGCTGAACAATGCGGAACGCGAAACCGGGATCCGTCGGGGAACTCAGGCTTTTCCCATCGCTTGTCCAGACCAGACGGTATCGCCGGCCGGGCAGAACCGGGGCGGTCGTATAGAGAAGCCGCACCGACTCCGGCTCGTTGCCGTCGAATTCGAATCGGAGCGATTCCGAAGCGATGCCGGCCGCCACGCCTGCGTCGCTGGCGACGCGCCAGCCGAACACCCTGTCGAGCGGGGGAAAGCGGAAATCGGGATCCGCGATCGAAATGCCGGCGTTCGGATCCAAACGGCCGGACGCGATGGCGCCCGCGTCCACGAGCTGGTTCCACGCCTGGACGGCTTCGGGGATGCGATTCTTTTGTTCGAGGAAGTCAGGGAACCCGGCGAGCGCCGCGCCATTGGGTGGAACGGCAGAGCGGGCGGCGGCCAGGGCCTCGGGCCAAACCTCAAAGGCGGCGTCGATGCGACCCGTGCCGATCAGGTAGTTCAGATACTGAGCCGGCCGGGAGCCGCCCCTCGGAATCAGGCCCAGAATCTTCTTCGAATCGCCGGTTTCGTTCCACGCGAGATCGAAAACCGGAGTCGGATCGAACCGAAATGGTTCCAGGCTTAAACATTGCCGGATCATCGGCCAGAACTTGTCCGGTCGATTCGCCCGGTAGTAATAATTGGCGAGAGTCCAGGCGGGCGTGAACT
>Ga0181536_10003374_pt1 | contig 17433 bp, 19 predicted proteins | sample PEATcosm2014_Bin_41_FD_121105 | JGI IMG/M metagenome (GOLD analysis project Ga0181536, IMG submission 121105) | Peatland microbial communities from MTU Mesocosm Facility, Houghton, MI, USA - PEATcosm2014_Bin17_60_metaG | ecosystem: Environmental > Terrestrial > Soil > Wetlands > Peat | place... | reverse complement strand
CCGTCCGCGTTGCGGCGCGACGAGATCGAATAGCAGAATGCGCGCGATCTACGACCATTGCCTCATCCTCTTTCGAGACGCGGCTTGACAGGCGCCTACATAGCAGACACCAAGGCACAAAGAACGGCTGAGAGAAAACTGTTTCCGTTGTGGAATCACATTGTTTCGTCTTTCTTTGTGCCTTGGTGCCTTGGTGGTTACGGAAGGCCGTGCCACTCACGCCCTGCGCAGCGGCAGCCAATCGAGCACGCGCTGGATCCACCGGTCCCAGAACCCCCAATCATGCCCGCCGGGCCCCTCTTCGTAAGTGAGATCGAGGCCGAGCGAGCGGGCGTGCTCTCGGAACCGCAGGTTGTGCGGGTAGAGCCCGTCCTCGGTGCCGCAGCATTGGTAGAGCGCCGGCTTCGGGCCTTTCGACTTCGCGAACTTCTTTGCGAGCGCGAACAGGTCGTTGTCGCTTCCGGGGATCGCCCGAAGGGGCCCGAAAGTATCCATGAGCTCCCGCCTCCGGAACGCGTCGCCCAGCGCATGCGCCGGGGTTCCGGCGATATCGAGCCCGCCCGAGAGGCTTGCGGCGGCGGCGAACATCTCCGGCCGCTTGAACGCCAGCTTGAACGCGCCGTAGCCGCCCATCGAAAGCCCGGCGGCGAAATTCTCCTCGCGCGCCGCCGACAAGGGGAAAAACGCGCGCGCCAGGCGCGGGATCTCCTCGCTCAGGTGCGTCCAGTATGGATAACCGTGCGCCATGTCGGTGTAGAATCCGCGGAAGCCGTTCGGCATGACCACCGCCAGGTTCAGCGGCGCAACGTACCGCTCGATGGAGGTGCGCCGCTGCCAGATGGTGTGGTCGTCCGAAAGGCCGTGAAGCAGCCAGAGCGTCGGAATCGGCTTTCGTCGAGCGCGCCCGGCAGCCGCCTGCATCGCGGGCGGCTGCGGCAGGATCACGTCCATCGAGGTCGAGACCCGCAGCGTGTCCGAGAAGAAATTGCAGTGGATCAAAGCCATGTCGTCCCCTTTCAATGAAAACAGTGTGAACAGGATCGGGATGGAGTCTAACCGGCGGCCGGGCGAGTTTCAAGGACGGTTGGCCGGGCGCGCCGGGCTTGCTACAATAATCGCCCTCTCGGGTTGAGTTCAGGACATGGAGGCCATGAATGCTGGAGACCGCAATCCGCGCGGCGCGCGAGGCGGGCCGCGTGCTGCTCGAAGGGAGCCGCGGTGAAATCCGCGTCGAGCGCCTGGCGCAGCGCGACGTGAAACTCGCGATGGACCGGAAGGCCGAGGAGGTCATCCTGGGCATCCTGAGCGAGAAGTTCCCCGGACACGCCATCCTCTCCGAGGAATGCGGCGCGGTCCCGCCGAAACTTGCGCGCCGAAGCGGCCGTCGCAAAGGCGCGTCGGATTATCTCTGGGTCATTGATCCGCTCGACGGCACCGTCAACTACTCGCGCCGCATCCCGCTCTGGGGCACGAGCGTGGCGCTGCTTCACCAGGGGAGGGAAATCGTCGGCGTCATTTTCGACCCGGTCCGCGGCGAGCTTTACCACGCCGAAGAAGGGCAGGGGGCGTTCCTGAACGGGAAGAGAATCCGGGTCAGCGAAAGGGCGCGGCTGAGCGCCGCCATGATCGCTTTCGGCTTTTCCTCGCGCGAGGAGCAGCTCCGCAGAGGGCTTTCGGCCGCAGCGCAACTGCCGATGGCCGCGAGCAAGGTGCGCGGGCTGGGATCGGCCGTCCTGCACCTGGCCTATGTCGCCTGCGGCCGGATGGACGGGTTTTTCGAGTTCGGCATCCACCAGTGGGACATCGCTGCGGGGACCGTCCTCATCCGTGAAGCCGGCGGCAAAGTCACCACCCGCGCGCTTCCGGACGGCTCTTTAGACCTTGCTTGCAGCAATGGGCGAATCCACGAGGAGCTTCTGAAGCAGATGTGTTCGAAGGAATCTGTAAGTTAGATGCAGATATGATGCTGGCTAATGACCCTGAGTGTCACTACTGGAAAGTCAATGACGCTCGGTGTATCGCCAGTCCAAGTGTCTGGACAGACCGTCAAGGTCTGGGAATAGAGCTACCTCGTTTACACCTAGCCTGTTAAGCTCTTCGCGCAAATTACCGAATTGATCGCGAAGGACAAGAATCTTATATAGCTGGCGACCATCTTTCAGGCTCTTTGTGATTGGCCTGAACGATTTAAAGTCCTCTGTGAGCCTATGAAGCGTGAAAACGCCTCCTTGGGCGGCTATCCGCCGCGTAACAACCGTCGGACGAAATACAAATGTACGGAGACGGTTGTTGCGGAAAGGGCTCATTCCTTTGGTTTTCAGATTGAAATCCTTAGTGGAAGGACAAAGCACATAAACAACACCTGGTCCCTTGGGCGCATCCCCATTAGATTCGTGTTTATATCCGACGACGAACCAAAGTGCTGTGAGCGCGCTATAAGTCCAGTCCAACAGGCGGGTGGGAAGACGATGATGCTGAGCAAGCGCAAGAAAATCCCAATCCGTTCTCGGGGCAAATTCGATAAAAGGCATACTCGTTCTCTTGAATTCGTCGAAGATCAGTCTCTCTTTGTTTTGTAGATCGCGAATCGTCTTTGGTGGTCTGCCCAAACGAGGGAGAAGGGGTTTGTCTTCAGGCTGACCGCGAAAGAGTAAGTCAGCTCTGTTTTCCAATTGTTCCTGCTTTTCCTTGATGGCGCGAACTCGCGTTATGAAGTCAGGCACGGTGGAGATAGTAGGCGCTTCAGAGGATTCTGCTGACATGAATCATATTTCCCTTCCGGGCCAATCTGCCGTGAGAAAATCAGCTACGCATATTCGTACACCGGAGCGAACTTTCCGGGTTTGCTCTTGTGCCTAATCATACGTTCCAGATGGCGAACCGTCTCGGGCGCAAGAAGCGTGTCGGAACAGATGCTGCATACCTCAGCCGGGACATTCTCGAAAACCAGGACCTCGGTTTCCCGCCTGACGGTGTGAACAATCAGCTTATCTTCGTATTTGCCGGGACATCCATGAATGGAGCATTTCATGTTCGTTCTCCTCTTTCAAAAGGCGTCGCCCATTTGGGCGGCTTGGGCTCGTACACAGTGATGATTATCGTAACTTCCATTGAAGTGGTGCAGACAACGTGTATGAATCGTCCGCTGCTTATCTTTCGACAAACGAGACAGCATGGACCCCGCTTGTGTTCCGGGTAATTCTCCAAGATTCGTGGAAGAGAAAGGACTTCGAGCACTTGATCGTAGGATATATCCTCTTCCACCATCTCTTGGTGCGCGTGGACCGTAATTCGCACTGAGTCGTGCTTCGCCTGTTCTTGCAGGCGCACACCGACGGCTTCCGACTCTGCGCTCTTATCCATGTCAACACCGTATTATACCATGAAAGCGGACGTGCCGCGCTGCTACGTTTGCAATCCGGACTCCTCGAAATAACCCCGGTGCGTCTGCGCCTGGAAGCCGAGCTTCTTTGCGTATTCGAGAATGGCGCGCGTGGAGCGCATCTCCGGATCGCCCTGGATGGCCGACCAGTCGTGCTGGACGCAACTCCAGGTGAGCTGCTTGGCGGCAACGTAGTCCAGGTCCTTGCAGAGCTGGCGGACATAGGGCTCCGGGTTCGCCTGACCGAGCGCCTCCTTCAGCGCCCAGTCCGGCCAGCCCTGGCCGGGGATTTCGAGCACATCCGGGAAGCCCTCGGCGGAATAGCGGAACGGCTGCGTCTCGAAGGCCAGTGGGCTCCAGTCGCGCGAGTTGCGGGTGAAGGTGCGCGTGAACCGGATGCCGAGTCCGCTGACGATCTCGAGCAGGTCGGGCCGGTCCGCCAGCCCGCGATAATATCCGAGCGGGCCGCCCAGCCCGGTCGGGCGGCTCCCGAGGATTCGCTCCATGGCCTCCGACGCGCGCGCGATGTCGTCGCGGCATTGGCGCGGCGTGCCACCGTGGAAAACGGCCCGCCCGCGATAGTTCTCCTGGCAGACCGTCTTCAGCGGCAGCGCGGAATAGGTGAATTGCTGGAGGTCAATCAACTCGCCGCAGTCGTCGCGCAGCCGGCGAAATTCGTCCGGATGCTCCTCGAGCGACTGCCCCCGCACGAAGAAGGTGCACGGCAACGCCAGTTCCCGGTGCAGCGGGGCCGCGGCCCCCAGGAACCGGACCAGCACGCCGGGCCGGCTCCAGTCGGACGACTCGACGTTGTAGCCGAGAAGAAATTTCTGCAAGACGGGCTCCTTCAGCCTGCTGACTCAACGAGACGTTTGGCCACGATGGTCGAGAGCGACCAGATCGCGTCCACCATCAGGTGGTCTCCGGCGGTGCAATCGAACAGGAAACTCGCGCGCGCGGGGAACTCCTCGTCGCGCTCCCAGAGCTGCACGAGCATCGGCACGCGCGGCAGCGCCGGCAGGACAAAGGCCCCGCGCGCCGCCGGCCAGGGCTTTCCGCCGAGCGCCTCGGCGGCCCGCTCGAACGCCTCCGGCCGATCCCCGAAGGCCGACGCGACCGCGTCCGTCGGCAGCGCGTGCGGCCCGCGGAAGAAGAACTCGCCGTACGGCAACCCCGTGGCCGACACCCAGCCGCCCTTCGGCTGCAGCGCCTTCGCCGAAAGCAGGTACACGACCGACACAAGCCAGTAGTTGAAGCCGGGCGGCTTGCCTGCCCCGAGCGCGGTCGAAGGGGCCGCGCGCGCGCCGGGCGGCCAGGCGACCGCGCGCCTCTCCGGGGAAATCCGGACCTCGTCCGTCAGAATCCGCAAGCGATACTCGTCCGATGACGCATCGTAATCGGCGAGCGAGCGAGCCGTCACGTCCCGTGGGTCCATCGCGCGAAGTTTTTCCCAGTGCGTGGCGTCAATCATTTGATTTCGGCGGATTCTAGCAGCGGCTGACAAATGATGTCAATTTGCATTCCTGCCGGGAGCGCCTTCACGAGGAACTGCGCAGGAAGTCGAGAAACTCCCTGGGCGTCATGACTACAACATCGGCACGCTCGTGACGGGGGAAGTGCCGGGCGTTGCCGGTGACCAGGATGGCCTCCGCCACAGCCGCCGCTTCAAGAAAGGGAAGGTCGGATTGATCGGGGAGTTCAGCGCGCAGCGGCGAGGGGATTATGCGTTCCGCCCTGAACCGGATCAGGGTGAGCCCGTTGTTCACGTCCACGGGAAGAATGCGAAAAAGCGGCTTGCGCAACACCACTTCGTATTCGCGGAGTATTCGGTCGTCAACGCAAAGATCGAGACGCCCGCTGAATACCAAGCGGAGAATTTGCCCGCAGGACCCTTTTCCGTTAATCAGGCCGGAGACGACGACGTTCGTATCCAGCACAACCTTCATCTTCCAGCGCGCCTCTCGCGGCGGGCCTTCGCAATCTCGGCGTCAATCTCGCCCATTGTCAGCTTGTTCGCGCCCGTCTCCTTGGCGCGAGCCTGAATGCGGTCCAACACCGAATAGGCCCGTGTCCTCCGCAACGCGGCGAGCTTTTCCTCGAACGTGTCCTCGTCAACGTCCGCGAGGAGGGCGATGGGGCGCCCGTTGGCCGTCAGCACGATCTCGTGCTCGGCGCTGAGCGCCTTCCGGATGGCTGCGGTCTTGTTCCTGAAATCCCGAATCGTGACGAACTTCATGACGCCTCGCTCCTTCTCATAAGATGCGTGTGCAACATTAGTGTACCCATATGTTCCTGATTTGTCAACGGACTATGTCCCAGTCTGGCGCAAGTGAACTTGCCCCGCCTGTCTCCTGGAGCTACGCTTGGAAAATTCTGGCGGCGAGTCTTGCTGTGGGGATCTGCGGTTTGGCCGCGGACAGGCAAAGGTCGCAATCGAAGCCAAAATCTGCTGGATCAACGAGACCAAGCGCGGGTCAGCGGATGAATTCGATGGCGGGCCAGGGGTGGGCCAATCGGCAGGGCAACGCCAGTCGCCGCGACCGCGGCGGCTCTTCCGTATCTTGGGGTGCCTTGAATGACCGCCTGCGTTGATGTACGCTGCTTAATAGGGGGAGGCGGGAACGAAAAGGCAAGCCATGCAGGTGCTCTTTCTCGGGACGGGAACTTCGTACGGCGTTCCGATGGTCGCTTGCGACTGCGCGGTCTGCCGGTCGGACGATCCGCGGAACCGCCGCACGCGCGCCTCGGTGTTGCTTCGCGAAGGCGGGGCCACGCTGCTCATTGACGCCTCGCCGGACCTGCGCCAGCAGATGCTTCGGCACGCGATTCGGCGGCTCGACGCGGTTCTCCTGACGCACTCGCACGCGGACCACGTGCTCGGGCTGGACGACGTGCGCGCGTTCTCCGGCCGGCAGAACGCGCCGATCCCGGTCTATGCCAACGCCGAGACCTTGCAGGTGGTCCGGCGCAATTTCGAATATGCCTTTCGCGAGCCGGACGGCCCGACCGGATGGGACGTGCCGCGGCTGCGCTCCTTCGAGATGGACGGCGGCGCGGAGATTTGCGGCGTGGCGGTGACGGCCGTGCCGATCTTGCACGGGCGGCGGGCAATCCTGGGATATCGCGTCGGCGGCCTGGCCTATCTGACCGATTGCAGCGCGGTGCCGGACGAATCGTTCCGGCTCCTCGCCGCGCTCGATACGCTCGTCGTCGGCGCGGTGCGGCTGGCTCCGCATCCGGCGCATTTCAACCTGTCGGGCGCGCTGGCGCTGGTGGAGCGGCTGAAGCCGCGGCGGGCGTACTTTACGCATATTTCACATCGCCTGGATCATGCGACGGTCGAGGCCGGGCTGCCGCCGAATGTCCGATTGGCCTGGGACGGCCTGGAGGTCGAAACGCCGGGGTGACGGGATCGCGCTGAGCGCGCGACGGGGTGACCATGGGACTGAAGATCGTCGGGAAGAGCACGCCGTTTCTGGACCGGCATGAGGCGGGGCGGTTTCTGGCGCAGGCGATGCGCGCGCAGGCGCGCGGCGACCTATTGGTGCTGGGCATTCCGCGCGGCGGTGTGGTGGTCGGAGCGGCCGTCGCGCGCGAGCTGGCGGCTGAACTGGACGTCGTGATCGCGAGGAAGCTGAGCGCGCCGGACAACCCGGAACTGGCCATCGGCGCGGTGATCGAGGGCGGCGAGACGTATCTCAACCGCGGCCTGATCTCGGCTCTGGGGGCCGACGAGAAGTACGTCGCGGATGAGACCGCGCGCCAGTTGGAGCGAATCCGGCAGCGCGCCGAGGCCTACCGCGCGGTCCGGGGAATCGCGCCGCGCGAAGGGCGCACGGTGGTCGTCGTGGATGACGGCGTGGCGACCGGCGCGACGATGATCGCGACGCTGAACGGACTGCGCGCCGCAAAGCCCGCGAGGCTCTGGTGCGCGATCCCGGTCGGGCCGCAGGACACGCTCGAGGAACTGGATGAACTCGCCGGCGAGGTCGTCTGCCTCGCCGCGCCGGAGTATTTCCAGGCGGTCGGGCAGTTCTATGAACGGTTCGACCAGGTCGAGGACGACGAGGTCATACGCATTTTACGAACGGCCCAATCGCTCGCGCAAAAGCGCAAAGAACCGAACCGGAAAGGGGCGCAACCGTGAAGATGTCCGAGGAAATCCGAGCGGCGCTCCGCGGCGCCCGGGTCGCTTATGTCGCCAGCGCCGACGATCGCGGACAGCCGCATCTGGCGGTGTCGAAGCTCATCCGCATCCTGGACGCGGAACACGTCTCGTTTACGGGCTGGTTCTGCCCGCAGACGGCGGAGAACGTCGCGAAGAATCCGAAAGTCGCCGTGTCGGTCTGGGACGCGACGCACGATCACGGATATCAACTCGTCGGCGAGGTGACGAACGCGACCGTGACGGCGACGCTCGACCATTGGCCCGGGCCCGAGCGCGACTACGGCCCGATCCCGCAGGAGGAGCGCCGTCTCACGATTCGAGTGGACGCCGCGATGGAACTCCAATCCGGCATGCACACCGACAAGGCCATCTGAAGAGCCACGCCGATATGACCCTGACGAACGAGAGCCTGATCGAGAAACTGGGCCGTCTCAAGTCGCAGCGCCGCGCGGTGATCCTGGCGCACAACTACCAGCGGCCGGAAGTGCAGGACGCCGCCGACTACGTGGGCGATTCGCTCGGCCTGTCGCGGCAGGCGGCCGGGGCGAAGGCCGAGGTCATCCTGTTCTGCGGCGTGGATTTCATGGCCGAAACGGCCGCGATCCTCTGCCCGGGCAAGAAGGTCCTCGTCCCCGACACGCGCGCCGGCTGCCCGATGGCGAATATGGTCAGCGGGCGCGAGCTCCGCGCGCTGAAGGCGCAGCATCCTCTCGCGCGAGTGGTCTGCTACGTCAATAGCAGCGCGGAGGTCAAGGCCGAGAGCGACATCTGCTGCACCTCCGCCAACGCCGTCCAGGTCGTCCGCAGCCTGCCCGCCGACTGCGAGATCATTTTCGTCCCGGACCAGTCGCTCGGGGACTACGCCGCGAAACAGGCCGGGCGGGAACTCATCCTCTGGCCCGGCTATTGTCCCACGCATCATCGGATCCTCGCCGCGGACATTCTCCGCGCGCGCAGCGAGCATCCCGCGGCGAAGGTGGTCGTGCATCCCGAATGCACCGCCGACGTGATCGCGCTGGCCGACCACGTCGCCAGCACGACCGGGATCCTCAAAGTCTGTCAATCGAGCCCGGCGAGGGAATTCGTCATCGGCACCGAGATCGCGCTCCTGCACCGGCTGAAGAAGGAAAATCCCCGCAAGGCTTTTTATCCCGCCTCGCGTCTGGCCGATTGCCCGAACATGAAGCTGAATACTCTGGAGAAAATGGTCTGGTCGCTCGAGGACATGGTCTACGAGGTGACCGTTCCCGAGCCGATCGCCGGGCGGGCGCGCCGGGCGATCGAGCGGATGCTGGCGGTCCTTCCGTGACGGGCGCGCAACGTCCGGGAGTCGGTTGACGCGGACGCGCCTTGAATGTATAACGCGGCGCGGCCCGGACACGGGATTGCCCGGTGTTCAAGGCGCGCCGGCTCTGCTGAAGAAGTGGAAAGCATGTATCTCGGTCCCCTGGTTTTCGACGAGATCTTCGTCGCCAAGCCGTGGGGCGGCCGGTCGCTCGCGCGCGCGGCGGCGAAACGGCTGCCGCCGGCCGGGCGGATCGGGGAATCCTGGGAGATCGCCGACCATCCGCACGGCACGAGCGTGGTCAAAGGCGGCCCGGCGGCGGGCCGGACGCTGCGCGAATTGATCCGCGCGCACGGCGAGAGCCTGCTCGGCCGCAAGGCGGCGCGCGGGCGGTTCCCGCTGCTGGTGAAATTGCTCGACGTGTCGGATGCGGTCTCCCTCCAGGTGCATCCGGACGACGCCTGCGCGCGCGCGATGAAGCTGCGCGACTGCGGAAAGGTCGAGGCCTGGTATGTCCTGCGCGGCGGCAAGGGCGCCTGGATCGCGGGAGGCCTTAAGGCGGCGAGCGATATCCGGAAACTCCGCGCGCTGGCGGCCTCGGGCGAACTGGCCGCGCGGGTGCGAAAGTTTTCGGCGCGCAAGGGCGACGCCTGGCTCTGCCATGCCGGCACGATCCACGCCTTCGGCGGCGGCGTGGCGTTGTTCGAGGTTCAGCAGAATTCGGACGCGACGTTTCGCCTCTACGACTGGGGCCGCTTCGGAGCCGACGGCCAGCCGCGCGAGCTCCATCCCGACGAAGCGGTCCGCGCGGCGGGCGGCCGGGCGCTGCCGCTACGCCGGCCGAGGCCGAGGCGGTTGCGCGGGGTGCCGTTCGAGGCGCGGCGGCTGGTCGCGTGCGACCGGTTCGTGATGGACCGCTGGCGGGTCCGCCGCGGATGCGTCCGGTCGAAAGAGAGGCGTTTCGAGATCCTGCACGTGCTGGCCGGGAGCGGCCGGCTGCGGGATCCGCGCTGGCCGGAAGTCGCCCTGGCGAAAGGCCGCACGGTGCTGGTGCCGGCCTGCGTCAGGGAATACCAGATCGTTCCGCGGCGAGGAGCGCGCAATAACCCGCGCGCTCCCGGACTGGAGATCGTCCGCGCCGCGGAGCCGGAGTAACGTCATGGCGCTGGAGAGACTGCAGAAAGTGCTCGCCGCCGGCGGGCTCGGCTCGCGCCGGTCATGCGAGGCGCTGATCACGGCGGGCCGCGTGACCGTGGACGGCCGGCCGGTGACCGAACTGGGAACGAAGGTGGACCCGGAACGGCAGGAAGTTCGCTGCGACGGCGAGGTCGTCCGCCCGGCGCGCAATGTCTATTACCTCGTCAATAAGCCGCAGGGTTACGTCTGCACGAACGCCGACGAGCGCGGGCGCCCGTGCGTCTTCGACCTGTTGCCGATGCGCGACGCGCGGCTTTTCACGGTCGGCCGGCTCGACGCGGACACGGAAGGGCTGCTGATCGTGACCAACGACGGCGACTTCACGCAGCGCGTGGCGCACCCGCGATACGGTGTGCCGAAGACCTACCGCGCGCAGGTGCGCGGCGCGATGACCAACGCCGCCAAGCGCGATCTGTTGGCCGGCGTCTGGATCGCCGGCAACCGCTGCGTGGCGAGCTGGGTCAAGATCATCAAACGCGGCCGGGCCGACTCGGTCGTCGAGATCACGATGCACGAAGGGCGCAACCGCGAGGTGCGCCGCATGCTCGCCAAGGTCGGGTTTCCGGTCGCGCACCTGCGGCGATTTCGCATCGGGCCGCTCCAGGATGACATGCTCCGGCTCGGCCATTGGCGGAAACTCAACCCGGAGGAAGTCCGAGCCTTGGCCGACGCGGCGGCTGCTCAAGGATCGCATCGGCCGCGCCGGCCGCATCGCCCTCTCCACGCCCGTGAGGAAAGTCAATGACGAGACTTGAACAAGCCCGCCTCGGCATCGCCGTGCGGGAGATCGCTACGGTGGCCGTGCGCGAGCGGACCTCCGCCGAAGTCCTCCGCCAGCGCCTGCTCGACGGGCGCGTCGTCCTGCCGATGAACCTCTGCCGCAAGCCCTTGGGCCTGCCGGAGATCGAGCCGTGCGGGATCGGCCAGGGACTGCGCACGAAGGTCAACGCGAACATCGGCACGTCGCAGGACTTCCCCGATCTGAAGCCGGAACTCGAGAAGTTGAACGCGGCGGTCGAGGCCGGGGCAGACACGGTGATGGACCTTTCCACCGGCGGCGACATCCGCTCGGTGCGCCGGCGGATCCTCGAGGCCTCGCGCGTGCCGGTCGGCACCGTGCCGATCTACGACGCCGCGGTGCGCGTGCTGCGCCAGGGCAGGAACGTCCACGCGATGACGGCGGCGAGCATCCTCCGCGCCGTCCGCGATCACGTCGAGGAGGGCGTGGACTTCATCACCGTGCATTGCGGCGTGACGCGCGACGTCCTCCGCACGCTTGAGCAGTCGCCGCGCGTGTGCGGCATCGTGAGCCGCGGCGGGACTTTCCTCGCGACGTGGATGGCCCGCCACGGGAAGGAAAACCCGCTCTATGAGCAGTTCGACGAGGTCCTGGCCATCGCGCGCGAGCACGACGTGACGCTGAGCCTCGGCGACGGTCTGCGCCCCGGCGCGCAGGCGGACGCCTTCGACCGGGCGCAGGTCCATGAGTTGAACGTGCTCGCCGAATTGGCCGCGCGGGCGCACGAGGCCGGCGTGCAGGTCATGATCGAGGGCCCTGGGCACGTGCCTCTCCACCAGATCGAGGCGCAGGTGCGCCTGCAGAAGGAACTTTGCCGCGGCGCGCCGTTCTACGTCCTGGGCCCGCTCGTGACCGACGTGGCCCCCGGCTACGACCACATCACCGCCGCGATCGGCGGCGCCGTGGCCGCCGCAGCGGGCGCGGACTTCATCTGCTATGTCACGCCGATGGAGCATCTCGGCCTGCCGGAGGTGGAGCACGTGCGCGAGGGGGTCATCGCCGCGCGCATCGCCGGCCACGCCGCGGACATCGCCAAGGGCGTGCCGGGCGCAGCCGAATGGGACCGCAAGTTCTCCGAGCTCCGCCGCGCCCGCGACTGGCAGGCGCAAATCCGCACGTGCATGGACCCGAAGCGGGCGGGGAATTTCCGCAAGCGCCGGCGGCCGGGCGAGGCGGACGTGTGCAGCATGTGCGGCGAGCTGTGCGTCTTCAAAATCCGCGAAGACGCCGAGTGCCGGCGAAAGCCGAAGGCCCGGAAGGGCAAGGACTCATAGTAGCCGCCAAGAGGCGCAAGAAACCCAAGGCAACGACAAACTCTTCGGCCCGAGTTTCCTCTCTTTTCTTGCGACTTTTTGCGGCAAAAGAAGCCGTTGGCTTTGCGCGAAACGGGGACAGCCTTGCAGCGACAGGAAAGGCGGACGAAGATCGTCGCGACGCTCGGGCCCGCCTCGAGCGGCCCCGAGATGATCCGGAAGCTGATTGACGCGGGCGTGAATGTCTTCCGCCTGAATTTCTCGCATGGTTCGCACGAGACGCACGGAGCCGCGATGCGCGACATCCGCCGCGCCGCTTCCGAAGCGCGCCAGCCCGTCGCCGTCCTGCAGGATCTCCAGGGGCCGAAGATGCGCATCGGCGAACTCGTCGGACACCGGCCGGTCAACTTGTCCGCCGGCGATTCCGTCCACATCACGACCGAGGCGGTCGCCGGGACGGCCGCGCGGATTTCGACCACGTACGCCGCGTTGCCCGACGACGTCCGGAAGGGCGACGTGATCCTGCTCGACGACGGCCGGCTGCAACTGCGCGTCACGGCCGTCGCCGGGCGCGAGGTGCAGACCGAGGTGCTCGTGGGCGGCGCGCTGGACGAGCACAAGGGCATGAACCTCCCGCACACGCCGCTGAGCGCCTCATGCCTGACGGAGAAGGACCTCGACGACCTGCGATTCGGCATCGGCGCGGGCGTGGACTACGTCGGCCTGTCATTCGTCCGGCGCAGGTCGGACATCGAGGACCTCCGCCGGTCGGCGAAGTCCGCCGGACGCGACGTGCCGGTCATCGCGAAGATCGAGCGCATCGAGGCGGTCGAGAACCTCGAGGAGATCGTCGCCGCCGCCGACGGCGTGATGGTCGCTCGCGGCGACCTTGGCGTCGAGACCTCCGCCGCGGAAATCCCGATCCTGCAAAAGCAAATCCTCGCGGCCGCCGGCCGGCGCGGGAAGCCGGACATCACGGCGACGCAGATGCTCGAGACGATGGTCTCGAACCCGCAGCCGAGCCGCGCCGAGGCCACCGACATCGCCAACGCCGTCTTCGACGGGACCGGCGCGCTGATGCTCTCCGCCGAGACCGCCGTCGGGAAATATCCGGTCGAGGCGGTGCGGATGATGTCCGAGATCGCGCTGGCCGCCGAGAGGCATCTCTCGGAGTATCGGCGGCCGTTCGCGCGCGAGAAGGCGGCCGGGCCGCGCGGCATCGCAGAGGCCAGCGTGCGCGCCGCGTGCGTCGCGGCGCAGGAACTCGGCGCGGCGGCCATCGCGGTCTTCACGCTTTCCGGGCGGACGGCGCTGCTCGTCTCGGCGCGGCGCCCGTCGGCGCCGGTGCTGGCGTTCACGCCGTCGGAAGAGACCTGCCGCCGGCTCGCGCTGGCGTGGGGCGTCCGGCCGATGCTTTCGGAAATGGCCGTCAGCCCCGAGGCGCTGGTCGCAATCACCGAGCGCGCCGTCCGCGCCTGCGAGTGCGTCCAGCCGGGCGACCTGGTCATTTTGCTGGTCGGCTCGACGACGGTCCCGGGCGCGACGAACATGATGAAGGTCCATCGCGTGGATGGCGGCGGGACTGGATGAGCGCTTCCAATTGAGGGCCGATGAGCCAGACCGCGGAGCTGAGCTACTGGGCCTTGCTGCACGCGTTGCCGGGAATGGGGCCGGTGACGTTCCGGCGGCTTCTCGACCGGTTCGGCTCGGCGGAAGAGGCGGTCGAGAAAGCGGACCGCGACGCGCTCGCCGAAGTGCGCGGCTTGCGGCGAGAACTGGCCGACGCGCTGCTGGCCTGCCGGAGCGGGCTCGATTCGGCCGAGCGGACGGTGGCGGCGCTTCAAAAGAAGGGCGTCCATCTCCTGCGCATGACCGACCCGGCTTACCCGTCGGCGCTGCACGACCTTCCGGATCCGCCGCCGCTGCTGTATATCCTCGGGCAGATCGGCGCGCGGGACCGGCGCGCGGTCAGCATGGTGGGCACCACGAAGCCCTCGGCGCGGGGCCGGCCGATCGCGGAGGAGTTCGGCAAGCGGTTCGCTGCCGCCGGCGTCACGGTCGTGAGCGGCTACGCGCACGGCATTGACGCGGCCTCGCATCGCGGAGCGTTCCGTGCAGGCGGGCGGTCCATCCTCTGCGTTCCGTACGGCATCCGGCGCTTCAAATCGCGGCCGGACTTTCCGGCGCTCGCCGAGATCGCGCAGCGCGGCGCGGTGGTCAGCGAATGCCCGCCCGACCTGGCGTGGTCGGCCGCCGCGGCGGTCGCCCGCGACCGGATCATCGCCGCGCTCGGCCGCGCCGTTTTCGTCATTGAGACGCGCCCGCGCGGGGGCACGATGCACACCGTCCGGGCCGCGGAGCAACTGGGGCGCCCGCTCTTCGTTCTGAAGTACCGCACGCCGCCGGAGTCCGCGCGCGGGAACTCCATCCTGATCGCGCGCGGCGCGACCGACGTCAACAGGTTCGGCGAGGTCGGGAAGATCCTCGACGGTCTTGGACCCGATCCGCGGCGCGGCGCCCGGAGCGAGTGAGCGCAACCGGCCGCTCGTCACTTCTTGAGGGGGACCTTCTCCGGCGCGCTCGTTTTGAGGTAGGCTATCAGCGCGGCGCCCGCGATGAAAATCGCGATGCTGAGCCACTGCGCCTGGCTCATCTGGCCGGGCAGGTGCGTGTCGCCCCGGAAGAACTCCACGATGAACCGCTCGGTGGAGTAGAGGAGCAGGTACAGCGCCGTCACCTCGCCCGGGCGGCGCTGGTGGCGGAAGAAGAGCGAGAGGATGATGAAGATGCAGAAGAGGTCGAACGCGCTGACCAGTTGCGTCGGCCACAGCGGAGTGCCCGGAGGAATGTACAAGGGCGTTCCCGGGTCGGAGAGATACGGAAGCGAGTTGCGCGGAAATATGCAGCCGTACCACGCGCCCGCGTGAACGGGCACGCCGTAGCAGCAGCCGTGCAGATAGCAGCCGATCCGTCCGAAGGCGTGGCCGAGCGCCAGCGACGGCGTGAGTACGTCGAGCACCGGCAGCGTCTTCAGCCTGCGGGCTCGGAGCAGGAGCAGCGTGACGGCCAGCGCGCCGATAAGGCCGCCGTAGAAGACCAGGCCGCCTTGCCAGATTTTGACGAGGTCGAAGATGGACCATCCCGGCCGGCGGGAGTCGAAGAAGTAATCGGTGTTCTGGAGAATGTACGCGATCCGCGAGCCGACGATGCCGGCGAGCAGCGCCCAGACGCAGATATCGGTGACTTCGTCCGGCAGCAGGCCGGCCCTTCGCGCCCGCCAGCGGGCGACGAAGAGCGCCGCCAGGAAACCGATCATCGCCATCACGCCGTACGAGTGGATGGCGAACCGGTCGCCGATGCGGAAAAGGATGTCGTGCATTGGAATTCACCCACTTCGAGTCACGCCGGACGGGCCGTGCTCAACCTTTCGTAATCGTAATCGTAATCCTGATCGTAATCGCCGTCTCAGGAACGGCGAACAACAGCGATTACGATTAGGATTACGATTACGATTTTGATGCTATCGGGCCGAGAGATGGCAGTTGTCTATGAGCCGCGTGCGACCCAGGCGGACGGCGATGAGCAGCATGGCCTCGGACTCGATCCGGCGGATTTCGCGAAGCGTCTCGGGGTTGACGACGGCGACGTAGTCCACCTTCGACGCGGGGGCCTCGCGGATCACCTCGTCTGCCGCGGCGATGAGCGGCGCGGCGCGGCGTTCGCCCTTCGCGAACAGCTCCTCGGCTTTGCGGAGCGCGCGGTAGAGCGCGGTGGCCTGCTCGCGCTCCTCGGGCGAAAGATAGACGTTGCGCGAGCTCATCGCCAGGCCGTCCGGTTCCCGGACGGTCGGGCAGAGGCTGATCTTCAAGTCGAAGTTCAGGTCGCGCACCATGCGCCTGATGACCACGCTCTGCTGGTAATCCTTCTGGCCGAAGAAGGCGATGTCCGGATGGACCAGGTTGAAGAGTTTCGCGCAGACGGTGCAGACGCCGTGGAAATGCCCGGTGCGGATTTCCCCCTCGAAGGCTTCCGTATAGCGTTCCTGGAGGACGTAGGTCGCGTAGCCGCTCGGATACATTTCGTGCGTCGGGGGAGCGAAGAGGATATCCACGCCGGCCTTCTCGCAGATCTGGCGGTCATGCTCGAGCGGGCGCGGATAGGATTCGAGGTCCTCGCTCGGCCCGAACTGGGTTGGATTGACGAAGATGCTGACCACGACCAGCCCGGTCTGCTGGCGGGCGCTGCGGATGAGACTGACGTGCCCGGCGTGCAGCGCGCCCATGGTCGGCACCAGCCCGACCGATTTTTTGCCCGGCCGAAGCTCCCGCAGCGCCGCGTGCAGGTCGGCGATCGAAGTGACGAAGCGCATCCGCTTCACCTCCAGGTGGATTCGAGGGCCTGAAGCCGACAAGTCCGGATTATATCGCGCGGCAGGCCCGCTTTCAAACGCGGCCGGCTGCGATGGCTTGACAGCCCGCGCCGGCTTGTGTAAATTCCGATATTGCGTCTGAAGCTGGACGGGTAGCTCAGCCGGTAGAGCACAGGACTGAAAATCCTGGTGTCGGCGGTTCGATCCCGCCCCCGTCCACTCATCCGCGAATCGAAGCATCGTGGTTTTCGTCCCCGCTCCTTAGGAGTCCGCTATGCCCCGCAAGAGCCTGATCCTTTTCCTGGTCGTGGTCCTCGCCGGCGCTCTGGGAGTCAGCCGCGCCTTCAGTCAGGAGCCGAACGACAAAGAATATCAGACGCTGAGGAAGATCATCGAGCGCGTGCACGACGACTACGTGACCGAGGTGGACAAGGAGAAGCTCTTCGAGGGCGCCTATCGCGGCGTGTTGGAGGCGCTCAACGACCCCTTCACGCAGTACTTCAACAAGCCCGAGTCCAAACGGTTCGAGGCCGAGACGGAAGGAAAATTCGGCGGGCTGGGCATCGAGATTTCTCTGAAGGACGGCATCCTGACCGTCATTACGCCGATCAAGGGCACGCCGGCGTATGACGCGGGAATCCTCGCCGGCGACCTGATTCTGAAGATTGACGGCAAGTCCACGGAGCGGCTCAACCTGGAGGACGCCGTCGAGACGTTGCGCGGGAAGGTCGGCACTCAAGTCACGCTGACGGTGCACCATCTCGGTGCGGCGGTCGATTCCGAAATCACCCTCACGCGCGCGGAGATCAAACCTCCCTCGGTCGAGGGCGCCATGCTCGACCCGAAGAGCGGCATCGGTTACATCCAGATCAGCCAATTCACCGAGACGGTCCGCGACGACATGCTGGCCGCCATCGGCGGTCTCCAGAAGCAGGGTCTGAAAGGGATGGTCATTGACCTGCGCGGGAATCCGGGCGGAT
>Ga0181536_10003371_pt1 | contig 17449 bp, 14 predicted proteins | sample PEATcosm2014_Bin_41_FD_121105 | JGI IMG/M metagenome (GOLD analysis project Ga0181536, IMG submission 121105) | Peatland microbial communities from MTU Mesocosm Facility, Houghton, MI, USA - PEATcosm2014_Bin17_60_metaG | ecosystem: Environmental > Terrestrial > Soil > Wetlands > Peat | place... | reverse complement strand
CGCAGTGGCTCCGGGCCTCGTACAAGCTGGCCCGCAGCCAGGGGGCGCAGTACCTCGCCGTCCTCCACCGGCTCACCGACCTGCAGGCCGCGGGCGCCGCGGACTCCGCGCAGGTCCGCCTCGCCCGCGGCCTGATCAGCGACACCGAGACGGTGGTCATCTACGCCCAGCACTCCGGAGAGCTGCCAGCGACGCGCGAGCTGCTCCAGCTCAACGACGAGGAGGCCCGGGCCATCTCGGGCCTGGGCAGGGGGGTGGCCCTGTGGCGCGTGGGCAGCCGCTCCTACCTCGTGCGCCACTGGATATCGCCGCAGGAACAGGCCATCTGCGACACGGACCAGCGCATGCGGGAGGGAGGGCGATGAAGCTCCAGTGTTGTGGCGCCGCGGCGGGCTGCGTCCTCCTCCCCCTCGCCGGCAGCGTTGCCCTGCTCGCCGGCTTCACCACCCTTACCTCCTCCGCACAGAGCGAGGACAGCGCCCAGGCCAGCGTTGCCTTCCCACCCGCGGGGCAGCTCTCCGCCTTCGCAACCGCCGAGCAGAGCACCGGCGTCCCCCAGGCGCTGCTCGTGGCCCTCGCGGCGGAGACCAGCGACATGACCTTCAACGCCCAGCTGGTGAGCCAGGTGCTGGACCCGGACGGATCGCCCAGCGCATACGGGGAGTTCCAGATGGAGCCGGCCACCTTCACCAGCGCCGGCCAGGCGGTGGGGCTCCCACCGACGGCGTTCATCGCGACCAGCGACATCGGCTCCGGGGCCGACTGGGGCGAGCCCCAGGGGGAGCTGGACGTAGGTGAGGAGGCCCTCGCTGCGGCGCAGGTTCTCGAGGATGAGGGGGCGAGCAGCACGGCCAGCCAGGACGAGCTCGAGGCGGCGATCGCCGCGTACCTCGGGGGGGCGCCGGCCACGACGGTGAGCGCCTCTCCCACGCCGACCCCCGGCCAGGGGACGGCGACGGCCAGCAGCGCCGCTCTCACTCCGACCCCGGGCCAGGCGACCGCGACGCCCACAGGTACCTCTCCCACGCCCACCCCCGAGCAGGCGGCCGAGACGGTGGTCGTCCAGTACATGCCCATCTATCAGGCTTGGATCACCGCCGGCGAGCCGGCCATGGGCGGCTCTGCCCCCAACTGTCCGAGCAGTCGATGCGAGGTGGCGGCGACGACCGGGGTCTTCCCCTGGGTCCCGGCCGCGGGCTTCCCCGACTACTACCCCACCGGCGAGTGCACGTACTGGGCCGCCCTCAACTTCGACCCCTTCCCCGCCGGCGTGGGCGGCGGCTCTCCGCAGAACCTGGGCAACGGCGGCGACTGGTATTCGAAGGCCGAGAGTCTGGGCCTCACCACCCTGCCACCGTCCGTCCTGCCCCCGTACGGCTCCGCCGTCTCCTATCTGGACTTCCCCGGTGCCACCGCCGCCGGGCACGTGGCCGTCGTCATCAGCGACGACGTGAACGGCGAGGGGTACTGGGTCTCGGAGATGAACGTGCTGGGCCTGGGCGTCGTCGACGTCGCCCATGAGCCCTTCCCCGACCCCGACCTCCAGGGGAGCGTCCTCGCGCCGCAGGCCAGCGCGTGGGCGGCGCAGTGAGCGCCCACCCCGGCCGCCCGGATGCCGGCGGGCCCACGTCCGAGCCCGTCTGGGCGAGACTGGCCCTCCCGGCACTTGTGATTGCGGGCGCGGCCGTGCTGCTGCTCGACCTGGACGCCACCCTGAGCAGCCTCGTCTCTGGTCACGGCATTCCCAGCCTGAGGGGCGGCTGGGTGGGGGGCGCCGTGTCACTCCTGGTGCATGGCGGCGACCCGCACGACGTCTGGGCCAGTCCGCGCGCCGCGCCGCCCGAGTGGCTCCTCTACCTCATCCCCGTTCTGCTTCTGAGCGGCGCAGGCGTCGCTGCACTCTACCTCTCGGAGCGCTGGCGGATCAGGCGGGAGGAGACGGTCCTCGGGGGTGCCCGCCGCAAGCAGCACGGCTTCCTCTCGCCCCACCAGGCCGCGGCGCGTTTCGGTGAGCGGGCGACCCGCCGTGAGGCGGCTCGCCTCCATCCCTCCCTCTCTCCGGCCGAGCTGCGTGCGCGGCCGACCGGCGAGCTGGCCATCAGCCTCGGCCACTGCGGCCACTTCCCCGTCTTCGCCTCCCAGGAGCACGCCGTGGCGGTGCTCGCCGGGATGCGCCAGGGCAAGACCACCGGACTGCTGGCCCGGGCAGCCCTTCAGCACCGCGGCCCCCTCGTCTACACGACCACCAAACCCGACGACCTGCGGCTCTTCTTCCAGCCGCCGGCGGGGAGCAGGTCGCGGACACTGCTCTTCAACCCCGACGACCTGGGCGGGCTGGGAACCGTCGCCTTCGATCCGGTGATCGGCTGCGAGGACCCCGACACCGCCCGCCTGCGCGCCCAGGCCATCCTCGCCCGCCAGCGTGCCCGGGGCCAGGATCGCGGACTGGACTGGGCGCTTCTCGCGGAGAAGATGCTCAAGTACCTGCTCCACGCGGCGGCCCTCGAGGGGCTGGACGGACATGCCACCGGGATGCCGCGGGTCGTCCAGTGGGCGGCTGCGCAGGACCTGAATGCGGCTGGGGTCACCCGCGCCCTGAAGCGCAGCCCCGAGTGCTCCCAGTGGGCGGATCTGCTCGCTGAGATGGGTCGCTCCGCTCCCGAGACGTACTACTCGATCAAGATCAACCTCCACGAGGCGCTCATCTGCTGGGAGGACCCCGGTCTCGTCCGCCGGGTATCGCCCGGCGTGGGCAAGCTGCTGGACCCCGAGGCCCTGGTGTGCTCCGGCGATCGCCTGCTGGTGCTGGGCCGCCCCGGCGGCCACTCCACCGCGCTCATCACTGCACTGGTCGCCGCGGTGGTCGAGGCGGCCAGGCAGCAGGCCCGCCGTGCCGTCAGCCGGGGCGGGCGGCTGGACCCGCCGCTCCTCCTGCTCCTCGACGAGGTGACCAAGGTCTGCCCGCTCCCCCAGATGCCCGAGCTGGTCACCGACTGCGCCTCCCAGGGGATCGTCCCCGTGTACGCCCTCCAGTCCCTGGAGGATGGCGAGGAGGCGTGGGGACACAGCCGCTTCCAGGGGATGTGGTCCGCCACCAACTGCCAGGTGGTGATGGGCATGGTGAGCGGCGACCGGACCCTCCGGGCGCTGTCCGACCTCTCGCCCACTGTCAAGGTCGAGGAGGTCCGCGACTCCCACAACCAGCGGGGCGAGCGCCTCGACCCGGTGGTGCGTTGGGAGCGCGCCCTCACCACCGACGAGATCCGCGCCATCCCCCACCACACCGCCGTCGTCTTCTACGGCCCCCGGCCGATGCGGGTGACCCTCCCCCACGTCCAGGACCGCGCCTCGGAGGTGCGGACCGCCGCGGACAGCTCGGAGGCGGCCTGGCGCGCCTGGGCGGCTGAGCACCAGGCCGCGGAAGCCAGAGCATGAGCCGCGCGTCTCTTCTGCTCCTCTCCCCCACCCGAGACCGCGCCCTGGCCGTGGCTTTCGGGACCCGGCTGCGCACGCTCCGCCGGCAGTGCTTCCTCACCCAGGAGGACCTGGCCGACCGCTGTCGTCTCAGCCGCACCACCATCCGGCGGCTGGAGGCGGGAGAGGTCCGACCGCGTGTGCACACCGTCACCGCGCTCGCCACCGGGCTTCACGTCGATGCGGCGGACCTGATCCCCGACCCCGCCCAGTTCTGGGCGGAGGAGAAGACACCATGACCGACTTCGTGCGCTTCCGGCTCCCGTGGTACTGGGAGGGCCTCGACGCGAAGGAGCTCGAGGAGCGATGGCGCGACCTCGCGGAGTGGGTCAGCTGGTTCGTCACCCGCTACCACCTCGCCCAAGAGGTTCCCCGCTGCTGGCATCTGCACCCCGGCCTGGTCGACGAACTGATCGCGCTGCGTCACTACCACGAGGAGGTCACCAGCCCGCTCGTCCCGCTGGTCCAGCCGGACCCGGTAGCCGACCCCCCGGAGGCGGAGGATCCGGCGACGCCCGCCCGCGCCTACCAGGACTGGCACGAGGCGAGATGGCGCTGGACCAACGGACCGCTCCGCGAGGCCTCCGGGTACGCCGACTGCGTCGCCAAGGGAGAGCACGTCGACGACGAGGCGCACCATGACGACGCCCACGCCTTCGCCGAGGCGAGCAGGATCGCCGTCAGCCGCCTCTTCCCCGACGGCGAGGCGGAACTTGGAGACCTGCAGTGAACAGGGCGTGCCTCATCGGCCTGGTGGCCTGCTTCCCCCGCCCCGTTGGCGAGGACGGTGACCTCGGCTTCCTCCTTCTCACCCAGCGCGACCCCACCGGCGAGAGGGTCGACCGCCACCGGGTCATCCTCACTCCCCTCCAGGTCCCCGACCTCGCCGAGTTCACACCCGGCGCCACCGTCTACGTCGAGGGCCACCTCGCCCGCCACGGCGAGCGCGGCCGGGTCGCCGTGGTCGCGGAACGCGCCTTCGCAACCCTGCTCGCCCCTCCCCCTCCGGAGGAGGCTCCGGTCACCGGGAGCCACGCCTCGCCCCGGGATCACCTGCGGGCGGGGCATGCAAGAAGGGTCGCGATAGGGACGGCGAGCGAGCGACTCATCTGGGTGCGGCCGGCGACCGTTCATCCGCGCGCGTCGGTATCGCTCGCTCGTGAGGCTGCGCGCGGCGGACAGAGCCGTTCCCGGCAGAGACGGCGGCAGCGGCGTCTGCCAGCTATCGGATCGAATCCGGCATGATCATCAACGCAAACAGGCTGCTGTACGAGATGGCTCTTCGAGGCATGACAGCCGGCGAGCTTGCCCGGCTCGCCTCCGTGAACAAGAACACCGTCAGTCGGGCCCTGTCTGGAAGATCCGTGAGCCAGCGCACGCTCAGGGAGCTCTCCCGCGCGCTCCTCGCATACCCACCGCTGCGAATGGCAGACGTCCTCCTCGACAAGCCAGAGGTGGCGTAGGCGCCTGCCGCCGGACACGCACCCGATCCCGTTTCTCGTGAGGGCAACGATATACTTGACTTACGCGACTGACTGGTGTGGTAGCTTCCGGCGGCTTCTGGCCGTGCCCAAGACGGAGATTGATGCACGCCTGCGTGCAGAGAAGGAACGGGCAAAGCCACCACCGCCGACGGAGCCTCGCCAGAAACACGCGGATCAGTAGGTCGATGCCTCCCTTCGGTCCTCGACGGGGATAGCGCAGGATGCCGATAGAACGCAGTCCCGTCCGCTCCATCGAACCTCGGCCGACCTGGCGCTACAAGGTCATTCGGGCAGATGAACACCTGGCGACATTCCGGGCGCAAGTGGAGTGGTTCAGGCAGGTGGGGCTCTACGAACCGCTCACCGAGTACGACACGGAGACGGGTAAGCACCGCATCTTGGTCAACTCGGTCCAGGCCGTCCCGTTGCAGTTGTCCGTGGTCGTTGGTGACTTTGCCCACAACCTCCGATCGGCGCTCGACCACCTCTGGTGTGCCATCCTGAAGGCTCAAGGGCAGCCGGTGACTCGACGCTCGCAATTCCCAATCGTTGGGCATGAGCCGAAAACCCCCGACCAACGTGACGCATGGCGCAAACAGATCGGGACCGGACTGCCGGATGAACTCATCACAATGGTTGAGGATATCCAGCCGTATAAGGCCACGCAGGTGGCTCCCATCGAGTGGCACCCTCTCTACGTCCTGAACGAGTTGGACCGGAGGGATAAGCATTTCGCCATCAACCTTGTGGCGGTGAACTCGCTTGGGAGTGCCCTCCAGATCGGCGACCGCATCTTCACATCCAGCGCGACCGTCGAATTGGTACCGGGCGCAGTAGTAGGGGAGTTCACCGACGAGGAGATCGGGCACTCTGGCCCCATCCACGAGGAAATGAATGTGAAGCTCGGTGCGGCGACGCAGATAGTCTTCAAGGAGAGTTGGGGTCAGCCCGGCGTCACCGTGGACGAGGCTCTCGTGGCCATGTTCAACACGGTCACGAGCATCATCGGTTCGTTTGAGCGGTTTGTCCCGCCCCACCCCGGGCCGGCTCATCCGCCCGCCCCTTGAGCGCCCCGACCTCCGTGCCAGCGCCTGCCGACCCTCTCAGCATCAAGAGTCTCAAGTACCGGCGGGCACAGCTCCACGTACGCGAACTCAGGCGCATCCTCAACAGGTACAGACAGAACCGCCCATACGAATCACTGCCTACAACCCACCCGCAAAGAGGCGTCTATGGAACGGGGGTTATCCTCCGCCGATCGCCTCCGCAATCGGTAAGTGTTTGCCTGGGGGATGCCCTTCAAGATTTCAAGTCCGCGTTGGATCACGCCATCCACGAACTGGCTCGTCTCAACGGCGCGACTGGGGTTGCTCTCGATGAAACGGAGTTTGTCATCGCGGAGACCGAGAGTTGGTATAGAGGGCAAAGGACCAAGCGGTTGGGGGCCATCGGCGGTGCACTCGCGTTCGTCGATGAATTGCAGCCGTACCTCGGAGTGGACGCCGATCATCCCCTACGCGGGACTCTCCGGAAGCTCCACCAGCTCGCGCGGATCGACCGTCATCGCCACATCCACGTAGCCCAGATGCATCTGCGGTCACCGACCATAGTCGTCACGCCTGCTCCGGGACTCACGGAGGAGGAGGCACGTGCCGCGATCGCGGCTGGGGACATTTTCAAAATGAATGTGAATGTCAATCTCCCCCTGTACGTATGCCTCGATGAGCCCGAGCTTGTGGGAGTGCAGGTGGTCAGTGAGGTCGCGGACGAGATAGAGAGGGGTACGGGGACCGTGCTTCGTAAGCTGGCCGACTACCGGCCCCCGCAGGGGGCTCAAAGCCCGCCCCCAGCGGGCTGAGCGCCGGCCCCCGTAGTACCTACTACTAGCACGTCGCGTGCGCCAAAGATGTCGTTGCCCTCGTGAGGCGCGGAACTGGGTCTACCCCTCCCGAGAGCCAGGGTAGAAGGCGGGCCCATAGCCATTCGTAGCCCTTCGCCCCTATGCTACACTTCGCTACATGACAGCTTCCGGTTTCGTCACCATCGAGGATGCCGCCACCGAACTCGGCGTCCACAGAACCACGCTCTTCCGCTACGTCGCGGAGGGCAGACTCCAGCGCCATCGCCTCATGGGGGAACGCCGGACCTATTTAGCTCGAGCTGACGTGCTTCGCCTCGTGGACTCGCCGGCGGTCACCCGCTGCCTCGAGCTCACATACCGGCGATTCGCAGAGACGGGCGACTGGCCCAAGGCCAGTGTTGTGCAGCGCGAGCTGGTCAAGGCTGATGACGCTTTCGACTTTATCGCTGCGCTTGAGGCCCTCCCCCCAGAGCTCGGCTGGCGCACGCGCGACATGGAGGGCAGAGCGCAGCTGAGTCTGCGTGGCATCGCCCGATGCGAACAGTCAGCAGCCGACGTCAACGCCTTCATCGCCCTGGTCGCCGCGTGCTACGAGCACTACGTTGGGGACGATGAAGACCTCATGGTGTCCAGCGTCGAGCTGCGTGACGCCCTCGGTCTGGACGAGCTTGCATTGGCCAAGCTCTACAAAGTGGTGCAGATCGAGGGCTTGTTCTGGAACGGCCTGAACGGTTATCCCGATGGAAGCTGGTCTGTGAACATCAACCCTGACCGGATCCGACATTTCGCCCATATAGAGACGTTCGCTGACTATCTCGCAGCGAAGGAAAGGGCCATCCAGCCGTCGGCCGCGCCCGTCCCGGTCACGTTTGCGGCAGATGAAGTCTCGGTACCGGATCCAACGCCGGACTGGCATCCGGCTATTGCTGCCGCCGTGGGCGAGCTCCTCGCCGCCGACAACCCGACACCCGCGGTGCTGGCAGCAGCGACGGCCTTCGAGCGCCTCTTGTCAACGCGAATCCCCGCGGAACGCCTAACCGGTCGCGCCCTCGTGTCCCGGTTCTTCGACATGGCGCAGCGCACCACTCCGCCTGATCCGAGGCGAGTCGAGGCATTGAAATCGATCGCCCTCGGCGCCCTCGGTGCGTTTCGTAACCCCACGGCCCATGGGCGCCGGGACTTTGACAGTATCTACGCTCGCGAGGTGATCACCCTGTTTAGCCTCCTATACCGGGAGGCAGAGGTGCTCTTGCCTCCGACCGCGGCTGACCACGCACCCGGGGAATCCTCGTGAGCCGTCAGAGACCACGTCCGATCACGCCGACGGCGGCCAGCGCCCCGCAACTGGCGCCGCCGCGCGCACTCGAGTTGCTGCGGTTACAACGGGAAAAGGCTGACAGCCTGCGAGCCACCCACGCGGTCAGGGGTGCGGTTGAGGCATGGACCGAGACCACGAGCGACACCCTAACTCGGTCTCTAGGGAATGGACATCGCCTGATTATGCAGTTCCACGGTGCGGGGATTCGTCTCGGAAGCGTGAGATTCGCTAACCCGGATGAGTCAGCTCTCGCGTACATGGCCGAGCGCCTCCCGTTCGTGGATAGTGCCATCGAGGTGCTTGAACAGCGCGCCGTCGAGGAGAGCGGCGTCGCCGAGGCGCAGGCACGAACCCAGGCGAGGCGTAGGTCTATCTTCCTGGTGCACGGTAGTGACCTGTCTTTTCGCGACTCCGTCGACCGTTGGCTGCGCGACGCCGTACCCCCGGGCTTAGAGGTGGTGGTCCTTCAAGACCAGCCCAGCCAGGGACGCACTCTTATCGAGAAGTTCGAGCGCTACGGATCTGATGCGGCGTACGTCGTCGTATTGATGACCGCGGATGACGTTGGCGGTCCTCGGCGTGGATCGGAAACGGACGCTGACTTCCTCGCCAAACTTCACCCTCGAGCACGACAGAACGTAGTCCTCGAGATGGGTTACTTCATCGGAGCCCTAGGACGCACAGGTGTCGCCGTGCTCTATGAGGAGGGGGTCGAGTTGCCGAGCGATCTCCACGGGATTGCGTACATCCGGATCGACCCGGTCGGCGGCTGGAAGGACCTGCTGCGCAAGGAACTGGAAGCCGCTCGCCTGTCGGGGGAGTGATACGGCCATCGTAACGGTGCCTCAGGGCACCGTGCAAGACTCGCCCCGAGTCGAGCTCACGGACGTGTCGGTGTAGCGGAAAACGAGCCCAGGGAAGGGCATCGCTCCGGCCCGGAGGCCCTGACCCCGCAGATCGCAGAAGGAGAGGCCCGTTGCCGCTGCCTGTCACCAATGCACAGCGTGGCGCCGCTGTCACAAGGCGGGGGCCGGGTCTCGGAGGCATGCTGAACACTCAGAGCGACGCAGGGACTCCCGTAAATCTTCTGCGCGAGGTCTGGATGCGAGCATGGCGCGCCAGACCTTCTCGACCCTCTTGTTACGACTCTTCAGAAGCGGGATCCAGGATCTCGTTCGCTGGCGGTCAAGCACTTCCCTTACGAAGTTCGGTGGCTCAAAGGATATGTTGGGCAGGAACAGCGCGTTGAATGTCGACTGCGCCCACGCCACAGGATCAAGCGGCTCCGGTAGGGTGATCCGTATCTCGTTGGCAATGCAGCGCTTCACGGCCGCGACTCTGCGATCAGCCAGGTCCGCACCCGCCACAGCTCGCTGGAGTTCTCGGATCCACAGGTCATCGCCCAGATGCTCATAGAGGTGCTGGTAAGGCTCGGAGTCGCTGACGTGTCCATGCCGACACACAAGGGCATAGTTGGCGTCGGGTGGCAGCGACTGCACCAGAGCCACCATCTGCGCTCGGTGACTAATGGCCTCTGGATCGTTGCGCGGAGGGCGGACTGCCAGTCTAGTTCGAAGGCTGCGCACCTCAGCGGCCAAGACACTGCGCTGCTGGTACGGGACCGCGCCGAATGCCAAGACGAAGACCACGAACACCAGAACCACGATGCCCGCGAGAGCACCGAGGATACCGAGAAGAATGCGCTCTCCGAAGGACGCGTTCGCGGGGAGCACCGCCGCTATTGCCGCACCGGCCACGGCTAGGACGAGGCCCAGTAGCGCTGACCCGACCGCAAACCGTCCCAGCCACCGCCCCGTCTGGTGCAACGCCCAGCGCAGAGCAGCTCGCGTTGGGTCAGGGCTGGGCATGGGCGGAGCCTCCGCTGTGGGTGCTGAAGGGGCTATAGTACAAACGTTCGTGGGTCCTGGGTTGACAAGGGGTGGGAACGCTTCTGCCGCGATTGTTCCCGCTCGTGAAGATCGCAAACAGAGCGGAAGCGTGTGAAGCCGCAGAAGCCTAGAAAGCGCCGAGCGGCGCAAGGGGGTCGGCCGAGACCAGTGAACCTGGTCCGTCGCGCTGCCGCTCCCTCGTCGATGCGCGAAGAGGCCTGGCAGCAGCTCAGACACGGGGCGCGCAATGTGGCTGGGGTGACCTACCAAGTGGCGGTCACCGTGGACCTGCTGGTCGCTGGCGTGGCCCAGCGGCCCGGGCATCCACCCGTCATCTCGGTCCTTCCGGAAGGTTGGGAGGACGTCGACGTCAACCTATCCGGGGGCGGGAGGCTCTTCGTCCAGGCGAAAGAGCGCGCGCCCGACTCCCAGAATCTCGGAGCGGGAGCCGTCGCGGAAGTAATCGTTCATGCAGCTTTAAGCATGTCAGCTGCGGGCGAGCTCAAGAGTAAGGCGCGGATAGGGCTCGTCACCGACTGCACGCTCGCCGCTGGCCTTGTGGCGAGTGGATGGACGGCCAACTTGCTCGACAGGACTGCGCCGGAGGCTCTGTCAGGCCTCGACACCGCGGTGAAGACTCGGCTTGTACGTGTCGGGCTCGACCCCGAGCTCAGCGGCGACCTCCTATGTCGAACGTCGATCGTCCATCGGCCCTGGAACCACTCGGACGAAACCCGGAACGACCTCGCGCGCGCCTATTCCGTCCAGCCCGCAATCGGGTCGTTGGCCTTCAGCGTGCTGATTGAGCGGGTCACTCGGCTTGCGGCAGAGCAGCGGTCCACGCCAGTCGACGCTCCTCTGGCGGTCACGGCGACCGATGTCGAGGCGATCGTGCAGAGCGTCGCAGCTGCGGTGGATCTGGGCTCCCTTAACGAGGCTGTCGCTGCGGGAGTCTGCGCGTCGATCGACTTCCTCGAGCCGTCGGAACTCTCACCGAGTGACTTCCTCAACGGTGTCGACGCAGCGCCCTCCCACATTGCAGCAGGCCTCGATGTCGTTAGGGAGGAGGAGCTTGCGGCCGTGCTCGATGGCCTATCAAAGCGCCGCCGCGTGCTCCTCGTAGGACCGTCCGGCTCGGGCAAGTCCGCTCTCCTCTGGCGGGCGGCGAAGATCCTGACTCTCGGCGCCCGCGTGATTCGGGTGTTTCGCTTGTCGTCAGACGACGACGCGATGCTCCTTGTCCGCCACGTCCAGCGGACGCAGCCTTCACCGTCCGCACCGGTTGTCGTATGCGCGGACAATGTGGGCAGTGCCGGCATGGCCATGTGGCCAGGCGCATTCAAGCGCCTCGTCGAGATCCCTGGGGTATTCGTGTTATCCACCGTCAGACGCGAGGACTACGTGCCAAGTCTCGCGTTAGACGGTGCCGTTGTTGACTCTACACTGGCAAAGGAGAGTGCCCAGGCAATCTTCACTTCCTTACTGAGGGCCGGGATACCCACCGCCCTCGAAATGGAGGAGGCTGTCGAGCGGGCGGACGGCCTCCTCATGGAATTCCTTGCCGTGGCCACTACCGGACGGCGGCTTCGAGAGGTCCTACAGACCCAGGTTCAATCGCTCCGGACTGATGAGCGAAGTCTGGAGCGCAACGTGCTCCGGCTGGTATGCGCAGCGCACACGCTGGGTTGGTCGATGGACGCCGGCCGTCTCGCTGCTGCCTTGTCCCCCGCTGATCCAGCACGCGTCGGTGATGCCCTTTCCCGGCTTGTGGGCGAGCACCTCGTCATCCTGGATCTCGCGCTCGGGGAGTGGAAAGGAATTCACGACCTCCGAGCCGAGATCATCCAAGAGGTCATCCACGAATCGCCACCTCCCACTCTGGCGTCGACGCTGTGCGAGGCCATCCGCTTGCTGGCGCCAATCTCGCGGCCCTCTGCTCTGGTGCGTGCAGCAGAGTTGCTCGCCCGTCACAGCGCGGATGGAGGTCAGGAAGACCCGCCGAGCCTCGATCGGCTCGTGACCACCTTGCGCCCCTTGGCGGAGCTGGCACGTGATCTCCTCGCGGGCCGGGATGTGCTTGGCGCGGAAGCCGCAACGTACTGCACCGGGCTCCTACAAGCCGGAGTTCGCCTCGACGCCATCGCCTACGCCAGCGCCACGCTACCTCTGATCGAATCCGGCTGCCCTCCCGCGCTCGACGTCGCCACTCTCGCGTGTCACCTATACACAATGCGGGTCGACGGCGTGCGGTATCCAGATCTCCCCGGGGCGCAGCCAGTCACGGCTCTGGCAGCAACCCTGCCCTCATTTGACCGCCAGCTCTCCCAGGTAATTGCTTCGGGCCTGGATGGTGAGGGATTGGTCGAGATTGCGGGTGGAGCGAGTTTGGACCACGCTGCCGATCTTCTGGAGGCGGCTGAAGGCTTTGTAGCGCTCGATTCCGGACGAGCTCGAGAGGTTTGGCTGCAACTCGTCCCCGCCCTTCCCTCTCCGCCCGGTGAGGGCTTTGATACCAAGTCGGCAGATCTGAGGGCGAGGATCGCAAGCTCCCTAGTTTCACTCGCCGGTCTTAAGGGGTCGGAGGTTGTCGAGGCGCTCGGGCCCGTCCAAGAGCGGGCCGACGACGCCCTTGCATCCGACCCGGACGCCGCGAGCGTATTGCTCCGCCTGAAGCCAAGAGAGGCAGCCGACGACGCCAACTTACCCCGCTACGCCAAGCGCGAAACGTGGTCGCCCGCCGAGCTGCTCGTGGCTGAAGCATCCATCCTCTACCGAAACGAGACCCCACCAAGCTCCGGCTACCTCCCACTGCCAAGCGAGGGATCCGGAGTGAATCGGCGGGTCGTGGGCGTCTGTCGGAGATTGCTGGATGCCTGCCCTGAGGTCGACAGAGCAGACGTCGCAGTGGTTGGCGACAACTGGAAGCCAATTGGGTACGGCGACATGGTATTCGGCAAGAAGTCGATCCGGTCGGGGGTGTTGCGGACCAGGCCATCGACCCGGAGGAACGTCGCATATCAGGCCGCGGTTGCGCGCACGCGCATGGCGGAGTCGTGGTCCGCCCGCCTTCGCCAGCAAGCGACGCTTGCCAACGAAATCGTCGAGCTGCTCCGCGAGCTGCCTCGCCGCCTCCGGGCGTACGACAACGAACGGCGCGCTCGAGAATGGGCCGAGCGGGTCTCCGCCGCCGTAGCAAGAGCAGCGGCACTGCCCAGGCGCCCTCCACCTGAGCGCCAGCCAACTGAGTTCACCGGCGTCGCCGAGTTAGATGAGGCGTCGCGAGCGCCTGACCCCGAGCAAGGTGCGTTCGGGGACCTCGCTCAGGCGCTGGCTTTGGCGAGCCAGGCGCTTGCGTCGGGAGGAAGAACGCAGTTCCACGGTGGGGCAGACATGCTCGGGAAAGCGCGGACTAAGCTCCAGGAATCCAGGGCCGCTGGGGTTCCAACGTTCGCAGCCGTCGGCGACCCACTGCCCCTCGAACTTGACCACCTCGTGAAACAGGGGGAGCTGTTGCTGCGCGCCTGTGCGACCGACGACGACGCCCTACGCCGGATACGGAGCTCACCGTCGGACGCACAAGTCTTTGTCCGGGTGGCGGCAGTCGCAACCGCTCAAGAGCAGTCGGATAGGGAACTCGTAGCTGGGCGGCTCCAGCCTCATGGGATCGACGACACCATGGTGCTGACGATCCCCGACCCAGCACCCTTGCCTTTCCGTCTCGATGGAAGCCGAACAGTCGCGCTCGTTGATTCGACGAGGTGGGCGCCATGCGTACAGGTTCTTTGCGCCTCGCCCGCGGAGGATTGGGGCGAAGCTTCCGGACGTTTGGTGGTCATCGCTGTTCACGAGGGGAGGATTCTCCCAATTGGCTTGTCCGCCGTCGGACCTGCTGGCCTTTGGATGCCAATGGTCGATCCTGAGGACTTCGAGCGCATCGGCGCGGATACCGGACGTCCTGTCGTTAACGGGCCCTACCTCGCGCTACTGCGAAACACGATCAAGGACCTGGCCGCCTGGTCGGGAGCGGTGCAGCTGCGGGCCCGCCGCCCAGCATCGTGGTTGCCGGCGCCGATGCCAACGCCGGCGCCCCGGGAGATCAGCCAGACACTCTCTGACGCACTCGCAAGCGAGCCCGGCGCGAGCACGTTGGGCCGTGCTGTCGTCGCCGGACTCATCGCTCTTGCCGATTCCGTTGCAGGCGAGGACGGGAGCACCGATGGGCTGGCCGGCCATCTGGTGGACACGATCACAACTGCCGGCGCGACCGCCAGCACCGACGAGATTGACAGGGTAGTGTCCTTGGCGATTGACGCTGATCTCGAAACGACGCCTAAGGCGACGCTAACGTAGGCGGGCTGTCGGACTACGTCACGCGTCCTTCGGCCCGTTCGTTGTATGCGGCGATGTGCAGACTCGCGAGATCGTCTTTCGCGAAGGGGGCGGGACATGGAGGTGGTCGCGGTGCCGGCGGGCGACTTCGTCATGGGGGCGGACGGCTCGGACGCGCCGGACTGGGAGAAGCCGAAGCACACCCATCCTATGGAGCACTCCTATTGGATCGGCCGCAACGACGTGACGCGTGGGCAATACGCGGTGTTTTGCACCGCGACAGGCAGAGCTGAGCCAGAGAGGGCCTACTTCGACGACAAGCTCGGTGGGGACACGGATCGTCAGCCGGTGATCATGGTCTCGTGGGACGACGCGAAGTCCTACTGCGCATGGGCCGGGCTCGTGTTGCCGACCGAGGCCGAATGGGAGAAGGCGGCACGCGGCACCGCCGGCCGGGAGTATCCGTGGGGGAACGCCTGGGATCCTGGGAAGGCGAACTACCTGGACGCGTCGTGTCCCGGGGACACGATCATGATGGGCGACGAGACGCTGGACGAGCACATGGCGACCTTTGGTGGTCGTGACATGGTGAGCAGCTCCGGGTTCCCCTACACCTCACTCGTCGGGAGCTTCCGGACGGGGGCGTCGCCCTGCGACGCGCTCGACATGGCGGGGAACGTCTTCAATTGGTGCGAGGACTGGTGGGATGAGGCCGGCTTTCCGCGTTCCACCCAAGGCGACTTCTCACCTCCTCAGGCCGGCTCGTGGCGCGTCGACCGTGGCAGCAGCTGGGGCAATCCTGGGCGCCTCCCCTGTCGGACTTCTGTGCGGTACGGATACGCGCCCTCCGACCGCAACGAGCACCTCGGCTTTCGTGTTCTCCTGAGGTCCACCCCCTAACACTTGGTCGCTCGTCAGTCTCCTCGACGTGGAGCGGCCCCCGCGGGGCGTCGTCGCCGAGAAGACGAGGTCGCCTCGTCCGGTAGCCGCCGGCGCGCGGGGACGCGGGATCTCCGTTCGGACCGCGCCGTCCCGGCTACCAGATGCCGGGTAGGAGCCGCGGCCAGGCCCCGGCAGAACTCCGTGTACCCTGGGAGCTCGTCCGCTGGGTCGCGTCAGGCGTAAACTCCTCTCCCACCGGCTCGTCCGTCCGTATAAGAGGCACCCAAAGCAGCCGCCTACCAGTCACCGGACAAGCCGTCTACGACTTCGACGGACTGTAGCTCACCATCACAAGGCCTACCGGATTATGTCCTCCGAGACCGCCCCTCCCACACCACCCCCCACGGACAATGCACCCGCCGATACCCAACCCCCTGCGCCTGTCCCCAACCTACAGGCAGTCGACACCCCCACACCTTTCGACTTTGAAGCTCATCGTCTGCGTGCGATAGATCACTACCAGAAGCGACGCGCCGTTTATGAAGGGTACGGCCAGCGCCTTCGCGACATCCTCCAGGAGGCGCTCCGTTCTGGTGGGCTACGCGCCGCCAGTATCGAGGCTCGCGCGAAGTCCGTAACTAGCTTCGGCATCAAGGCTGCGCTCCCCTCCGAACACGATCCTAACGCACCTAAGTACGCAAATCCGCTGGCGGACATCACGGATCTTACCGGCGTCCGCATAATCGTCTTCTTCCCCTCCGACCTAACCCAGGTTGACGCTGCAATCCATCGACAGCTTCTCGTCAAAGAGAAGATCGACAAAGGGGTAGTCCTAAGACGCGAGGGGCGCTTTGGCTATGAAAGCGTCCACTATCTCGTCCAGCTCACCCCGGAGCGGGTTGCATTTCCAGAATACGCGCGATACAAACGACTTGTCGGCGAGATCCAAGTTCGGACAATCCTTCAGCACGCATGGGCCGAGATCGAACACGACATACAGTACAAGTCAGCAGACGTCATACCTGCCAGCATCGGGCGACGCTTCCTGGCCCTCGCCAGCCTCTTGGAACTCGCGGATCGCGAGTTCCAAGCTATCCAACTCGAGGACAAGAGGCAGCGTGCTGCCGCACAGTCGTTGGTGAAGCTTGGCAACATCGCCCAGGTCGAGATCACTCCGGATGCCCTTAAGACATACCTGGACAAGATTCTCGGTCCCGACGGGCGTATGACGGAGTATGGGTACGAGGCTGAAGCGCGAAGTCTCAGCGCCATTGGTTTCCGCACGATAGGCCAGATTGCCGAGTGCATCCAAGGGTACGACGACGACGTTATCAGTCGCGCGCAATGGGGTAGTCGCGTCGGTCAGCTAGCTCGCTTCCAAGGCCTCCTCATGGCGGGAATGGGCGCAAGCTACATAGCGAAACGCTACTCGAGCGAACCGTGGCTCCGGAACTACCAGTCCACGCTGCTCGATCGCCTCCGCAAAGCAGACATCGCGATTGGAAACTATGCTCCTCTCCCAACAACACCCCCTACGCAGCCCGAGGCATCTGCGGGTCGCGAAGCCGACGTTGCGCCACCGGACTTGCCAGCACAAGGAGCATAGAGTCACTGTCGAGCTCCACGGAGCGCGTCATCGCGCTCTTGCGGGGCTAGAAGCCAGCTCTCTTTGGAAACCCGCTTCGCAAAAGCATCGACACAACTTCCGGCGGCAAGGCGAGAGCCATTGCGCTCTCCGGCAGTGTCTCCTCGGACAGGGTGCTGTTCGGAGCCTCTGTTAGCTCGTCCGGATTCAAGTAACCTGCAGCAACGTTGAGATCTTCCCGTGTGCGCCCGAAGACGTAACGCCCTGCGAGCTTCCAACTCTTTGCGCAGTACAACTTCGCGGGCAACTCCGAGAAAGGGAAGCGATCGCCGACGGTCAGTCTCCATCTCGTCGCGAGGTCGGACGTCCCGCCATCCATAGGCAACCGATAATCGTCACCACCGTCGCCGGACCGAACGATAAGCAACTGGTCAGGCCCGAGGGGAGCCATGATGCATTCTGGATCGTGCGTCAAGAAGAAAGGAGCGTCGCCAAGCACCAGATAAGGTGTCCGTGGCCACGTCAGACTCCCCATCTGTGGCCACGAAATTCCCCACTGACGGCCACGACGTAGCCGGCGGCTGAGGGGCGCCGGGTCCAGCCCGAGCGCGGTGGGGAGGAGCCTCG
>Ga0181536_10003370_pt1 | contig 17455 bp, 13 predicted proteins | sample PEATcosm2014_Bin_41_FD_121105 | JGI IMG/M metagenome (GOLD analysis project Ga0181536, IMG submission 121105) | Peatland microbial communities from MTU Mesocosm Facility, Houghton, MI, USA - PEATcosm2014_Bin17_60_metaG | ecosystem: Environmental > Terrestrial > Soil > Wetlands > Peat | place... | reverse complement strand
GTCAACGTGCTGATGAGCGGGCTGGATTACGAGCGCGCGGTGCTCGCCGCCGGTCCGCTGGGGATCATGCGCGCCTGCATGGACGCCGTGTTGCCGTACGTGCACGAGCGGCGACAATTCGGCCAGGCGATCGGCGAGTTTCAGCTCATGCAGGGCAAGCTGGCGGACATGTACACGACGATGAACGCGGCGCGGGCCTACGTGTACGCCGTCGCCAAGGCCTGCGATCGCGGCCAGACCACTCGGAAAGATGCCGCCGGAGCGATCCTCTACGCCGCCGAAAAAGCCACCTGGATGGCCCTCGAAGCCATCCAGGCTCTGGGCGGCAACGGCTACATCAACGACTATCCCACCGGCCGGCTGCTGCGCGACGCCAAGCTGTACGAGATCGGCGCCGGAACCAGCGAAATCCGGCGCATGCTGATTGGCCGCGAATTGTTCGCCGAGACCGCCTGAGGAGCCGGCATGCCCGTCATCGAAAGCCTCATCGACCGGCGCGCCCCCGGCTTCCAGGCCAACGCCGCCGTGATGCAAGGCCTGGTCGCCGACCTGCGCACGCTTGCCGAAACCGTTTGTCTGGGCGGCGGCAAGGCGTCCCGCGATCGGCATGTCTCGCGCGGGAAATTGTTGCCGCGCGACCGGATCCAGGCGCTGCTCGACCCCGGTTCGCCGTTCCTGGAGGTCGGGCAACTCGCCGCGCACGGCCTGTACGGCGATGAGGTGCCGTCGGCCGGCATCATCACCGGCATCGGCCGCGTGTCGGGCCGCGAGTGCATGATCGTGGTCAACGACGCCACGGTGAAAGGCGGCACGTATTACCCGCTGACCGTGAAGAAACACCTGCGCGCGCAAGAGATCGCGGCGCAAAACCGGCTGCCGTGTTTGTATCTGGTCGACTCGGGCGGCGCCAACCTGCCGAACCAGGACGAGGTGTTTCCCGATCGCGATCATTTCGGCCGCATCTTCTACAACCAATCGAACATGTCGGCCGCCGGGATCGCCCAGATCGCGGTGGTGATGGGCTCCTGCACCGCCGGCGGCGCTTACGTGCCGGCGATGTCCGATGAGGCGGTAATCGTGCGCGGCCAGGGCACGATTTTTCTCGCCGGACCGCCGCTGGTCAAAGCCGCCACCGGCGAGATCGTGTCCGCCGAGGATCTGGGCGGCGCCGACGTGCATTGCCGCGTCTCCGGCGTCGCCGATCATTACGCCGAGAACGACGCCCACGCGCTGGGTATCGCCCGTGGCATCGTTGCCCATCTGAACACGGTGAAGCCGTCGTCGCTGGCGACGCGCGAACCGGTGCCGCCGCGTTACGACCCGCGCGAATTATACGGCATCGTCGAGGCGGACCGGCGCCGGCCGTTCGAAGTGCGGGACATCATCGCCCGCATCGTCGACGGCAGCGAATTCGACGAATTCAAACGGCTGTATGGTGTGACGCTGGTCACCGGTTTCGCGCGCATTTGGGGCATGCCGGTCGGCATTGTCGCCAACAACGGCATCCTGTTCAGCGAGAGCGCGCAAAAGGGCGCCCATTTCATCGAGCTGTGCGCGCAACGCGGCATTCCGCTGGTGTTTCTGCAAAACATCACCGGCTTCATGGTCGGGCGGAAATACGAGTCGGGCGGGATCGCCAAGGACGGCGCCAAAATGGTCACCGCCGTCGCCACCGCCGCGGTGCCAAAATTCACCGTCATCATCGGCGGATCGTTCGGCGCGGGGAACTATGGCATGTGCGGGCGGGCGTACGCGCCGCGGTTCCTGTGGATGTGGCCGAACGCCAGGATCAGCGTCATGGGCGGCGAACAGGCCGCCAGCGTGCTGGCCACCGTCCGCCGCGACAACATGGAGGCACGCGGCCAAACCTGGCCCGTGGCGGAGGAGGAGGCGTTCAAGGCGCCGATCCGCGAGCAATACGAAGTGCAGGGGCATCCGTACTACGCGACCGCCCGGCTGTGGGATGACGGGATCATCGATCCGGTGGACACAAGGCGCGTGCTCGGCCTGAGCTTGTCGGCGAGCCTCAATGCCCCGATCGAACCGACCCGGTTCGGGTTGTTCCGGATGTGAGTGGTGTACCTGCCTCTCCCGTCATGGCCTGGCTCGTCCGGGCCATCTTTCGCCGCACGGTGCTGGGTCAGGTGGCCCGGACGAGCCGGGCCATGACGGGAGAGGTGGCGGGCCATGACGGGAGAGGTGCCGGGCCATGACGGGAGAGGTGTGAGTGCCGACTCAACATGAACGGATGACACTCCGGTGATGCGAGGACCTCGATGTTCCGAAAAATTCTGATCGCCAATCGCGGTGAAATCGCCTGCCGGGTTATCGCCACGGCACGGCGCCTCGGCATCGCCACCGTCGCGGTTTATTCCGAGGCGGATGCGCGGGCGCGGCACCTGACGCTGGCGGATGAGGCATGGCCGATCGGACCCGCGCCGGCGCGGGAAAGTTATCTCGTCGGCGAAAGGATCATCGACGTCGCGCGGCAAACTGGCGCCGAGGCGATCCACCCCGGCTACGGCTTCCTGTCGGAGAATGCGAACTTCGCGGAAGCCTGCGGGGCCACGGGCATCGTGTTCATTGGCCCGCCGGTCGGGGCGATCCGCGCGATGGGCTCGAAATCCGCCGCCAAGACGTTGATGGAACAGGCCGGGGTGCCGTTGGTGCCAGGCTATCACGGCGCGGCGCAGGATGTTTCCACTTTGGCGGCGGCGGCGGAACGGATCGGCTATCCGGTGCTGATCAAGGCCTCCGCCGGCGGTGGCGGCAAGGGCATGCGCATCGTGGAGCGCGCGTCCGGCCTGGACGAGGCGATCGCCGGGGCGAAGCGCGAGGCACTGGCGTCGTTCGGCGATGACCAGGTGCTGCTGGAAAAGTACCTGACGCGGCCGCGTCATATCGAGATTCAGGTGTTCGCCGATACGCACGGCAACGCGGTGTCGTTGTTCGAACGCGATTGCTCGATCCAGCGCCGGCATCAGAAGGTGCTGGAGGAAGCGCCGGCGCCCGGCATGGCGCCGGAGCGGCGCCGGCACATGAGCGAGGCCGCGTTGGCCGCCGCTCGCGCGGTCGGTTATGTCGGTGCCGGAACGGTGGAATTCATCGCCGAGCGGGGCGAATTCTGGTTCATGGAGATGAACACCCGTTTGCAGGTGGAACATCCGGTGACGGAAATGATCACCGGCCTCGATCTGGTGGAATGGCAGTTACGGGTCGCCGCCGGCGAACGGTTGCCGCTGGCGCAGGACGAAATCCCGCTCCGCGGCCACGCGATCGAGGCGCGGATTTACGCCGAGGACCCGGACCGCGATTTCCTTCCGTCGATCGGCACGCTGGTGCATCTGCGGTCGCCGGTCGAATCGAGGGACGTCCGCGTGGATACCGGGGTGCGTCAGGGCGACTCGATCACCCCGTATTACGACCCGATGATCGCCAAGCTGATCGTTTGGGGACCGGATCGTGACGCGGCCGCGCGGCGGCTGGAAGCCGCGCTCGGTGCGTACGAGGTCGTCGGGGTCGCGAGCAATCTCGGTTTGTTGCGGGCGATTGTTGAAAGCCCCGCGTTTCTCGCGGCCGATCTGGATACCGGCTTCATTGGCCGGCACATCCATGCGGAAGCGGCGGCGGAAACGCCGGACCCCGCGGCGTTGGCCGCCGCCACGCTCGCGGTCCTGGAAGGTCAGCGCGTCACCGCGCCCGTCGATCCGTGGGACCTCGCGGACTCGTTTCGCCTGAACGGCGCGGGCGATCAGGAAATTCTGTTGCGCGCGGGCGATACGACGGCGGCGATCCGTGCCGCGTCGCACGGCGATGATGCTTACCGGCTGTCGCTCGGCGATCGCACCGTGATCGCGCGCTCCGCGCCGGACGGCATCAGCATCGACGGCGTCATGCATCGCACCCGCGTGGTGCGGCGGGAGGCTGAGCTGACGGTGATCCGTCGCGGCCGTAATCACGTGTTCGCGCTGGTCGATCCGCTGGTGCCTCCCGGTGCGCGCGGCGCGGGCGACGATCGCGTGGTGGCGCCGATCCCGGCCCGGGTCACGCATGTTTTGGTCCGCGCCGGTGACATCGTGGCCAAAGGCGCGCCGCTGATCGTGCTGGAGGCGATGAAAATGGAGATCGCCCTGAGCGCGCCGCGCGACGGCACGATCGATGTCATCCGTTACATCGTGGGCGATATGGTCGAGGAAGGCACGGAACTGATCCATTTCACGGAGACGGCCACGGCGTGATCGTTTCGTCATAGGTGCATGACGGCGATTCGGACCGCGCCTCCTCCTGTCATTGCGAGCGTAGCGAAGCAATCTCGGTGTCCCTACTGATGGAGATTGCTTCGCTACGCTCGCAATGACAGGGGGTACTGGATACAACCTGGCCGAAACGAGTATCAGCGTGATCGGGACTCAGCCTTGCGCGGAGACGTCGACGGCTTCGACACTTCCGCGTTAGCCCGAACCTGTGCCTTCCCTTCCAGTTGCGCTTTCGCCCAGGTATCGCGAAGACCGACGGTGCGGTTGAACACCGGACGGGTGGGGGTGCTGTCACGGTCGCGGCAGAAATAGCCAAGCCGCTCGAATTGCACCGCTTCGCCCTCCGGCGCCGCCGCCAACGCGGGTTCCAGCAGGCAGCCGCGCAGCACTTCCATCGATGACGGGTTGATGTCGGCCATCACGTCGCCCTCCGCGCCGGGGTCGGGGCGATTGAACAACTGCTCGTACAGCCGCACCTCCGCCGAGATCGCGTCCGCCGCCGCGACCCAGTGCAATGTCGCCTGCACCTTGCGGCCATCCGGAGCATTGCCGCCCTTGGTCGCCGGATCATAAGTGCAACGAAGCGCGGCGATCTCGCCGGACGGCCCGCGCACGATTTCGTCGCACGTTACAAAAAACCCATAACGCAACCGCACTTCGCGCCCCGGCGCCAACCGGAAAAACTTCTTCGGCGGGTCCTCCATGAAGTCGTCCTGCTCGATATAAATCTCTCGCCCGAACGTAATGGGCCGCGTGCCCGCCGAGGGATCGTCGGGATGATTGATCGCCCGCAACGTTTCCGTCTGTCCCGCGGGGTAATTCTCGATGATCAACTTCAACGGCCGCAACACCGCCATCCGCCGCGGCGCCGACGGGTTCAGCACTTCCCGGATCGCCGCGTCCAGTTGCGCGACATCGACGGTGCTGTAAGCCCGCGCCACGCCGATCCGCCGCACGAACTCGCGGATCGCCGCCGCCGGCACGCCGCGCCGCCGGATCCCCGCCAGTGTCGGCATCCGCGGATCGTCCCAGCCGCTAACGTGCTTTTCCGAGACCAGCCGGGTCAAAATCCGTTTCGACAACACGGTATAACTGATATTCAACCGCGCGAATTCGTACTGCCGCGGCCGCGACGGCACCGGCAGATTGTCGATCAGCCAGTCGTACAGCGGGCGATGATCCTCGAACTCCAGCGTGCAGATCGAGTGCGTGACGTGCTCGATCGCATCCGACTGGCCGTGCGCGAAATCGTAGGTGGGATAGATGCACCACTGATCGCCGGTGCGCGGGTGCGTGGCGTGCAGGATGCGGTACAGCACCGGATCGCGCAGGTTCATATTGCCCGCCGTCATGTCGATCTTGGCCCGCAACACACGGGTGCCGTTGGGAAACTCGCCGGCCCGCATACGGCGGAACAAGTCCAGGTTCGCCTCGATCGCGCGGTACCGGTCGGGGCTGTTCTGCCCAGGCTCGGTGAGTGTGCCACGCTGGGCGCGCATGGCATCGGGGGGTGTATCGTCGATGTAGGCTTTGCCGGTGCGGATCAGATGCTCGGCCCATTCGTAGAGCTGCTCGAAGTAATCCGAGGCATAGTACAAATGTTCGCCCCAGTCGAACCCCAGCCAGTGCACGTCTTGCTGGATCGAGTCGATGAACTCCTGCTCCTCCTTCACCGGGTTGGTGTCGTCGAAGCGCAGGTGGCAGCGGCCCTGGAACTCGGTCGCGATGCCGAAATTCAGGCAGATCGATTTGGCGTGGCCGATGTGCAGGTAGCCGTTCGGTTCCGGCGGAAAGCGGGTCACTACTTGCCGCGCTCGTCCGGCCTCGAGGTCGGATGCGACGATGTCGCGGATGAAGTCGCGGGTGGTGTCGGCGGTCTCTGACATGTGATAAACCTTTGGCGGCGCAACCTAGGGTAGGTGTGCCGCGGGGTCTACCTGTCGCGCAGCTTCGGGTCCAGCGTGTCGCGCAACGCGTCGCCGAACAGATTGATCCCCAGGACCGACAGCATGATCGCCACGCCCGGGAAAATCGCGATCCAGGGGGCGGTGGAGGCGTATTCCTCAGCCCCGCCCTGCAGCATCAGGCCCCAGGCCGGCACCGGCTCCTGCACGCCCAGACCGAGGTAGGACAGCGACGCCTCGGCGAGGATGGCCTGGCCGACGAAGGCGGTGACCATGATCAAAAACGGCGCCATCACATTCGGCACCATATGCCGCATGATGATCCTGGGCGCGCTGAACCCGCAGGCGCGCGCGGCATCGACATAGGGCACCTCGCGGATCACCAGCGCCGCCGAGCGCACCACGCGGGCGCAGCGCGGGATCAGCGGGATGGTGATGGCGATGATGACGTTCTGCACGCCGGTGCCGAAGATCGACACGATGGCCAGCGCCATGATGATCAGCGGAAACGCCATCACGACGTCGAACACGCGCTGCGCGATCATGTCGATCAGTCCACCGAAATACGCGCTGCCGACGCCGAGGACCAGGCCCAGAGTGCCGCCGACGAACGCCGAGGACAGGCCGACGATCAGCGCGGTGCGGGCGCCGAAGATGATCCGCGACAGCAGATCGCGGCCGAACTGATCGGTGCCCAGAAAGTGGTCGATCGACGGCGCCTCGGTCATCGCGGCGAAGTCGTTGGCGGTCGGGTTATAGGGCGCGAGGAGTTCGGCGAAGATACCGGTAACGGCGATGATCAGCACCAGCGCCAGGCCGAAGGTGCCCAGCGGCTGACGGCGGCAGAAGCGCAGGACGCGCGACCAGACCGGGGGGCGAAGATCGATGGCATCCGGATCGAAGACGGTTGTGGACATGCGGTGCCCCGATCAGTTGAAGCGAATGCGCGGGTCGAGCCAGGCGTAAAGCAGGTCGACGGCGAGGTTGGTGAACACGAACACCGCCACCGTCAGCATCACCAGCGCCTGGGTCAGCGTGTAGTCCTGATTCTGCACCGCCTGCACGAACAGGCGGCCGACGCCGTTGAGGTTGAACACCTGCTCGGTCACCACGAGGCCGCCGATCAGGAAGGCGAACTCGATGCCGATCAGCGTGACGATCGGCAGCAGCGCGTTCTTTAGCGCGTGGCGGTTGATGATCAGCTTGTTGATCAGACCCTTGGCGCGCGCGGTGCGGATATAGTCTTCCTTCATCACCTCCAGCATCGCCGAGCGGGTCATGCGCATACTGACGGCGGCGTAACGGTAACCGACGGTGACCGCGGGCAGCACCACCATGGACAGGTTGGCGATGGGATCTTTCCACAGCGGCACATAGTCGATCGGCGGCATCCACGGCGTGCCGGTGATCGCACCGCTGACATCGAGGACCAGCAAAATCGAGACGATGCCAATCCAGAATGACGGCGTGGCGATGCCGCCGATGGCGAAAATCCGCACCCCGACATCGAGCCAGCTGTTCTGCTTCAACGCCGAGATCGTCCCCAGCGGGATCGCGATCGATACCGCCACGACCGTGGCGAGGACCGCGATCTCCAGCGAGACCGGCAGCCGCGCGGCGATCTCGGTGATCACCGGTTTGCCGGACCACATCGAGGTACCGAAGTCCAGCCGGACGGCGCCCCAGATGAATTCCAGGAACTGCACGAGCCAGGGGCGATCGATGCCGATCTCGGCATGGCAATTGGCGAGCGCCCGGGGATCGAACGATGCGCCGCCGCCGCCGAGACGCACGAGGCAGATGTCGCCCGGGATCAGCCGCATCAACAAAAACACCAGCGCCGCCGCCCCGATCAGCGTCGGGATCGTCAGCAACACGCGCTTGAGGATGTATTGATACATCTATTCATCGAGCCAGATATTCGCCAGGTTCTGATTGAGATAGTGGCTGCTGCTGATCTTCCAGCCTTTGACATAGGACCGCATCGGCAGGATGCGATACCACCAGGTCACCGGCAATTGGTGCGCGCCGACCTCGAGCACCTGCTTTTCGTAATCGCGCATCAGCACGCGGACCTTGGCCGGGTCGGTCTCGCGCAACATTTGGTTGTAGATCTCGACCTGTTTCGGGTCGTCATGGTACGCGAAGTTCTCGCTATAGAGGGCGTGCGGCAGATAGCGCCCGGTGTCGGCGATCGGGTTCACGATGTCCTGGCAATTGGCTTCCAGGGCGACCGAGAAGTCGCCTGCTCGCATGGCTTCCAGCCAGGGCCCGGTGGGCACGATCTTTTGCGTGACCGTGACGCCGATTTTGCGGAATTCGTCGACCAGCCAGGTGCCGACGATGACGTACGGCTGATCGACATTGCGGTTCAGCATTTCGAACGAAAGGCCCTCGGCGCCGGCTTCCTTCAGCAGGCGGCGGGCCTCGGCGCGGGATTTCTCGATGTCGGTGGCGAAACCGGGCATGGTGATCAACTCGTCATGCGTGGCCGCGAGGGGCGAGCCCGGGAACACGATCCCGCCAACGGTATGCACGATGGCGATCTTGCTCAGCGCCTTGGCGCCGTTCCACTGATCGATGGCCATGAACAGCGCCTTGCGGACCCGGACGTCGTCGAACGGCTTGCGCGTATGGTTCGGCGTCAGAACGTTGCCACAATTCCAGTCGCTTTCCTGCACGGTGATTTTATCGCCCAGTTCCTTGACGAGTTGATCGCGGGCCTGGGGTGATTCGCCGCGGAATTCATTCGAGGCCCGGTCGGCGCGAATGGCGTCGACCCGGGTTTGTTGCTTCGGCGCGAAGATGGCGTGGAACCCGTCCAGATAAGGTTGCCCCGGAAAGTAATAATCCGGGTTCCGGACGCCGGTGATCGACTGCCCGACCTCCATGCTGTCGAATTTGAACGGGCCGGACCCCATGATGTTATGTTCGTAGTAGTGCTGGTCCTTTTCCAGGATGTGGCGCGAGTAGATATAACTCCACGGGTTGGCCAGCGCGGGTACGAACGACAGCGTGGGGAATTTCAGCCGGAAGATGACCGTGGTGTCGTCCGGGTCCTCGATTGTGTCGACCATGAGGAAGTTGGTGCGGCGCGCGCTCGATATGCCGGGCGGCGGAAACACGACGCGGCGCCAGCTCACGGCGACGTCATGCGCGTCGAGCGGCGTGCCGTCGTGGAACTTCACCCCGGTGCGGATTTTGAACGTGTAGGTCAGGCCGTTGTCGGTGGGCACCGGCATCTCGGTGCACAGGTCGCAGATGAAGTCCGTCGTCGACGTTGGGTTGTCGGGGTTGACCCGGATCAGCGTCGAATAGAACGGCGCCGTGGCGTGCAGCACCGCGTAGGTCGCCTCTTTATGACCATCGAGGCTGGGACCGCCGTCGGCCGGAATGAGATAGGTCAGGACGCCGCCACGTTTCGGTGTGTCGGGCGCCGGCGCGCTCACCGCCAGGTTCAGCGAAAGGAAAACAAACAGCAGAAGACCGCGCATGTGACGTGATACCTCCCTGACGGTTCCCTTGCGTTGACGAACCGTGTTATTGCGTTGACGAACCGTGTTATCGCCCCAGCATACCGTGTCCAGGCCGGCGACGCCAGCCAGGTCAGCGATCCAGCCAGACATCCGCCAGGTCCTGGTTGATGTAATGGCTCGGCCCGATCTTCCAGCCTTTGACATAGGACCGATACACCATGATCCGCTCCCACCAGAGCATGGGGAATTCGTGCGCCTCGGTATCCACGACCTGCTTTTCATAGGCGCGCATCAGGGTGCGCTGTTTGGCGGGATCGACCTCGTGCAGCATCTTGTCATAGAGGTCCGCCTCGACCGGGTCCTTGTAGTAGCCGTAGTTCTCCACGAACACGTCGTGCGGCAGGTACTTCTGCGTATCGAGCACCGGATTGACGATGCTGTTGCAGTTGGCCTCCACCACCACGTCGAAGTCGCCGCTTCGCATCGCGGCGAACCAGGGGCCGGTCGGCACCACTTTTTGCGTGGCATGGACGCCGATCTTGCTCCATTGGTCGACCAGCCAGATGCCAACGAATTTGTACGGCTGATCGACGTTGCGGTTGAGCAGTTCGAAGCTCAACCCCTCGGCGCCGGCTTCCTTCAACAAGCGGCGCGCCTCGGCGCGGGATTTCTCGATATCGGGCCAGAACCCAGCGAGCTTCTGCAACTCCGCCTTGGTCGCGGCCAGCGGCGAGCCCGGGAAGACGATCCCGCCCACGGTATGCACATCGGCGATCTTCGACAAGGCCGGCCCGCCGCTCCACTGGTCGATCGCCAGCAGCAGCGCGCGCCGGACGCGCACGTCGTCGAACGGCTTTCGAGACGAATTGGGCGTGATCAGGTTGCCGCAATTCCAGTCGCTGGTCTGCACCGTGATTTTGTCGCCGAGTTCCTTGGTCAGCTCATCCCGCGCCGAGGGCGGGAAGCCGCGGAACTCGATCGCCGCCCGGTCGGCACGGATCGCGTCCACCCGCACCGACTGCTTGGGCGCGAACAGCGCTTTGAAGCCGTCCAGATAGGGTTCGCCCTTGTGGTAGTAGTCCGGATTGCGCACGCCCTCGATCGACTGCCCGATCGTGTAGTTAACGAAATGGAATGGCCCGGAGCCCATCACGTGGGTTTCGTACCAATGCGGGTCGGCATCGAAGATCTTCTTCTCGAAAATGAACGCGTACGGATCGGCCAGTGCCGGCAACAACACGCTGGTGGCGAATTTCAGGTGAAACACGACGGTTGTCGCATCCGGCGCCGCCACGTCATCCACCATCGAGTACCAGTTCTCTCTCGCGCTCAATATTCCTGGCCTTGGAAATATGATCTCGTGCCAGCTCGCCGCGACGTCGGCGGCGGTCAGCGGCGTGCCGTCCTGGAATTTGACGCCCTGCCGAATTTTGAAGCTGTAGGTCTTGCCATCATCCGTCGGCCGCGGGATTTCCAGGCACAGATCGCAGACGAAACGCGTGGTATCCGCCGGGTTCGCCGGATCGACTCGCATCAGCACGCTGTAGAAGGGCGCCACCGCGTGGATCATCGCGTAAGTCGCCTCTCGATGACCATCCAGGCTGGGCGGCGCGTCCGCCGGAATCATGTAGGTCAGCGTCCCGCCAGGTTTCGGCGTTTCCGCCGCGTGGCCGATGGTGATGGCGCAGCATGCCGCCGCCAACATTGTCACAAGCGATTTTTTTGCCTGCATTGGTTGTCTCCCTGTTCGTTTTCGTCTTATTTCGCCTGTGTCGTCTCCCTGTTGACGCCGTGTCGCGTGACCTACTTATCCAGCCAGACCGTCCCAAGGTCCTGATTGATGTAGTGACTTGGGCTGATTTTCCAGCCCTTCACGTACGACCGCATCGGCACGATCCGCTCCCACCACGGCATCATGATCGTGTGCGCCTGGGTGTCGAGCACATAGGTCTCGTATTCCCGCATCAACGAGCGCTGTTTGACCGGATCGCTTTCGTGCAGCACCGCCTGATACAGGTCGATGACTTTCTGGTCCTCATAATTGCCGTAGTTTTCCTCGTAAACCGAGCGCGGCAGATACTTGCCGATATCCAGCAGCGGATTGACCAGCCCCTGGCAATTGAAGTCCACCGTCACATCGAAATTCCCCGAGCGCAAGCCTTCGAAAAACGGCCCGGTCGGCAAAACCTTCTGGGTCACCTTGAGGCCGATCTTGCTCCATTCGTCGATCACCCAGGTGGCGATGTATTTATACGGCTGATCGACGTTGCGGTTCTGCAGCTCGAAGGTCAGGCCTTCGGCGCCGGCCTCCTTCAGCAACTGCCGCGCCTCGGCGCGCGACTTCTCGATATCGGGCCAATAGCCGGCGATCTGTTGCAACTCCTCCCTGGTCGCCGCCAGCGGCGAGCCCGGAAACACCACGCCACCCACGGTGCGCACATTGGCGATCTTCGCCAGCATCGGCGCGCCCTTCCATTGATCGATCGCCAGCGCCAACGCGCGGCGCACCCGCGGATCGTCGAACGGCTTTCTCTTGTGGTTCGCCGTGATCATGTTCACGCAGTTCCAGTCGCCGGTCTGCACGGTGATCTTGTCGCCGAGCTCCTTCACCAGTTGATCGCGCGCCGAGGGCGGCAAACCGCGGAACTCGTTCGAGGCCCGGTCGGAGCGGATCGCGTCGATGATCACCGACTGCTTCGGCGCGAAGATCGCGGTGAAGCCGTCCAGATAAGGCAGGCCCGTATGGTAATAATCCGGATTGCGCTCGCCCTTCATCGATTGCCCGATTTGATATTCGACAAAACGAAACGGTCCGCTGCCCATCACGTTCTTCTCGTACCAATGCGGGTCGCGGTCGAGAATCTCCTTCTTATAGACATAGGCGAACGGATCGGCCAACGCCGGCAGGAACGCGCTGGTGGCGAATTTCAGCTTGAACACCACGGTTTTCGCGTCCGGCGCGGCAACCGAGTCGACCATGATGAAATACGGTTGCCGCGCGCTCGCCACCCCGGGCCGCGGATGCACGATCTCCTGCCAGCTCGCGGCGACGTCGTACGCGGTCAGCGGCGAGCCGTCGTGCCATTTCACCCCGTCGCGGATGGTGAACGTCCAGGTCTTGCCGTCATCGGCCGGCTTCGGCATCTCCGTGCACAGATCGCACACGAAATCGTCCGTCGACGCCGGGTTCAGCGGATTGATCCGAATCAGCACGCTGTAAAACGGCGCCGTCGCGTGCACGGTCGCGTAGGTCGTCTCCTTATGCCCGTCGAGCGAAGGCGGCGCGTCCGCCGGGATCATGAAGGTCAGGATGGCGCCATGGTTCGGCGTTTCGTCCGCCCGTGCCGGCAACGCCGCGACGAGCAATGCCAGTATGCCAAACAGGATTTTCATATCGCCCTCTTATCGCACTTCATCGCAGGCCACGATGTGGCCCGGCCGAATTTCCCGCGGCTCCGGACGCTGCTGCGAACAGCGTGCCACGGCCATCGGACATCTGGGATGGAACACGCAGCCGGACGGCGGGTTCATCGGACTCGGTACCTCGCCCTTGACCGGCTGAAAGTCGCGGCCTTGCTCGACGGTCGGATCCGGCACCGGAACGGCGGCGAGCAAGGCGCGCGTATAAGGATGCAACGGCGCATCGAACAACGCGTCGCTGTCGGTCATCTCGACGATCCGGCCCAGATACATCACCGCCACGCGCTGACACAAATGCCGCACCACCGACAAATCATGCGCGATGAACAAATACGTCAGCCCAAACTTCTCCCGCAAATCCTCCAATAAATTCACCACCTGGGCCTGGATCGATACATCCAGCGCCGACACCGGCTCATCGCAGACGATGAACTCGGGGTTCATCGCCAAAGCCCTGGCGATGCCCACCCGTTGCCGCTGCCCGCCCGACATTTCGTGCGGATAACGATCGGCGAAATTGGGATTGAGGCCGCAGACCGACAACAACTCCCGCACCCGCGCGTCCCGTTTTCTAGCATCCGGCTCGATCCCATGCACATGCAATGGCTCGGCGATGATCGCGCCGATTTTCATGCGCGGATTGAGCGAGCTGTACGGATCCTGAAAAATCACCTGGATGCGCTGGCGGTACTCGCGCAGCGCCTTGCCGTCCAATGTCGCGATATTCCGGCCGTCGTAAATGATCTCGCCCTCGGTCGGACGTTCCAGGCGCAAAATGCAGCGGCCGGTCGTGGTCTTGCCGCAGCCGCTCTCGCCGACCAGGCCGAGGGTTTCGCCGCGTGCGACGGTGAAGTCGATGCCGTCGACGGCCTTGACCTCGCCGGTGACGCGACGGCGGACGATGCCCTCGGTGACCGGGAAGTGCATCCGCAAGCCGCGCACGGTCAGCAAAGGTTCGCTCATGCGGCGGCCTTGAAGCAGGCGGCGGCATGGCCCGCGTTGCCGACCGGGTTCAACACCGGCCGGGAGACGGCACAGGCTTCGTCGGCCAACCGGCAGCGCGGGCGAAACGCGCAGCCGGCATCGAGCCTTGTCAGATCGGGCGGTTGTCCCTCGACCGGATCGAGCCGTGCCTGGCGCGGACGATCCAGCCGCGGTACCGAGCGCAACAGCGCCACCGTGTAGGGATGCCGCGGGTCATGATAGATCTCCGCCGCCGGCCCGCACTCGACGATGCGGCCCGCGTACATCACATTCACCCGGTCCGCGTAACGCGCGACGACGCCGAGGTTGTGCGTGATGATAATCAAAGCGATGCCGCGGTCCCGGGTCAGCGCCTTCATCAATTCCAAAATCTGCGCCTGGATCGTGACGTCCAGCGCGGTCGTCGGTTCGTCGGCGATGATCAGTTTGGGATCGCAGGCCAACGCGATCGCGATCATCACGCGTTGCCGCATGCCGCCGGACAGTTGATGCGGGTATTGCTTCAACCGCCGCGCCGGCTCGGCGATACCGACCTGCAGCAGCAACGCCTCGGCGCGTTTCACCGCCTCGGCGCGATCCAGGCCGCGATGTTGCTCCAGCGTTTCGGTGATCTGACGGCCGACGGTCAGCACCGGGTTCAGCGAGGTCATCGGCTCCTGAAACACCATGCCGATTTCGCCGCCGCGGATTTCGCGCATTTCGGGCTCGGACAACGTCAACAGATCGCGGCCCGCGAAGGTGACCGAGCCCGATGTGATACGGCCCGGCGGATCGGGGATCAGCCGCAGCACCGACAATGCGGTGACGGATTTGCCGGAGCCGCTCTCGCCGACGACGGCCACGGTTTCCCCGGCTTCGACGGTGTAGCTGACACCGTCGACCGCGCGAACCACGCCCGCACCGGTGCGAAATTCCGTGTGCAGGTCGCTGATGTCCAGAAGGGGCGGCAAGATTGGGTGGTTCTTTCCGTGAAGCCGTTATTTTGCCCAGCGTGGTAGGTGACCGCGTGTAACACTGTCAACTGGGCGCGCGTGCCCTGATCCGCTCGCGATGCGCGGTGTAGAGTCCGCTGGCGATGATGATCGACGCGCCGACCAGGGTCCATTGATCGGGCAGATTATTGAACACCAGGAAGCCGCCGATCGTGACCCAGGGCAATTGCGTGTAGCTGATGGGCGCCAGCAAGGACGCGGGCGCCAGGCGATGCGCCAGCACGACCATCCATTGGCCCGCCGAGGACAGCACGCCCAACATCAGGCACAGCGCGAGTTGCCACCATGTGGGCCACCGCGCCTCGAACGGCAGCAGGACGGTCAGCACGACGGCGCCGACCAGAGCGGACCACAGGATCGTCGTCCGCGGCTCGTCGGACGCGGCGATCTTACGGGTGATGATCAGCGCCAAGGCCCAACAACTGGAGGATGCGACGCCGAACAGCGCCGCGGGCTGAAAGCCGGTCGTGCCGGGCCGGACGACGATCAGCATTCCGGCCATGCCCGCCAGAACGGCCGCCCAACGGCGCGGGCCGACGACTTCGCCCAGCAGCGGGATGGCGAGGATGGTGATCAGCAACGGCGACAGGAAGCTGATCGTCGTCGCCCGCGCCATGGTCATCGCGCGAATGCCGTAAACGAACAGCACCGAACTGCCGGTCACGCACAGGCCGCGCAGGATCTGCAGTTTCGGATTGCGCGGCTGCAGCGCCCGGCCTGGCGTGCGCGCGGCGAGCGCCGCCGCCATGCCAAAAAACAGCACGTAGCGGATCCACTGGATCTCGATGATCGGCAGTCTGGTGCTGAGATATTTTGAGGTGGTGTCGGCGATCGCGAACACCGCGCAGGCACAGATGGTGAGCGCGATGCCGCGCAGCGGATTGTCAACCTGAGACACGCGGTCTCGCCGCCCGGCCGGAAACAGCGAGGGGCGAGATGCCGTTACAGCAGGAAGACCGCCATCCCGACCAGCAGCACGACCATGAAAATGACCGTGCCGACGATGGCTTTGTTCACGCCGCCCCAGAAGCGGAGCTTATCCGCGAGGAAGGCTTCCTCGGTATCGGGTCCGCGGAAAACGGTCGGTTGGTGAGCCATCAGAAGCCTCGGCGACGGTGGATTGCGTTCCGGCGTTCTATGGCAAGAAGGCCCAGAAGGGCAAGGTCACGCGGGATCAGGGCGGCAAAGGATTGAGCAGCGCGGCGGTGGCGGGGGCGTGACCGGCGGCGCGGCCGGAGGCGAAGGCGGCGAGGGCGGCGGGATAGATCACGTGCTCCTGCGCCAGCACCCGATCGGCCAGGGTGTCCTCGGTATCGCCCTCCAGCACCGGGACGGCCGCCTGCGCCAGGATCGGACCTTCGTCCATTCGCTCGGTCACCAGATGCACCGTGCAGCCATGCAGTTTCACACCAGCCGCGATGGCGCGGGCATGGGTATGCAGGCCCGGGAACGCGGGCAGCAGGCTCGGGTGGATGTTCAGCATGCGGCCGCGCCAGGCGCCGACCAGCAGCGGGGTCAGCAACCGCATGTAGCCGGCGAGGCAGACGATCTCGACCCCCGCCGCCAGCAGCGCGGCGTTGATCGCTGTCTCATGCGCCGCGCGATCGCCGCCGAACGGCCGGTGATCGATCGCCCGCGCCGCGATCCCGGCCTCGCGCGCGCGCTCGAGACCGGCGGCGTTGGGCCGGTTCGACAGCACCAGCACGATATCCGCCGGGTACCCCTGGTGCCGCGCCGCGCTGACGAGCGAGGCCATGTTGGACCCGCGGCCGCTGATCAGCACGGCGACCCGGCGTTTCATGCGAGCCAGTCGGCCGGCGGCGTGAAGCGGATTCGCGCCTCGCCCTCGCCGGCTTCGACCACGCCGATCCGGAACACGGTCTCTCCCTCCCGGGTCAGCAGCGCCGTCGCCCCGTCGGCGTCCGAAACGACCAGCACCATCCCCAGGCCGCAATTGAACACCCGCACCATTTCGTCGAGCGGGACGCCTCCGCTGCGCGCGAGCCAGCGGAACACGGGCGGCACCGGCCAGGCCGGCTCGAGCGCCGCCACCATGCCGTCCGGCAGCACGCGCGGCACATTCCCCGGCAATCCGCCGCCGGTGATGTGCGCCGCCGCCTTCAGCAGCCCGGCCCGGTGCAATGCCAGCACCGGCCGCACGTAAATCCGCGTGGGCGTCATCAGCGCCTGACCGAGCGACTGCTCCGGCGCGTACGGGGCCGGCGCGGCCCAGAGCAAGCCGCTCGACGCGACGATGCGGCGCACCAGCGAGAACGCATTGGAATGCACGCCGGAACTCGCGAGTCCCAGGATCGCGTCGCCCGGCTGGACGTCGCGCGGCAGCAGCGTGTCCCGCTCGGCCGCGCCAACCGCGAATCCCGCGAGGTCGTAGTCGCCACCGCCATACATGCCCGGCATTTCCG
>Ga0181536_10003367_pt1 | contig 17461 bp, 19 predicted proteins | sample PEATcosm2014_Bin_41_FD_121105 | JGI IMG/M metagenome (GOLD analysis project Ga0181536, IMG submission 121105) | Peatland microbial communities from MTU Mesocosm Facility, Houghton, MI, USA - PEATcosm2014_Bin17_60_metaG | ecosystem: Environmental > Terrestrial > Soil > Wetlands > Peat | place... | reverse complement strand
TGCCATTGTCGGCTCCCACAGCACCAACGGCGTGGCGGCGATTCATTCGGGCTTGCTGCGAACGGTTACGGTAAAGGATTTGGCCGAAATCTTTCCTGAACGCTTCAACAACAAGACCAACGGAGTCACACCTCGGCGTTGGTTGTTGCTGGCCAACCCGCCCCTCGCCGGTGCCATAACCGAGGCCATCGGAGATCGCTGGATTCTCGATCTCGAGGAACTGCGCCGGCTCAAACCCTTGGCCGCCGATTCGGGGTTTCAAGTGTCCTTCCGTAACGCCAAACGCCAGGCCAAAGTCAAATTTGCCGACTGGCTGAAGACAACCACCGGGCAGGCCGTTGATCCGGACACCATCTTCGATTGCCAGATCAAGCGCATCCACGAATACAAGCGGCAATTGCTCAACGCGCTGCGCGTGGTCGTGCTCTACAACCGCCTGCGCGCGAATCCTAAGCTCGCACAACCGCCACGCACGTTTTTCTTCGCCGGCAAGGCGGCGCCCGCCTATCATCTGGCCAAGCTCATCATCAAATTCATCAACAACCTCGCAGAGATCATTGACGCGGACCCGACGGTGCGAGGCCGGCTCAACGTGGTGTTCTTGCCGGAGTACTGCGTCAGTTTGGCCGAGCGGCTTCTCCCGGCCAGCGAAGTGTCGAATCAAATCTCAACCGCCGGTTACGAGGCCAGCGGCACCAGCAACATGAAATTCATGATGAACGGCGCCCTGACTATCGGTACCCGGGATGGCGCCACCATTGAAATGGCCGAGGAGGCGGGCGAGGAGAACTTTTTTCTTTTCGGATTGACGGCCGAACAGGTGGTCAATACTCGCGGCTGGTACAATCCGCGCTGGCATTACGAAAACGAACCGGAAACGCGGCTGGCCTTGGATTTGATCTCGTCGAACCATTTCAGCCCAAGAGAGCAGGGCATTTTCTCCCCCATCCTGGATGCGCTCCTGGCGCACGGTGACTACTACATGCATCTGGCCGACTTGAAATCCTACCTCGAAGCCGATCAGCGTCTGGCGGGTTTGTACGGCCAACCCAACGCATGGGCCGGAAAGGCGATCTTGAACGTGGCTGGTTCGGGGAAGTTTTCCAGCGACCGCACCATCGCCCAGTACGCCACCGAAATCTGGAAGGTGCAACCGTGCCCACTGTCATGAACAGTTCCTTCTTAGAACATCAAGTCGCGCTTCCGCCATTCAGGCCCGGCTGTCGCACCTCCGGTGTGCTGATGCATGTGACCTCGCTGCCGTCGCCTTACGGCATTGGGGATGTGGGGCCGGCCGCCTTCCAGTGGGTGGACCGGCTCCACGATGCCGGCCAGGGTTGGTGGCAGGCCCTGCCGTTGGGTCCCACCGGGTGTGGCAACTCGCCTTATTCGTGTTTGTCCTCTTTCGCCGGAAACGCGCTGTTGGTCAGCCCGGAACTTCTGATCGAAGACGGATTGCTCAGCCCAACCGATTGTGAATCAGGCCGGCGCCTCCCTAAGAGCGCGGTTGATTTTGACGCGGTAATCGCCTTCAAGCACCGGTTGCTCGACCAGGCTTGGCGCAATTTCGACCCCTCCGCGCGCCCCGCGTTACGGGCGGACTTTGAGCAATTCTGTTCGGAAGAGACTCATTGGCTGGACGACTATGCTCTGTTCCGAGCGTTGAAGGCGCGCTTGGGAGGCGCGAACGTCCTCGACTGGCCGGACGACTTGCGCAGGCGCAGTCCTTCGGCCATGGCGCGCGCGCGCCGCGACCTGGCCGACCAGATCAATGAAAGCCGGTTTGGGCAGTTCCTGCTGTCCCGCCAGGGGAACCGATTGAAGGAGTATGCCCATGACCGCTGCGTGCTCCTTATCGGGGATCTGCCTTTCTTCGTGTCGCTCGATTCGAGCGATGTTTGGGCCAATCCCCAGTGGTTCCAACTCGATGCCAATCTCCGGCCGCGATTGGTGGCCGGCGTGCCCCCGGATTATTTCAGTGCCGAAGGACAGCTCTGGGGCAACCCGGTGTATGACTGGGAAGCCCTTCGCCGATCGGGCTATCGTTGGTGCATTGACCGCCTGAAGTCTTTGCTGGCCCACGTGGATCTGATTCGGCTCGACCACTTCCGGGCGTTTTGCGCCGCCTGGCACGTTCCCGCGATGGCTGAAACCGCTCAACCTGGGCATTGGGTCCCAGGGCCCGGCGCTGCTTTCTTCGAGGTCGTCCAGGCGGAATTGGGCCACCTGCCTTTCATTGCGGAAGACCTCGGCATCATCACTCCCGATGTGGTTGCCCTTCGCGATAAGTTCGAGCTGCCCGGAATCCGAGTGTTCCAGTTCGGCTTCGATGGCAGTCCGCAGAATCCTCATCTCCCCCACAATTACGTCCCGAACACCGTCGCCTACACGGGAACGCACGACAATACCACCACTCGGGCCTGGTTTGAATCGCTGCCGGAAAATGTTCGCCAGGCCGCCAAAAGTTATGCGGTCCAGGCCGGCGGCGGGACTGGTGAAGTCGCCTGGGATTTCATCCGGTCGGTGTGGTCCTCGAAGTCAGGCCTCGCCATTGCTCCGCTGCAGGACTTGTTGAATCTGGGTGTGGAGGGCCGAATGAACGTTCCTGGCATCGCCGCCGGCAATTGGCGCTGGCGCTGCACCGAGCAAATGTTCAGGGCTCCGATCTTTGAGCGCTTGCGCAACTTGACCTTGGCGTGTGGCCGGGCCGTTGATCTGCCGAATGCCATTGCAAACCAAACCGTGAGGGCTCTGCCATGAGCAAATCCTCGCCCATGGTCTTCCTGGTGGATGTTGATGACACCCTGTTGGAGAACGATCGCATTCAAGCCGACCTTAAACATCACATCGAGCGCGAGTTCGGCGCCCAATGCCGGGACAGGTTCTGGGCGATCCAGGAGCAGCTATTTGAGGAATTGGGCTACTGCGATTATCTGGGGGCTTTCCAGCGCTTTCGCATTGAGCACCCCTACCAGCCCCACCTGGTAACGGCAGCCAACTTCCTGCTTGATTACCCATTCGCCAACCGGCTCTACCCCGGCGCTCTCGACGTGTTGGAATGTTTCCGCCAGTGGGGCCGGACGGTCATCCTCACGGACAGCGATGTCGTGTTCCAGCCGCGCAAGGTCCAACGTTCCGGCATTTTCGAGACTGTCCAAGGCCACGTCCTTATTTATATCCACAAAGAGGAGGCCCTGCAGAATATCCAGCAGCGGTATCCCGCCGAGCACTACGTGCTGGTGGACGACAAGCTGCGCATCCTGACCGCCGTCAAAAAGGCCTGGGGCAACCGCGTAACCACAGTGCTCCCCCGGCAAGGACAGTTTGCCCTCGATCCGATAGTCCTCGCCTCCTATCCGGCGGCGGACGTGACGGTCGAACGCATCTCCGACCTGCTGTCTTGTGATTTGCCCGACCTGATTCCTGGCCGCCCATTGGCGGCCACCCGGAAGCTAATGACCGAACCTGAGCGAACGCTCCACTCACACTAGACAAAACAAATGAATGCGACCAAACTACTGCACAACCTCGGCCAGAGCCTCTGGCTCGACAACATCACCCGCGACTTGCTCAACACGGGAACTCTCAAGCTCTACATTGATGAGCTCTCCATCACCGGTCTGACCTCTAACCCGACGATTTTCGACCACGCCATCAAGAACAGCACCGCCTACGATGCGGCGATTCGGGACCGGCTCGCCCAAGGGAAATCCGGTGAACCGCTGTTTTTCGAGCTGGCGCTCGAGGACATCTGTCGGGCGGCGGATCTTTTCCGGCCCATCTACGACCAGACCAACGGTATGGATGGATGGGTTTCCCTGGAGGTGTCGCCCGTCCTGGCATTCGACGCCGCCAGCACATTGAAGGCCGCCAAGGAACTCCGTACCCGTGCCGCCCGGCCCAACGTGTTCATCAAGATCCCCGGCACAAAACAGGGCTTGCCAGCCATTGAAGAAGCCATCTTCGCCGGCATACCCATTAACGTAACGCTCCTGTTTTCGCGCGAGCAATATCTCGCGGCGGCAGACGCCTTCATGCGCGGCATCGAGCGGCGTATCGCCGCGGGACTCAAGCCGGACGTCGGTTCGGTCGCATCGGTATTTGTCAGCCGTTGGGATGGCGCGGTGGCCGGCAAAGTCCCTGCGGAATTAAACAACCAGCTCGGGATCGCAATGGCCAACCGCATTTACAAAGCCTACCGGCAGCTTCTGGGCTCGCCTCGCTGGCAGAGCGCATTTAACGCGGGCGCCCGACCGCAACGACTCCTTTGGGCCAGCACTGGCGTCAAGGACCCTAAAGCTTCGGATGTGCTCTATATCAAAGCGCTGGCCGCCCCGTTCACTGTCAACACCATGCCGGAAGCCACGTTACTGGCCCTGGCCGATCACGGCGAACTCAGCTCGATCATGCCAGCCGATGGAGGCGATTGGGAGACGGTGTTGGCGCGGTTCAGCGAGGCTGGCGTCAAGTTTGGCGCCTTGGCGGCTCAGCTTCAGATCGAAGGCGCCAAGGCCTTCGTGAAGTCCTGGGAAGAATTGCTCGGCGTGATTGCCTCCAAGAGCAGCGCGCTGAAGAAAGGAGAGTGAAAGGAGATTATGAAAGTCGGAATTGCCACCGACCACGGGGGCTTCGGTCTAAAAGAAGAGTTAGTTGCCCAACTCCACGGCGCGGGCCACGAAGTGGTTGATTTCGGGGCCTACAAACTTACACCCGACGACGATTATCCGGACTACGTGACTCCGCTCGCCAACGCCGTGGCGTCCGGCCACGTGACACGCGGCATCGCCATTTGCGGCAGTGGCGTGGGGGCTTCCGTTTGCGCCAACAAGATTCCAGGCATCCGTGCCTCCCTCATCCATGACCACTTTTCCGCCCGGCAAGGAGTTGAAGACGACCACATGAACGTCATGTGCATGGGCGGCCGGACTGTCGGCCCAGCCGTCGCGTGGGACCTGGTCCAAACGTTCCTCGCAGCGCAGTTCAGCCAGGCTCAGAGACACCTGCGGCGGCTCGGCAAGGTGGCCGCCCTGGAGAAAGCGAAATAATCAATGGCGCATCCATGACAGACGGGAACACAGCTCAACTGGCCATCATCTATGAAACGAAATACAGTTCTTGAATCCCTCGACGATCTTTCTCATGAAATGGTTGAGCCGGAGCTGGACAGGCCCGCGCCGGACTATCTGGAATTGATTCCAGCGAGACGACAAAAGCCGCGGCATGTTCCTTTGCCTATTTGGGAGTCGGAGCACTCCGACTGGGCGGCATACCTGCATTGGGGGCTAAACGAATAGCCCCGAGTAGCCGTTGGCACTCCGCGCAAACAAGTCATATATCTCCCACACGACGATGCGCCCCAATGTGACTCCTGGACAAAGTTCGCCGCTCGGCGCGACAATCACCAATGGCGGCGTTAACTTCAGCGTCTTCTCACGCAACGCCGCCGCGATAGAGTTGTTGCTCTTCGAACGGGAGGACGATCCGCGGCCGTCCCGCGTGATCCTGTTGGACCCCGCGACCAGCCGAAGCTATCACTATTGGCACGCCTTCATCCCGGAAATACAGCCGGGCCAGCTTTACGGCTACCGGGCGCGCGGCCAGTTCAATCCCGCAAGCGGCGCGCGCTTCGATGCCGGCAAGGTCCTGCTCGACCCGTATGGACGCTGCGTTGTGGTCCCTCCGGGCTATTCCCGCGAAGCCGCCCGCCACCCGGGGGACAACTGCGCCACTGCCATGAAAAGCGTGGTGGTGGATCCTTCCGCCTACGATTGGGAAGGCGACTCTCCGCTAAAACGATGCTCTTCCAGGACCATCATCTACGAGATGCACGTCCGCGGCTTCACCCGGCATCCGAGCTCCGGCCTCAAGGAAAACCTGCGTGGAACGTATGCCGGCCTGATCGAGAAGATTCCCTATTTGAAACAACTCGGGGTGACGGCAGTCGAGTTGCTGCCGGTTTTCCAGTTCGATCCCCAGGATTGTCCGCCGGGAAAGGTCAACTATTGGGGCTATGCGCCGGTTTCGTTCTTCGCGCCTCATCAGGCCTACAGCTCGCGGCGGGACCGGCTCGGCACGGTGGACGAGTTTAGGGACATGGTCAAGGCGTTGCACCGTCAAGGCCTTGAAGTCATTCTCGACGTGGTTTTCAACCACACCACCGAAGGGGACCACACGGGGCCTACCCTAAGCCTGCGCGGACTGGATAATTCCATTTATTACCTCCTCGAACCCGACCAATCCCGTTACGCTAATTTCAGCGGCACGGGCAACACGCTCAACGCCAACCACCCCATCGTTCGGCGGCTCATCGTGGACAGCCTTCGGTATTGGGTGGAAACGATGCATGTGGACGGATTTCGCTTCGATCTCGCCTCCATCCTCGCCCGCGCCCCTTTAGGCCAGGTCTTGCCCAATCCTCCCGTGTTGTGGGACATCGAGTCCGACCCGGTATTGGCGGGAACCAAACTGATCGCGGAGGCCTGGGATGCCGCCGGCCTTTACCAGGTCGGCAATTTCATCGGCGACAGTTGGAAGGAATGGAACGGCCATTTCCGCGATGATGTGCGCAGTTTCTTCCTGGGGGAAGATGGCTCCGTCGAGCGGTTGGCCGACCGGTTCATTGGCAGTCCCGATATCTACGGGCACAAAGAGCGGGAAGCCGAGCAAAGCATCAACTTCGTCACCTGCCACGACGGCTTCACCCTGAACGACCTGGTGTCCTATGCCCAGAGCTTCCCCCCACCTGCCCTCCAGTCCGAGATACACCGCTGCCGGGAGCCAAAGCACGAAGGTATCTACCACCGGCACGAATGCGAAGACCGCCGCCACCAAGGCCCAGAACCATGGCGAAGGAACCCCCGGCCACCAAAACATCAGCCCACCCAGCACACCCTGGAGCGCGGAGGGCGCGACCATGCCGTAGAGGGTCGCATGAATCGTGTCATTGACCCGGCCAAAGAGTGTGTTTGGTCTCGCTTTCGCCCAAGGGCAGGAACGAACGGATGGTCTTGAGCACGCGAAAACGATCGCAAAGAAAACAAAATAAAAAATGCAACGTCAGGCAAACCTGAACGGCCGCGATGGCTGTTTCCTTTACCAACCTGGAGAGGCTGGCCTTCAACATGGCGCGGCAGCGATCGAACATCGGAATGCAAATTCACGCCCAGGCACAAAGCCGGTTGACAAAATCAGCCGAGCCGTCGCGCAGCCAGCCGTCAAGTTGCGCCTGGTCCTTGAGCTGTTGCCCACGCAGGCGCTGCACCACCAGGTAACGCGTTCCCACCTCCGGCAACGCGGTCATGTCAACCCACAGTTTCTCAAACTGGCTGACCGGGAACACGTCCTCCTGGCCTTGGCCCCAGCGCTTTTTGACCTCCTTGATGGTCACGTAGGTCGGCATCCGCGCGGCCAGCGCGCGCACAGCGGCGGCAACCCGTTCGGCGTTGGACAGGTCAGCCCGGCTCAATCCGAAAACCGCCAGCAGTTTGTCAATGTCAATCCAGCAGGTATTGGAATTGTAGTAACGGAGATGGAATTCATCCTCTTCGCGCGGCATGGCCAGGCCCTCGACCAGTTGCACTTCTCCATTGACGCGCGCCAGACCGCCGCCCCGATCCTCCAACCGGCGCGTGATGACCTCGAACGTCAGGCAGCCGCCCTGCGCGCGATGGAGACCGAAGATCGCCGGGTCCGCGTCCGCCCCCAGTGTATCAATGTTGTGCAACATCAGATGCCGCAACTGCGGACGTTGGACCAGCAACTGCGCGAGCACTCCATTGCGCAGCAGGTTCGGCACCTCGAACCAGTGTCCGACCGGGTGCAGACACTGCCCCGGGAGATTGTCTGTGTAATCGCCGCCTTCTCCCGCGCAGCTCGCCCAGTTAAGGAGTGCGGCGCGCAAGCTGTCCCGCACTTTTTGCTGCTGCTCGTCGAGCCGCTGTTGCGGCATCTCCTCCCACAAAAAGCGCAGGTCGCGCATCATCGGGATCATGCGCAAACCGATGGAGCGGCCCGGCGACAGCAGAAGCGGTCCGGGATAATGATAATTCCGATGGCGGCCCAGGAACTCCTCGGTGGCGGCGTGGGTCAGGTAGCTGGTGGTCAAAATGTGGGGCAACGGCTGGCCCGCCAGTTGACCGATGCGGCGGCTCTTGGCCAGGTGCGTTTCCAGGAAGGTCCGGTGCAGGCCGTCGAATTTGCAGAATGGATGCAGGGCTTTGACCACGCCGGCCCCTTGCGTCCAGCGGCTGCCGGCGCCGGCCGAGAGCGTGACCACGGCCAGTTCGCCGCGCGCCATGGCGGCCAGACCAGCCTGGCGGAATTCCTCGGCCGGCGCCTGGGTGGCATGGATCACATCGCCATCCTCCACGTCCTTGATGTCCGCGCTGGCCGGCAGGCGGTTTTGCGCGAGGCCAATGCGGCCGCTTTTTAAATCCTCGCGAATCTGTTCATGCTGCACAGGGTCGAAGCCGTTGCGTTCGAGCAATTCCGCCAGGCCTTGCTGCGAGCCGCTCTCGGATTTCAACCGCGGCACCAGGCGGTCGAAGAGCATTTGCATCATGCCGGACAATTCCGGCCGGCTGCGGCAGGCGGCGCTGAACTTGTCCAGTTCCGCCCGCTGCGGCCTGGTCAGCGCTTGTGGATCCGCCCGCAGCCAGCGCGGCACATGCAGCGCATAGTAGCCCCGCGGCAGCAATATCTCCTCCCCGCGCAGCAGGTCCGCCCAGGTGCCGCGCTCATTGATGGCGAAATCATAGACCACCGGCTCCATGGCAAAGGGTAGCGCGTATTGGAACTCCCGCTTGGTTTGCGACATGATCTCCTGCAACCGTTCCTGCGCCTGCGCCTTGCGTTTCGGCTCCACGATAAAGCCCATGCCGCCTCCGGACATGCCGCCAAGCATCCAGAAGCCCCAGAAATCCCCGCCCAATTCGGCGCGGACCGACGCGATCAGCGATTCGGTGAAGGCATTGCTGGCCCACGGAATGATGGTTTGGATCGGCTGGAGAAAATTCCGCGTGGTCAATTCGCCCACCCGGCTCACATCACCGGCCTGCAACGCCGCCACGATTTCGTCCAGCAATCCGATGGCCTGCTGGCGTCCCGCCCATTCCGGAGCGGATCGGAGCAGGTATTTTTCCGTCACCATTTCCAGGATCGGTCCCACGTTCTGCGCCAGCCCGCCGTGGACGAGCACCAGGCTTTCCCGCAAACGCTCCCGGGTCTCGGAGGAAATGTCGTGGTGATCCAGTATTCGGTGCGCCGGCATGAGTCGGCCTCGGCTGATGCCAAATTCGGGATCGCTTTCCGTCGCAGACACCCCGCAAATGAGCTTCATGCCCGGCCACAAGCCGCCGGAATCCTGCCAGCCGCCTCCCGATCCCCCGAGCCATTCGCCGAGCAACGCGCGCGCCAGCACCAGACGCCGTTCTTCCTCCGCCAGGGCGCCGTTGAGCGACTTGGCCTGCCCGGTGGCGCGCATCAAGACGGAAATCAAGGAGGCGAGCAAGTTTGTCGAGACGGCAAGACGCGAGCCTTTGGGAATATCGTTGACGTGGCTGACCAATTCCAACCCGCGACCGGCCCCGACCACGCGCCCCAGCAGATCGGCCAGATTGAGTCCCGAACCTTCGATGCCCGGTGGCACAATGCCGGCGGCAATCACCGCCGCTTTGAGCAGCCCCAGATAGTCATGGGCGAAATCAAACACCTCCGCCAGACTGCGGATGTCCGCCGTGGCGCCGAGGTCCACGCTGGTCAGGCGCAAGAGCGGCTCGTCAATCACCCGCAGCCAGGCCTCCACAGGCGGCTGCGGCGTCTGGTCGCGCCCGTGAACTCCCAGGTCAATGGACACGTTGAGCACCCGTGCGCCTTCAGGAAAATCCATGCCGAGAAAGAAAATGTCGCTCCAGCCCGAGTGGCTCAAATCCATCCGCACCGGCGTGCGTTCTCGCAGCACAGGGTAGGCCCCGTCGGCCCCACACTGCAGAAGTTCAGGGCGCACGCGTAGCGGATGATCTGCCGGATGGCCCATGCGGAACATCCATTGGTTGCCCCGCACCGAACGCACGCTGCGCCGCACCTGGTCGGCCAGTGTCTGAAAGCCGATGCGTTGATAGACGCTGGCCAGCGCGCTGGAAATCGCGTCGCTGGGACCGCAGTTTTTCTGCGCGGCAAGAAACTGGACCAGGGCTTCTTCAAACCGGCGCTGGAGCAGATGTTCAAATCCCTTGAACGGGATCTTGCCCTCCGCGCCCGCCGGCAATTTGCCCGGCAGATGAAAACGGTGAATCGCGTACAGGAAAAACAGCGCGCGTACGCGCTCGTAAAGATTATCGCTTCGGCGGCGAAAGTCTTCCAGTCCTGCGCAGGCGGCGAGCAGTTCCGCCGCCGGGGCGCGCAGGCACAGGGCGTCGAGGGACTGGTTGCGAATTCCAGAGTCCGCCGAGGTGATGATTTCGATGAGCGGGCTGGCCATGCGTGTGGAGAGTTGCTTCCGTACGGACGGTCATTGCCCTTCCTGGGCCAGCAGTTCAACCAGTCCGGCCAGTACTTCCGGCCGGGCCGGGCTGCTCAGCGCCAGCGCCAGTTGCGCCGTGAGCAAGCCGTATTTCAAGCCGATGTCAAAACGGCGCCCCAGCAACTCGCTGGCAAGATAACGCTCCCGCTCTGCCAGCCTGGCCAGAGAACGACTCAAGCTGGATGTCTGGCCGGCGGTCACATCGGAGCCGAGCAAATCCATCACCGTCGGCGTCAACACGTGCATCCCAAAAAGACAAAGATAGTGGCCCGCGCGCAAGCCGGGGACGATAAGGCGTTGCTCCGCCACCGTCGGGGTCGGCTTCTCCAGCACCTCGGAAATGAGGTAAAGTCCCTTGCGGTTCTCCGCCAGCCGCCCGCCCGCCACACCATAATAGGGCAGCTTGCTTTCGTGCGTGGCCTGCACGGCGGAGACGGCGCACGCCTCGGCTGCGGCCATCTCCACCAATTGCCGCCCGCAACTGCGGTTTTCACGGCTCAGATAAAGATGATCTCCCACCAGCAGCAGAAATGGCTCGGATCCGGTGAAAATTCGCGCGCACCAGACGGCATGGCCGTAGCCAAGCGGTTCACTCTGCTCCACAAACCGCAATCGCTTTCCGTGCGGCCCGGCGGCTGCGCGATAGGTGTCCGCATCCCCCGGATGGACCACCACGCAGATTTCCTCCGCGCCCGAATTAAGCGCCTCCTCAACAATAATCTCCAGCGCCGTCTTGGCTTTCCCGTCGCGGTCAACGAGGGTTTGCAGAGGCAATGTCCGCTGACCCGGCCCAGCGGCAGTGATGACAGCTTTGCGGATGTTCATTGGTTCCTTCGTGTCCTCCAAACAGTACCACACCCATGTCGCGGCTGGCGACTGAATTCTGCCTGCCTGCCAGGCATGCGTGCTGCTTTGGATTAGGCACTGGCGTTTGGAATTGACGGTTTTCCTAACCTGGGGCGGCCGCGGCAACCCGCCTCGGCCCCAACCCATTGACCAAGCCGGTCCAGCGGCTTCGTTCCAGCTCCCCAGGAGTATTTCTCATAGACCTTTCGCCCGCGTTCCACGACGGACCGGGTCTCGGCCGGATGCTGATAAACCCACTCCATTTCCCGCGCCAAATCGTCCGCATTTTCCGGCTCAAAATAGATGATTTCATCGTCCTTGAAATAGTCTGCAATGCCCTGGGTGGGCGGCGCGATCACCGGCTTGCTCATGGCCAGGTATTCAAAGATGCGCGTGGGCAGGTCTTCCTTGTCTGGCACACCGGACGAACACTGATCTTTTATATCGAGCAAGTCCCGGTCGCGCCCGGCGGCCTCTTTCATGGCGAAGAGTTTCGTAGCCGACAATGATTGCCGCCACTTCGCCAGTTATTCTTTCCCGCTTTCCTCGGCTATATTCCAACGCAAAGTCGAAGGGCTCATAAACGAAAACGTCAACCGGGGTCCGAGGATGAGTTTCGCTCCAGAACTGGAACACGATCATGTTCTTCTCTCGCCGCCACATTTCGCGGGTGGCCGGGTCGGCAAATTGTTCGGGAGTCATCGTGGCCGGTCCCCCGCGGGCAAACTTGGCGCAAACCGCAAGGGCATAGTGGTTGAGCCGGTGACACTGGCATGCGCCCACTTCAGAGCAGCCACCTGGTCTTGCGGCCCCGTGATCTCGAATTGGCCAAGGACCAGTTGGCCGTCGTCAGACTGAGAAATGAGTTTCAGGCTGGTAAACAGACGGGGATTGAGTCCAAGCGTTGCGATCAGCTCGGCCGCGTCCGTCGCCGATGGACCGGGCCGTTCGGCGATCATGGAAATTGTCCAACGACTGGGAGACGGGTTGTCCGCAGGGTGGTTCATGCAATCATGGAGCGAGGCCGGGCACGGGCTGCGCGGGGTGGTGTCAATCGACCTGAACCTCAAGGGTCCGCTCGCGGGCATGGCGGAGCAGAAGACATTCGCCCCCCCGGCGGCGCAGCCGATGGATTTGGAGGTCAACTTCGACCGGGCGCGCGTCCTCGCGACGCAGCAGGCAAACAGTGACGGATTCACTGGCCACGCCGCCGGGGTTCACTCCGAGCTGGGCAGCCAGCACGGAGAGAACCACTCCGGCGGCGTTCAGCCCGATCGCGGTGTCCAGTTCTGCGTATCGGTCTAGGACCTCGGATTCGATGAAGACCGCCTCCGGGCGAATGCCTAAATGGCGGGCGCTGCGCGAGAGATCGGCTCGGTTGGGAGCTTGGATGCATGCGTCAAGGTCCGGGAGTGATTGCAAGTTCGCCGGTTTTGTCAGCGTGTTTTTTCTCATGATTGTCGTTGGAAGAGGATGTTTTCCTCCGGGAGCAAGAATTGTCCAACGGAGCTTCGGAACAAGGTCTTGAATTCCCCCGCCGGGGCGCGTCCCCTCACCTCTTGCAAGCTCGGGAGGAGCTGCCAACCCGCGGGTTCACGGCGGCTGTTTCGGTGTTTTAGGCACACCTCCCAGGAAGCCTTTGGACTTTTACTGACCGCGCCTTCCAGGCCCCCCCTTCTCTTTCCGCAAAAAGTCGGGCGAACAGCCGGTTCCGCGCGAAAGTCCGCAGCCGCGCCCGCCAGCGCGCAGACGGATAGGCTGAGGGTTTCTGATGGGCTCTCGATCATAAGTCCGTCATGAGTGGTCCCGGCAGGATGGTCTTTCGTGGCGCGGTGGGCTCCAGCCAACCCATGTCGGCATGGCCCACCACAGGGCCGAACCGCCCGGCATGCGGATAAAGCGCGCGCTGCCGGCGGCCGCGTTTTTCGGAGATTTCCAGAAACTCACGGTAGTAATCCGCCCCATGTTCACGCAAGTACTTCATGAAGGCGCGACGCCGGTTCATTTCCTGGTTCCAATCCGCCACAGTGAAATCGACGCGGACGAGCATGCCGCGCAGAACCATTTGCCCGCCATCCGGGGTCAGCACGACCAGCGAGTCTTTGCAGGATTTGAGGTTTTGATTCTCGGGGCCATTGTCTGCGGCAAAATAGGTGGGTTTGCCATCCTTGGCCCAGGCGGCGATGGGCGTCACGCCGATGGACCGCAGGTGTGCTGGAAAGGATCGTCCATCCAGCATCCCCTTTGCTAGCAGGTCCAAAGCAAGCTGCTCGATGTTCTTGAAACAGTCAAAGAACTGGCTTTTAAAACCGCCCCGCCCCGGATGAATCAAACGGGCATTCTGGGGATCCATCAGGTCCTTGAGGCCGAACTTGATGTTGCACAAGTGGGTTTAGCGCTTCAGAAGTTGGTCCTCTTCCGGCAGGCCAAGGCCGGGGTTGTAGGGGCCCGCGTAGGGATGCAAAAACTTGATCAGGGCAATGTGCGGATGAGGGTGAAGCTCTTGCGGATGGTAATAGGTGATGAAGGCGAGCGCGTCGCGGCGCATGCCTGCCAGCAGGAGATCCTCTGTTCCGCGCACGATGGGCAGCATGAGGTCTTGGACTTCAGTGCGGGCCTAGGCAAAGTTATGCACGATGTGCAGGCAGGCCTTTGGATAGAACCATCGGCGGCGCTTGGCATTGCGCAGATCGAAAGGGGCGACGGCGTTGAGGAAATCGATGGCCTTTTCGCGAGAGCCGCGCATCAGTTCTGCGGCTTGCTCGCGCTCTGTGCCGTTGGAGTTGTCGGGGCCGGCGAGCTTTGGCGCGCGCCCGGGTTTTTGATCGCCTTGGCTTCGTCGAGGATGGCCAGATTCCAATGGATTTCTTTGAGCCAGGCCAACCGCATGGCCATCGAGTAACTGGTGATGATGAGGTCTTTGCCTTCCAGTGATTTTGAGGGGGAATTGGCAGCGGCGGCGAGATCTTCTTTGGGCGTCTCCGCTGGATGGGCGTAAAAGACCGAAAGGGAAGGCGCGAACCTCTGGATTTCCGCCTTCCAATTGGCGATGAGCGAGGCCGGGACGACCAGTAGACTGGGGCCGCCATCGTCCGGGGATGGTGTAGTTTGGCCGCGCCGACGTTTGAGGACCAGCAGCAGCGAGATCACCTGAATGGTTTTGCCCAGCCCCATGTCATCGGCCAGACAGGCTCCCAGTCCCAGCCGGTTCATGAACCAGAGCCAATGCGCGCCTCGGCGTTGATACGGACGAAGGGTCGCGTGCAAATCCTGGCCGGGGTCCGATTCCGTAGAGACTTCCGGCTGCTGCATTTGCTCGAGCAGCTTCTTGAGCGCGCCTCTCGCAACGACGCTGGACCAAGCAGCGCGGTCAGCCTCCATTTCCGGTTCGCCAGACTGGCTGGCATCAAAACCGGAAAGCAACCGCAGACCTTCCAGCAACGGCAGTCCTCCGGAGCCTGCGTCAGCTTGAACTTTTTTCCAGTGGTCGAGGACTTCCTGGAGCTTGTCCCCGTCCACTTCGACCCACTTGCCTTTGAGCAGAACCAGGCCGCTGGCGGATTGCAGGATGGCTTTGATTTCCGATTCGGTGAGCGATTCGCCCTCCACCGACAACTGCACATCGAAATCCAGCAAACTGTCTTTACCGAGCAGGTTTCCCTTGGCCTCGCCAATGCGCACGGTTACCTGGGGTCTGGGTGGCCGGCCTGCCTTCCACCAGTCCGGGATCCGCACGACCAGGCCGCATTGCTCGAAGAGAGGGATATTCTGCAAAAACGAAAAGGCCTGTTCGGGCCGCCAGACCTGCGGATGAAAGATGGCACGCGAGTCCAACAATTCACGGGCCAGCTTGCTTTGCTCCGCCGCGCGTTGCACCGGCGTCAACAACGCGCCCAACGCAGCGCGGTTCTTGGCCCCGGCGTACTCCTCCAGGGCACGGCCCAGCGGCAGATGCTGGGCCGTGCCTTGGTCGGAAACGCCATGAGTATAGGTGGCCAGGAAGGCAAACGGGTAAGCCGGGTTGCGCTTGTTCTCGGCCAAATGGAACGTGACGCGCCCAACGGTGTTCCAAACCGTGTTGCAACTCTTCAGATACGCGGCCGCCCCGCCGGGAGTTTGAATCATGGCCGCACGAACATGCACGTCCAACTCATCCCACAACCTTGCGAGAACTGTGCCAGTCAAATACTCAAGGCCCTTCATCGGAGGCGCCGAGTCTGCCAACGCGGAGCATTTGGCTTCGGAAGGTTTGGGTATGGATATGCGGGACGCGTCTTCCAGGTTCGGCTGGTGGCAGAGCGCGGTGAAAAATCGCTGGGCCAGCCCGCGCCAGAAAACGAAAGGCGGTGGCAAAGGTTCGTGCAGGAAGCCGGACGCCAGCATTTCTAAACCGCGGGCGGGCGACGTGGCGAAGCCCTCGCTCAGACGCAAAGCCGTGGCCTGGCTGAGTTTTGGCTCAGCCTGTTCATCCGGCTCGACAAACAAATGTCCGCCGGGGGATACGGCCAGGGTATGCGACATGGCGACCGAAGCATACAGCCCGACCCTTCCGGCGCGCCATCAGTTTCATAGCGGAGGCCTCAACTCCCGGCACCATTTTGGTCAGGATGAGATCAAATGCGGAGCGGGTTGCTCGTTAGCTGGATCGTGCGGCTGTAGCCACTTGATTTATGGGCCGCCAGCAAAAGATGAAACGCCGGTTTGCCTGGACGGGCGAGGCCGGGAAAGAACACAAAAACCAGATGCCATTAGATCGGAACAGGGTAATTTCCCATTATGAAAATCACGCAATCGATTTTTCATGCCCACCTCAAATGCCCGACCAAATGCTGGCTCAAATTCACCGGCGAACCACCTGCCGGCAATGCTTATGCCGAATGGGCACAAAGCCAAAATGAATCTTACCGGGATTCTGCAATCGACCGCTTGCGATCGGAAGTGCCGCAAATCGAGTGCGCCGTCGCGCCCGCCCAGGAAAGCCTCAAAACATCCAAGTGGCGGATGGGATTCGACGTTGCGGTTGCGACATCTCAGAATCTCGAAACGTGTCTCCAGGGGGTTGAGCGTGCCCCGTCAGAAGGCCGGGGCAAATCCGCGCGATTTATCCCCATCCGCTTTGCGTTCTCCAACAAGCTCGGCAAGAGCGAAAAGTTGCTGCTGGCGTTCTATGCCTTTGTGCTCTCCTCAGTACTTGGACGGGACATCCACATAGGCAGAATTATTCATGGCGACAATCATGCCTCGCTGAAGGTCAAAACATCGAAACTGACCGGCGAAGTGCGAAAGCGCCTGGATAAAATTGCCGCATTGGTGTCCAATCCGACCCCACCTGATCTTGTCTTGAACCGACATTGTGCTGAGTGTGAATTTCAGGCTCGGTGCCGACAGAAAGCAATCGAGAAAGACGATCTCAGCCTCCTGTCCAGCATGAGCGAAAAGGAGCGCAAGAAACTCCGCAGCAAAGGGATTTTCACCGTCACGCAGATCTCCTACACTTTCCGTCCGCGACGCCGGCCAAAACGATTACGCGACAAACGAGAGAAATATCACCACTCGCTCTAGGCACTGGCAATTCGGGAGAAGAAAATCCACATCGTCGGCAGTCCGGAACTAAAGATCGAAGGTACGGGTCTTAAGCACCCTCGGGCGCTTGGATGCCCTTTAGGCCAGCGGCCAACTGGACGCCCTCCTGCGTTCGGGTTTGCGCTTCTGTCAGAGACTGACGGTGATCGACGCGCACGCCGCCGGCTAGACCGAAGCCGTCCAAGTGCAGCGGGTCGGTCCGGACCTGGTCTTCGGACGATTGTGGGAGCATTTGGCAGTCGGGCGCGTCATCCAAGAGGCCTTGGCGGCGCGGCGCTACGGGTTCGATGTGGAACGGGCGATCTACTTGACTGTTATTCACCGGCTTTTTGCCTCCGGCAGTGATCGGGCGGCGGAACGCTGCCGGGCGCCGAAGGGCTGGATTTGCATCATCGTGTTGCTTCGGTCAGCTTGCGTAGCGGCAAAAACCGCGCCCCGGCGGAATTTCGTCGGTTCGATGTGGCCGGGCGCGCTACGCCGGCGAGTCAACCGCAGCCCGCTGCCGCGATGGCT
>Ga0181536_10003366_pt1 | contig 17468 bp, 18 predicted proteins | sample PEATcosm2014_Bin_41_FD_121105 | JGI IMG/M metagenome (GOLD analysis project Ga0181536, IMG submission 121105) | Peatland microbial communities from MTU Mesocosm Facility, Houghton, MI, USA - PEATcosm2014_Bin17_60_metaG | ecosystem: Environmental > Terrestrial > Soil > Wetlands > Peat | place... | reverse complement strand
AGGGGCGCGAACGTAGTTGAGCGCCCGTCGAGGAACGCGCCACCATCGTAGGCGATCGCCACGGCAACTCCACCAACCCCACTAGCCCCACCAACTCCACTGCTCGCGCCTTCGCGCTCGCACTCGATCGCGGAGATTAGGGCGCATCCCTCGACAACGCTCGGGATGACAGTATCCCCTGTCATTCCGAGGGGCGCGAACGTAGTTGAGCGCCCGTCGAGGAACGCGCCACCATCGTAGGCGATCGCCACGGCAACTCCACCAACCCCACTTGCCCCGCCAACTCCACTGCTCGATCGCGGAGATTAGGGCGCATCCCTCGACAACGCTCGGGATGACAGGGGGCAGTTGCGTTACAGTAGCGCGCCGGCAACGGGGGCCGGTTCCCGATTCGCGCTTGCGGTGATTGCGGCGAGCACACGTTCGGGCGTGAACGGCATGTCCGAGACCCACGCGCCGGTGGCGTGATGGATCGCGCTCGCCACCGCGGCGCCGAACGGCACCAGCGGCATCTCCGACATCCCGCGCGCGCCGAACGGTCCTTGCGGATCGGGCGTTTCCATGATGATCGAGACGATCTCGGCCGGCACGTCGAGCGCGGTCGGCAGCAGATAGCTGCTGAAGTGCGGCGTGAGGATGCGCCCGTCTTTGATGCGAAAATCTTCTGTCAGCGCATAACCGATCGCTTGCGCGATGCAGCCTTCGATCTGCGCCTCGACTTGCCGGCGGTTGATCGCCCGGCCGACGTCGTTGACGCTGATCACGTTGAGCACCGCGACTTCACCGGTCGTGACGTCGACCTCGACCTCGACCGCTTGCGCGACGTAGCCGTACGCGAAGTGCGGCGTGCCGCGACCCATTTCGTCGAACGGCGTCGTCGGACTCGGGCGGAACTGCACGGTCGCCGCCGGCGCAGCGCCGGTCGCGAGATTGCGCAGCGCGAGCTCGGCCGCATCCTTCACCGCGCGCCCGCCCATCAGCGTCATGCGCGACGCCGACGCCGAGCCGGCGTTGGGCGCGTCGGCGGTGTCCTCGGCGATGATGGTGACCGCTTCGAGCGGCAGCGAGAGCGTCTCGGCCGCGATTTGGCGCAAGATCAAGTGCGCGCCCTGCCCGACGTCGGCCGCGCCGATGCGCACGCGCGCGGCGCGCACGCCGTCGAGCACGACGAGCTCCACCGTGGCCGTGGCCTGGTCGGGGAAACCGAACGAGTAACCGACGTTCTTGATGCCGCTGGCGTAGCCGATCCCGCGCCGTTTGCGTGAGTGGGCGTCGTGCACGACCGGCGCGAGCCGCTGCGCGGCTTCTTCGATGCAGCGCTCCAGCACCGGAATCGCGCTCACGCCGGCCGGCATCGCGGTGCCCGACGAGTTGATGCTGCCCTCGCGGTAGAGGTTCGCGCGCCGCACGTCGAGCGGATCGAGCTCGAGGGCGTGCGCCACGCGCGTGATCATCGATTCGGCCGCGAAGTGCGCTTGCGGTCCGCCGAACCCGCGAAACGCGCCGCTCGGCACGTTGTTGGTGTAGCAGGCGTAGCCGTCGACGCTGACGTTGGGGATGTCGTAGGGCCCGTGGGCGAACGTCATCGCGCCCTTCAGCACCTCGATGCTGGTCGACGCGTACGCGCCGCCGTCGGCGATCAGCGTCGTCTCGACCGCGACGATCGTGCCGTCGCGCTTCGCGCCCCACCTCGCCGTGATGAAGAACGGGTGGCGTTTGTGGTGACCGATGATCGATTCTTCGCGGCTCCAGCGAATCGCCGCCGGGCGCTTGAGCACCCACGTCGCGACCGCGACGAGGCCTTGCACCGACATGTCCTCGCGGCCGCCGAACGCGCCGCCGATCTTCGCGTACTTCACCACCACGCGGTCTTCGGGCAGCTCGAGAATTTCGGCCAGCTGCTTGCGGTCTTCGTGCAGCCACTGGCCGGCCGTCTCGATCACGATGCGGCCGTGTTGGTCGAAGTAGGCGATGCCGGCGTCGGGCTGCAGGTAGGCGTGTTCCTGCCACTGGGTGGTGAAGCTGCCTTCGACGATGACATCGGCCTCGTCGAAGGCGCGGGCGACCTCGCCGCGGCGGATCTTCTGGTGCAGCAGCACGTTGTCGCGATCGTGGTGCACGCGCTGCGCGCCGGGCTGCATTGCCGCGCGCGGATCGCTGACGATCGGCAGATCCTCGTACTCGACGCGCACGAGCGCCGCGCCGCGGGCGGCGGCCAGATCCGTTTCGGCCGCGACGAGCGCGACGCGGTCGCCGTCATGGCGCACGGTGTCGTCGCACAACACCGGCTGGTCGGCGTCGATCAAACCGTAGCGGTTGTGCGGCACGTCCTTCGCCGTCAGCACCGCGACGACGCCGGGTACGGCCAGCGCGGCCGACGTATCGATCGAGAGGATCCGGGCGTGCGCGCGGCGCGCGAACACGGTCTTCAGCCGCAGCATTCCCGGCTTGATGAGATCGGCCGGGTAGTTCGCTGCGCCCGTGACTTTATCGAGCGCGTCGTGCCGCGGATGCGAGGTGCCGATGTGCTTCACGTGCTCGATGCCTCGACAGGCTCGGCACCGACGCGGCGCTTCGCCGCGTCGGCCTCTGATGTTGCTAAGATCGCGGTGAGGATCTTGGCGTAGCCGGTGCAGCGGCAGATGTTGCCGCTGATCGCGCTGCGGATGTCGGCCGTCGTCGGCGTCTCACGCTCGTCGACGACCTTCGCACCGGCCATGATCATGCCGGGAATGCAGAAGCCGCACTGCACGGCGCCGTGATCGATGAACGCCTGCTGCACCGGATGCAGGGCCTCGCCCTCGGCCAAGCCTTCGATCGTCGTGATCGTCGCACCGTGCGCTTGCGGCGCCGGCACCAGGCACGACATCACCGCGCGGCCGTCGAGCCAAACCGTACACGCTCCGCACTCGCCCTCGGCGCAACCCTCCTTCGCCCCGGTCAGCTCGGCGCCGTCGCGCAGCGCGTCGAGCAGCGAGAGGTGCTGCACGTCGCGCAGTTCGTAGCGCCGGCCGTTGATCGTCGTGACGACGGTGCCGTCGAACGGCAGGATCTCGGCCGCGCGCGCGGGCGTTTCGAGTAGCACGGGTTGCGGCGCCAAGCCGTTCGCTTCGGTGCCGTCGGCGATTTGATCGAGCGCGCGCTCGACCAGCGCGGCCACGGCCGTGCGCCGGTACGCGGCGCCGGCGCGAATGTCGTCGATCGGCGTGACGGCCGCGGCGGCGAGCGCAGCGGCACGCGCGCGCGCCGCACGATCGAGCGTGCTGCCGGCGAGCGAGGCTTCGGCGCCGGCGACGCGGACGATCGTCGGCGCGACGCAGCCCAGCGCGATGCGCGCTTCGGTCACGCGCGGTCCGTCGAATTCGAGCACGACCGCCACGCTGATCACCGAAATCGCCTGTGCCTTGCGTAACCCGAGTTTGAGAAAGATCCCGCGCCGCGTCGCGCCCAGCTTGCGCACCGAGATCGAGCGCACGAGTTCGCCCGGAGCGAGCGCCGTCGTGCGGAAGCCGGTGCAGAAGTCGGCCACGTTCATGTGCCGGCGGCCGGTCGCGCTCGCGATTTCGACCGAGGCGTCGAGCGCGTACATTGCGGTGATCGTGTCGTTGGCCGGCGAGGCGGTGACGAGGTTGCCCGCGAGCGTGCCGCGCGCGCGAATCTGCGGCGCACCGATCTCGGCGCACGCCTGAACGAGCGGCAGGGCGTCACGGCGGAACGCCGCCGAACCCAAGACGTCGTTGTGGGTGGCGAGCGCGCCGAGGGTCAGCCGTTCGCCGGTTTCGTTGATGAAGCGCAGCTCGGGTTCGAGCGCGGTCAGATCGATAAGCTTGGTTGCTTTGTTTCCCCGCCCAAGCTCAACCATGACGTCGGTGCCGCCGGCGACGAGCCGCGTCGCGGCGTCCGCACGGGAGAGTTCGGCGAGCGCATCGGCCAGCGAGGTGGGCCGATGGTAGACCTCGATCATCTCTACATGTTCGGATCGTGGGGAGGCCTCTCTTCCTCCAAAGTGTCACATTTGCGCGCGCCAATGCGCGACGATTGGCGCACGGCACCCGGCGCTTCACGCCGCACATTCGTTGCATGCACCTGACGGACGTCGAGCGGGACAAGTTGCTGCTCAGCTATGCGGCCGACATGGCGTGGCGGCGGCATGCGCGCGGCGTGAAGCTCAACCACCCCGAGGCGGTCGCCATCATCGCGTCGTTCGTGCTCGAGGGCGCGCGCGACGGCCGCAGCGTCGCCGATCTGATGCAGGCCGGCCGCGCCGTGCTGACGCGCGCCGACGTGATGGAGGGCGTGCCCGAGATGATCGAATCGGTCCAGGTCGAGGCCACGTTTCCCGACGGCACGAAACTCGTCACCGTGCACGAGCCGATCCCGTGATTCCCGGTGAAACGTTCGTGCGTCCCGGCGAGGTCGAGTTGAAGCCCGGCCGGCGGCGCGTGCGCATCACGGTGAGCAACCTCGGCGACCGGCCGATCCAAGTCGGCTCGCACGCGCACTTCGCCGACGTCAACGCGGCGCTGTCGTTCGATCGCGCCGCCGCACAGGCGATGCTGCTCGACATCCCGGCCGGCACCGCGGTCCGCTTCGAACCGGGCATCGAGCGGCCGGTCGATTTGGTGGAAGCGGCCGGCGAGCGGCGATTCGCATGAAGATCTCACGCGAACAATACGCGCGGCTCTACGGTCCGACGACCGGCGACCGCGTGCGTTTGGCCGACACCGACCTGATCGTCGAGATCGAACGCGACCTCACCGGCTACGGCGACGAGCTGAGCTTCGGCGGCGGCAAGGTGATTCGCGACGCGATGGGCCAGCATCCCACGATCTCGCGTGCCGAAGGTGCGCTCGACACCGTGATCACCAACGCGATCGTCATCGACGCGACCGGCATCTACAAAGCCGACATCGGCTTGCGCGATGGCCGCATCGCCGGCATCGGCAAAGCCGGCAACCCGTACATCATGGACGGCATCACGCCCGGGATGATCGTCGGCGCGTCGACCGAAGCGATCGCCGGCGAGAACCTGATCGTCACCGCCGGCGGCATCGACACGCACATCCACTTCATCTCGCCGCAGCAAGTGACGGCGGCGATCGGCAGCGGGGTGACGACGATGATCGGCGGCGGCACCGGCCCGGCGTCGGGTACGAACGCCACGACCTGCACGCCGGGCGCCTGGCACCTCGACCAGATGCTGCTCGCGACCGAATCGCTCCCGGTGAACGTGGGCTTTCTCGGCAAGGGCAACGCGACCGGCGTCGCGCCGCTGCACGAACAGATCGACGCCGGTTGCCTGGGCCTGAAGCTGCACGAGGATTGGGGCTCCACGCCGCGCGCGATCGACGCCGCGCTCACCGCCGCCGACGCAGCGGACGTGCAGGTCGCGATCCACACCGACACGCTCAACGAGATGGGCTTTCTCGAAGAGACGATTCGGGCGATCGCCGGCCGCACGATCCACACCTATCACACCGAAGGCGCGGGCGGCGGACACGCGCCCGACATCATCCGCATCGCCGGCGAACCGTACGTGCTGCCGTCGTCGACGAATCCGACGCGGCCCTACACGGTGAACACGCTGGCCGAGCATCTCGACATGTTGATGGTCTGCCATCATCTCGATCCGTCGATCCCCGAGGACGTCGCGTTCGCCGACTCGCGCATCCGCGGCGAGACGATCGCCGCCGAAGACGTACTGCACGATCTCGGTGCGATCAGCATGATGTCGTCGGATTCGCAAGCGATGGGCCGCGTGCACGAAGTGATCCTGCGTACCTGGCAGACCGCGCACAAGATGCGCGTGCAGCGCGGCCCGCTGCCCGGCGAGAAGCCGGACTGCGACAACCTGCGCGTCAAGCGCTACGTTGCGAAGTACACGATCAATCCGGCGATCACGCACGGCATCGCATCGTACGTCGGCTCGGTCGAGACCGGCAAGCTCGCCGACCTCGTGATCTGGAAGCCGGCCTTCTTCGGCTTTCGGCCGGAGCTCGTGATCAAGGCCGGCACCATCGCCTACGCCGCGATGGGTGATCCGTCGGCGTCGATTCCCACGCCGCAGCCGGAACGGATGCTGCCGATGTGGGGCGCGTTCGGCGCGGCCCCCACGGCGTGTTCGTTCACGTTCGTTTCGCGCCGCGGTCTCGAGTGCGGGATGGTCGAGCGCGTTCGCTCGCGGCGCACCTTTCTGCCGGTGTCGAACTGCCGCCGCATCGGCAAGCGCGACATGCTGCACAACGACGCGCTGCCGCACATCGAGGTCGATCCGAAGACGTACGCGGTGCGCGCCGACGGCGTGCTGATGACGTGCGAGCCGGCGACCGTGCTGCCGCTCGCGCAGCGCTACGCGCTGTTCTGATGTTTCGCCGCATCGAGACCGTGCTCGGCAACCTGCGCGACTTTCCGGTCGGCGCGCGGACGGTCGAACGGCTGCCCATCCCCAGCAGCGCGATGACGCGCCGGCTGCTGCGGCTGCCGTCGAGCATCGGCGACCTCGGCCTGCAACTGGACGGCGAGCAGCGCATTCGCGACGGCGACGTGCTGGTCGCCGACGCCGGGCGGGTGATCGCGGTCGAAGTCGAGGCCGACGACGTGCTGATCGCGTATCCTGCGGCGATCGCGCAGGCGGTCGAGATCGCGCACGCGCTGGGCAACCGCCACATCCCGCTCATCCGTGACGGAGACGCGATCGTGATCGGCTACGCGAGCCCGCTCGAGGAGCTGCTCGAGCGCAGCGGCGTGCGTTTCGAGCGCTGCTCGCGCGTCCTGGAGCGGCCGTTCGTGCACGCGCACGCCCCGCACGTGCACTAGTGATCGATGCACGCTTTTTGCAGCTGTGCGACAGCGCGTTTCCGAGCGGCGCGTTCTCGCAATCGTTCGGACTCGAGACCGCGGTGCTCGAACGCGGCATCACCGATGCCGCGGCCGTGCGGAGCTGGATCGCAAGCTATTTGGAGCACGCGCTCGCGACGCTCGACGCGCGCGCGCTCGTGCTCGGCCTGCGCGGCGCCGCGAGCGTCGCGAAACTCGACGCCGTGATGGGCGCGATGGTATTCGCGCGCGACGTGCGCTCGGCCAACCGGCGGCTGGCGCGCGCGACGCTGGAGGCCTACGGTGCGATGGGCATCGCGGATGACGGGATCGCCGCGTATCGCGAAGCGATCGTCGCGGGGCGCGCCGGCGGTCAGCATGCATTGGCCTGTATGCTCGGCTACCGTGCGATCGGCGCGTCGGCCGAAGACGCGGCCTGCGGATATCTGAGCGCCGCGGCGGCGGCGCTGGCCGCGGTCGCGGCGCGCGTCGTGCCGCTCGGGCAGCGCGACGTCGGTGCGCTGTTGTGGTCGCTGCGCGAACCGATCGCCGCGTTCGCGCGCAGCGCGTGCGGCGCCGCGACGCTCGACGATCTCACCTCGAGCGCGCTCGCGTGCGAGCTCGACGCGCTGCGCCACGACCGGCTCGAAGCGAGGCTGTTCGCATCGTGAGCGCGGTGCGCATCGGCATCGGCGGACCGGTCGGCGCCGGCAAGACGGCGCTGGTCGAACGGCTGGCGCGCGCCTTTTACCCGCGCGTCGATTTGGCCGTCGTCACCAACGACATCTACACCCGCGAGGACGCGCTGATCCTCACCCGCAGCGGCTGCCTGCCGCCGGAGCGGATCGTCGGCGTCGAGACCGGCGGCTGTCCGCACACGGCGATTCGCGAGGATGCCTCGATGAATCTCGAAGCGATCGCGGAGCTGGAAGCGCGCTTTCCCGAGCTGCGCATCGTGATCGTCGAGAGCGGCGGCGACAACCTCGCGGCGACGTTCAGCCCCGATCTCGCCGACGTGACGATCTACGTGATCGACGTGGCGGGCGGCGACAAGATTCCGGCCAAGGGCGGACCCGGCATCACCAACGCCGATCTGCTGGTGATCAACAAGATCGACTTGGCGCCGCACGTCGGCGCCGATCTCGAGCGCATGCGGCGCGACGCCGGTGCGGCGCGCGGAACGCGGCCGTATCTCTTCACCGATCTGCGCCACGGTACGGGGCTCGAACCGCTGCTCGCGTTCGTCGCGCGGGCGGCGCTCTTGGACGCCGCTTCGTGAGAACGGCCGGCAGCATCGCGCTGACGTGCGATAGCGATGACGGGCGCACGCGTCTGCGCGCGATCCGCTGCGAGGGCCTCTCGCGCTCGAGCCGCGCGTTCGCCGCACCGGCGGGCGCGGTGCGCGTCGTGCTCTCGACGCTCGGTCCGGGCGTGTTGGCCGGCGATCGCTTCAGCCTGGACGGCAGGCTGGCGGAACGCGCGTCGCTGATCGCCTGCGGTCAGATGGCCACGCCGGTATTCGCCGGCGCCGCGCCGTCGCAAACCGACGCCGGTTGGCAGGTTGCCGACGGCGCGACGCTGATCGTCGCGGGCGAACCGCTCCTGCTCGAAGCCGGCAGCGCGCACGCGGCCGAGGCGACGTTCGCCGTCGGGGGCAGCGGTTGCGCGATCATCGTCGACACCTTCGGCCTGCGCGGGACCGCGCGCTTGTCGATGCGCACGCGGGCCGAGCTCGACGGCCGGCTCGTCTACCGCGACGCCTACGACGTGAGCGGCGACCTGGCCGGCGCGTTCGGAACGGTGACGCTGATCGCGGCCGATGCACGGCGGCGCGCCGCCTTCGCCGCGCGCGCCGAGGCGCTCGGCTCGCCGGCGGTCCGCATCGGAGCCGGCGAGACCACCGCGGCGGTCGTGGTGCGCCTGCACGGCGCGCGCGTGTGGGACGTGCGCGCCACTGCGTTCGAAATCGCGGGCGTGCTTGCCCGCTCGGCGTAGGCGCAGGTGCAAGCGAGGGTGAGCTTTGCGGCATGGATAAGGTAAGCGAACCCTAGCGCTGAGGAAGGCTCGTCGCGTGCTATTTCAACGCCGTTTCGTTTTCGTTGGGCTGTTTCTAGCAGCTACGATCGCGGCCGGATGTTCCGGCGGCAGCACGTCGGCGCCGGTCCCGGCGACGACGTCGAGCCCCGGCTCGTCCGTGAGCACGCTGGTCGCGATTCCCGGCACGGCCGGAACGGTGTCACTGCCCGCCGTGGCCGGCGTCACGCCGGCGTTCGGCATCGCCGCGGGCGCGCCGGCGGGCCTCACGATGACCACGAGCACGAGCACCACGGCGCCGGCGTCCTCCGAGGCGCGCAAGACCGACTCCGGCGCGACGATCACGCCGTTCCTCTATATCACCGCGACGTTCTCGGCCAACGTGAATGCCGGCATCATCGCGTCGGAGATCCTGACGCTGCCCAGCTCGCTGCCCACGAACGTCGGCTACTACTGCGTCATCTTCGACATCACGACCACGACGCCGAGCCAGCTGGCCGGCCCCTACGGACCGGTCGTTCCGGTCAACGGGTCGGTCACGATTCCCAACGGCACGTCCGCGCCGGCATTCTCCACCGGCCATACCTACGCGTTCGAGTTCTACTACCAGTCGCTGGCATCGCCGACGCCGACGCCGACCGCGACGGCCACCGCCACCGGGACCGGCGCTTCGCCGTCACCGTCGCCCACCGGGACCGGAGCGTCACCGTCACCGACGCCGACCGGAAGCGCCGCACCGACCCCGAGCCCGAGCCCGACGCCGACGTTGGCCGGCACGGCGACGGCGCCGCCGAACTTCGCGCTGACCGGCGCCACCGCGACGACGGCGACCGTCACTCCGCCGACCGCGCCCGGTCTCCTCGTGCTGCCGGCAAGCGGCGGTTACGGGACGTACGGCGCGCACGTGTCCGTCCAGTTCGGGACGGAGAGCACGAACGCGGCGTTCGCGCTGAGCGCGGGCCTCGGTAGTACGTCCGCCGACATCAGCCCCGCCGGACAGTTCCCGTTCTTTTCGGGGAGCGTGACGCCGCTGTTCTACTTCGCGATCGAATCGAGCGCAGCGGTGACGTTCACCCAAACGCCGTCGATCGCGATCACGGTGACCAGCCTCCCGAGCGACACGTGCAGCCTGTACATCTACGCCAACACCGGCGGCTCGGCATACCAGTGGGTCCAAGTGCCGGGAACGACGGTCAACTTCTTCGGGTATAGCTTTTCGATCCCGGCAGTAGCCCCGGTGGGCGGCACCAACCTCTCGATCCCGGCGAACCAAACGCAGCTGGGCTTCGTCGGGTGCTAGCCGCGTAACAGGCGATCTGAAGGCGTCCCTTCGCCGGACGCTCAAAATATGACCATGGGCACATCACGGAGCCGGCTCGGGTGGCCGTAGCGCTCGGTACGGAACCGTTCATCGACGTCGTTCGGCGCGTCGCGGCCCAACGGGGCGACGCCCCGGCCGTCGACGAGCTGAGCTATGCCGAATTGTGGCGTCAAACGGCGCGCGTGGCCGGCCGGCTGGCCGAGCGCGGCGTCGTGCGCGGCGACCGTGTGGCGATCTATTCCGAAAACCGGCGCGGGTTCGTCCTGGCGTATCTGGCGCTGCTGCGGCTCGGCGCGATCGCGGTGCCGACCAACGTGCTCTACCGCGCTGCCGATCTGGGCAACATCCTCAGCGACGCCACGCCGCGCTTGGTGATCGGCTCGGCACAGACGCGCCCGCACGTGCCGGCAGAGGTCGCGTTCATCGACGCCGCCGAGGTCGAGGGTTGGGCGACCGACGCGTCGCTCGCGACCGAGTTCAACGACGTTCGGGTCGAGCCCAACGACGTCGCGATCATGATCTACACCAGCGGCACGACCGGGCGCGCGAAAGGCGCGCTGATCACGCACGGTAACCTCGCCGCGATCGCGGCGCAGGTCGGCGAAGCGTGGCACTGGACGAGCGCCGACACGCTGCTGATCACGCTGCCGCTCTTCCACGTGCACGGGCTGGGCGCGGGACTCAACGGCACGCTCGCAGCGGGCGCGCACGCGATCATCCGCGAGCGCTTCGACGTGAACGACGTCGTCACGCTGCTGCAGTCGGGCAACGTGACGATGTTCTTCGGCGTGCCGACGATGTACGTGCGCTTCATCGAGAAGATTCCGCCCCAGAAGTTCCCGCACGTGCGGTTGTTCGTCTCCGGTTCGGCGGCGCTGCCGGCGGACGTGCACCGTGCGTTCGAGGAGAAATTCGGCGCATCGATCCTCGAACGCTACGGCTCGACCGAGTTCGGCTTTCCGCTCGGTAACCGGTACGAGGGTCCGCGCATCGTCGGGAGCGTCGGCGTGCCGATGCCCGGCGTCGAGGTGACGATCGTCGCGCCGAAGACGACCGACCGCGTCGCGCCGGGTGAGGTCGGCGAGTTGCTCGTTTCCGGACCGAACGTCTGTCACGGTTACTGGAACCGGCCCGAAGCGATGGCCGACGCGTTCGTCGATTTCGACGGCCGCCATTGGTTCCGCTCCGGTGACTCGGTGCGCTTCGACCCCGAGCAGGGCGTGTACGTCATCATGGGCCGGCTCAAGGAATTGATCATCAGCGGCGGCTTCAACGTGTACCCGCTGGAGGTCGAGGCCGAGATGCGCTTGCAGCCGGGCGTGCGCGACGCCGCGCTGGTCGGGATCGACGATCCGGCGCGCGGCGAGATCCCGGTCGCGTTCGTCGAGGCCGATCCGGGCTTCGACCCCGACGCGTTCGTCGCGGCGCTGCGCGACCGGCTGGCGAGTTTCAAGCTGCCGAAGGCGGTGAGCGTCGTCGATGCGTTGCCGCGCAACGCGATGGGCAAGGTCGAGAAGCAACGTCTGAAAGCCACTGCGGAGGAAAAGACGTGAGTACCGAACAGACGGCGACCCACCAGTCCGACTACGATGCGGCGATGCGAGAATATCATGCGTCGCGCGCGCGGTACATTCGCACGGTCACCGCGGACACCGAAAAACAATTGATGGACACCGTCGCCAAGCGGCGCGATCCGATCAAGGACGAGCTGACGAACCTCAACTCGCTGGCCAAGGTACGTTTCGAAACTCGTCAAGCGACGCTGAAGGCGTACGCCGCCAAAGCGCCGGGGCGCGTGAGCAACAGCGGGCTCCTGCCGCCCTCCCCGGCCGAGCGGGTCATCGGCGGGATCGACAAACTCTACAAAGCTGCGGTCAAGGCGGCCGAAGAGTTCAACGAAGTCAACGACATCATCAAGAAGCGCAAGGAAAAGCTCGACCAAATCGACGCCGAGGTGCGCACCGTGCTCGAGCAGCACGGGCGCGATCTGATCGCCCAGCTCGAAACCCCGACCGGCCTCGAAGGCGCGTTCAAGCGCGATCCGCTGCTCGCCCGCGCGCACGCGCGCATGGTCGCGGCGGAATCCCGGCGCGCGGCGGTGCGCGATGCGTTGCCCGTAGAGGCTCCGGTGAGTAGTGAGTGACGAGCGCGACGAGCTCGGTACGTACGGCGAATTGCTGCCGGGCCAACCGGGTTTCGAGGAAGCGCTGGCGCAAGGCCAATACGATTTTGCCAAGACGCGGTTCGTCCGCTCCGTCACCGCCGACGGCGTAGCGCGCGTCGTCGAGCATGCCGCCGCGCGGCGCGCGAAGCTGCGGGCGGAGATCGACAACTTACGCATCCTAGTGCGCGCGCGTCACGAAACGGCCGTTGCGCAAGCGCGCGAGTACGCGCAGATCCTGCCCCACCGCGTCGGGAAGACGTGGATCCAGCCGCCGTCCAACTTGGAGAAGGTCGGCGAATTCCACGGCTCGGACCGGTTCTACAAACGCGCGGAGCGGGCGGCCAAGGAGTACGTCGAGGTGCGCGATCTGCTGGTGAAGCGCCGCGATCAACTGCTGTCGATGGAAGAAGACCTGCGCAAGGCGCTGGACGATCGCGAAGCGGCGCTGATCCGTCAGATGGAGTCGCCGCGCGGCTTGCGCGCGGCCCTGCAGCGCGACCCGCTGCTCAACGTGGCTTATCAGAAGCTGAAGGCGTTGCGCAACGAGCTCGTGCCGGAATCGGGATCCGACGGACTGGGTGATCTCTGAGGTGCAGAGCCTGACGCAACGCAGCGGCGGCGGCGCCGGCGGCTACTTGCGCGCGGTCTGGGCGATTGCATCGGCCGTGGTGCTGACGTTCTTCGCGATGCAGATCTTCTACGCGCCGAAGATGACGCTGCCGTTCAAGATCGGCAGCATTTTGGTGATCGCGGTGGTCGGCGTGGCGGGCATCATCGCGTTGCTGACGCCCGAACCGGAGGAGCCGGTGGCGACGGAGCGGCTCTATACCGCCGAGGAAGTCGCGGCATTGCTCGCTGCGGTGCAAGCGGGGCGCTTGGTGGCGGCGGCTCCGCAGGAGTGCAAGTTCTGCCACGGACCGCAACCGGACGTGACCGGCGTCGACGGCAGCCATTACCATCGCAGCTGCTTTCAAGCGGCCTACCAACACGGCAGAACGTAAGCCCCTAGAACGCGGGTGCTGCTCCGGCGGGCAGCGGCGTGCGCCACACCGTTAGGCTGAGCGCCAGCAGGTCGTAGTAGCCGACCAGCGCGATCAGCTCCATCAGCACGCGCGTGCCGAGTGTCTCCGACGCGCGGGCGAACGTGCGGTCGTCGAGATCGCGCTCGCGCAGCAGCGTGCGCACGAGCTCGCGCACCATGGCTTCGCCGGCGCCGAACGTCGGAACCTCGCCGCCGGCATGGAGCGCGTCGATCTCGGCAGCGGTCAGCCCGGCCTGCCGTCCGACGCGTTCGTGCGCGTACCACTCGAACGAGCAGCGGCGGAGCACCGACACCTCGAGGATCGCGATCTCGCGCGCCCGCGGCTCGAGGCTCGTGCGATAGCGGATCGCCGCGCCCAGCTCTTGCAGCGCGCTCCCCACGTCGGGACTCACGAGCATCGCGTTGAACGGACCGTTGAGCCGCCCGTCGTCATCGGTCAGCGCAAACGCGCGCGGGCCCTGCGCGCGCGGGCCGCCGGTGATCGTGTCGTACAGCGCCCGCGCGCTCGCGTCGAGGTCTTCGGGCGCGAACCAGGCGAGTCGTCCGTGCTGCATCGTCAGCGCACGAGATCGCCGACGCAATCGCGCCAATCGACGTCGGCCGGGTGCAGCACGCCGAGGCCACCGAGCCGGTGGTAGTGATCGGTGCCGCCGCAGCCGCGCGGCACCGCGCCGCGTTCCTGATCGCGGATCGCTTCGATGAACAGCCGCCGGAAACGCGCGACCGCGGCATCGCTCGAGCCGAGGTACTCGCCGGTACGGTCGGCGATCGGTCCCATCGTTTCGGCCACGATCATATCTTCGGTCAGCAAGTTGTTGATGCCGGTCATGTGGCCGGCTTTCATCTTCGTGCGGTCTTGGCCCATCAGCGGTTCGTCGATCACTTGCAGGTACTCGTCGTTCCAGCCGCACCAGCGCGCTTCGGCGTACGAGATCGGGCGCTCGGGATGCCAGTTGATGTACCACACGATCGTCGTCACGTCGTCGACCGGCGTTTGGTGCACGACGAAGCGCGGCATGTCGTCGTATTCGCGCGTTCCGGGCGCGGTCGGCCGCGGGATGAACTCCCAGCTCGGCATCACGAACTCGGTCACGCGCGTGTACCGTTCGTTCTCGCCGATCGCACGGATTGCCGCGGCGTGCATCCCCCACGGCGTCGGTTCGACCTCGTAGCGCGGCGCGCGATCGGCTTGCGCGAGGCGCGCGAGCCCGTTGGCCGATGCCGACGCGTGCAGATGCGAGATGTGCGCGGAGTCGAGCTGGCCTTCGGCGAGCTGCACCCAGTTGCAGCGGCCGGGAACCTCGGCGATTTGGATGTGTTCGAGCGGCAGCGTGGTGAACTCGAAGGCCGGGAACGGCGGCGGTTCGCCGGGGCCGATGTAGGCCCAGATCAGCCGGCTGTTCTCGCGCACCGCGACGCGGCGCGTGCGCACTTTGTTGACGAACGAAACGCGGTCCGACGGCTCCGACGGCGCGTCGACGACGCGCCCGTCGAGATCGAGCTTCCAGCCGTGGAAGAGGCAGCGCAGGCCGCACTCTTCGTTGCGCGCCAGGACGAGCGAGGCACGACGATGCGGGCACAGCTCTTCCAGCATCCCGACGCGACCGTCGCCGGAACGGAACGCGACGAAGTTTTCGCCCAGCAAGCGAACCTTTTTCGGGGCGCCGTCGGGCTCGAGCGCCTCCGCCTTCAGCACCGGGTACCAGAAGCGCCGCAGCAGGGCGCCGCCCTGGGTATCGGGACCGACGCGTGTGATCAGCTCGTTGTCTTCTTTAGTCAGCATCCGTCATCTCCCGGCGCCGGCAGGAATGCGCGCGCCGTTTTCGTGGAATGGTGGGGTATGAAAAGCCTTTCCTGCCGATCGGTTGACCGGCGCGGCGCTCTCTCGCTGCTGGGCGCGGCGGCGGCGCTGCCCGCGCTGCGCGCACCGGCGGCGGCGCAGACCGATCTGACGATTCGCGTGGCCTACATTCCGTTCGAGGCGAGCGCGCAGTTGTTCTACGCTCAAGAGGCCGGATTGTGGAGTAAAGCCGGGCTGAACGTCGAGCTGCAGCCGAATCCATTCGGCGCGGCGATCGCGGCCGCGGTCTCGTCGAACGCGATCGACGTCGGTTACGCCACGATCATGACGATCGCGTCGGCGCACGCCAAGAAGCTTCCGTTCACGGTCATCGCGGCGGCGAACGCCTTCGATGTGTCGCAACCGGCCGGCGGGATGTTGATGGCGGCCAGCAAGGACGTGCGCAAGGGCGTCGATCTCAACGGCAAGACGATCGGCAGTCCGGGCCTCAACACGCTCGGCGAATACGGCGTGCGGGCCTGGGTCGACGCCGGCGGCGGCGACGCGTCGACGCTCCATTTCGTCGAGATTCCGTTCTCCGAAATGCCGGCCGCGCTGGCCGGCGGGCGCATCGACGCGGCTTTCGTCGCCGAGCCGTTCTTGACGCAAGCCAAGAAGCTCGGCGTCCACACGGTAGCGGTCGAGATGGACGCGGTTGCGAATTCGTTTCTCGTCGCGGGCTGGTTCACGACCACCGCCTGGGCGAACGCGCATCAGCGCGCGGTCGCGCTGTTCGCGCAATCGATGCGCGACGCGGTCGTGTGGGCGCAACAGAATCCGGCCAAGCTGCCGGCCATCCTCGCCAAGTACCTGAAGGTCGACCCGGCGATGGAGGCGACGATGCCGCGCACCTACTTCGCCAAGACGCTCGATGCGGCGCAAATTCAGCCGGGGATCGACCTCACCGCGAAGTACGCGAAGTTTCCGACGTTTCCGGCGGCAGAGATCACCTACGCGCCGCCGCGGCGCCGTTTGCTCTGATCTTGGGCCGGACTTCGGTCGCGAAGAGTTCCATCGAACTCAGCGCGTCGCGCAGCGCCATGTTGCCGAACATGAAGTAGCAGATCAGGTAGTTGATCCCGAGCCGCTCGATCTGCGCTTCGATCGCCGCGCGCACCGTCTCGGGCGATCCGACGATCGACGAACCCTCGGCCAGCGAGTGATCGAGATCGCCGGCCGACGGCGCGTCGACATACCCGGGCCGGCTCTTCATGTCGGTCCGCGCGAGCGCCTCGCGGCGCAAGAACATCTGGTTGTGGTGGATGTGCTCGTGCGCCGGCTGCGCGATCCGCCGGGCGTCGGCGTCGGTGTCGGCAACGACGATCTGGCGGCTGACGCCGATCGCGCCGCCGCCCGGAAATTCCGGATGCGGATGCTGGACGCCGGTGCCGCGGGCCGCGAGCGCGGCGACGTACGCGGCGATGTTCTCACGCGCGCGTTCGGTCCCGCCGTTGGAGGCGAAGTGCAGGCCGCGCTCGCCGGCCCACTGCGCGCCGACGGTGTTCGACGAACCGTACCACATCGCGGGATACGGCTGCTGCAGCGGGTGCAGCACGACCGGCACGTCGTCGTAGTCGTAGAACGGGCCGTGATACGTCAGCCGATCGTGGGTGAGCCCCTCGATCATGCAGTCGTACGCGTCGATGAAGATCTCGCGCGATTTCTCGGCGTCGACCTTGTGGAAGCCCAGCTCGTAGGGCGACACGCCGCGGCCGACGCCGATCTCGGCGCGACCGTGGCTCAGGTGGTCGAGGATCGAGATCTCTTCGATCATGCGCAGCGGCGAATAGAGCGGCAGCAGAAAGACCATCGGCCCCATGCGGATGCGTTTGGTCGCGCGCGCGACCGCACCCAAGAAAATCCCCGGCGCCGGTATCGTATTGAGCGGCGTCGCGTGATGCTCGGCCACGTGATAGGCGTAGAAGCCGGCGGCGTCGGCCGCCGCGACGAGTTGGAGGCGCTCGTCGTACTGCTGGGCCAATGGCCGGTCCCCGGCGAGGTCGATGTGGTCGAAAAGTCCGAACTGCAAGGTATCCTCCGGGAAATGCGAACGTTCGCGGAACCTGTTTGTCGGAGGGTTCCTATGCACGTTCGGGTTCTGCCTTTTCTCGCCGTCTTGGCTCTGTTGCTGCCGCTGGGCTCACAGGGTCCCGTCTCCGCTCAGAACGCCCCGTACGAGATCGACACGATCCTCGCGCTGACCGGTCCGGCGGCGTTCATCGGCGGCTCGGAGCAGAAAGCGCTCGGGATT
>Ga0181536_10003365_pt1 | contig 17470 bp, 16 predicted proteins | sample PEATcosm2014_Bin_41_FD_121105 | JGI IMG/M metagenome (GOLD analysis project Ga0181536, IMG submission 121105) | Peatland microbial communities from MTU Mesocosm Facility, Houghton, MI, USA - PEATcosm2014_Bin17_60_metaG | ecosystem: Environmental > Terrestrial > Soil > Wetlands > Peat | place... | reverse complement strand
CCGACGAATGTTATGATGCAACGGTGCAAGTGGGCCGCTATTCTCGCCGTCATGACGGCTCTCCTTCCGTGGTGGTGATCGGCGCCGGTCCGGCCGGTTTGACCGCTGCCTACATTCTCGCCAAGGACAATATCAAAGTTACTGTCCTCGAAGCAGATCCCGAATACGTGGGCGGCCTTTCGCGGACGGTACGATACAAGGGTTTTCACTTCGATATCGGCGGGCACCGGTTCTTTTCGAAATCCCGTCAGGTGGAAGATCTTTGGACCGAGATTCTGCCCAACGACATGCTGGAGCGCCCACGCTCCTCTCGCGTCTTCTATGGGGGCAGGTTTTACAGCTATCCGTTAAGGCCGCTCGAAGCCCTTTGGAAACTCGGAGTTGTGGAATCCGGCTTGTGCATGCTGTCGTACTTGCGCGCCCAGGCGCGACCCGTCCGGAACCCTCGATCGTTCGAAGATTGGGTCAGCAACCAGTTTGGCCGCCGGCTGTTTCGCATCTTCTTCAAGACCTACACCGAAAAGGTCTGGGGAATGAACTGCAAAGAAATCTCAGCCGACTGGGCGGCACAGCGGATACAGGGCCTGTCGCTCTGGTCCGCTATCAAGAACGGACTAGGGTCCGCGAGCCGCACGGGGCAGCAGCCGCCAGCCATCAAGACGCTCATCGATTCGTTCCGCTACCCACGACGTGGCCCCGGCATGATGTGGGAAGCGTGTGCCTCCCGCGTCAAGCAAATGGGCGGCGACATCAGGATGGGCCAACGCGTGGAGGGATGTTCGTGGGATGGCTCAATGGATCAATGGAAAATTCAATGCACGGCGAGGAATGGCCAGCGAAGCGAGATTGTCGCCGATCACGTCATTTGTTCGGCGCCGTTGCGCCAGCTTGCGCAATCGCTGCGGCCGGCGTTGCCGGAAGACGCTATTCGCGCGGCCGGCTCGCTGAAGTATCGCGACTTCCTGACCGTGGCCCTGATCACTAAAGACCGCAAGCAGTTTTCCGACAACTGGATCTACATCCACGATCCAACGGTAAAGGTCGGTCGAATTCAGAACTACAAGGCATGGTCTCCGGAAATGGTGCCCGATCCGGCGTACGTCTGCTACGGCCTCGAGTACTTTTGCTTCGAAGGAGACGGCTTGTGGCAATCGAGCAATGAAGATCTCATCGCGCTGGCAAAGCGCGAACTGGTCGCGGTCGGTCTCGCCAGCCTCGAGGACATCACCGACGGCTGTGTCGTGCGCCAGCCGAAGGCCTATCCCGTCTATGACGACGACTATGCCGAGAACGTCCAGTGTGTGCGCCATGTAATCGAAGCTGACTATCCCAATCTCCACCTCGTGGGAAGAAACGGCATGCACAAGTACAATAACCAGGACCACGCCATGATGACGGCCATGCTCACGGCGGCTAACATTCTCGCGGGCGAAACCATCCACGACGTCTGGCTGGTCAACCAGGACGCGGAGTATCACGAGGCAGGCACAGCCGGAGAGCGCGTGGAAACGAGCGGAGTACGGCTGGTCCCATCCCGTGTGGCGGACTGAGGAATCGCTCACGCGGGCAGAGCCATGCCATCATCTTAATGAATGCAGAGACTCGATCTGGTTTTCTTTGACGCGGGCGGTGGGCACCGCGCGGCCGCGAACGCGTTGTGCCAGGTCATTGAGGAACAGCAGCGACCGTGGGAAGTGCGCCTTGTCAACTTGCAGGAGCTGCTGGATCCCTTGGATGTGTTCCGGCGCATCACCGGCCTCCGCCTGCAAGACCTCTACAACCTGATGCTGCGCAAAGGCTGGACCCTCGGCTCGCCGCAGCTCACGCGCGGCATGCACGGCGTGATCCGCCTGTATCACCGGCCGGCCGTGCGGTTGCTGGAGAAATTCTGGCGCAAGGAACAGCCAGATCTCGTCGTCTCGCTCGTGCCGAACTTCAACCGTGCGATGGGTGACAGCCTGCGGCGCGCCTTGCCGCGAGTTCCGCTAGTGACCATACTCACCGATCTCGCTGATTATCCGCCGCATTTTTGGATCGAGCGCCAGCCACAATACTTCGTGTGCGGCACCGAACGCGCGGTGGCACAGGCGCGCGCACTGGGGCATGACGATGCGCACATCTTCCGCGCCTCGGGAATGATCTTGGCTCCCAGGTTCTACGAGCCCATCGAAATCGACCGGCGTTCGGAACGCCAGAAGCTAGGCCTGGATCCCGATCTACCCACCGCGCTTGTGCTGTTCGGTGGCCACGGCTCGCGCGTCATGCTCGACATCGCGCGCCGGCTGGACGCCTCCGGGCTCAAGTTGCAGCTCATTCTCATCTGCGGGCGAAACGAGGCACTTGCGCGCGATCTGCGCGCGATGCCGCACCGCATTCCGATGCTTGTCGAAGGATTCACGAAGGAGGTACCGCAATACATGCGCCTGTCGGATCTGTTCATCGGCAAGCCCGGGCCGGGCAGCATCAGTGAAGCTCTGGTCATGAAGCTGCCGGTGCTCGTGGAGCGCAACGCATGGACGCTGCCTCAAGAACGTTACAATGCCGACTGGGTTGTCGAAAATCAGATGGGCTTTGTGCTGCGGAGTTTCCGTTACATCGTACAGGCCGTGGCGGAGATGTTGCAGCCTGAAAACTACCGGCGCTTCCATGCCAACGCCGCGGCTCACTCGAACCGCGCGGTGTTTGAGATCCCGGACATACTGGACAAGATCCTGAAAACCTGCGAACCGCGGCCCTGACGTTCCGGCCTACAACTTGTGATGGGTGTTCTTGTCTTGCTCTGCTGTGCGGACTAAATTCTCAAGTTGCTGTACTGGAATCGCGAGTGTGAGGTTGACGCTGTTGCCATCGGCCTGGACGCTGAGGTTTCGGAGGATCGCGCTGATGGCGGCCGCGCTGGATGCCGGCGCATTCACCTGCACCATGTTCACGAGAAAGCGCACCACGTCGGCCAGCGCCGTCGCATTCTGGCTGGAGTTAGAAACTGCCTGCGCGGAGACTTGGATCACGTCGCCGAACTTGATGCCGCCGCTAATCTGCTGAATCGATTTCAATAGGCCGGAGTTTAGGAGGTCATTCAAGTTGCTTCCCGATCCCATCTGGCCGGCGAGCGTGGATAAAGGCAAGATGGAGATCGACCACGCATCGTACGAGCCGCTCAATTGCTCCACTTGAGAGGCTAACGCCGCTTCGATCGGCGCGCTGGTGGCGGAACGGCGGTCGATCGCGCCGTGAACGCTGTCCAGGTCACCGGCAACGGCGATCGAGTCTCCCAAAAATGCCAACCCGTGCGGGTGTGCATTGTTCTTGCCCGTCAGGATCTGAACGCCGTTGTAGGTTTCCACGGTCTGTCCGGCAGCCTGCGCGGCCGCGAAGATGAGCGCCGTATCAAACGTTCCCTTCGCTAGCACGAGGCCGTGTTCTTGCGCGTCAGTTCCCGTGAGGATTTCGTGCAGGTCGCGTCGCGGATCGAAGCCCGTCGCCGCCATGAACTTCGCGAGGCCGGGGTCGTTGCTGGGCAGTTGAGATAGCAGAAACTGGCCAAACGGGGAACTCACGGCCTGGTCGACGTTGATGCCCGCGACCACCTTGGCGTCCGGCATCAAAAGATTCAACAATGCGGGGTCGGCGGCGTGCAGCAGACCGGCAGACAGCACGAAAGCCAATGCGGCGGGGACAGCTCGGGCAGTCATGTAGGGAGCGCCTCTCTCTGGTTTAAACGCGGGAGGTGTGAGGAAAGTTCCAAAAACATCAGCGTCAGGCCTTGATCTTGGCAGCCGTTACCGGAACCTGATCGACGATCTCGATGCCGAACCCTTCGAGTGCGACGATCTTGCGGGGATGATTGGTCAGCAAGCGGATGGTGTGCAGGCCGAGGTCGGAAAGGATTTGTGCGCCAATACCGCTTTCGTGTTGGAACTGCCGCTGCCCGGCCGGATCTTTATAGTGCATGAAGTCGCGGCCATGGGAGACCATGCGATTGACGCCCTGCTCATCCTTCTCCATGCGAAAGCCGGGGCCGGTTTGATGAAGGTAAACCAGAACGCCGACGCCCGCCTCCGCAATTTTGCGCAACGACTCGCGCACTAGAGTTTGACAATCGCAGAATCTGGAACCGAACACGTCGCCGTAGACGCAATGCGAGTGCATGCGGACCAGCACGTTCTCTGCGCCGGCCGGTTCCCCCCGGATCAGAGCCAGGTGCATTTCGGGATTGATCTCGCTCGCGTATGCCACGGTACGGAACTCGCCGAACTCGGTTTCGATACAACCTTCGGCGCGCCGGTGGATGTGGCGCTCGTGCTTCATGCGATAGCGGATCAATTCGGCTACGGAGATCATTTTCAACCCGTGGTGTGCGCAGAACTCCTCGAGCTGCGGCACGCGGGCCATGGTGCCATCGGGGTTCATGACTTCGCAGATCACACCCGCGGGCGCCAGACCGGCGAGGCGTGACAGATCCACCGAGGCCTCGGTTTGCCCGGCGCGCACCAGCACACCGCCTTCGCGGGCGCGCAGCGGAAACACATGGCCGGGCCGGGCGAGGTCTGCCGGGCGCGCTGAGGGATCGATTGCCGTCAGAATGGTGCGGGTCCTATCGGCAGCGGAGATGCCGGTGGTCACGCCCCGAAGCGCATCGATGGACTCACAAAAGGCCGTACCGAAGTTCGAGGTGTTTTGCGGCGAAATCAACGGCAGGCGCAGGTAATCACAACGTTCGGCGGTCAGCGCCAGGCAGATGAGGCCCCGGCCGTGGGTCGCCATGAAGTTGATGATCTCCGGGGTGACTTTTTCCGCGGCGATCGTCAGGTCCCCTTCATTCTCGCGGTCTTCGTCGTCCACCACGACGATAATGCGGCCGGTGCGGATCTCTTCCACCGCCTCGGGAACGGAAACGAACGGCATGCTGTCTCTCTCTCACTATAGCTGGTTGCCAGCACTCCGTTGGTTACTGAGGGCGGTGGGCCGCTCGCCTTGATAAGATGAATCTCTAAGCGGTGCGCGGGGTTTTTTCGGGTTGATCATGTTGCTGCTTCTGTTGCCAATTTCGCCTTCGCTGCCGAAGCTCAGCCTCACTGCGGTGGTTGACATCCTCGTCGTCGCGTTCGTGATCTATCAACTGCTGATGATTGTCCGCGGCACGCGCGCCGGCCACATCCTGGTCGGCATTCTTACCATGGTGGCCGTCTATGCGCTCGCGGTGTGGGCGGGTCTGGAGGCGCTGCGGTCGGTGCTGTCGTACATTGTCCCGTACACCGCGATTGCGATTATCGTCCTGTTCCAGTCGGAAATCCGGCGCACGCTAGCGCGCATCGGCCGTAAGCGCTGGTTCGCCAGGGGGTTTAAGAGGCCGGAATCGATCGACGAAATTCTGGTGGCGCTGGGCAGGCTGTCTCAACGAAAAGCCGGGGCGCTCATTGTGCTCGAGCGGGATATCGGCTTGCGAACGTTCGTCGAGAGCGGCGTGCGGCTGGATGCGGAGATTTCAGCGGATCTGCTGATGGCGATTTTTGAGCCTGGCGCGGCGCTTCACGATGGGTCGGTCATCGTACAGAAAGACCGCATCAGTGCCGCAGCGTGTTTCCTCCCGCTGACGACTAATCCCGCCGTGCCCGCCAACCTCGGTACACGGCATCGCGCCGCCATCGGGATCACGGAGGAGAGCGATTGTCTTTCGCTCGTGGTGTCGGAGGAGACCGGCGATCTTTCCATGGCTGCGTTCGGCGAGATTCATCGCGGTGTGAGCTTGAGTGAGATGGACGAACGCATTAATGCCCACTTCGGCGTGGATAGGCGGGCTGGACCAGTGCCGAGCGAACCGGTAGACGCACTGGCGGAAGCACGGGCCAAACCCGTTGAGAAGGCTGGCTGACGGTGCTCGGAATCCTGACCCATAACATCGGTTGGAAACTCCTGTCGCTAGCCGCCGCGGTGCTGATTTGGATCTCCGTGGCGAGTGAGCCGGAACTGGCAACGCTGCAATCGGTCCCGGTGGAGTACAAGGGCGTGCCGGACGATTTGGAAATCAGTTCCGAGGTTCGCGAGAGCGTGACGTTGGAGACGCGCGGCCCCTCGGGGCGCTTGCGCGACATTGCGGGAGCGCGGCCGGCGGTGGTGCTGGACTTTTCGCCGGTCCACGAGCCGGGCGAGCGGACCTTTGATCTGGATGAGCGCACCGTAAGCCTGCCGCGGGGAATCCAGTTGGTGAGGGTGATTCCGGCGCAATTGAGATACACGTTCGAGCGACGGACCGCACGCGAGGTGCCTGTGGAGGTGCGGCTCTCTCCGCCACATCCGGGTTATGTGGTTGTGAGCGAAGAAGCGATTCCTCCGAAGCTGCCGGTGATCGGGCCGGCGTCGGCCGTAGGCCGTACGACATCCGTTAGTACCGATCCCGTCGACATCAGCGGCGTCATCAGCAACGCGCAGTACCAGGTAAATACATACCTCCCAGAGCAGAGGGTGCGCTTTCAGACTCACTCGCACGTCACCGTTCGCGTGGTGGTGAAAAAGAAATAATCAGACATGGGAAAAGAGCTTTTTGGTACCGACGGGATTCGCGGCGTCGCCGGCGAATATCCCCTAGACGCGCCTACTGTCCACGCGTTCGGCATGGCGCTCGCGAGCACGGCGCGCCATCTGAGTCCGGATCCCGAAATTCTGATCGGCATAGATACGAGGGAGTCCGGGCCTTGGATCGCCGAGCAGGTAGCTGGTGGACTCGCGCAACGCGGTGTGCGGGCTCGCCTCGCGGGCGTCATCACAACCCCGGGGGTCGCGTACCTGACGCGCTCGCACGATTTTGTCGCCGGGGTGATGATTTCGGCTTCGCACAATCCGTATCAGGACAACGGTATCAAGGTTTTCGGTCATTCCGGCTTCAAACTGCCGGACGAAGAGGAGCATGGTATCGAGCAGGAGATTTTCCGGTTGCTCGATGAAGACGCCCACGATGTGGAGGCGAAGCCGTTGGCGGCCGATCCAGGCCTCGACCAGCGCTACGTAGACTACCTGCTTTCCACGGCGACGGTTCGTTTCGACGGCATACGCATGGTGATTGACTGCGGCAATGGCGCTGCATCCGCGCTGGCCCCGGAGCTGTTCCGCCGCAACGGGGCCGAGGTCCGTCCAATCTTCTGCACCCCGAATGGGCGGAACATCAACCTGGATTGCGGCGCTCTGCACGTGGAACACCTGCAACGGGCTGTGGTGGAGCAAAAGGCGGATCTCGGCGTAGCGTTTGATGGCGATGCGGACCGGGCGATCTTCGTTGCCGCCAGCGGAAAGATTGTGGATGGCGATGCCGTGCTGCTGATCGCGGCGCGGTCCCTGAAAGCGGGTGGACATCTGAAGGGCGACATCGTGGTGTCCACGGTGATGTCGAACCTGGGGCTGGAACGGGCGTTGGCGCGCGATGGCATCCGCATGCTGCGCACGCCGGTGGGCGACAAGTACGTCCTCGAGGAGATGGTGCGGGCGGGAGCGGTGCTGGGCGGCGAACAGTCGGGGCACGTCATTTTTCGTGAGTGGGCGACCACCGGCGACGGCATGCTGACGGCGCTCCGTGTGCTCGAAACGGCATGCCTCGCAGGAGCCGGCCTGGACGAGTTGACGCGCGGCCTGCAGACTTATCCGCAGCGCCTATATAATGTGCGGGTGCGCGAGAAGAAGCCGCTCACCGAGCTGCTGGCGGTGGAACACGAGATCAGTGCGTGTGAGAAAGAACTGGGATCCGCCGGCCGTGTGCTCGTGCGGTTCTCAGGAACCGAACCGCTGGTTCGTGTGATGGTGGAGGGCCCGGAGCTGGCGCAAGTGGAGAATTTCGGCCAGCGCATCGCCCGCGCCATCGAGCGCGAGATCGGCGTAGAGTAAACTTAGCTTTTCCAAGGAGAACAATATGCGTTTGATGCTTTCCCTGCTGGTGCTGTGTTCCGCAGTGACGGCGCAACAGAAACACGCCAAGCTGCCCAACGAGCAGTGGGTGAAACTTTTCAACGGACAGGACTTAAACGGATGGATCGAGGTCGGGCATGAGAGGTGGACCGTCGAAGATGGCACGATTCACGGGCAGGCCATCACCAAAGAGTACGGCTACCTGAAAACCGAGAAGAGCTACAAGGATTTCGAGCTGACCTTGCGCTTCAAATGCGAGGGCGACGGCAATAGCGGCGTATTCTTCCACACCGAGTTTAAGCCGGGCACGGCGGATGTGAGCCAAGGTCTGCAGTTTGAAATCGACCAGGTGGTGGGGCATACGGGCGGCATTTACGGCGACGGGCGCCAGTGGATTGTGTGGCCTGCGCCGGAGTTCGAGGGCGTGATTCACCGCAACGACTGGAACGATTATTTGATAAAGGTCGTCGCAAACCGGTACATCGCGCGATTGAACGGAATCGTGATCGTGGATTTCACCGACCCCACACCGAAGTCGTGGGACGGCTCGGTCGCGCTGCAACTCCATTCCGGAGGTGCGGGCAACATGCGCTTCAAAGATATCTACATACACGATCTCTCCGTGCGGTAGAGCGGGGCGTGAGCATGCAGCGCGTCACACTGATTTTTCTGGCCGGGTTAACGATTGCTGTCGCCCAGCCAGTCCCGCGGCCGGAGTATCCGCAGCCGCAGTTCGAGCGAGAGCAGTGGCTGAACCTCAACGGCCTGTGGGAGTTCGAGTTCGACGACGGCAACCGCGGCCTGACGGAAGACTGGGCGTCTGCCGGCAAGGCTTTTTCCCGCCATATCACCGTGCCGTTCTGCTTCGAGAGCACGCGCAGCGGGATCGCCGATACGTCGTTCCACCCCTGGGCTTGGTACCGGCGCAGTGTGACCATTCCGGGTGATTGGAGAGGCCGCCGCGTGGTGCTGCATTTCGGGGCGGTGGACTACCGCGCGATGGTGTGGGTGAACGGCCGTTTCGCCGGCCGCCACGAGGGCGGCAACACACCGTTTCAGTTCGACATTACGGATCTGCTCAAGCCCGGCGCGAACGTCATCGCGGTGCGAGCCGAGGACCCGCCCACGGACCGCTATATTCCGCGCGGTAAGCAATATTGGGAGCTGAAATCCGCCGAGATTTTCTATACCCGGACGAGCGGCATCTGGCAGACGGTGTGGCTGGAAGCGGCCGGCGATAGCTATCTCGCCCACGTGCGCATCACGCCTGCGCTCGACGGCACGGTGCGGTTCGACGCGGCCATTGCGCGGCCCACGCCGGGTCTCGAATTTGTGGCGAAGATCCGGTATGAAGGAGCCGAGGTGGCGCAAAGCTCCGTGCGCGCGGAAGGGCCAAGGGCCAGCGCCGTGGCCATCGTCTCCGCCCCCAAGCTCTGGTCGCCAGGGCGGCCGCGGCTGTACGATGTCACCTTCGAGTTGCGCCACGATGCGGCGGTGCTCGACCGTGTCAGCTCCTATTTTGGCTACCGCTCCGTCACCACGGAGAACGGCCGCGTTCTGCTGAACCGCGACTCGATCTTTCTCAAGTTCGTGCTTGACCAGGGCTACTGGCCGGAAAGCATTCTCACGCCACCCTCCGATGAGGCGATCCAATACGACATCCGCATGGCGCAGGCCATGGGTTTCAACGGCGCGCGCAAACACCAGAAACTCGAAGACCCACGCTATCTCTACTGGGCGGACAAAATGGGATTTCTGGTTTCGAGTGAGATGGCGAACGCGTATTTATTCGACGACGGATATGTCGAGCGCTTCACGCGCGAGTGGATGGAAGCCGTGGAACGCGACTACAACCATCCCTCGATCATCATTTGGGTGCCCATCAACGAGAGCTGGGGCGTGCCCGACCTGCAGGACCCGCGCCAGCAGAACCATTTGAAATCGCTCTACGCGCTCACGCATTCACTCGATGTGACGCGACTGGTGATCGACAACGAAGGCTGGCAGCACACGGACATGACCGATCTGTTCGCGCTGCACGACTACACACGCACGGGCGAACTGCTCTCGGAACGCTACAAGGATCTCGGCAAGCCGGGAGCGCACATTCCAAATGACGGCGTCGCGCCGCTCGTCCCCGGTGCGAGTTACAACGGCTCGCCGTTCTACCTCTCCGAGTTTGGCGGCATTGCCTTCATTCCGCCCGGCCATGAGGTGCCCAAAGGGTCCTGGGGGTACTCGGGAGTGGAGAAAACGCCCGCGTCCGCGCTCGAACGGCTCCGGGGTCTGTACCAGGGGATCGCACGGGTGCCTGCATGGGCCGGTTTGTGCTACACGCAATTGACCGATGTCGAGCAGGAAATCAACGGTCTCATGACCTATGACCGGAGACCGAAGTTCGACGTGAAGGCGGTCAAAGAAATCAACGAGCTGATCGAGTAGAATAGGCATTCCTGTGGTTGGTCGATCCGGTCAACCAAGAGTTGCAGGTGTGTTAACATGCGGAGCAGGATGGGAGTAATCGAAGGGGCGGTCTGCGCGGCCTTCTGCGGCGCTGGGGCTATGGCCTACGGCGTACGGGGGAGGTCGTCGACGCTATTCGGTCCGTCGGTGTATCGTGGCCCGTCGTCGAGGCGCTCGCTCGCGCTGACGTTCGACGATGGTCCCAGCGAAGCCACGCCGGCATTACTGGAAGTGCTTACGGATCATAATGTTCCAGCAACGTTCTTCCAGTGTGGCGTGAATGTTTCGCGATTGCCCGAGGTGGCGCGGGAGGTCGTCCGGCGTGGTCATGAGCTGGGCAATCACAGCCATACGCACCCCAAGTTCTATTTCCGCAAGCCGGAGTTCATTCGCGAGGAGTTGACGCGTGCCCAGAGTGTGATCCAAGACACCACCGGTGTTTCTCCGGCGCTATTCCGCGCGCCTTTCGGGGTGCGCTGGCCTGGCATGCGGGAAGCTCAGCGCCGGCTCAACCTCTTAGGGGTCATGTGGACCGTCATCGCGCGCGACTGGAAACTGGCCGCGCCGGCGATTGTCCGCCGCGTACTGGCGAGAGCGAGGAATGGAGCGATTGTTTGCCTCCACGACGGCCGTGGACTGGAGGCCCGGCCGGCTGTGGAACCGATGATGGAGGCGGTGCGGCAACTCATCCCGTTATTGAAAGCCGAAGGGTACCGTTTCGAAACGGTAAGTCAATTGATATGTCAGACGAACTGATCCAGAGAGTCCGCAACGTTATTGCCAACACCCAACGCATCCCGGTGGAGAAGATCACCGTCGACAGCTCCTTTCAAGAGCTGGGAATCGATTCGATGGACGGCGTCAACATACTGTTCGCTCTCGAAAACGAATTCAATATTACGATCCCTGATGATGCAGCCAGGCAGATCCGCGACGTGCGCCAGATGATTGAAGGCGTGGAAAAACTGATTGGGGGCGGCACGGCGGACGCTGCGGCCGTGACCTCGTAGGAATGAACCGCGTTGCTGTCACTGGTATCGGTGTAATCTGCGCACTCGGTCGCAATAGCGAGGAATTCAACCAGGCGCTCCGCGAAGGACGCTCTGGCATCGGGCTCATTCATTGCACGGACTGCACTACGCTCCGGTTTCACAATGGCGCCGAGGTCCAGGGTTACGATCATCGCCCGTACTTCGACGACAAGCGCGCCGACTTCATGGACCGGTTCGCGCAGTTTGCGGTGATCGCGGCGCGCGAGGCGGTGAGTGACGCCGGCATTGAATGGACGCCGGAGCTGCGCGAGTCGAGCGCCATCATCACCGGCTCTTGCGTGGGCGGCCAGGCGACCGAAGATGTCGGGTTCTTCAACGTGTACAAGTTGGGGCAGAACCGCGTGCATCCTCTGACCATTCCCAAGACAATGGCCAACGCGGGGGCCAGCCACATTTCCATGGAATTCGGAATCACCGGTCCGAGCTACACCATTTCCACAGCCTGCTCGTCGGCTTCGCACGCCATCGGCCAGGCTTACTGGATGGTGCGGTCGGGGATGGCGCCGCTCGCGATTACCGGTGGCAGTGAAGCGCCGCTGAGCTTCGGCATTCTGAAGGCGTGGGAGGCTCTGCGCGTCGTTTCGCCGGATACCTGCCGGCCATTCTCCAAAGACCGCAACGGGATGGTGCTGGGAGAGGGCGGGGCCATGCTAGTCCTGGAGCCGCTGGAGGCCGCGCGGGCCCGAGGAGCGCGCATTCATGCGGAAATCGTGGGCTTTGGCATGTCGTCGGATGCGTGCCACATCACGCAACCCTCGGCCGACGGCGCGGCCCGCGCCATGCGCGCGGCGGTGTGCGATGCGCACCTGATGCCGGAAGCCTTCGGTTACATCAATGCGCACGGCACGGGTACGCAAGCCAACGACACCACCGAAACCTCGGCCATTCGTGCGGTATTCGGCCCGCACGCTGACAGGCTGGCGGTGAGTTCCACCAAATCCATGCATGGTCATGCACTCGGAGCCGCCGGTGCGCTCGAAGCGATGGCCGCTATTTTCGCATTGCGCGATGGCTTTCTGCCGCCCACGGCGAACTACAACGAGCCCGACCCGGAGTGCGATCTCGACGTGGTGCCGAACGTGTCGCGCCCGGCGCAGATCGAGTATGCGTTATCGAATTCTTTTGCCTTCGGGGGTTTAAACGCCGTGCTCGCCTTCCGCCGCTAATTCACTGATTCTTTACAAGTTTGACCGGATTTTTTCCTTAAGATAAGGAATTATGGGAAGGATTCGCGAGGCGCAAGACGACTCCCCGGATTCGCGCCGCGGTTTCTTTCTGACGGTGATCTACGGCGCGTGGAGTCTGATCGGTGCTGCCCTCGCTACTCCGGCGCTGCTGTATTTATTCCTGCCGCCCAAGGTTCGCACTGAATCGGAATGGATTGACGCTGGCGACACCACCAAGCTACAGGCGAAAGTGCCGGTTGAGCTCGTCTTTCGTAGGAACCGCGTCGACGGCTGGAAGATTACCAGCGAGAAACAAACCGCTTGGGTGGTGGAGCTGCTCGGCCAGAAAATCGTCGCCTTTAGCCCACAGTGCACGCACCTGGGTTGCGCGTACCACTGGGACGACGCCAAATCGGAATTCCTGTGCCCATGCCATAACTCGGTATTCTCCGTCGACGGCACGGTAGTCTCCGGTCCGGCGCCGCGCCCGCTCGACCGCTACCAAACCAAGATCGAGAACGGCAAACTGCTGGTGGGTGCGCTCGACGAATCGCCAGGCCCGAAATCATGAGCTTCAAAACCCGGCTACGGGTGTGGCTCGACCACCGCACCGGCATCGAGACCGCCGTTCGCAATTTTCTATACGAAAACATCCCGGCGTCGAGCGGCTGGCACCAGGTTCTGGGCAGCGTGGCGTTGTTCCTGTTTCTGACCCAGGCTTTCACCGGCACGTTGCTGGCGTTCAATTACGCACCCACGCCCGGTGATGCCTACAACAGCCTCCGCTACATCCTCGCTGAGGTAACAGCCGGACGCCTGATGCGCGGCCTGCACCACTGGGGCGCGAGCATGATGGTCGTGATGGTCGTGCTCCACATGACGCAGGTTTTTCTCTACGGTGCGTACAAGAAGCCGCGTGAAGCGACCTGGATGGTAGGCGTCGTGTTGCTATTGGTGACGCTGGCGTACGGTCTAACCGGATACTTGCTGCCGTGGGACAACCGTGCGTACTGGGGCACGGTCGTCGCGACGCAGATTGCCGCGCAGGGTCCCGTGCTGGGACCGTATCTCGTGCGTCTGCTGGGTGGACAAGGCGAGGTCGGGGTGGTGACATTTGCGCGCTTCTACGGCCTGCACGTGCTGCTGCTCCCGCCGGCCACTTTGCTATTGATCGCCGTGCACGTCTATCTGGTACGGAAGCACGGCGTGGCGCCGGAGCCTGGCTACGAAGCGTTGCCGGCGAAGAAGTTCTTCCCCGAACAGGCGTTTCGCGATACGGTCGCCATTTTCATCGCCTTCGCAATCCTCTTCGTTCTGGCGGTGGTGGCGCGCGTGCCGCTCGAGCAGCTTGCCGATCCCACCGATACAACCTACATCCCACGCCCCGAGTGGTACTTTCTGTTCCTTTTTCAAACCCTGAAATTGTTCGAAGGACCGCTCGAAGTGGTGGGCAGCGTGGTCTTGCCCTCACTCGCGATTCTGGCACTGCTGCTCGTGCCCTTCATCGATCGCGGCCGCATGCGCAAAGTGGCTGGGCGGACAGCCGCAGCGGCGGTCGTGGTTCTAGCAGCCATCGGCTGGGGTGGTTTGACTCTCGCCGCGGTGGCCACGACGCCGAAACAGCCCATCGAGGCCGACGTCGATTTCTCCCAGCCCAGCGATTGGCTTGAGCTTTCTCCGGTTGAGATGGCGGGAATTGGCTATTTTCGCCAGGAAAATTGCATCGGTTGCCACACCGTGGGCTCGGGGAAGCCCAAGATTGGTCCGGATCTCGCTGCTCGCAGCATCCGCAAGACCGCCCTGTGGATGATTCAGCACTTCAAGCGTCCATCGGCGATGGTGCCGGGCAGTGCGATGCCGCCCATTCAGTTGAGCGACGCGCAGCTCAACACGCTGGCGGCGTTTCTGCTGAAGCTGAACGCACGCAATGCCGAAGCGCTACAATCGGCGCCGGATTTCGCCGTCGAGGGCGCCCTTATCTATCAGAGTAGCCAGTGCGGCTCCTGCCACGCCGTGAATGGCGTGGGCGTAAAACTCGGCCCGCCACTCAACGGCCTCAAGCAGCGCCGTACGCAGCAATGGGTGGAAGACCACTTCCGTAATCCTCAGGCACTTTCGCCGGGCAGCATCATGCCGCCGTACCGGTTTACTCCATCGGAGATGGAAAAGATCGTGGCGTATCTGTTCGTCCTGCCGGACTAGTCGCCGTTACACCAGCGCCGCTGTGGAGTGAATTCCCGCCGAGTGGAGCGCCGCCGCCATTTTCTCGAGGGCCGTCTTGTGAATCTGCGAGACGCGGCTCTCGTTGATGCCGAGAATGCCGCCGATTTCCTTCATTGTCAATTCCTTAGAGTAATAAAGCGTAACCACTTTCTGATATCTCTCCGGCAGCGTTTTCACGGCGATTGCCAGGACCCGCCGTAACTGCTCATGGGCGCACATGTTGTCCGGCTGGCTTTCCCGCGACGCCGGGAACTCCGGGGTATTGTTCTGTTCACGGTCGGAGGCATAGCTCGAAGCCGACATCAGCCCGACGGTGCGCAGCTCCAGCACCATGCGCCGCCAGCGATCTACGCCCACTCCCAGTTTTTCTGCGATCTCAGCTTCGGTGGGAACCCGCTTCAGCTTGTCGGAAAGCTCGCGCGTAATAGCCTCCACCATTTTCTGGCGCTTGCGCAGATCCCGCGACGCCCAATCGAGCTGCCGCAGGCTGTCCAGCATAGCTCCCTTGATGCGGTACTTCGCATAACTGTGAAAGACAACCTTCTTGGCCGGGTTGTACTTCGTTGCGGCGTCAAACAGGCCCAGCACTCCGGCGTGAATGAGATCGTCGAGATCCACATGGACCGGAAGGCTTTCATGTACTCTCACGGCGATTGCCTTCACCAGCGGAAGGTGATCGAGCTTTCAAATCGCTCCGTCCAGGCCAATGTTTTCAAGTAGTTTGCAGCGGGTGGCGGCCCGGTGCTAACGCGATGTACACGCGGATGTACACGCGCCCGTTAGTCGGCTCCACTCAATTGACCTTGCTAACATCGGCTGCGGGCCTCTCGGGATTGTAGGACTCGATAGCGGCAACGGCCTGCCGTTTGGCCTGCATCCGAATGTGGCTATAGTGCTCAAGCATCTCGCGCGAGACGTGTCCCGCGATTGCCATGAGGGTTTGCTCTGGCACGCCGGCCTCGGCAAGCCGGGTGATTGCATGGTGTCGAAGGTCATGGAACCGGAGACCCTTGAGACCGGCCAACCTCGTAAGCGTCAGCCACGCAGTACGCCAGGTCTTCTGATGTTGGGACGGGTCATAACCCAAAGCGCGAACCTCCGCAGATGCTCTCGTCTTACGGTGCAGGAAAGCAGGGAAGAGGAAGTGCTCTGGGTCCCTTGCACCAAGCAGTTGAGCACGCTCAACTAGGCGGGCAAAGGCCCATGCTGCAGTTGGGTTCAGGGGAATGGGGCGGACGCCGCTGTCGTTTTTAGTGGCTGCGCGGCGGATGTAGACGCAGCCGTTCGCTAAATCGACACGTCCAAGTCTCAGGGCCTTCAGTTCGCACCCCCGCATGGTGGTATTGGCCGCGGCCACACCCGCCAGATATGCGGCACTCCACAGAGGATTGGAGCAGGCAGTGTCAAACAGCCGCTTTTCCTCTTCGGGACTCAAGGCCCTGCCGGGGCCGCTCTTGCTCTCTGGCAGCGAACGGAAATCGTCTGCGATGCGGCTCCAGATGCGCGCGTGCCGCAGAATCATACGGAGAACCTTGGTCTCAAGATTCACAGTCCCGTTACTCACCACCTTGGCGCGAGCCACCTGGTAGCCGTGAATATCAGAACCAGAGATGGTGCACGCGCGACGGCCGCGGAATGCCTCGGTTAGTGGCTTCAGGCGTTCCCTGTCAGTTTGAAGGGTTTTCGCTGCGACGATACCCTGCCGGCCATTTACCCAATCGGCGGCAAGGCGCTCGAACGGTTGCTTTGCCAAGTCGGTTGGCAGCCTTCCCTCTTCTTGTTGCTGAATCGCCTCGTTGCGCATTTTGCGGGCCAGCTGATAGCTCGTTGTCCGGGTACTGAAGAAGCGGCGTTTGCCGTTGATCGTCAGCGAGTAATACCAATAGCCGCGGCGCTTGTGCAGGCCGTCAGAATCGCGGGTGGCCGTACCACTCGGTTGAACTACGGGCAATGCGTCTAGATCATTCATTTCGAAGCACTCCTTTTTTCCATAAGCCACTTTTTGTATGGCCTATTTTTTCTCTCTCTGTCTCTGTGTTTCTTCTGCTTGTAGGCGTTGCGACAATTCGGTGAACAGCACGGCCTGTCTACGCGGCCGGCCAAAAAATCTTCTGGCATTTTGCACACCGCTTGATCCGCTCCAACTCCACTTTCGCGAGAAACGGCTTTAACGCTTCTCTCGGCTCAAGCGCCGCCCCGCCTCCGTCTGGGACCATTCGCAGAGAGAACGCTCCAAGAAAAAACCTGGCGTCATGTGGAAGCGTATAGATCCCCGGCTTTGAGGCGAAGGCCTGGTTTTGATCGGCAATGGCGTCGAGGAGGTCTCGAATGCCGATTGCTGTTTGGTAACAATCGACCATCTCGTGATAGTTTTTTCCTCCCAGAACATAAGCCCTTGCATGGTCTCCCCAAGAACCCTCGATGATCTTCCTGAGGAGGCGGGCGGCACGGGCCTTCGCATCTGCGGCGTCGGCTAATCCCGGCTCACCTTCCAGCGCTTCATTGAACGGGTCCCTGTTCATGCCAATGAATTTCGGGTCCGGTTCCGGCGCCTGTTCCGGCACCCGGTCCTCGCGGTCTTTCTCGCCCGATCCACGCGGCGAACACCCCTGCTTTCCCTGGAAGCGACGCGCAGCCTCTCAGGCAGCGCTTTTCGCCCCTTCAGATCCGCTG
>Ga0181536_10003364_pt1 | contig 17473 bp, 18 predicted proteins | sample PEATcosm2014_Bin_41_FD_121105 | JGI IMG/M metagenome (GOLD analysis project Ga0181536, IMG submission 121105) | Peatland microbial communities from MTU Mesocosm Facility, Houghton, MI, USA - PEATcosm2014_Bin17_60_metaG | ecosystem: Environmental > Terrestrial > Soil > Wetlands > Peat | place... | reverse complement strand
GGCCTGCCGCTCGGCAAGGCGCCGCTGTAGGGCGCGGCCTCGGCGAGGCTCAGGCGCGCGCTGCCGCTGCGGCGCGCGCGGCGAGGGCCGCGAGGGCGGCCGACACCAGCACGTTCCAGTTGGCGAGCGAAAGGCCGAAGACCCGGAGCTGCACGACGTCGCAGTTCACCACCTTGACGGTCTTGAGCTGGTCGAGAAGGCTGGCGCCGCTCTTGGCGCCGACGAAAGAGCCGGTGCAGGCGGTCGGGCCCTGCCAGAGGTGGGCCTCGACGCCCGAGTGATAGACCGCCTGGACGACGCTGACGGCGAAGATCAGCGCCAACAGCCAGAAGAGAGCGCGCGTCAGGGCGCGGCTCGATCCCGACTTCGCCACGGCAAAGGCGATCGCGGCGATAGGGATGCCCGCGTAATAGGGGTAACGCTGCTCGAGGCAGAGATCGCAGGGGGCGTAGCCGAGCGCCTGGAACGTCCAGGCCCCGGCGATGGTGGCGAAGGCGAGGGCGCCGACCGCCAGCGCGTTGCTCGTGGCTCGTTGGGGAAGACGATCGACGAAAAAAGACATCAGAACACCCGCGCCGCGATGACGAAGCCCGCCACGATCGTGACGGCGAATAGCCCTAGGAAAACGGCGAAATGACGTTCGATCGCGAGGCGCAGGGGATCGCCGAAATGATTGAGCGCGCCCGCCAGCAGAAAGAACCGCGCGCCGCGCGTCACCAGCGACAGCGCCATGAAAGCCACGAAATTATAGCCGAGCAGACCGCTGACGATGGTGACGAGCTTATAGGGGATCGGCGTCATGCCCTTGACGAGAATCACCAGCGCGCCCCAGCGCGCGTAGGTCTCCTTCAGCGCCGCCATCCTGTCGGCGTAGCCGTAGAGATGGATCAGCCATTGGCCGAGCGTGTCGAACAGCAGCGCGCCGATGCCGTAGCCGACGACGCCGCCGAGAACCGAGGCGATCGTGGCGATCAGCGCGTAGCGCCAGGCGAGCCGCGGCTTGGCGAGCGACATCGGCGCCAGGATGAGATCGGGAGGAATGGGAAAGAACGAACTCTCCGCGAACGCGATCGCGGCGAGCGCGTAGGGCGCGTTGGCGCTCTCGGAGAGCGCGATGATCCTGTTGTAGAGAGCCTTGAACATGCCGACCTGAAGAGACGCCCCGCGCCGCGCCGACCCTTAGCCGGCGGCGGCCGGGGAGTCCATGTCCTCGGCATAGCGCGCGATGGTGAGGATTTCCTGAATTCGCGCCTTCGCGGCGCCGGCGGCGGCGTTGACCCGGCGCCCGCCGGCGTTCTATATCGCCCGGCGACCGCTTGGCGCGGGCCCCTGTGGCGGAACTGGTAGACGCGCTCGACTCAAAATCGAGTTCCGCAAGGAGTGCTGGTTCGATTCCGGCCAGGGGCACCACAACATCGTTTCGTAGTATCTCATAGTCGCTCATTTTCTCCTGAAAATCAGATCGTTATCGTGATTTCCCGTCGCATAGTTGTGCATGGCGGAACGTTGCGTCGCGTCGATTTTGGGGTAGATTCCTGGGAAATGCCCCGGTTCCCCACCGGCGCGATACCCAGGTTTACCCCACCATGGCGCTCACGAATCTCGCCATCGACAACGCCAAGCCCGCGGCGAAAGCGTTCAAGCTCGCGGATGGCGGCGGCCTTTTCCTTGTCGTCCAGCCGAACGGCTCGAAGTTCTGGCGGCTGCGCTACTTCTTTCTCGGCAAGGAGCGAACCCTATCGATCGGCCCCTACCCGATCGTCTCATTGGCGGACGCCAGGCAGAAGCGCGAACAAGCAAAGCGGCAGATCATCGCCGGCACCGATCCTTCGGTGCAAAAGAAACTCGACCGGATCGCCGCCGAGGCCACGTCGCACAACACGTTCGGCGTCATCGCCAGCGAATACATCGAGCGGCTTGAGGCCAACGGCGCGGCGCAATCAACGCTGAAGAAGAACAGATGGTTCCTGGAGGAGCTGTGCCGCCCGATCTCGACCCGCACGATCACTGAAATCACCCCTGCCGAAATTCTCGATCTCTTGAAGCGGGTGGAAAAGAGCGGACGCCGAGAGACGGCTCGCCGGATGCGCGGCGTTATCGGCTCAGTCTTCCGGCTGGCGATCGTTACCCTGCGAGCGACGGTCGACCCCAGCTACGCGCTACAAGGCGCATTGCTTAAACCGAACACCAAGCCGCGGGCGGCGATCACCGACGAGCGACACTTCGGGAGCCTCTTGCGCGCGATCGACGCCTTCGACGGCTGGCCGACGCTTAAGGCGGCCCTGCAATTCTCCGCCCTGACGTTCGCGCGGCCGGGCGAGGTTCGCGGCGCAACCCGGTCAGAGATCAATTTCGAGAAAGCGGTTTGGCGCATTCCCGCCGAGCGAACGAAGATGCGCCGGCTGCACGACGTTCCCCTTTCGCGACAAGCCATCGCGATCTTGCGCGACATTTGGTCGGTTTCAGAAATGAGCACATTCATATTTCCATCGACGCGCTCGTTCCGAAAACCCCTGTCCGAAAACGCGTTCAACTCCGCCTTGCGCCGCATGGGCTTTACCCAGGACGAAATGACCGCCCACGGTTTCCGCTCGACCGCGAGCACGATCCTCAACGAGAACGGCTTCAATCCCGACGTTATCGAAGCGGCGCTCGGTCATCAGCAAGACGATTCGATAAGGCGGGCCTACAATCGCGCGAGCTACTGGCGCGAGCGCATCGCGCTCATGCAGAAATGGGCCGACATGCTCGACGAATTCCGCGCGCTGGAGCCCCGTCCTTCCGCCTAACGGCCGATCGATCCCCCGCCGCCTTCCACCGAAGTGGCATATGCGCAGGGGGAAACGGTGGGGGAAACTGTTTCCCCCCATCGAATGGCGGTAGCACACTGATTCCGCGCCAGTTCGCGTGCGCTATCGCGCCCGACCCAATAGCTTTTCTTCTGCCTATCGGACATCAGCGAGCCACTTGCTCGGTCTCAAGGACACATCGCTGCGGGAAAACCTATTGGGTCGGGCGCGCGTAAGCGCGCCACGACGAACTGGCGCGGACGGTTCCAACCGTTCCTTGTCCCTTCCCGACGATTCCCCCCAGCCCTGCGCTACAATATCCGTAGGCGGCTCTTCGCTCGCGTTCACCACGCGGGCAATGGCGGGCCTCCCCAACCGACTGAAGCTTGCACCAAGCGCGCGAACACTCGGCACGGCGCGGCGGCCCTCCCATGCTCACGAACCACGAAACGATTCTCGGCACGCTCTCGACAGGCGAGAGCGTGCCTCTGTTGCAAGCGGATCGCCGCCGGCATGTCTACGTCGTCGGCATGACCGGCACCGGCAAGACCGGACTGTTACTCAACCTCATGCACGCCGACCTCCAGGCCGGCGAGGGTCTCTGCTTTCTCGATCCCCACGGCGATGCCAGCCAGCACATTGCGAGCCTAGCCCCGGCCGAGCGCAGGGCGGACGTGATCTATCTCGACCCGTCCGACCCCACCCACACCTTCGCCTACAATCCCCTATCGGGTATTCCCGAGGCCGAGCGCGCGACGGCCGCGGCGAACATCGTCTCGGCATTCAAAAGCATTTGGTCGCAAAGCTGGGGCGCACGCCTCGAGTATATCCTCGGTCATTCGCTCCGGCTCTTGCTCGACACCCGCGATCAGACTTTGCTCGGGCTTCCCCGCCTACTGGTCGACGACGATTACCGCCATTGGCTGGTCGTGCGCTGCCAAGACCCCGTCGTGCGCGCCTTTTGGCTGACCGAGTACGCCGCCTACGATTCACGATTCCGCAACGAGGCGATTGCGCCGATCCAAAACAAGGTCGGCGCATTCCTCGCCAACCCGTTTATCCGATCAATCCTGTGTCAGAATTCTTCGACGCTCAAGATCGCGGACGTGATGAACAAGGGCAAGGTGCTCATCATCAATCTGTCGAAAGGCAATCTCGGCACGGAGCCGGCGCACCTCTTGGGTGCGCTTCTCATCACGGCGTGCTCACAGGCGGCGGAGGCGCGACGGCACATGCCGGAGCATGACCGCCGCGACTTCACCCTGTACGTCGACGAATTCCAAAACTTCGCGACCGAGAGTTTTGCGTCGATCCTCTCGGAAGCGCGCAAGTGGCGCTTGTCGCTCGTGGCGGCGAACCAAACAATTTCACAGTTACCGGAAGGTCTACAGCAATCTGTGTTCGGCAACGCAGGAACACTCGTCGTCTTTCGCGTCGGCGCACACGACGCCAAGCGTCTCGCCGGTGAACTCGGCATGAGCAGTCCGGCGACGCTGACTCAGACGAACAATCATCGAGCTTGGATCAAGCTCATGCGCGATGGCGCTCCGACCGAGCCGCGCTTGATCGACACGCTCGCTCCCCCACCGCCGGGCGCGCGCTTGGCGCAGGTCGTCGTCCTCGCGCACGCGCGCCACATGATGCCGCGCAAGCCGGTCGAGGAGCGCATCGCGGCGTCATTCCCCAAGGCTCCGACGAGGCGGCCGAGACATCGGGGGAAAAGGGATGCGGATAGAGCCTGACGTTATGCTTTGTTTCTTACGCGCTTTGTTTCAAGCCGCAGTGTTGGCATTCGACTGAGACGCTGCCACGAGAGCGTTCCCACGCCACGAAATATACGTCTTCGTCACACTCTGAACACCGAATGTGATCGAGTTCAGTAAAGCAGGCTTCGCACGCCGAGAATACTACGGCTTGAACCCCGCAGGACGGACATTCCGGAAGCCACCGGTCAGGGTACTTTTCGCGCAGAAAGGTTGCCACGAAATTTCCGTACTCTTCAAGGCGCGTATAGCGGATCGCGGCGACTACGTCGGCTTCAATGGGCGAGCTTTGCCAGACGATGTCGGAAGCGGACTCACCTTTAAGGCGCTCGATATATTTGAGAAGACCGATCATGCACATCGCCGCGATTGAGACGTCTACCTCTTCAGGAGCGGTTCGATGCATGAATCTATGTCTGATATCGCTGAGTTCGGTCAGCAGAAGAAAAAGCTTCTGCTCAGCGGGGCTCAAGCGTACCAAGTTTTGCTCGCTTTGGAGCCGTTCGAGCGTACCCGAGAGGCTCGGAAACCGGATTGCCCCCGTTCGTGAAGAGACAAAGTAAGCCGGCTCAAGCTCGAGAAGTCGGACATTGCAAACGCATTCGGCCGCATGGTGAACGCTGAGTATGATCCATTTGTCGTGATGATGCCGGTCGGAACGCTCGCGATCACGCTCCGAGAAATGGTCAAGGGCGTGCTTGATCGAATCGCGGCCATTCGTCCAGAGGCCGTCACCTATTAACGATGTGTCGATCGATGCTGACATGTCGTTCCTCGACGGTTCGCGCATCGTACGGACAGGATAATACCCTACCCGGAACCAGCTGCGACATCATCTCTCGGCGCACCCCGGTACACCGCGACAGACCCAGGCCGGCCGCGACACGTGATAAAATTTGATCGCGCGGACATGTTGTCGCACTGTGTCGCAGGTCTGCGCATAGCAGGACGCCGGCGCACGTTTACAGCTTCCGCGTTCCGCGCTCGCAATCCCACCATGGAGACATCGACCCTCAGAAAGAATCGGCCGCGCTCGCAACCGACGCCAAGCGGTAAGCGCACCGCGATCACCGACAACGACATCTTCGGAATCTTCGAACCGTTGAGCCGGCACGCCCAGCTCACCACCAAGCAGATCGTCGCCTTCGATCGCCGCTACGAGAGCAAGACGCGGAATCGTTTGACCGACCTCTACCACGAGGAGGGCGAGTGGTTGGGGCGATTGAGCGAGAGCGTCAAATTCGCCAACTCACTTTTCGTCGATGAGATGTATCGCCTCGGAAAAGACGCCGAGGACTTGCTGCAATGGCGCGGGATCATTCCGGCGGAAGATTGGGTGCGCGCGACGCGCATCGGCGGCAACAGCGCCGCGCCGTCGCGCATCCTCCGCCTCGCCCACGATCACATGGCCTCGCAGATCGCGCTCGACATCGAGATCGGCGCGCGCGCCGCACCACACGTGCGCTTCCGTAGTCACATCGAGATCATAAGCGCGTCGCCGGCCCGGACGCAGGCCTTTCCCAATCCCCTCAACGTCGCCGTGCCGCCAATCGCGGACGCCCCGCGATGGATCGAGCCGGATGCGTTCTTCGCGATCGGCGGGCGCTTCTTTGCGCTCGAAGCCGACATGGGCACCGAGAGCATCGAGGCGGTGATCAAGCCGAAGATCAGAGCGTATCGCGAGATCGTTGCGTCGGGCACGATCGACTCCCATTTCGGCATCGACAATCTCCACGTGCTTTTCGTGACCACGAACGAGAAGCGCATGCGCAATATGATGAAGGCGGTCGAGTCGATCGCGCGCAATGGGCGCAGCACGATGTTTGGCTTCGCCTGCCGGCCAGACCTCGCCGGCTTCACCCGCGCGCCGGCCCCGGACGGGCGGATGTTCCACGAGGTGTGGCGCAGGGTCGGGCACGAGGATCGCCGTCTCAACGCGATAACGAAATAGCGGGCCGATCCCGTGGCGAAGCTGCATGGGGATAACCCCATGATCGAGTCTGTCCCCCTCTTACAATTCGCTCAGGCAAAGAGAGGAGGACGTGATGTCCCATGCGATCGACTTTGGCGAATTGAAGCAGCGCGTCAGCATCGAGCGAGCCGCCGAAATGCTCGGCATCAAGCTCACGAGAAGCGGGCCGCAACTGCGAGGCCCTTGTCCCATATGCAAAGCAGGTGGCGACCGGGCGTTCGTCGTCACCCCGGCGAAGGGTCTCTATTACTGCTTCGGCGCATGCGGCAAGGGCGGCGACGCAATCACGATGGCGGCGGCCGTCCGCAATTGTTCGCTTCGCGAGGCGGCCGAGTTCTTGGCCGGCAAGGACGGTGTACATTCGGCACAGGCAAAAGGCGACGGTTCCCGCAACGATTCCCCCCAGCCCATGACAGAGAAGGGATTGAGGCCGCTCGACTACCTGCAAACCTCGTACGAAGCCGTGCAGGCGTTGGGCGTGTCGCAGGAGACGTGCGTGCACTTCGGGGCGGGCTTTGCGCCGAAGGGCATCATGCGCGGCCGGTTCGCGATCCCGATCCATGATCGCGCCGGCACGTTGCTCGCTTACTGTGGGCGCGCTGTGAACAACGAAAGCCCCTCGCTGATCTTCCCCAACGGCTTCGATCCGCGCGGCGCGATCTTCAACGCGCATCGCATCGTCGAGGGCGATTTGTTCCTTGTCCGCGATCCGCTTCACGCGCTCACGGCGCATGAGAATGGCATCGAAAACGTCGTCGCCTTTCTCACCGAGAATGTGACGGCGCTACAGCTTGAGCAACTCGCTGCGCTCATGGACGAGCGACGGAGCGAAAATCTGGAGATGTTTTGAGCCCGCGCAAGCGGGCTCGTTTTCTTGCTACCATCAGTCAACCCTGTCGTCCGCTAAGGGTGGATAGTGTTGAAAAACCCTCCGGGCCAGCGCCAGCGATTGACGTCGGCAGTGGATTACATATCAATTCAACCTCTCGGCGATCAGGCTTGCGTTTAGTTCGTTTCGGTGTCGTGACCGCTCCATCCATTCTCGCAGTTTCGCCTTGATTTCCTCGGAATCTGTGCCCTGGAGCGCCTTATGATAATTGTCCAGCGCGCGATATTGATCCTCAATCGCTGAAGCCTCGGCAGATGGGACTTTCATATCCGAACCTCGCAAGTTAAACTTTGCGATCAAATTCGATTGCGGCGCTAATGTCAATCGGAAATCAACGCTATATCAAAATTTTACGCGCTCATACTCACATGTTGGTTGAATTGAAACGTCGCTGAAAGGAGAGCTTGCCTTTGCGCCGCGTATCGGGAGGTAGGCCGCGAACAGTGGGCGCAGGAAGGACAGCGCGCTCCTTGGCAATATCGTCCACCAACCATTGTGATCCACACTATGTTCAACTTTAGAAGATCGGCGCGCTTCAGAGCAAGTGTGAAGGAATTACAAGAATCAATAGTGACAGCTTCTATGAGATTTTCGGGAGTAGTGTCTCAGGCTGTGGACGATGAGATAAACTCTGACGTTGATATGGTCTTTAAACGAGTGTTCACAGAAGTTAGTAAGAATTATCGCCCATTCTCGCACGTCGATCAGATTTACACGTCGATCGAAGGATTGTCGTTTTTTGTTCATTGCGTCAACAGAGTCTGTTATCGACCGAACGACGATACGTTAAGGCAAAAATTATTTGACCCAACGGTAATATCAATTGTAGAGTTATTCGCGACAATAATACACTCGCAATCGCAAGACGTTAATCAGGAAGAAGTACAATCCGACCTAATAGCACTGCTATCCGAGAGAGAAATGCAGTATGCTAGCCTACCATCCGTTATTGGCCGTGATGAAAATGATAAGCAATGCGTTTGGCAGGTAGCGGGATCGATAATTGCGCAATCGATTGGGGGCGTCGCCATTCCGGCTCTTGAAAGAAAGCTCGGACGGTTGGCGCGTGATTTCTTGGAGGTATTAATTCGTGTGGAATTGTTGAACGGAATCAAGGAACTTGAAATTGGCGCAAAAGTAAAACAAATTGAACAATACATCTGAATGAATGAATATCTTTGCTTTACGGCTTTACCGTGATGGGGTGGACGGCACCGCGAGCGGGCATCGACGTGCCAAGATGGCCGTTGTCGCAACCCATCTGAGGGGTAAGCAATAAAACGTGTCCGCGCGCCACCGTTTCGGTCGGCGAAGCGCACAATGCACCCTTGAACCTTATAGCCCGTGGATTTCCTGACGTGCGGATTTCTTGCCTTGTTTGCCCAATCACAACTGTTCGCTTCGGGTTGAAAGCCGTCGTGCGTTCGGCGCGATTGCACGCCTTGTCGTGTGGCTGACGGCGACTGGGGACAACGGCGCTTCTCGCATTGCGCCGATGCTACACTGACGACAATGCCCGACGAACCCCGACACGATGCGCCCGGCCCAGCGCGGCCGACCGCGACAGAGTATCCCCTTTCACTGGACGACGTTTCGCGGCTCTTCGACGAAGCCGGCCTCCCCCGCAACGTGAGAACCCTTCAGCGCTACTGCGCCGCCGGCCGGCTCGATTGCATCAAGGAAGAGACGGCGACCGGCCTCGCCTATTTCGTCGATCCCGTTTCGGTCGAACGCGCGATCAAACAGCTCGCGCAACTTCATGGCCTTACCGACGAAGTGCGACATGGCGCGACATCCGAAGAAATGCCGCACACTGTCGCTCGTGATGCAGAGCCATCGCCGACGCCCGACCCACCGCGCCCGAGCGCGGCCGACCGCGACAAGGACGCCCATATAGTTCCGGAGCGACAGAGTGCGCCTCAGGCCGACACGTCGGGCTTGGTCGCAGTGCTCGAACGAGAGAACGTCGGCTTGCGCGAGCAGAACGAATTCTTGCGTCGCCAGGTCGACGTGAAGGATACGCAGATCGACGCGCTGTTGGAGCGCGACAAGGAAACAAATTACATCGTCCGGGGATTGCAGACGATGCTCGCGCCGTTGCTCGGCAGGGGAGCGAACGCCGATCATCGCGCGGACGGCGACCAGCACGCCGGAGAAGGGCAGTAGCGGATCGATCGTCGCCGACGCAGGAATAGGGGATAAGGCGCTCTTGACGGCTCGCGAGGCCTTATAATTCGCGCATGGACTTCTCAACCGATCGGCACATCGGCGACATCCTCAAAGAGCGCAACATCATCCTCAAGGGAGCCGACGCGGCGACCCGGCAGGGCTTCACCCAAGTCCCGAATTTCATCCTCAAATCGAAGAAGCTCAGCAGCGGCGACAAGATGGCGTTCGCCATGCTGCTCTCCTACGCATGGCAGAACGACTATTGCTTTCCCGGCCAGGAGCGCTTGGCCGAAGACCTCGGCGTCACCGATCGCAGCGTGCGCACCAATCTGAAGGCCTTGGAGGAGCAAGGGCTCTTGGTCATCAAGCGCAGGGGACAGGGCAAGACCAACATCTACGAGCTGAACCTGACGGCGCGATCGTCGACCAAGAATCCAGACCGGAAGAAAACTTCCGGTCTAGAGCGGAAGAAAATGTCCGGTCTAGAGCGGGCACAAACTTCCGGTCACTCTATATAAGAAGACGCATCTAATAGATGAAAAGAAAAAGACTAAGAGAAGGAATACGATTTATAAATAACGCAGAAAATACGAAATCCAAAATGCGCCAATGAAATAGGCGACCGCTTGACAGAGCCGTTATTTCATGGTCGCACAAGATCAGTTTTGCGACATATAGTCTGAAAAAGTCAATAGTACAGCCCTTCTAGGCGGATTAATTTAGTACGTGCTATATTTCAATGACCTATGGAGTTCGCGTATGACGTAGAGGGGTTTCGTTTGTTGCAAGGCGACGCCCTGAAAATCATGCGCGAGCTGCCGCCCGAATCCTTCGACATGATATTCGCCGACCCGCCATATTTCCTATCCAACGGCGGATTCACCGTGCACGCCGGCAAGCGCGCCTCGGTGCACAAGGGCAAATGGGACAAGTCGCGCGGCGTCGCCGAGGACATGAGATTCCACCAGGCATGGGTTGAAGAGGCCTATCGCCTCTTGAAGCCTGCCGGCACCATTTGGATCTCCGGCACCTATCATTCGATCTACCAATGCGGCTACGCGCTCCAGTCGACCGGCTTTCACATCCTCAATGACATCGCCTGGTTCAAGCCGAATGCCTCGCCCAATCTTTCCTGCCGGATGTTCACCGCCTCGCACGAGACGCTGATTTGGGCGCGCAAGGACAAACTCGCGCGGCACTATTTCGACTACAAGGCGATGAAGAACGGCGAATGGCCGAGCGACATGATGAAGAAGCCCGACCTGCAAATGCGATCAGTCTGGGCGATCGGCACGCCCAAGCCGAGCGAAAAGGTTCACGGCAAGCATCCGACGCAAAAGCCCATCGAGCTACTGCGCCGCGTGATTCTCGCCTCGACCCCGCCCGGCGCTTCGATTCTCGATCCCTTCGCTGGCAGCAGCACGACGGGCATCGCGGCGACGCTCGTCGGCGATCGACAGTTCACCGGCATCGAGCGCGACAAGAAATATATCGAGCTTTCGATCAAGCGCCATCGCGACGTCGCTGGCGCGCGCGAAACGGAGTGGAGCGTCGCCATTCCCCTTGCTGCATGAAAACTGGCGGAATTGGCGGCGGCAATACGCGCACAGGTTTGAATTTCGAGAACGAGCGCGACCTTCTCACCGCGATTTCGCATGCGCCGGGCTATAGCGTCGCCGGCTCCGTCATCTACTACCGAGGCCGCGAAGTCGCCCGCAGCTACAAGAAGCACGCGCTCTACCGGATGCTCGCGGAGCGCGGCATCAACTACCGCGACCACCTTTCAAAGAAGCTGCTCCCCGACGATGCGATCTACGTGATCGTCAACAACACGATGTTCATCATCGAGCTCAAGTTCCAGAAGACCGCCGGATCGGTCGACGAGAAATTGCAGACGTGCGATTTCAAAAAGAAGCAGTACCGGAAGCTGCTCGCGCCCCTGAATTTCGAGGTGGAGTACGTCTACATCCTCAACGATTGGTTCCGGCAACCGGAATACAAGGACGTGCTCGACTACGTGATTTCGGTCGGCTGCCAGTATTATTTCCACTATCTCCCGCTGCAAAAGCTCGGGCTCCCTGTGCCGGATGAGATCGACGGTGCGCCTTTGCAGGCGGCGGCGTAGCGAACGCCTTGGGGGTAGCCCACGGGGTAGCCCTAGGGGTACTGTACCCGTAGCCCGTAGCAAGTAGTCTCGCGCGCGGATACAAGCGTGATTGCAGCCGGTTAGGAAGACCCAATCGGCGACGCTTGCGCCCTGACCTCCCCCCATTTTCATCAAGAGGGAGAGGAAAAATGCCAGCAGGCCGCGGCCGGGCCGCCGCGCGCACCCGACGGAACGACAAGCGTTTGACGAGGCTGGCCCCTAGCGAACGACCGCATCTCAATCTCAGAAAATTCCCGCCCCAAGCTCCCCCGCTTAACACTACAAGCGGACCGCCCGCCCGCGCGGTACAATTTCCATGTGGCAACGAAGGGCGACCAGAGGAGCGGGTGCGCGGCCCAAACACCCGTCGCAGTTATGGGAGACACGCGCTTTCTGACGACGCAGGAGCTGGCCGAATTTATCGACCCGATCGAGCCGGTTGGATCGCTCGACGAGACCGGAGATTTTGCCGACCGCGACCCCGAAACATTCGCGAGTCAGTTGCCCTAACAATTGCCCATACCAATTGCCCTTACATATACCCTTGCAGTAAGCGCAATTCGTAAGGGCAATCCCGTCGCGAAAAGTCGCCCGATTTCAAATACGTGCGCCTCCCTTATCCGCACGTTGCGCAGCGCGACTATTTTCTTTTCTGGGTTGTTTTTCTATCTGCGGATACCGCGAGCTGATTCTCAGTCTCGCCAGGACACCAGAGAGCCGAGGCCACGGAACGCCCCTCCGGGGTGTTCGATCCTCTTGGCTCTCTGGCGTCCTTCCGTCCTACCGGACGGACGTTAGCGATCAGAACTCGTCGCGCGCCTGCCGACGACAGACAGTTCGGCCGGCGCTGATTAATTCCGCGCCGAGGGGAACAGATCGTCGCGTCGGCCTCTGTGCCGGCCACGCTCTCGCGCGGTCACGCCTGCGCGCGCACGCTTCGCGACGGCCAGCCCGCCATCGTGCGACCGATGGAGATCGCAATGTGGAAGCCGCCCCTCCTTCTCCATGAAGGAGGCGGCTCCATCTAGTGCGGCTTGCTAGCCGCCGCGTATTCCGCGTTCCTGCGCCGGCACGCTGGCGTCTTGCGCGCGTCGTCGATGGTGAGCCGGCGCGGCGAGCCGTCAAGGGCCGCGCAGCGTCGATGCCTAGCGCCCGCGTTCCCGTGGGCTTCCTCCCTTGACCGCTCGCCTTATGCGCCAGCTCGACCACGCGACGCGCGCAAGATGCCGACGAGCGCGAGTCGATCACAGCAGTCGCCGCGGAACCGCAAATCCGCCGGGGAGCGTCGGCGGATTTGCGGTGCTATAATCCGAAAACCAAAGACCGCTGACAGACCCCGTTAGGGGTCTTTGGTTTTCATGCGCGGCGGACATCATGCGCGACATTCTCAAACACGCGAAGCTCACGCGCGACGCGTTTTTGAAGCTGCTATAATGCGCTCGTTTAGGCCGCGCAGCGTTCGTTCATGGTGATGCAAAAATGCAACTCGATTCCCTATCCGGGCATCGAACCCAGCCCCAAATGCAACTGGGCAAATCGCTGGGTCACAACTCTTTTCATAATCTAATCTATATTATTTTCCAATAATATACGGCCGACTAGTGAGTACGGCCAGGGCACCACCACTTCAAGATGCACTTGTTATTGTTAGCGTTTTTACGTTTTGTTCCAAGTTTCGCTATTCGGCTTGGGACTTTTTGTTCGACGTCTGTTTCTCCAGGCGCTCCATAGCCGGGATCGCCATCCCCTCCTGTTCGGCTTCCTCGGTGTAGCGATCAACCATCCTTGACGTTCCGTGGCCCGTGATAGCCATGATCTGCTTCGTCGTGCAGCTCGCCTCCGCCAGACGACGCGCCGCCGCCTTTCTGAGACCGTGGGTGACACAGCGATCAGGCAGGCCAGCCATCGCGATCCGGTCCGGCATCCAATTCCCGAACCCTTTGTTCGTGAACGCACGGCCAACGTTCGTCGTCAGGATCGAAACGTGCTCCTTGGGGATCGCGCTCGAGGCCGCGCGAAGCTCGCCGCGAAGCGGGATGTTGAGCTTCGCCTTCGTCTTGTTTTGCGCCACCCTTATTGTGGCGTTCCGCTCGATGCCCGACCAGACCATCTCGGAATCGTCGCCCAGTCGTTGTCCCGTATGGAGAAGAAGGGCAAAGGCCGCGCGCTCGCGCGTGCCGACCGCCCACCGCTCCTCAAATTGGGAAATTTCCGCCCCGGTCCACGTGTGGCGCTCCCCCTGCGTGAACTTCCCGATCCCGGCGGCCGGGTCCCTGTCGATCCAATTGTTCTGGATCGCGAACTTGATCAAGGACCGGATTTTCTTCAAGAGATCGTTCGCTGCTCCTGGCGCGCCTGCCCGCTTCGTCATCATTTTCTCGACATGGCGCCGTCGAAGATCGCGGACCTTGCGATGGCCGAGGTCCTCATCGCGAACGTAACGCTCGATCGCGAGCCGCGAGGCATGTCGCGTTGATTTGGCCTTCCTGGCGAAGCTCACGCTTTCCAGGTACTTTTCCAGGAGCCAATCCCACGTGCTGGGAGTGCGCGTGGAAGCCCGGACCGCTTCCTGGACGCGGGGGACCCTCCAAAGCGATTTCGTAGGCTTCCCTGAACTCCCTGGAGTTCGGATCGTCGGGCAAACGGACCACACCGCCGCTAGCTCTCCCGCGCCGCCGCGAACGCCGCCGGCGCGTTTGTCGAGCATCGCGGCTCCGCCTTCGGCATGAGCAGGAATTTTCGATCCAGCCGGCGAATTTCCTCGCCCAACCATGCGCGCAGAGCCTGAACGTTCGGATTCTTTTCCTTGGCCTTCGGGCAAACGAAATAGTATGCGCGGCGTGAGGGGAGAACCGCGTCGAACAGCGCCGCCAACCGCCCGCTCGCCAATTCGTCATAGGCGAGGATCGAGTGCGTCAGCAACACGCCCGCGCCTTCGATTGCGGCGTCCAACGCATGGTCGGGGCTGGAGAAGCGCAAGCCGCCCGCGAGGTCGCCGGCCTTGACCCCGGCGAGCTCCAGCCAGTCCGGCCAGCCGGGAAAACCGGGCCGGTTGGCGAGCTGGTCGTCGTGAATCAACGGTAGTCGCGTCAGGATGTCGGGCGCGTCGAGGCGGCCGAATTTCGCTCCCAGCTTTGGGCTGCAAACCGGCACGAGCCCCACGTCGAGCAGCTTCTCGTAAACGAGCGTCGGATCGTCGGCGACCGGCCCCGCGACGTTTCGGATTGCGACGTCGACCCCGTCCGTCGCGAAATTCGCGTAGGCCATGGTCGAAGAAATTCGAACCTCGATGTCCGGATGGGCCTCGGCGAAACGATAGAGCCTGCGCGCCAGCCATTTGGAAGTGAACCCCGGGATTACGGTAGCAGCTTACTCAACCCCTCAATGGCCCGCCTTCGCCAGCCAGCAAAACCCTCGCTGCGCGACGAGGCGGCGGAAAATTTCCTCGCGAGCCCTTGAAAGCAAACCGTCGCGCCGGAAAACGGCGCCGGTCTGTTGGTGACGCGGGCGTTGACCGCGTCCGGCGCGAAGCGCCTCATTCTGCTCCGATCGACGCAGCCAAACGAGCGCGGCCACCGGCCGCGCCTACAAGGCTCCCGGAATTCTGCCCCCGGCGCCTGCGGCGAGAAGCAACAGTCAGACCCTCCCCTCAGCTCCGCCGCTTCGCCACGAAGACCGCCGCCTCGCGTAGCGCGTCGCCCGCGGCCCCCAGCCCCGACGCGTCGATCGCCGCCGCCGCCTCGTCCACCAGCTTGTCGCGCTTCGCCCGCGCGCCCTCCAGCCCCAGCGCGGAAACGAAGGTCGCCTTGTTGCGCGCGGCGTCCTTGCCGGCGCGTTTGCCGAGCGTCGCCGCGTCGCCCTCGGCGTCGAGCAGGTCGTCGGCGACCTGGAAGGCGACGCCGAGCGCGCGGCCGTAGCGGTCGAGCGCGGCGCGGGCGCCCGCCGGGGCGCCGGCGAGGATCGCGCCCGCTTCGACGCTGAAGCGAAGCAGCGCGCCCGTCTTCATCGCCTGCAGTTCGGAAATCGCCGCCAGGCCCAGCGGCGCGCTCGCGCTTTCGGCGGCGATGTCGAGCATCTGGCCGCCGACCATGCCGGCATGGCCGCCGGCGCGCGCCAGGCCGGCGCAGAGCGCGGCGCGGATTTCGGCGTCCGGCGCAGTCGCGGGGTCCGCCAACACTTCGAAGCTGAGCGTCAGCAGCGCGTCGCCGGCGAAAATGGCGGTCGCCTCGTCGAAGGCGCGGTGGACGGTCGGACGGCCGCGGCGAAGATCGTCGTCGTCCATCGCGGGAAGGTCGTCGTGGATGAGCGAATAGCCGTGCAGGAACTCGATCGCGGCGCCGACGCGGCGTGGGCTGACGCCCGTGACGCCGAAGGCGCGCGCGGTCTCGACGACGAGGAAGGGCCTGAGGCGCTTGCCGCCGCCGAGCACGCCGTAGCGCATCGCCTCGAGAAGGCGCGCCGGGGTCGCCGGCTCGCCCTCCGCGGCGGCGGGGCTGAGCAGCGCGTCGAGTTCGGCTTCGATCTCGGCGCCGACGCGCGCCAGCCGGTCGGCGAAAGCCTTTATGTCCATGGGCCTCGAGCGAGCCGCGTTCAGCGGGGGTAGTCGGCGGGATTGAAGATGCGTTTGGTCGAGCAGAATTCGCAGGTGACGCCGATCATGCCGTCGTCGCCGATCATCGCGCCGCGTTCCTCGGGCGAAAAGCTCTGCAACATCGCGTCGATGCGCTCGGCCGAGCAGCGGCACGCCTCGCTTAAGGGCGTCGGCTCGAAGACGCGCACGCCGCGCTCGTTGAACAGGCGGAACAGCAGGCGCTCGCTCGACAGGGTGGGGTCGATGAGCTCGTGGTCCTCGGTGGTCGCGGCGCGCGCCTTGGCTTCGACCCATTCGTCGTCGTCGTCGGGCGGCGTCTCGGGGGCCGCGCCCTCGGGCGCGTCGCCGGGATCGAAATCGACGTGCCGGCGCCGTGCCGGCGAATCCGGCAGGAACTGCGCCAGCAGGCCGCCCGCCCGCCATTCGACGCCGCGCGCGGTGACGCTCTGGCCGACGGCGAGGCGGACAAGGGTCGGGATCTGCTCGGAGCGCTCGAAATAGGCGTGCGCGGCGTGTTCGAGACCCTGGCCCTCCAGCGCGATGACGCCCTGATAGCGCGACATCTCGCCGCCGGGATCGATGGTGAAGGCGAGGTGCCCTTCGCCGAGCAGATCGCCTTCGCCGCCCGACTCGATGTGTCTGGCCAGAGCCGCCTCGTCGAAGCGCGCCAAGGCGCGCAAATTCGACGGCGCGTCGAAATCGACCACCAGCATGTGCAGCGGACCCGAGGTCTTGGTCTGCAACTGGAAGCGGCCTTCCATTTTGAGCGTCGAGCCGAGCAGCACCGCGAGCGCCGCCGCCTCGCCGACGACGCGGCCGACCGCGTCTGGATAGGCGTGGCGCTTGAGGATGGCGTCGATCGCCGCCCCGAGCCGCACCAGCCGGCCGCGCGTGCTCAAGCCCTCGACGGCATAGGGCAGCACGACGTCGTCGCGCCCGACGTCGGAAACTTCGCGCGCCGCGAGGCCCATCAGTTCAGCGCTCCCAGGCACCAGGCGAGCACGCCCTTTTGCGCGTGAAGCCGGTTCTCCGCTTCGTCGAACACCACCGACTGCGGCCCGTCGATCACTTCGTCGGTGACCTCCTCGCCGCGATGGGCGGGCAGGCAATGCATGAAGATCGCGTCCTCCGCAGCGCGGCTCATCAGCGCCTTG
>Ga0181536_10003363_pt1 | contig 17474 bp, 18 predicted proteins | sample PEATcosm2014_Bin_41_FD_121105 | JGI IMG/M metagenome (GOLD analysis project Ga0181536, IMG submission 121105) | Peatland microbial communities from MTU Mesocosm Facility, Houghton, MI, USA - PEATcosm2014_Bin17_60_metaG | ecosystem: Environmental > Terrestrial > Soil > Wetlands > Peat | place... | reverse complement strand
GAAAAATCGAAACCGATTTTGGACGATATCCACGCCTATCTGGAGCGAGAGCAGCCGCAGGTGCTGCCCAAGAGTCCCGAAGGCGAGGCCATCGCCTACACGTTGTCAAACTGGAAGGCGTTGATTCGCTACTGCGAGGACGGCGACCTGGAGATTGACAACACCGGCGCTGAGCGCAGTCTGCGCAGCGTAGCGGTGGGACGAAAGAACTGGATGTTTTATGGTAGCGACAACGGCGGGCGCACCGCCGCCGTGCTCAGCAGCTTCGTCGCGACTTCGAAGCGGCTGGGTGTCGATCCCTTCGCTTATCTGCGCGATCTGTTTGAGCGCATCAGCGCTCACCCCAAGAGTCGATTGGCCGAACTCCTCCCCGACCAATGGAAAGCCGTCCGCGTCGAGGTGCATGGAAAGGAAGGTCGATAACCTCCATGGCCCGTTCCCGAAGACCCTCGGGCTGGACTTGGGTCGACGATCCGGCTGGGGCGTTTCGGCGATCCAAGATGCCCGCGCCTGGAGACATCCAACACGAAGTCGAGCGCCAAGCCCAAGCGCTGATCGATTCGACGTTAAAGCCTCGCTACCTCCAACCGCCTCCGAAGCAAGCGGAACTCAACTATCTGGTGGATCTTTACACCCGCTGGCGAGGCCCGTTCTTATACTTTTGCTCCCGATATTGCTCGCCTGGACCGCGCGCCCTTTCACCCTTCTTCGAGTCCAAGTTCGCCCGACTTCAATACGCTGGCGACGGGCGCTTCAACCTGGCCTACTTCCGGCATACCGGGCAGTGGTGGGAAATCGCGCAACTCCTCTCTCTGGAAAAATGCCTCTCTGAGATTGAAGCGGGCGGTCTCTTCACCCCCTAAGCTGCGTTCCGAACGGCCGCCCTCCGCGCGCTGCCACTCGTCATCGCCAACACATGTTGCCTGGGGTCGCCGGACGGATCCGGGACGCTGGGGAAGAAGTGGAGTGCCTCCGCCATTGCGGAGGCCTGCGTTAACCGTGGGAGTCCAAGGGCCCAGGAGCGGCCCTGGTGCGGAGTGTTTTCGAGGAGCGCGCCAGGAAGCCGTAGCGCAAGATGCACCAGAGTGCGCGCACCCCGTCCCTCCAGGTGATTTTCTTCCCCTCCGCGTAGGTTCTTCCGTAGTAAGAAATCGGTGTCTCGTAAACTCGCCATCCGGCTTGCGCGATCTTGATGGTAATCTCCTGCTCAAAGCCAAAGCGCTTTTCGCGCAATTCAAGGGTCTTGAGAACCTCCCGCCGGAACGCCTTGTAACACGTCCACACGTCGGAAAGATTCAGATTCGTCACCATGTCAGATAGTGTGGTCAAGAACTTATTACCGACATAGTGCCAGAAAAATAGGACACGATGGGGCCCCCCGAGAAAACGCGAACCGTAGACCACGTCGGCCATTCCAGCTTCGATAGGCGCAATGAGTTTATGGTAATCGGCCGGGTCGTACTCGAGGTCGGCATCCTGAATGATGACAATCTCGCCCTTGGCCTCCTCGAATCCGCGTCGCATTGCTGCACCCTTCCCTCGGTTCCTGTCCTGGAAGAACACGCGAATGTTGTCGGCACGCGGAAGGGTTCTGCTCCGGGGTAGTGTCGTATGGGCAGGAGTGATCTTGGCACACTGGGCAAGAGCCGTCAAGATTTCCCGTGTCCCATCCGTCGAACCATCGTCAACAATGACAATCTCCTTGTCGACTTCCACAGCTTGGACGCGCAGCAGTATCTCCTCGATGGTTGCCATTTCGTTGTAGACGGGTATCACAACTGAAACTCTAGGGGAGTAGTCAACTAACATATTATCCGGGATTTCCATTATCGATCTCCGGCCCGGCCGATAAGATACACCTGAGCGCCGCCGATCGCAACTGGAAGTCGGAATTGCGCTTCCCATGGGTTAGGTGTAACCACAAGGTTGAAGTGAATCTCAAACTGCCCCGTTAACCTCTAGATTCCTCGACAGAGCAGAGGGCTTGGGTGGTCAAACGAAGGGTTAACAACACTTTTCGCTTTCATCGACGCATGCTCGATAAGGATGGCATGCATCAGGAGCCAGAAATAATTTGGACGAAGTCATTTTGACGGTCAACTCTTCTAGAACATGTCGGCGAATTTAATAGTCACCAACGCAACTCCCGGAGGGGCGCGGTAAGGCTCGTCTCTTAATGTCCAAATTAGACAGTGAGCGTCGCCTGACTTTCAATCGGAGAAGATGGGTTCACCGGACGCTTACGAATGTCGAGTGGGAAGTTCTGGCAACGGCGCCGGTTGAGTGGCCAGAAACTGGGCCCAAATTCGTCGCCTAGCTCGTCGGTGAAGGAGTTTTGGTTCAGATTGCCGTCAACCAAAGCGTGCGAGCCACCCGCACACAGTGCTTCACGGCTAAACGTATTGGCCGAATGAGATGGTAAAGGAATTGGAGTCTGTTCGGTAGGCGAATCAGAGCGCGATCCATGGGGCTTACCTGGAGGAAGATTTCTCTGAACAAACCGCCGGGATAGCTGATAATCCGAACTGCGTGGTATTTCATTCGCGCCAGCCGGCGTGCCTCCAGTGCGAGCAGAGTGCTGTGCTCATCTCCACTGGTTTGACCGCTCTGGAGCAGTTCTTCTCGGATAGCTGCGGCCAAGGCCAGGGTCCGACTTGTCGTGGGCAGGATTCTCCGGGCTGCATCGGGCACAGGCGCCTCCAACAAATCATGCGCGAGGAGGAGGGCCACGTTGGCGGAGGCGGCGGCTCCGGGACGAATGCTTACCATTTCTTCGACCCGCGACCAGTCAAGAGGTTGGGCGTTGCGCAGAAGTTCCGCAATGTCAACGAGCCACTTGAGGCGAATCCAGCGATGCCTGTTCCCGTGGGCGCAGAGGGCCAAGAACAGATCTTCCCTGCACAACGTAGACACGCTTCCCTGGGGAAGGTCCTGTCTCTCGGCCCGGTCCCAGAACTTCTCGACGTCAGGATGGAGGGGGCGCCAAAAGAGATCACCCAATTGCCAGTGGAGATCCACGAAGTAGGTGCTATCAGGCGCGCAGAACTCGATTTCCTGAGTCCGCTCGAAGTTGCGTGGATCTTCCGGGTGGCCCAAGAAAGGTCTGACCCGAGGCACGGCCAGCGTAGGCGCGATCTGATAGCTCCAACCTTTCATCAATCGCACCACCTTCACCTGATGCTCCTTACGAATCACCAGATCCAAATCATTGTATTGACGGAGAGCCAAACTACCATAAACGGCCATCACGAGCGCGGGTCCCTTATACGCCAAGACAGGGACACCTTCGTTCTGAAGCATTGAGGTCAGGTCGACCAACTTCTTCGCCAACTGGTAATTGCGAGCACAGATGTGGAGGAACCGCGTTCGCAGGTGCTCTAATAAACCGGCAAGGCCGACTGTTTTGGTGAGTCCCCGAAGCCGACAATACACATACGGAACTACCTGGTGTATCTCACAGATTTCAGCAAAGGTTAGCCAGTCCGCGACAGCCGCCGGGCGCCAGCCCGGATCGACTCTCTCTCTCTGTGCAAGCAGTTGGAGCAGTCGGCGCGCCTCATCGCCCCAGTCGTCCCGTAGTGCAGGCATGATAGATCCCTTGTAAGAGTATACCGCTGCCTTGCGGGCCCAGTAGAACGTTGAGAACTGGCGCGCTTTTATCGTGGCAGTCTAGCCGTGATTTCGACCTACCCTCTAGAACGGTCTGATCTGAATATGGCCTCTGTGGAAGGGTGGTGCGGGGTGGTTGAGTGTCAGTTGGTCGGAGGTCGCAAGATAGAAATCAAATCAACGTGGCTAACGTCCGCCGGAATCTCATCCGAATTGGGTGTGACGCGGCGCTTCGTCGTGAAAGCTTCTAGCCCTTCGGCGGCGGCACCGTCGAAGTATGCGAGGAGTGCGCCGCCGTAGACGGGGCCGCGATGGTTGCGACCAAGGCTGTGCTAGCCATCGCGATCTTGCTCACGGCTTCGCGACGGGAGGTGAGTGCAGCGTCTGGAACTATGCCGCTGCCAGCTTCCAAGGGGTCAGCCTTTTCAAGTTGCTCTAGAGCGAGCACCACCATCTCCCGGTCCGCTGGCGCTCCCAATTCCTTTTCAACGATCTGCGCGAGATTGTCGACTGATCTGGTTCCATCGGAGCTTTCCCAAATTGCAGCCGCTGTTTTGCTCAGCCAGTGCACCTTGTTGTTGGACTTGTCGTAGAGGATCACTTCTTCCGGCAGATTCTCTGCAGACAGGTCACTTCTTCGCGCCAATGGGTTCATGCAGTCACCTTTCGCGTACAGCCAACTCACATCCTTTCTAAAACTTGACGGGCAAAGCTACTCGCTTCCCCACGCGGACCTTCGAAGCCTTGGGCATTCGCGATCGCCTTCGCTAAAGTCTTGATCGACTCCTCCGGCCGACTGCGCAGCGGGACCGTATTATCCAGGAGTCCCAGCAGAGTCTTCCCGCTAGTCAGCGGCCGTGGTTGCCAGCTACTTTCCCCTTCGTATCGGCTTATCAGAACCCATCCCAACGGAATGGGAACGGGTGGCGGGCCAGAAAGAACGCCGCCCAGAAGGCGCTTCGCGGCTTGCTGATCAGAGGCGGCTCTTAGCTTGGGAAGCCGCCAATACGGATGAACTCTACCTTCGGAATCAAAAATGGCATACTCGTCCTAGTAGTAGTCGGCGCCGGCTCCCACCAATTCAAGCACTAACGTGCTTTTGCCGCTCAAGGAGCGGCCGGGTATGACGATCGCTCTATTTCGCCAGCCAACGACCCCTGCATGGACGAAAACCAGACCCTCGGCCACCGTCGCAACAGTCAGTTGAGCCCAGGACTCGACAGCCTCCGCGGCACCGCGAAGACTGGTCTCTACACCAAGAATCATGCCGTTTTCGGCAATCTCGCAAAGGGGGCTGCCTTCGACAGAATGATTGACTCGGACCGAGAGCACGGCATCGACCGGGCCTCGGTTGACAAACTCTGCCCCAGGTACAATCGGCGCAGGCAGCTCGTCGAGGAGGTCGGGGGGGACCTTTAAATCTATTCGAACGCCCCACGCCGAGACCGAGAAAACCGAATCGATCATCTCGCCACCGAGATTCGAACTGCAGACGCCAGTATTTGGCGAGACGATTAACTTCGTCTGTCCAGCTCGTGGAGGGTTGGAACCCCTCGTAAATCTGTCCAGGGATTTTGAGCCAGCCTCAGCATAGCGGTCCTTACGCCAAATTGGCAAGCTTTAATGTCGCGTTTCCTTTGATTTTCAGCTGGAGAGTCCTCGTTTGGCCTGTAGAGCTGGCGCTTCGGGCAACATTTGTCGACCCCGCAGTCGAGAGGTCGGCGCCGCACTCAAATCAGACTACCTTCCTGGCGAAGCTAAGCCTGCCTCTGGTGACGACCGTCCCATCCACGGTCACAACACCCTCTACAAGGGCAGCCCCTGCGGTCATTTTCGAGATTGTCACTTCCAGAATCATGGTATGACCCGGGTGGACAGGAACGAGGAATCTCATGTCGTTGATGGCGGCAAGAACCAGGAACTCACCTTTTTCCACGCCTGTGCCGGTAGTTTGGCTGAAAAGGACCGAAGCGCATTGCCCGATTGCTTCGACAATGAACGTCCCCGGCATAATCGCATAGTCGGGGAAATGGCCAAGAAACTGAATCTCATTGCCGGTGACGTTCTTGAGGGCTTTGATCCGCTTCCCGGGCTCGACCTCCAACACCCTATCGACCATGATCAAGGGGAAGCGTTGTCTAAGGTAAGTCTTGATTTCTTCAAAAGTCATTGTCATAGGATTATTTCGGGCTAACCAGAAGTGGGACAATCTGATGGAGAGGAGGGGGTGCGCCGAGACTCGGCGATCCTGCGAGCGCGGGTTGGCCCCTGCAACACCAAGCTGACCCACCATCAGCTTGCTGCGGAGTCCTGGGAAATCAGCGGCGCCGCAGGATCATGGCCACGGCGCGAGGGAGAAATCGAGTGCCGGGAAGAGGAGAACTGGCATCGCTGACGAGCCGGGTTACGCGAAGACCTACCTCTTCGGCCATTTTCAACGGCTGGCTTTCTTGATTGAATTCGTAGATGTGGTCCCGCTGGGCGGATTCAACTGCAGTGCTGAAGAAAACGATGCCGTCCTTGGCGAGGAAGCGCGAAACGGCTTGGAAGAGCGGTCGAGGGTCCGGCAAATGTTCTGCCAGCATCGCCGCAATGATCCCTTGGTACTCTCCCGCTTTGCTCTCCGATCCCATTGTTAGGACGTCCTCGACGGCGAATTTGACCCGGCCGCTATGCCCCGAGGCTTGAAGAATGCGATTGGCGACGGCCACTGCTGGCGGGCTGATATCGACCCCCTCAAGCTGAAGGTCTGACCTGTCTTCTGCAGCCAGCAAGCTAAGTACGCCGTGCCCTGATGCCAACTCCAACACCTTTGCACTGGGCGGCAATTTTCTCACAAACTCATCGCGGTACATGGCGATGTGATTGACCATGGAGGGCCAAAAGGGATAGATGAGGATGGCTGCCCACATGTAAGGAACCATGTATCCTTCATCCTCGTAAACCTCTGAAGTTACCTCGGTGAAGGCCTGTGGGAGATACTTGCCGGCTTGCTCGTAGGCTTGCTGCGCCTTCGCAACGCCCAGGCAATATCGCGCGTAGCCTCGAGCGGCATCCTCAAACGCTGGGTTATCATAGGCTATTTTGGCCCAGCGGGCCAAGGGGTCTAGCACCCAAGCACAAAGGTCGTGATTGGCTGCAACCGTTGCTCGGGCCGCGGGTGCAAACATTTTCGCCTTCCGGTCCATCGCTTCCAAGAAAGCACTGGCATCTGCCATTGTTACCGTCCTCCCATGAATTCCTTTATCCCATCGAGGGCACGTGCCGGACGACCCGCACCATAGGTCTGATGAGGTCAACCCCGTCCCAGGGTGGGGCAAAGACGTGCATGCGCCCAAGCTTCACGATTCTATCCACGCCTCGACTCGCCGCCAGCGTAGCGAGGCCTACTTCTCTCGCCGGGTCAGCCATGGCTAAGCCGAGGGTTTGCACGTTTCCGTCGAGTTTTTTCAGGGGCTGTCGCAAGTCGTCGACCTCGAGAACGGTGAGCGTCTTTCCCTGGATCGGGCTGGGGATTTCCGTACCGCTTCCGAGGAGAAGCGTCCAGTCCGGTCCGGCGGAAAAAACTGCGTGATGCGCGATATCGTCCAGCAACCAGGAAGCCCGAGCCTGACAGATAGCGGTAGTCAGGCCGGCAGCGATGGTCTGCCTGGGATGAAGGTGGTTTTCCAATTCGAATGCTCTCTTGAGCGCTTGTACGAATTCGTCGCAGGAATGGCCGACTTTCTTCTCCAGGAAGAGTACCTGCGGTGATGAACACGCCTGTTGGTCAAACTGCCAAACATCTCGCGCGATGCGCCGGCACCATGCCTCCCGCTCCTGCACATTGCACCAGGAATCAGCATCCATGGCCGCCACCGAAATTCGAGGCCCGAAGACCGTCAGCCTGGCCCAATGCGGAAAAGGCAGGCTGCGGACCTGCAGAACGGCTTCCTCACCTCCCCAGATCATCGCCCCGTCGACGGCTCGTGCCATCGCTTCCTGCAGGTCCCGGCGAGCGTGATCGAAAACGAGCATGCGGACACGCGCCGTCAACGTCCCTTTGTCGTCACATTGATCCAGTTTGCAGATGAGTCGCCTGGTAAGGTCATCCAGTCCGCCAGGGACACGTACCAAGCAAGCATTACCTCCCAATAAAGCGCAGGTCATCGAGAGAACCGGCTGGATCTCAATGTTTCCGGCCGGCCAATGGCCGACCACACCCAGCGGGAACGCTTTGAGCCTGGCGCGCCCATCCTCCATCCATTTTCCTGCCAGCACCGCGCATCCCAGTTCTCTGTTGATAATGGGCTCCAGGGTCCCACGCCGTAACCACATACGCAGGAACTGAACGCCCGGAATGTTAACGGTTTCACTTTGCCCCAGGGAAGCAGCCCAAGCCTCGAAAACTTCCAGCACCATATCCGGAGTGATTTCGGTCACACTGAGGCTCTCACGAAGCTCCGTCCCCATGACGGAGATCTCCTCGGGGCGGTCGACATTTTGGATAAGTTCACTCATAGGAGTAAGTGAAGGGGCAACCCTGGTGGTTGGCCGCAAGAGGCCACAAGGGCCGACCTTACACGGGCCGTTGTCGGCTCCGTTCAATGTTCCCGCAGCCGCGCACTTCGGCCTTCGCCACGCGCCCCATGAACCGGAAACAACTCCCGCGCCTCCCGCAGCGACACCCGTCGAAAGCCACCATCTCAGCAAGATCTTCCGTGAGCAAAAGATGCCCCGGAAAGCTGGTGGGTAACACGCTGCAAACCTGAACGATCCCCTTTTCCCCTTCTTGAACGGGTTGTAGCGTCAGCGGGTCCCGTACGGTGACGTCTGCGAACACTGGAACATGCTTGTTACCCTCCGGACAATCCGGGTAGATGACGCCCACATTCTCCACCATACCGTAAAAATCGATGACCCGATCGGCAGAACACCCGAAGACACGGGCCAGACCCTCATTAAACGTTGCCTTGTCCACCGCCTCCTCTTGCAACAACTTCCATCCGCCGCTATGCAGGATATGAAGGTCCGACATGCCGAGACAGATGTTTGCGGCGCACAGCGGTTTCACCAAGTATTTCCAAAGAATGTAAGTAAAACCATAAACCAGCACCCGCGAACTACGCCGCGCTTCTGCAAATTGCAGGAGTTTATCGCGTTCGACGGCAAGATCTCCATCCTCGTCCAGCCGCAGGCAATAAGTGACCTCGCTTGCGAAGGGTTGAAGGCCGCGTATGGCGGCGCCGCGAGCTCCCAGTTCCGGACCGCCTCCAACAGAACCTGGCACATCGACTACCAGATAAGGTCTTCGAGCCGAACCGATGAAGTCTTGAGCAATTGCGATGACCCCTTTGGTCATGCGCCTGGCTGTGGGTGAATCAAGGACAATTCGGCTTGGCATTTGCCCCGTTGTGGAGCTTGAAGTCAGGGTTCTTTTGATCTCACACGGGTCCACAAGGGACAGCGGAGGCTGTCGTTTCAAGAGCCCAACCGGTAGATAGGGAAGCTCGGCAATTCTCCCTGCCGAGCGGATGTCCGCAGGCCAGTGCTGAACATAGTTTCGGTACGCGGAGTTCTTCCTGCACGCATACTCCAACTCTTCCTTCAGCAACTCCAGAAGCGCAGACTGTCGCTCTTCCGTGGGCAGGCCGTATGGCGGGCATGCTAGCAAGCAGTCTATTTTCTGTGCAAGCTCATCCATCGGTTCCGGTTGGCGTCACCGGCAATGAGACTCGGGAAACCTTGCCATGGGCTGTCTTAGGTATTTCCGAAACAATGTTTATCGATTCACAAGTCCAATATGTGGGCAGGCTGAGGCGCACACGTTCAACAACCTCGCTTGCACCCCTGTCCGGAACGATATAAATAGCCAGCGCTTCGCCGGCCTCCGGGTGTGGCACAGAGGCCGCCACGCACTCGTAGACGCCAGGCACGGCCGCTACTTTCGTTTCCACCTCGGCAAAGCTCACACGTATTCCGCAAATTTTGAGAAAGGTACTTTTGCGCCCGTCAATCCAGAGGTATCCGTCCGCATCCAAATGGCCCAGATCGCCAGTTTGCAGCCAGCCATCTTTGAAGGCGCGCCGGCTCTCTTCCGGTTCGTCCAGATACCCCAGGGTGATCGAGGGGCCCTTGACAGTGACCTCGCCAGTCTGACCAGCCGGCAACTCCCTCCCCTCCTCGTCGACAATGTGGATCGTCAGGTTGTCCAACGGGCGGCCCGCGCTGCCCAATTTCTCGTCCAAATGCTCGGGATCAAGACAGGAGATTCGCGCCGTTGCCTCTGTTTGTCCGTACATCACGTAAAATTTCGTCGTCGGAACCGCTGCCCGCATCTCTGCGACACGCTGCGGCGCCAGCGGCCCTCCTGCCTGCAAGAATCGTCTGAGGCTGGGCATGGGGATCGAGCGGAGATTCGACCGGCGCAGAAGGATGTTGTAAACTGTGGGGACTCCAGCGAACGTCGTGCATTCGTACTTTTGGATTGCGCGCAGCACCTTGTCAGGAAACATGAACCGACGGTCAAACGCCACTCCTCCGCCCTGGTACAAATGGGTGTGCAAAACGCTGGCGCCGAAGCAATAGCTGACGGGCAGGATAAGCATCGCCCGCTCATCCGCACCCAGATTCTGACTGCGTATGATTGCTTCCGTGTTGGCCGTCAGGTTCCCGTGGCTGACCATTACAAAACGCGGCAACCCCGTGGAGCCCGATGTGGCCACAAGCACGGCAAGATCGCTCTCCTCGCGACGGGCAGGGGGGATAGTATCCGTTCCTTTCTCTGGCGGGGAGCCATGGAGCGCCAGGACGCCTGCGTCTACAATCCCGTCGATCCTAGAGTCCTTTTCCGTCCACACCGCTCGCGCTCCGGTTCCCTTCAGCAGGCCGGTGAGAGATGAGATCAGAACTGCCTCCTCGATGGGGACGGGCACTAATCCTGCGTACATAGATGCCAGGTAAGCGATGCTGCTGGGAGGCGACAGAATGCAGCCAATAAGTATCCGATCGCCCGCGTTCAATCCCGCGCGAAGCAAACTGCCGGCGAAACTGGAAATGAGTCGAGGAAGGTCACTGGGGAGAATTGTCTGGCCACTGGCAGCGTCAACCAGGTAAGCATGCTCCCCCAACCGCTTTGCCAACTGGCCGGCAAAATTGTGTTCAGGACTTCCTGCCACGTGTTTTCTGTCCCCGTCTAGAGCTTCGAACTGACGATTCGAACGATCTCGCGCACGTTCTCCATCTCCATGAGATCGTCGACATCGAGATGGATGCCAAAGGCTTGCTCCAATCTACTTGCCAGGTCCAAGTGCCCCACCGAATCCCAGGCCGGGACTTCATTTGGGGTGGTCTCCAAGGTGATGAGTTGCGCGTCGATCCCAAATGCCTGATGGAATACATCCTGGACTTTGGTCAAAACATTATCCATTCGTTATACTCCCCGATTTAAGATGTAGAAACAGCCCGGAACGCCCCTTGCGCCCTGATTTATTTTGGGAAAGACTGACTCTCCACTGTCGACTGGAAACTAAGATACGACGAAAAATCATCCCACGATCCCGGCTCCCCCGTCCACAACAAGCGCATGGCCGACGATTCCCGCCGCCGCTGCTGAACAGAGAAACTGAGCGGCCCAAGCTACCTCTTCCGGCGTTACCAAACGCTGGGTCGGTGTGCGGCGTATCGCAGTTGCGATTCGCTCCTCTCCCTCCGGGAGCGTTTTCCAGACAGCGGTCGCAATCGTGCCAGGCACCAGAATGTTTACACGAATACCCCGAGGCGCAAGTTCGACAGCCAAATGCCGGGCGAGCGATTCGAGCGCGCCTTTAGTTGAACCGACGAGAGAATAGTATGGCAAGGCACGCTGGGCCCCCATTGAGCTGACGGCCAAAACGCTGGAGCGTTCTGCGAACCGGCTTAGTAGAGCCTTCGTCAATTCGAAGAAAGCACGCACATTGAGTGAAAAGGTAAAGTCAAAGTGGCGCGTCGTCAGTTCGGAGAAAACACGATGCACACCAGTCGCCGCACAATAGACTAGTCCGGTCAGGGGTTCGCCGCTATCTTGGACGGACCTTTCGATTTGCCCGAGGCCTTGGGGGGTGGTGACATCGGCCCGACAGAAACCGATGCGCAACCCTTCCTGGTCGGCGGCAGCCTTGAGCTCGTCCGCGGCTTTTTGATCGCGGACGTAGTTCGCAATCACTGAAGCTCCCGCCTTCGCAAAGCACAGTGAGATCGCCCGGCCAATTCCTCGTGTCCCGCCGGTCACCAGTACTCCACCTGAAAGGGCAAATAGGTTCTCCATAGAATTCTCTTTTAAGGCTTTGAGTGGGCGCTGCTATTAACTATCTTTCTTTTCAACAACGTTCCGGCATAATGCGGCTAAGTATTTTTGTTTTCATACACCTTCCCGCTTCGTTGGCCGCTTTTCCAAAGCGGCCCTTAGTTTTCAGAGACATTCCCGCTTCGTTCGTTCAATTTTGGAGAATTCCTTTTTGCTTCCTCTGCACCGACAGACTTGTTGTCTTGGGCGTGGGAGGACAATTTGCGAGCTTTTCGACCCCTGGGGGCATTCTCGCAAGTGGCTTGTAGTGGAGCGTTGAATTGCCGCATCCTCTTCCCGGTAGGGCGTGAACAGCCGCCTCGCTTCAAATCACCAATCTAGCCTATCTCAGAGCGTTTGTCAGGAGCAATGATAGACGAGAGCGGGCGGATCGAGCAGCAGTCGCTTTCCTTCGCTAAGCCCAGCGCCAGTCCAGCATGCCTTTCGGCGTGGCATAGGGTTCCCTCGCGGTCTTTCCCTCTCGCCACTGCCGGTCCAATTCTACGACCCCCCCCACTTTTTCGCGGAGATCGAGCTTGTTGTTCCTAGAAGGCGGGAATATTCCTTGATCTGCCCGGCTGTCATCCAGACCCAACACTTATAATAAAACCTGCGCTGCGGATTCAAGCTCAGCAGCCATCGCCCCATTTCTCGGGCCATCGCAATAGTCCCGAGTTTCAGAATATTTAAATAGGGCCTCGGTATTCCCAGCACAGAGGGTCCTCGTCCCCACTCCCGCACCGAAGCCCTGCCAAAGTCGAACCACCACTTTAGAAAGTAGTCTTTTCGGATACGGTGTTCAGGGGTTGGGTGATAGACAATGGCAGACGGCTCGTACCGAAACCGCTCCCCGGCAGCCAACAACCGGCGCCCAAATTCGGTGTCCTCGTTGCGGATCTCGCTGCCGGGGCGGGGGCCCAAGTCGATTCGAAAGCCACCGTATTTTTCAAACATTTGCTTTCGAAAAGCCATGTTGGTGCCGTATGGGGGCTCGACCAGTGGGCGGGCCTCGAGTCCCCGATCGAAGAAGACGAGGGTGGGCATTGCGTACCGACCCTCAACAGATAGCCAACGGGGAGGCGAGAAGGTTTGCTCCGGAAGAATCCGCCCTCCCGAGCCGGCCCATTCACTGTTGTGCAACGCCGCCGTCAGATTTTGCAGCCACGTCGGCTCGATCATCACATCGTCGTCCATGAAGGCCAGAATTTCACCCCGAGCGTCGCGAATTCCGGCGTTCAGTGCATGCGACTTGCCGGGCTCCGGTTCAAAAAGGTAACGGAAGCGGCCGGGGTACCGGCGGCAGAAGTCATCTACCACCTCACGCGTCTCATCGCGTGAGTTGTTGTCCACCACCAAAACTTCCCAATCGACCGGCTCTTGGAAGGTTTGGGCGGCAACGCCATCCAACGCCTTTGCCAAGCTCTGGCATCGGTTGTAGGTGCACAAAATGACGCTGATCTTCATTGACCCATGCCGTTACGGCTTGTCTCGCCTAAAACCCAAACGTCGGCCTCGAAAGCCAAACAAACGGTTAACGTCACTTCCTAATTCACGCCAGTCCAAGCCGCCGAAATACTCCTTTCAGAAGACGTAGGACGACAACAGGCCGCGTGATTACTGCATGACCCATTGCCAGGAAGCTCTTCGCAAATCTCTTTTGCTTTAACCAAAGCTTTGACACAGTAAGATAAAAATCGGCGATTCGCGACCGCTCAACATACCCTAAAGGAGACCGCAAGAATTCAAGCGCTGCCTGGAGCGCAACGGCATACTCACCCGCTCTACACATGTGCTGGGTCCATAGCCAGTAGTCCGAGGCAAGCTCTCTCTGCTGCCGGGCTTCGGTTACACCTAATCCAACAAGCAGAGTGGGCGTGATTCGTTCGACCGAGTCTAAGGGATCCGGTTTCCCCAGTCGCCTTGATGACGCGGAAACTTGGGCAGCAAGTATACCCAACGTCTGCTGTGTCCGCTTCTTTAGCGAAACCTGGTAGGGATGAATCCTGTATTTGAGCACCACCTGTTCGAGATTGGCCATCTTGAAATGCTCGGCGATCCTCAGCCATAGGTCGTAGTCGTGGGCAACGACGAAAGCTGGCCGATATCCGCCCACTTGGACGAAAGCTTCCCTGCGGATGAGTGCGGTGGGTTGCCACAGCACGGAGTGCGTCCGGAGTGCTGATTGAATCTCACGATCTCCAAGCGGATGTCGGTTCGTTATCAAGGGCTTGCCCGCCGCGTTAATCCACTCGACCCCCCCACCCAGCACGCCAACCTCAGGATGCTTCTCCATAAACTCGACCTGCCACAGTAGGCGGTTTGGAAGGGAAACGTCGTCAGCGTCCATAATGGCAATATATTCGCCTTGCGCAAGAAAACCACCCTCGTTGCGAGCTTCGGGCAAGCTGCACTTGGGTATCGTGTGAAGCTTGATTCGGCCGTCTCTAGCCGCGTAGTTCGAAGCAATAGCTTTAGATTTGTCCGTCGAGCCGAAGTCAACGATGATGAACTCGAATTGCCTGAAGGTTTGGTCGAGGATGCTCTCGATTGACTCCGCAAGGAAGCGTTCGACGTTGCAAGTTACCATTACCACCGAAACTACCGGTTTCATCATTTAACCCCAAGCGCACCGGAAGAACAAACTAGGTCGAGTCCGCGGGTCGCAGCATGCGTACTACTCTGCCATTTCTTCCGACCCGTCGATACGGCACTGTGAGGGTGTGTGCAAAGGGAGGATAACTGCGCATGACCGCGCTTTCAATGCATTCAGCTAAATATCGGGCCGTGTTCAGGAGGAAAGTCACCACGCTTACCGGAGGCTGGCGCAGCACTGGCCCAGCTCAATATTTCGACGGCCTATTCACCTCTGCTCCGTTTTCGACCTCGGAACTTGGCGGCAATGATGGCTAAGACGGAGACCAAGCCGAAGACCAGGATCCAGATCGGCCACAGCAGGGCGGCAGCGCCGAGAGTCCGGCGCGACTGGCGGGGGGTGAATGAACTCGCCGAAACCGCTGGAGGGAATTGCTGGGTGGCTTTTCCATCAAAGTCGTCAAAAAACACCACATTGTGCCCCTGCGTTACCTTCACGTAATCGACCAGAGTTGTCCAAGGTAAGCTTTCATGCTTTATTGGGCCGCCATAAGACCCCACACCCTCACCGACCTTGAGGTACATGGGGGCATTCGGAACATATCTCTTGGTAATCTTGCAGGTTGTTGCTCCATCGATCTTGAAGACGAGCGAACCCAGAGACCAAACTAACTGGTAGGTGTGAAAATTCTGGCTGGTGTCGCTGGTATGAGCAGTGCAACCATCGCTGTGGGTGTAACCGTCGACATGAATCTGTTGGTTGACCTGGTCAAACTTGCTGTTCAATATTTCGGCGATGTCGATTTCCTGGCCGTTGCAGTTGTCATCTGTGCCGGTCGGGTCGCTTGCCTGACACGAGGCATCTTCCATCCAGACGCATGGCCACGACCCGGTGTTCGTCCCGCCACCGAACTTCGCCCTGAACTCGACCGTCCCATAAAGAAAGTTGAAACGCCGCATCGACACGTATCCAGAGGTGTAGTTATAAGTCGCGGAGGGCAGGTCAAAGCTGCTGCAAGTCGAGGTCTCGGGCCGCGTAACGATGACAAGATTCCCATCCGATAGGGACACGTTGTTTGACGTGAAGCACTGCAAGTTGCTGTTGGGCGCCCCTGCACGGTTAAAGGCGACCCAAGCATCACCCAGGCTCGTTTCTGCCCAAGCAGACGCGGAAAATCTCAGCAATGCGATGATTAACAGAGTCTTCATTCGGAACTCGAAGATTTACAGATCAGCGCGGAGCTGCGCGCCGCCCTCGGTCGTCACGGCGACAGAGGAGTTGGGGGGTCAGGGGGATCTGTCAATCAGTTTTTCAGCACTCAATAGGTCCCCTTTTCGGTCTCAATAGGCCTTTCCCGAGGCGTAGCGCCCGCCTCATCGTCGTCCCCGGATTTGCCGCCAGTTCCAGCAATTCCCGCCCAACTTGACGCGCCAAGTAAAACCGGTCGAGTCTCTCACCCAAGGTGGTCAACCCTTGTTTGTGATAGCGCCAAAAAGCGGGTTCGCGCAGCCGGAGCGCCTGGTGTGCGAGGAGACGGTAATAAGCTCGCTTAGACTCCTTCCGCAGAGTTGCAGCTTCCCCCGCTTCCAGAAATACTTTGGCGTAGCGCTGGACGATGATGTACCGGTCCAGCGAGTCAGGGTAAAAGGCACGGAAACCGGCAGAGATGGACTCGTTGCTATTGCTCACGCGCAAGAAGGAAAGCACTTGATGAACGAAACCAAAATCCCAATGCTCCAGTATCTGCATGCACTTCTCGGTGTCCTCGTGCAGCAGGCCGTCTGCATAGAAGGGTTGATGGTCCCGAACCAAGGAAGATCGGTACATCACGGTGGTGGGCGAGCCGAAAAGGAAGAGTCCTGTCCGGAGATTCAGACGTGCCAGCTCCTTGCCTGCAAGCACGGTGGTAGGGTAGGGAAGACCGGAGCCACGGACCATGTTGCCCTTCAGATCGTACGCGCTCACCAGCCCGATGGATTCGGACTGCTCAAATGCCTTTACCATTAACTCCAAGCACTCTGGGAAAATAAAGTCGTCTGCCTGTACAAGCTTGCAATACTTGCTGTCGGGGGAGATCTCTGTCAAGGCCTTGTTGTAATTCTGAACCTGAGAGAGCAACTGTGACCACCGAACCACCCGAATGCGTGGGTCGCGGCACGCATAACTCTCAGCTATTTCTCCCGACCCATCAGTGCTGCAGTTGTCCGCAAGTATGTACTCGAATCGGGAATAGCTTTGAGCGAGGACACTTTCAATGCACTCGGGTAAATACCGCGCGGTGTTGTAGAATGGAGTTACTACGCTTGCCAAAGGCTCGCTCACCAGCGTCTCCACTTTCTACCTCGGAACTTGGCGGCAATGATGACTAAGACGAAGATCAAGCTGATGACCAGAATCCAGATCGGTCACAGCAGGGCGGTAGCGCCGAAAGTCCGGCGTGGCTGGCGGGGGGTGAATGAACCCGCCAAGACCGCTGGAGGCGATTGTTGAGTGGCCTTTCCACCCAAATTATGCACAGATTGAGGCCCGAGCTGACATCTGAGCCAGCGCCTTGACGTTGGTCATTGCCACACCGTCCGTTCGATTCCGCCCTGATTCTTCTCCCTTGTTGTAGGATCGCTGTAACTTGTTGGTTTGCTTGGGCTGCGCGTGCATAGAATTTTATGCACGCTAGAGAAGCTCAAAAACGGAGGGCCACCGCCAGCACCGGTGCGTGGCCCTTAGGGCCGACGGCAATCGCTCGCAGTCGCTGCATCAGCCGCTGAAAAATCCCCTGCTCGGGGTAATGGTCGCTGTAGCTGACCCCTACCCGCCCTCCGTGTCGCCAGATCTTCGCCGCTAGGAACAGGAAGCGCAAGCGGGAGGTGGCCAAGGTGGTGTGCTTCAGGTCTTCCGTACGCGCCTTTCCTTCCCGATTAAACAGCATCAGCCAGCAGTTCAGGTTGTAGGCCAGCATGGCCATCTGGAAGT
>Ga0181536_10003358_pt1 | contig 17491 bp, 15 predicted proteins | sample PEATcosm2014_Bin_41_FD_121105 | JGI IMG/M metagenome (GOLD analysis project Ga0181536, IMG submission 121105) | Peatland microbial communities from MTU Mesocosm Facility, Houghton, MI, USA - PEATcosm2014_Bin17_60_metaG | ecosystem: Environmental > Terrestrial > Soil > Wetlands > Peat | place... | reverse complement strand
CTTCAACCACGTCCCATGGACCAACCGCAACTGCGATCAGATAGGTCGGCAGTGGCTTCGTCTTTTCGAAAGTAAGCGTTTTCCACTTTGCATCAGCTGATTCCTGTTCTTTTATCGGCCGCGTATTCGCGATCGCGACATCGCCCTTCGGCACCGTCAGCGTCACACTGAACGGCGTCTTGAAACGCGGCTCGTCAAATGAAGGAAATGCGTAGCGTGCGCTGGTCGGCTCCATCTGCGTAACCGCATACGCGTCGCCGCCGACCTTCACCTTGTACAGTCCCTGCAACTTGGCGTTGAAAGCCGCGCTGTACTCAATCGCGAGTTCGATTTCCTGTGCGGGTAAGACGCCATCGAACGACACTTCCGCTACGCCTGACGGATCGCGCACTGCGAGTTGCGCCTTGTGTACTTTACCCCGCGCATCGGTCAACTCGATCTTGGCGACATCGATCTCACTCGCGTGTAGCCAGATATGGTCGAACGATTTCGCCAATTTCATGCGGATACGCACCCGCCCGCTGAAGCGGTCGGCGCGCGGATCGATCCTGAGATTCAGCACATATGAAAGCGGTTTGGCGGCGTCGGGCAAGCGGCCGGTGGGCGGAGCGTCAGCTAACGCACCCCGAACCATCAACGTGGAGGCGACTAACGACCAACCGATGCCGTTTAGGATGCGCATCCAATGCCCTTGTCCGAGTCGTGCATCCCTGGTCACCCGACCGAGAGACGCCGGGCCGAGTCGGTATGCCAGAGAAGGTCGCCGTAGGGAAAATTACTCGCAATCACTTTCGCAATGGCCGCCTTTCCAGTTGCGATGGGGGCGTTGGGCGCTAGCATGGAGCCTGGCTCGTCGCAGAACGCCACCGGTTTGTCGAGGTCTCTCGCCGAATAGACTTTGAGCCAAGCCGCGTCGGCAGCCCGCACGCCGTCCGCTGCGTCTCCGCCTGTTTGTCCGCGTGCTGCGCCCATGCTGAAGCCCAGGACTATCAGTCCCGCAATGATCCACTGCCGTAACTTCATGATGAGCCCTCCATTTACGATGGCAACTTTCCTTCACCGACGCACCCTACCACGTTAGAAACGTGGTGACGGAGCTGCCCGACAGCGGCCTTTCGCGGATGACAGCTCCGGGTCAGGATTGAGCGTAGAGCCGGCCGCGCAGCGCCGCGACCGTCGACGGCGCGGCGCGAAATTTGCGCCGGCTGCGACAGGTTGTGGGGATGGGTCCTGCCGTGGAAAACATCGCCACGCTAATGGCGCCGCCGGCATCGTCGATGGACGAGCCGGAATGGGTGGCGGCGATCACCGCGGCGGCCGGCACACCGCTGTTGCTCGACCTGCACAATCTCTACGCCAATGCCGTCAACTTCGGGCACGAGCCACTGGCGTACCTCATGCGCTTTCCGCTGCAGCAGGTCGCCATCGTACACATTAGCGGCGGCGTGCGGATCGACGGTCCAGCCGCTCCCGGAGAGCCGCCCATCGCCCGCCTGCTCGATGACCATCTGCATGACGTTCCCGATCCCGTGTATCACCTGCTCGAGGCGCTCGGCGAACGGTGCCCGCGTCTGTTGACCGTCGTTCTCGAGCGGGACGGCCGGTTCCCGGCCATGGGCGCGCTCATGGATCAACTGCGGCGCGCGCGGGCAGCGCTGGCGACAGGCCGCGCGCGCGGCTTGCGGCGACCGCAGCGGCAAGTGAGCGAGCATGCACTCCTCGCGACTTGAGACGTTTTTGGCTCGCCTGTTCACGGACGCAGAGTTTCGGGAGGCGTTCATCAACGATGCGCGCCAGGTAGCCGACGCGCAAAGTCTCGACGCCGCGGAGCGCGACGCCGTCCTCGCGATCGATCGGCCAGGATTGCTGCTTGCCGCGCGCAGTTTTGCCGCCAAGCGGCGGGACACAGGGGCGCGGGGCTCGTCGAGGCGCCTGCGGCCGCGGTGGCGGCAACTGATTCGGCCCCCTGCCGGTCCAGGGACCGCGTCCTGTCTGCTACAGTTCTTCACATGCGCCGATCAACGGTCCACCCGGTTCCGTGACGTCGGCCTTCGCAACGGAGACTCCCTCAGCGTGAAGCGCCTTATTATTATCATAGGGATCTGGTTCCTGTCGTTGGTGGCCTGCCGCAGTAGTGGCTTTTTTATTCGTGCGCATGGATGTGCCGACGGCGCTGCACTTCTGGAAAGTCAGTCGTGTTGTGAAGCCTTTGAATGGGGCCTTCGGAGCCGCCATCGTTTTGTCCGCGGAGTCGGCAGTGATCTTAGCCACGGTTCTTGTGCGCTTGGTGCGCGGCCATATTTCAGTATTCGGTGAGACTTTGGCGATAGCCTGCCTCACGTCCATATGTGCATACGGCATCAACAGCCACGTGCTGAAAGTACTTTTCGGGGTTCCAAATCCTACAGACGTAATGCACGGCGCCACGCATAACTTCATTTTTTGGATGGGTTCCGAAAATAGCAGCTTTCCCTCAGGTCACATGGTATTAGCAGGAGCGTTTGCGGGGGTTTTCATGAGGCTCAATAGAGCTAGCATCTGGCCTCTTTCCGCGTTGCTCCTGCTTGCCGCTGGTCTACTGATCGTCGGGGACTGGCACTTTCTGAGCGATGTAGTCGCGGGAACGTTTTTCGGCATATCGGCGGGAATTCTTGCCGGAGAAGGGTGGGCCGCTCACTTAAATTCAGAGCCCTCTTAGATACCGGCATCCTTGGAATCGGGCGCTTCGCGGCTGGCGTGACCTTGCGGCGCTTGTGAACTCGATGCCTGACTACGGCGCGGGTGCTCGACGAATGGTGGGCGCGGATTGCCGACCGCCTCGATTCGGGCCCGGCCGCCCTGCACCGTCTGCCCGAGCCCGTCGCCCACGTCGCGGCCTGGCAGACCTCACTCAGCGTGATCGTCCATTGAAGTAAAAGTGCCCCGTTTGAGTCAATGAAAGTGCGGCATCGACAGGATTAAGCCGATTCTGGGGCATATTCATTGGGTCGTCGACATCGGGGAATGAGTCGAATTCCGCCATAGCAACAAAGGGTTACAGGACTTGCTCGCGGGTGCGGCGCCGCACGTAGCGCCGCACCCGCCCCAGGACTACTATTGATGCATGGGACACGATCATGGCCATGCCGATCACAGCGAACTGAGCGAGATCGAGCGGCGCGTTCGGGCGCTTGAGACTGTGCTGACCCAGAAGGGCTATATCGATCCGGCGGCACTCGACGTGTTGATCGACACGTACCAGACGAAAATCGGCCCGCGCAACGGCGCTCGTGTCGTCGCGCGCGCGTGGGTGGATCGGGCCTATCGCGATCGGCTGCTGCGCGATGCCACCAGCGCCATTGCGGAGCTTGGCTACAGCGGACGGCAAGGCGAGCACATGATCGCGGTGGAGAACACACCCGGGCGGCACAACGTCGTGGTGTGCACGCTTTGCAGTTGCTACCCCTGGCCGGTGTTGGGACTGCCGCCGGTCTGGTACAAGAGCGCACCCTATCGGTCGCGTGTCGTCAGGGATCCGCGCGGCGTGCTCCTCGAGTTCGGCGTGACACTGCCCGCAGACACGGAGATCCGCGTCTGGGACTCGAGCGCCGAAGTACGCTACCTCGTGATTCCCGAACGTCCAGCAGGAACCGATGGCCTGGACGAAGAGGCACTGAGCGCTCTGGTCACCCGTGACTCGATGATCGGCACCGGCCTGGCGCGGACGCCTGCGGAGGTATGACGTGCCCTACACGACTCATGCCGATCTGGGCGGCCGGCCAGACTTTGGCCCGGTGGTGCAAGATGCGGAGGACTCCGTGTTCCATGCCGCCTGGGAGTCGCGAGTTCTGGCACTGAGTCTGGCGATGGGCGCGACCGGCTGCTGGAATCTCGACATGTTTCGCGCCGCGCGCGAGACGTTGCCGGACTATCTCGATCTCAGCTACTACGAGATCTGGCTGGGTGGGCTCGAAGATCTGCTCGTCGCGAAAGGTCTTGTGACGGCCGAAGAACTCGCCGCCGGCCGTGCTCGGCACCCGCCCAAGCCGGTCAGCCGGATCTTGTCGGCGGATCAGGTTGCTGCACGGCTTGCAAAAGGCTCGCCGACGGAGCGCACGCCGACCAGCCCCGCGCGCTACCGGCTTGGCCAACGCGTCGTCACGCGCGCGACGCCGGTCGATCACTATACGCGGCTGCCCGCCTATCTTCGTGGCAGGACCGGCATCATCGAACGCATCCTCGGCCCGCATGTGTTTGCCGATTCCCATGCCCAAGGCCTAGGCGAAGACCCTCAATGGCTCTACACGGTGGTGTTTGAGGCGCGGGAATTGTGGGGGACCGAGGCCGCTCCGGGGCACCGCGTGTCCTTCGACGCCTGGCAACCCTATCTCGAGCCCGCGTGAACGCAGCCCGGTCGCCCCTCGACGCATTGCCCGGGCTGCCTCGCGATGCCGAGGGACCGGTGTTCGAGCAGCCATGGCAAGCGCATGCGTTTGCAATGACAGTGTCGCTCCACGAGCGCGGCGTGTTCACGTGGCCTGAATGGTCGAACGCCCTATCGCAGGAGATCCGCTCCGCCGCGCATCGCGACGAGCGGAACCATGGCGAGACCTACTATCTTCACTGGCTGAAGGCTCTGGAAGCGCTGGTCGCCGCCAAGGGCGTCGCGTCGAATCAGGAGCTCAGTCGTTTCCAAGAGGCGTGGCGCCACGCTGCGGAGCGTACGCCGCACGGAGCCCCCATCGTTCTGACGGACGAGGATCTCTAGAGGAGTCACTTCATGGCACAGAATCGACCGAGCATCTCGGATAGTGCCAACGCGCGCCGAGCGCATTACGGACTCGCGTCAACACGCAACTATAATTCCTGAATCTCGATGGTGAGGTGCGAGAGCGAGCTGAAACGCGCCAATTTTGCCCGGTAATAGTCAGAGCTGCGGCGTTCCTTCGGGCACACCGATAGAATGGCCCCCAAATGACCAGGACCGAGGCGCCAGAGATGCAGATCGGCAAGCGTGCTGCCGTCGCTCTCGATCGTCTGCCGGAGATCGTTGGCTAACCGGCTGTCAGGAATCCTATCGAGCAGGATGGCGCCGGTGTCGCGAATGAGTCCATAGGACCAACTGGCGATCACGCATGCCCCGATAATACCGGCTAATGGGTCCATCCAGAGCCATCCGAATGCACGAGCGAGCAGCAGTCCAATAATCACCAGGACTGATACGGCCGCGTCCGCGATCACGTGGATGACCGCAGCGCGCATATTGTTGTCACGCCCGGTCGCACCGTGTCCGTGCGCATGTTCCTCGAACACGGCTGTGTAAGCATCGGTGCCAATCCTGATATGCGCGGTGAATGCGTGCGGCTCCGGAATCGCGGCAACCGACTCGAGAAAATCACCGCGCGCGGCCATAGTGAATTCCTGCGTTGTGCCGTCAGGCCGTACCGTCGTGATGCGCGTCGCGTCGGCGGATGGAGCCGGCCCATTCGCCGCGCGCACGCGGAACCGCGGGGGCACCCCATCCTCGAAAACTTCAAGGATGAGATCGCCGGAAGGCGTCGCGATCTGGTGCGCCTCGTCGTGGCCGTGGTCGCCGTGCGCGTCACCATGGCTGTGAGCGTGATGATGGCCACCGCTGCTCAGCAGCCACGCGCTCGCGATATTGACGGCCAGGCCGACACAGGCAATCGGGATTGCTTCCGCGAAATGAATCTGGACCGGCGCCAGAATGCGTGTCACGGATTCGTAACCGATCAAGATCGCGATCATGGCCAGAACAATCGCGCTGGTGAAACCGGCAAGATCGCCGAGTTTGCCGGTGCCGAAGGTGAAGTTCGTATCCTTAGCGTGCCGGCGGGCGTAAGTGTAGGCAAGCGCCGCGAGGAGCAGCGCGCCGGCATGGGTACTCATGTGCAGACCGTCCGCCACGAGCGCGATCGATCCAAACAGGAGACCGCCGACAATCTCGGCACACATCATCGCGCCGCAGAGCCAGATGACTGCCCAGGTCTTGCGCTCACTCCGCTCGTGGCCCTCGCCGAGGAAGACGTGCTGATGGAATGTTGGCCCGGCGGTCCTTGCGTCGATTGTCATGGCAGACCTCACTTCAAATAGGTGCGGACGACGTCCAGCAGTTGCTCCGCTGCCGCGGTATTGAGCGCGCCCGGATGTTTTTCAGCGTCGACTAGATGTGAGCGCACATGGTCTTGGACGACTTCGGCCATCAGGCCGGCCATGGCGCCGCGTACGCCCGCGATTAGATGCATGACCTGTTCACACCCCGCCTCGGTAGCTAGGGCGCGTTCAATTCCCGCAACCTGTCCGCGGATTCGACGGACGCGCGCCAGTAACTTCTGTTGATCGCGAATGGTATGACTCATGCTGAACATTATAGCATACCCACCCACCCTATACAAGTCGCGCGAGGCACGGGCCTCTTGGGTCGTGGATGTTGAGAAGGGCAATTCGTGGCCGGCCTTGGATGTAGTACGATGGGCTTCACGAGGAAAAAGTCGACCGCGGTAAATCCCGTGCTTTCTCGCTGAGTTGGGGTAATTCCTGCGGTAGGGCGATGGCCATATCCCCCGCGTGCATATCGAACTCACCGCGCCACGCTTTTCGGATAGGTCTTTTAGGGATAAGTCATGCCGATACACGACCATGAGCCTTCATCACGGGGTCGCGCTTTTCTTTGGGGCGGCATTGGCCTCGGGCTGCTGTTTCTAGTTGGCGTCTTTACCCACGGATTTGGCTTGCTGGGTGGACCTGGAAAGGGCGTCGGGGAGCCGGAGCTCATGACGCGCCAAGGGGACAAGATCCTCGTGCCCGAGGACTCGGCACTGCGCGGCCGGCTGAGCGTGATGCCGGCGTCGGTGCAGGTGGTCAGTGCCAAGTTGTTGCTGCCCGCGGTCGTCGAATCGGATCCTGCGCGTACCGCCGTCGTGCTGACTCCGCTGAGCGGCCGGTTGGTTGCGCTCAAAGTCGCACTAGGGGACCGGGTGACGCGCGGTCAGGTGCTGGCGGTGATCGATTCGCCGGATCTGGGGCAAGCCAACGATGATGACGACAAAGCCGCCGATGTTCTCAAGCTGACCGAAAAGAACCTGGGTCGCCAAGAGGCGCAAAACAAACTGGGCGTCGCATCGGACCGGGATCTCGATCAGGCCAAGAGCGATCACGCGCAGGCCGCCGCTGAATATGCCCGCACGCAGGCGCGCCTGACAATGCTCGGCGTGTCTCTTGAGAAGAGACCCTCGTCCCGCCTGTTGACGGTGACCGCGCCGGTGGCCGGCAGCGTGACGACGCTCGCGGTTTCCCCGGGCACCATGATCAACGATCCCACCCAACCCATGATGACCATCGCTGACCTCAGCACCGTTTGGGTGACGGCGCTGGTTCCCGAGAAGGACGTGGCGGCAGTCTCCAAGAACCAAGATGCCGAAGTCAGTCTCGTCGCCTATCCCGACCGAGTGCTGCACGGCAAAGTCTTGTTCGTCTCCGATGTGCTCGAGACGGATTCACGCCGCAACAAAATCCGCATTGCCTTTGCAAACAGCGACTATGCGCTCAAGCCCAATATGTTTGCGACCGTCGTCCTCGCGGGCCCCGCGCAGTCGCAAGTGGTGCTGCCGAGTTCGGCGTTACTCATGAATAACGACCGAACCAGCGTGTTCGTCGCGACGGCGCCGTGGACCTTCGAGCGCCGCACGGTCGATCCGCAGCTCGAAGAGGGGTCAATGGTCGCCATTCGTGCCGGCGTGAAAGCCGGTGAGCAGGTCGTCGTGAAAGGCGGAATCTTGCTCAATGATTGATCAATTCGTAGGCTTCTGCCTGCACCGGCGCGTCGCCATCATCATTCTGGCGGTATTGCTGGCAGGATATGGCATTTATGCTTGGGAAACGTTGTCGGTCGAGGCGTACCCGGAACTCGGCGATGTCGCAGCGCAGGTCACGACCCAGATTCCCGGCCTCGCCGCCGAGGAAGTGGAACAGCTGATCACGGTGCCGCTCGAGCGGCAAATCAACGGAACACCCGGATTGTTGCTCATGCGTTCCTCGAGCACCTTCGGCTTGTCACTGATTACCGTCCTGTTTCGCGATGGCTACGAGGATTATTGGGCGCGGCAGCGGCTGATCGAACGCATCAATCAAGCGGTGCTGCCGGCTGGGGCGGCGCCATCGCTCGATCCGGTCGCAGGTCCCGGCGGTGAGATCTATCGCTACACCCTCGAGTCCGATGCGAAAAACCTTCAGGAGCTCTCCGAGATCCAGCGCTGGACGGTGATCCCCGCCTTGAAGTCGGTGCCCGGCGTCGTCGATGACACCAATTTCGGCGGCTTCACGACCGAATATCAGCTCGATCTCGATCCCAAACAGCTCGAGCACTACGCCCTAGGCATTACGGATGTCATCAATGCGATCAACAATAACAATACCAATGCGGGCGGTGGGCGGGTGTCCCGCGGGGATCAGAGCTATGTCATCCGCGGGGTCGGGCTGATTCACACGCTGGCGGAGATCGGCTCGATCGTCGTGACCCAGGTCGGCGGCACTCCGATCCTGGTGCGCGACCTCGGCCGCACCACGCTCAGTCATCAGGAGCGTGAAGGCATCCTGGGGAAGGATCTAAATCCCGACACGATCGAAGGCATCGTGCTGATGCTGAAGTATCAGAATCCGTCGCAAACTCTGAACGGCATTCACGCCAAAGTGATCGAACTCAACGCCAAATTGGCGAGCGCCGGCGTGCGGATCGTGCCCTATATCGATCGCGACGATCTGGTCCGGGCGACGGTTCACAAGGTTGGCCGAACGATCCTCGAAGGCATCACGCTGGTTTTTCTGATTCTGATTTTATTTCTCGGCAGCCCGCGCAGTGCTTTCGTTGTGGCGGTGAGCATACCGCTCGCACTCGTATCGGTGTTCTCGCTGCTCAAGCTCACCCATGTGTCGGCCAATCTGCTCTCACTCGGGGCGATCGATTTCGGCATTCTGGTGGATGGGGCCATCGTCGTGATGGAGGCGGTGCTGCGCCGGCGTGAGGCGATGCCGAATGAAGAACTGAGCGAAAGCGAGGTCAAGGCTGCGACGTTGCAGGTGACCCGACCGATCTTCTTTGCCAGCCTCATCATCATCACGGCGTATCTGCCGCTGTTCTCGTTCGAGCGAGCCGAAGCCAAACTCTTTACGCCGATGGCCTATACGATGGGCTACGCACTGTTCGGTGCCTTGTTGACCACGCTGGCACTGGTGCCGGGCTTGGCCTATGTGGCATTCCGCAAACCCGGTCGGATCTACCACAACCGGTGGCTGGAACGCTTGACGGTGTGGTACGACCGGCGGCTCGCCACCTGCCTCGATCAGCCGCAGATCATTTATGGCGTAGTGATTTTTGCGCTGCTGGCGGTTGTCGGCCTGGGGGCCACCGTTGGCCGCGATTTCCTGCCGGATCTGGACGAAGGCGCGCTGTGGTTACAGGTCCAATTGCCCACAGGCCTCGCCTTGAACAAAGCGAGCGACATGGCGAGCGATCTGCGCCGGGCGATCTTGAAGTATCCCGAAGTGTCCTACGTGGTCACGCAAACCGGCCGCAACGATGACGGGACCGATCCGTGGACCATGTCTCACATCGAAGCGCCGGTCGGACTCAGGCCGTACGACACCTGGCCGGGCGGCGAGTCGAAGAAACAGTTCGTCGACCGTCTGGCAACGGGTCTCGCCAAGGACCTTCCGGGTTATTCGATCGGCATCAGCCAGCCCATCATCGACGGTGTCAACGACATGATCGGTGGTGCTCACAGCCCGCTGGTCGCCAAGATCTACGGCGACGACCTGGATCAACTCCGCAGCATCGGCAATCAAATCGTGGGCGTCCTTTACTCCATCCAGGGGACGTCCAGCGCCTCAATCTTCCAGGAGCCGCCGATCCCGCAGATGGAGATCAAGCTGGACCGTGAAAAGGCCGCCCGCTACGGCGTGAACATGACCGACGTGCAGAACGTCATCCAGACGGGGGTCGGTCAGGCGCCGGTCTCGACGGTCTACGTCGGTGAAAGGACGTATCCTCTAACGGTCCGCTACACACAGGACACCCGCAATTCGCCAGAGGCGCTCGGGAACCTCTTGGTGAACACCTCGAGCGGAGTGCAAGTGCCGCTGTCCCAGCTTGCCGACATTCGGGTTCGCTCGGGAGAGAGTACCGTCACGCGCGAGAACGGCCAACGCAACCTCACGATCCGGATCGACAACCGCGACCGCGATCTGACCTCGTATCTCGAGGAAGCACAGAAAAAAATAGCGGCTCAGGTGCATTTCGACAGGAATAAGATCAGGCTGGAATGGGGCGGACAGTTCGAGAACCAGCGGCGTGCGGAAGCGCGGCTGATGGTGATACTGGCCTTGGTGATGGGGATGATGCTGATCTTTCTCACCATCGGAATCAAATCCTTCCGGCAGGCGCTGCTGATTATAGGCGTGGTACCGCTGGCGACTCTGGGCGGACTGATTTCGCTGCACCTCACCGGTCAGAACCTGAATGTCGCGAGCGGCGTCGGCTTCATCGCTCTGTTTGGCGTGGCCGTGCAGAACGGCATCATCATGGTGTCGAACCTCAACCGCATGCGAAAATCCGGGTTGGAATTGCATGAGGCGATTATGCAAGGCGCGACCGAACGCTTGCGGCCGGTGTTGATGACCGCCACCGTGGCGACCTTGGGCATGCTGCCGGCGGCCATCCACACGGGGGTCGGTAGCGACGTGCAGCGCGGGATTGCGACCGTGGTGGTCGGCGGATTGGCGATTTGTACCATACTGACCCTGTTCGTTATCCCTTCGATGTACCACGTCATCGAGCATTGGGCCGAGCAACGCCATGGCCAAGCCCGGTGGGGTCGATGAGGTCCTCTCGCCTTGTGGTCGGCGCGCTCGTCGCAAGCCTCGCCGCCTGCGCGGTGGGGCCCAATTTCAAGCGCCCGACGCCGCCTCCCGCCATCAGCTACGGCAGCGCACCCATGCAGGGGGACACTGCTTCGGGCACGGGCGGCAGCGCGCAGCGCTTCGTGGCCGGCATGGACATCCCGGGCCAGTGGTGGACTTTGTTCAAGTCGCCGCAGCTCAACCAGTTGGTAGAGCAGGCATTGAAGGCCAATCCGGATGTCGGCGCCGCGCAAGCGGCGCTGCGGCAAGCGCATGAGCTGTATTCGGCACAATGGACCAGCTTCTTTCCGGTCATCCAGGGGAACTTCAGCGGCGCTCGAGCCAAGAACGCGCTCGGTACCATCGCCAATCCAACCAGCCTCCCGCAAACGAACCCCTACTACAATCTCGATACGGCCCAGCTCAGCGTCAGTTATCTACCCGATGTTTTCGGCGGCACGCGGCGCGCGGTGGAATTGGCTAGGACGCAGGTCGACAACAGCCGCTTCCAGCTCGAGGCTACTTACTTGACCTTGAGCAGCAACGTGGTGGTGACCGCCGTGCAAGAGGCATCGCTGCGGGGCCAGATCGCGGCAACCGAACGGCTGCTCGAGTTGCAACACCAGTTGACCGATAAAGTTCAGCAGCAACGGCTGCTCGGCACCGCCAGCGATTTGGACGTTCTCGCCCAGCAATCATTGGAAGCGCAAACGGCGCAGACGCTGCCGCCGCTGCAAAAACAACTGGGTCAAACGCGCGACGCCTTGACCGCATTGCTCGGACGGCTGCCGTCGGACGAGCCGGTGGGAACCTTCCGCCTGGATGAACTCACCCTGCCGGCGGATCTTCCCGTCAGCCTGCCCTCGAAACTCGTTGAACAGCGTCCCGATGTTCGCCAGGCCGAAGAGAATCTGCATGCGGCGTCCGCGGCGGTCGGTGTGGCGATCGCCAACATGTTGCCGCAGTTTGCGATCAACGGGGATATCGGATCGAGTGCGTTCAAATTGCAGCAGCTGTTTTCCCCCTATACGGGATTTTGGGATGTGGGTGCGTCGCTGACCCAGACGTTGTTCGATACCGGGGCGCTCTTGCACAAGAAACGTGCCGCGGACGCGGCCCTCGATCAAGCGGCGGCACAATATCGCGGCGCTGTCATACTGGCCTGCCAGAATGTGGCCGATAGCCTGCGTGCGCTGCAGGCGGACGGTGATGCCCTGCGGGCCAGTGCCGACGTTGATCGCGCGGCCAAGAGGACCCTTGATCTCGCTCAACATCAACGCGAACTGGGAACGATCAGTCTGGTCGCGGTATTGAACGCAGAGCAGGCTTACAACCTCGCGGAATTGGCCTTGGTCCAGGCCGAAGCGAATCGTTATTCCGACACGGCCGGCCTGTTTCAGGCGCTCGGCGGCGGATGGTGGAACCGTACCGTGGAGCCTCACTATGAGCAATTTAGTCCGACGGGAGAATAGCGGCGGCGTGGCGACGCTGACGCTGAACCGCCCGGAGAAACTGAACGCACTATCGAAGGACATGTTCGAAGCGCTGGACGAACACGCGGACGCCCTTGCGCGCGAGACCAAGAAGATCGGCCTCGTCATCTTGCGCGGCGCCGGCGCCCATTTCTCGGCGGGCTACGATATGAACGAGGTTCTCGAGCACGTGAAAGCCCGTGCCAAACCTCATTTCCATTCGGAAGTCATCCAAAAAATTGCGAATCTGCCGCAGCCCGTGATTTCCGCCGTCCAGGGCTACTGCTCAACGGGGGGCATGGAACTCGCGTTGGCCGCCGACCTGATCGTCGCGTCCGAATCGGCGCAGTTCTCCGACGTCTATGCGCGCTGGGGCCTGACGCCCGTTTGGGGCTTGAGTCTGCGGTTGGCACACCGTATCGGCACCGCCAAGGCGAGCGAAATGATGTTCACCTGCCGAAGCTATTCGGGGCGACAGGCCGAAGCCATGCACCTCGCCAATTTCTGTTTCCCGGATGATCGGTTCGACACGGAACTTGCCGCGCTATCCGCCGACATCCTGAACAACTCGTGGTACGCGAACCAGGTGAACAAACGCGCGCTGATCGAAATCGACGGTTTGAGCTTGCACGACGCTCACGGATTGGAGATGTTCAAGAATGAAGGGCTGGCGCCGGATGCGCAGCAACGGGTTGCGAAATTTCTCACCAAGCGCGAACCGTCGGCGCAGTGAAAAATGAGGAACCGCCCTGACCGCCGTGTTCATGCGCGCGTATGGTGCGACGCAAAGCGCTGGCCCCAGCGGGCCGGCTCCGGGGGTTCCGTGTAGTAGAATTCCAAGATGATTAAATTCCTGTCGCGCCTGCCCATGTGGGCGCTGTATGCCTTCTCCACATTTCTCTATTTTCTGGCTTATTACGTAGTTCGGCACCGGCACCAAGTCATCAGTGACCAACTCGCGAAGGTGTTTCCCGCTATGAGCGCGGCGGAGCGCGCGGCGATTCATAAGCGATTTCTCAAGAATTTCTGCGACGTCCTCGTAGAAGTGATCAAATCCCTCGCGATGAACGCGTCGGACATGACGGCGCACGTCCGTATTCTCAATATGAGCTTGGCCCGGGGCTATCTGGATGCGGGCAAGTCCGTCATGTTGGTGACTTCGCACCTCTGCAATTGGGAATGGCTGCTGCAAGGCGTGGTTTTGCAATTGGGGTACCCGCTCGAGGCGGCGTACAAGCCGCTGCACGATCAGTGGGCGGAGCGTCTGATGCTGGGTGTGCGCACGCGCTTCGGTGCGCGCCTCATTCCGGCCAAAGAATTGCTCGCTGATTTCCTGCGCCGCCGCGGCGTCATTCGCGCCCTTGCAATGAACGCCGATCAGGCGCCGGTGTCCACGGACAAGCGCTATTGGACCCAGTTCCTGGGCCAGGACACCGCCTTTTATATCGGCGCCGAGCAGATCGCGCGGGCGACGCGCCTGCCGATCATCTACCTGGTCATGCGGCGGGTGAGGCGCGGCTATTACGAAGTCGAGCTGCAGCAGTTGTGGGACGGCCGCGAGATTCTGGAACCGAATGCGATGACGGAACGCTACGCGCGCGCCTGTGAATTCGATGTGCTCAAGAGCCCGGCTGATTGGTTGTGGTCGTATCGCCGCTGGCGCTTGCAGAAACCCTTGTACGGTGCCGACTGATGGCGGAATATTCGTGAGCCGAACGACGCCTCTCTGTAGCGCAAGTGCCGGCGTGGCTGAAGCCGCGGCGCGGCGTGCGGTCAGCCGTCCTTTGCCTGTAGCTTTCCCTCCAGGTGTTTGGCCAGTTCGGCGATCGTCGGATAGTCGAACAGCTCCATGAGATCGATGAGCCCCGGAAAGTCGCGGTCTATATTTTCGTGGATTTCGATGAGCTTGAGCGAGCTGGCGCCGATCTCGAACAAATTGTCGTGCAGGTCGATGCGCTTGCCCGGCAGGGCGTTTTCGCAGATCGACTGAAGCCGGTTCTCGAGATCTGAACCGCTGACGTGCGCGCCGCCGGCGCCGGCTTCGCGCAGCGCCTTAAGTTCGGCCAGCTCGGCGTCGAATTCGCCGTCGATGTGGGCTTGTTCCAGAAAATGCCGCTGGATCTTGCCGCTGGTGGTCTTCGGAATGCGTTTGACCGGAATGACTTGCGCCACTTCCAAGCCGGTGTGTTCGTTGATGAGACGGCTGACCGCCGCAGCGGTCGGCAGGAAGTCGCTGATGGCGCCTCGATGCAGTACGAATACCACCAACTCTTCACCCTGAGTGCCCGGTTTCGCGACGCCCGCCGCCACCACCTTGTTCAGATCGAGGCCGGGTGCGCGGATTGCGATGTTCTCCAAATCGTACGGGTAGTAGTTCATGCCGTTGATGAAGATGATTTCCTTGGCTCGTCCGGTGATGTACAGGGCGCCTTCGTGAATGACCCCGAGATCGCCGGTGTCCACCCAACCTTCGGCGTCGATGATGCGTGCGGTCTCCTCGGGATCGCCGAAATAGCCGCGGGTCACCGAGGGACCAGTGATCAAAATGTGGCCCACCCGTCCGTCCGGCAATGGCGCCCGATTGTCGTCGGCGATGCGCAGCGTCGTGTTGGGCACGGCTTGCCCGAGGCAGATCAATTCCAGCACATCGCTATTCTTCGGCGGGTTCAGTTCGATTGCCGACCCCACCCCGAGGTTGTGTCGGTTGACGCGTATCCATCGATAGTCCGCGCCCAGCGGGGGAAAGGTGACCGCCAAGCAAGCCTCCGCCAAGCCGTACACCGGAAACATCGCGCTGCGCTTGAGTCCGGTGTAGGCCAGTGTTTGCATGAATTCGTTGCACAGCTCGACGGAGATCGGCTCCGCGCCGTTGTAGATGGAGCGGATGCTCGATAAGTCGACGTTCTCCAGTTTGCGGTTGCCCAGCACCTTGAGCACGTGTCGATACCCGAAATTGGGCGAACACGTCAGGGTGACGCGCTTCTTGGACGCCAACTGCAGCCACAACACCGGCCGCCGCACGAACAGGTCCGTGGGCATCAAGTTGATGTGCACCTGGTTCGCGAATTGAATGAGATAGAAGCCGATCAAGCCCATGTCATGCGTGAGCGGCATCCAGCTCAAGCCGACGTCCTGATCGGTGTACTTACCCACGGCGGTCGCGCCCCGCATATTCGCGATGAGATTGCCGTGGGTCAGCATGACGCCCTTCGGTTCGCTGGTCGATCCTGAGGAAAACTGAATGAACGCCAGATCGTCCGGGGCAGGGCGGTACAGCTTGCCCGGTCGCGAAATGTCGGTAATGGAATCGACCAGGAAACTGCGCGACTTGAGTTCGCCGAACAGAGCCGTCTCGCCCACCGCTTCGGCGAGCGCCGCCAAGCGCTCCAAATTCTTGGCGTCCGTGTAGAGCAGCGGCTTGCCGAGCTTGCGCGCCACGCGCAGCAGCTTGTGGCGGTGCTCGTCGCTGATGCCGACGGCGAGCGGCACCGGAATGATCCCGCCGCACAGCGCGGCCCAGAATCCATCGATAAATTGCTCATTGTTGTTAAGGTAGATGATCATCTTGTCGCCGCGCTGCGCGCCCATGGCTTGCAGGTGGTACAGGATGCCCAGCGCCCGCGCATGGGCGTCGCCGTAGCTCACGCGACGTTCGGAGTTCTCGCCGTCGATGAACGTGACCGCGCGCTCGACGTTGCGATTGCTTTCCAGGATCTCTACAAAAGTCGTTGGCATCATCGTGTCGTTACCGTCATCAGGAGGTTGGTGCGCGGACGTAAGTTGATTTGGGCCTCGAGTTCGATGGGCTCGTTGCCGGTGCGGGTCAAGCGAAAGCGCTGCGACATGGTTTGCACGTGCACCAGCATCTCGAACATGGCCAAGTTCTCACCGATGCAATGGCGAGGTCCGACGGAGAAGGGAATGTAGGCGAACTTGTGCCGTTCTTCGGCGTCCGCGCCGGCAAACCGCTCGGGTCTGAATTCCTCGGGTTCGCTCCAGAATTCCGGGTGCCGATGCAGCAGGTACGGACTGATGAACACATCGGTGCGCGGTCCTACGGAGAAGCCGCCGAGTTCATCCGCCTCGATGGTGCGCCGGGTGAAAAGCCACCCAGGGGGGTACAGACGCATCGCCTCCTGCAGCACTTGGTGAGTGAAGCTTAAGCGTTCGGCCGCGTCCAGGCCCAAGGTCTCGGCCGTGACGCGATCCGCTTCCGCTTCGAGGCGTGCGGCGGTTTCCGGATGTTGGCTGATGAGGTACCAGGCCCACGTCAACGCCGCCGCGGTGGTTTCATGGCCGGCGACGATCAGCGTCATCACCTCGTCGATCATTTCCTTTTGGCTCATCGGCGCGTCGTTCTCGCGATCGCGCGCGGCCATGAGCATGCTCAAGAAGTCGAAGTGCTCTTCGGGTTGGCGACGCCGGCGCTCGATCAGCTCGTTCACCAACTTGGTCAGGGAGCGAAAACGAAACGCAAATTTCAGGTCCCGGTTCTGTTCCTTGGCCACCACTTCGAACGGATTGCCGCCGACCTGCCGCTCCAAGCGCGCAAGATCGGTACCGAAAATCGAATTGAGTACGATTTCCAGGATGAGCTCGCTGACGTCGTCCGTGAGATTGATGGGCTCGCCCGCGGCGGCCTTCGCTGCCCAACGTTCCGCGAATTTCGCATTGACGTCATGGATCAGCTGCTTGAATTGATCGAGCACGCGGCGATGGAAGCACGGCTGCATCATGCGCCGCTGGCGCCGCCAAAAATCGCCCTCGCTGGTCATGATGCCGTTGCCGAGCAGGATCTTGACCCGATCCATGCCCTCGCCCTTGGTGTAGTTGCGATGGTTCGTCAACAACACCCGCTTGATGTCGCTCGGGTGGTTGATGACGTAGTTATAAACGCCGCGGCTTGGCGCAAAGATTCGGTACACGTTGCCGAAACGCGCAAAACAGTCGCGCATGAACGCCAATGTGGCTTCGCTCCCGCCGAGGTCGAAGCCTTCGGCGGGGCCTGGAGGTAGGGCCATGGTTTGCATGCGTTATTGTAACGTAGCCCGACCCCGCGCGGCCCGGCCTTGCGCGGCCCGGCGCGGGCGCCCTTCTCGACCACGCCGGCAACCCCGCAGCTTGCG
>Ga0181536_10003355_pt1 | contig 17498 bp, 21 predicted proteins | sample PEATcosm2014_Bin_41_FD_121105 | JGI IMG/M metagenome (GOLD analysis project Ga0181536, IMG submission 121105) | Peatland microbial communities from MTU Mesocosm Facility, Houghton, MI, USA - PEATcosm2014_Bin17_60_metaG | ecosystem: Environmental > Terrestrial > Soil > Wetlands > Peat | place... | reverse complement strand
TGTGGAATGGGACAAACTTTGAACCGTGCCTAAAATCCGATACGACGATCACCATGTACTTTCCCTGCTTAAGCACTCGATAGCATTCACCGAAAACTTTCGTCAGCTCGTGCAGAAAGTCACGATAGCTTGGGACATTACCCAAATCTCGTTTATCTTCGCTGTACTTCGTGGGAAGCCCTTTACTCAATCGTTCCCGCTTAGACTTGTGATCTCTCGCCTTCGTGAGTATCGCCCAGTAGGGTGGACTTGTAACGACGAAGTCAAATGATTCCGGCCCTACTCCTTTCAGAACGACCCGCGAGTCTCCCTGCAAGATTTGCAGAGTTGGCTGCCTGAGGAGTTCCGCCCTGTCCCGAGCAAACTCCGTTGGAATAGTCAGGGGTGATCCGCCAATTTGCTTCGCCCGCTCAAGTCGTTGATTACTGATGGCTATCCATTTGTCGACGAGCTCTACTCCTAACCCCTCCCGACCCGTGTTAAGACAGGCAATTAGTGTCGATCCAGACCCCGAGAAAGGATCCAGCACGCTCCCTTCCCTTTTAGTGAAAAAAAGAATTAGCTTCTCGATGTCGTTCTCCGCGAAAGTCGCGGGATGCTGTTCCTTCAATTCATCCCGAGGAGGCGGGCGGCTTTGCCAAACACTCTTAGTGAACGTCAACCACTCTACATTACTCAGATCGTTCAGGTTGTTTTGAGCATGATAGCGCGCTCTCCCCGAAACCTTAGACCAATTGAAGGTTTCTTTTTTCGACTTGACCATTATTTTCTCTCCTACGCTAGGCATCAACACCGAAAGGTCCAGCCCGTTCACACTCAAGGCATGTAGACGGAGCGTAATTGTTCGTGTTCGCGGGCGCAGTTGCAAGTCTTCTCTCATGGACGAACTTTTAGTTTTCTCGTCGTCTCCTGAAATTCAAGCACAAGAGGACTGCCCATCCGATTGTAACGGTAACGGCGAGTGTGAACCTCGAAACTGATTGTGGTTCGCTCTCTTGTGTTATCGGCATCGACGTTGATTTGGGAAAGATTGCTGACAAATAGTAGGCGTACGGAACGGTTGAAGGTAGATAGACATCGGTTTCCCGGTTTCCCCCAGCAAGTTGATGCAATCCGTAGAGGTCGAGTGTGGAAGGATATTCGTTCGGATAGTACAAGCATAACAAATCTTGAAAGGAGCATGATAGGGCAGAGGGATAGTCGGTTAAACCAAGGGCATGTCCGAATTCGTGTAGGACCAAGAACAGGGGATCATATTTGGATCCTTGATAGGTTAAGAGACCTGTAGCAAGGTAGACCACGGCGCGGGTTATGTTGTTAGAGTCATCCCACCGGATGTGTGTGCATCCGTCAACACCCAATGGTGATGAAGAGCAGTAGTTGCTTACTGTCCAATAATCGGTGAATTCGACAAAGACACGCGATCGCTTGTTCCCTACGACAAACGTGTAGGTTTTCCCATCCGGAAAATAGGTCGCCTTAAACCATGACTGCGCCTGATCCCAAATGGTAATCGCTTTCACGACAAGGTCATGTGCAACTGTTGGCGTTGGAGGTATCCAGACATATATCAACCGACTCGGCCAACTAGCCCCGAAAGTTGGTATCCAATACTGAGACTGCGGACGAGCTTGAACAATTGGCGCCATCAAGAATACCATGGAGAGTAGAATAACAAGATAGAAGCTCTTCTCGCTTCGCGACCAACAGCCCAATTCTACCGGTCTAATCCTCCCTTTGGAATAGGTTTTCTGGGGTCGCACTATAGGTTTTCTGGGATCGTACTAGATGTATTTTTCTTGGGTAGGCATCTCAAGAGCCTTTTGCCATCCTTACCCATCCTTTGTTGAGAGGTTGTGCGGTGCTCTGTACACGCTGGACGGAGCTCTGTTGCGTCCTTGGTCCATGAACGTGACACCCGGTTTGGTGGGGCGATTCACAACTCCCAAATGGAGCGTATGAATGGAGAACTTCGAGACAGGGAACGGATAATGAGAGGCTTAGAAGAAAGACACCCTAATCCTTTCAGGTTATCAAATTTCCGCTCACACATGGAGTTGAACAAACACCATCCGAAGTTGCTGGGATCAAAGTTAAGGAAAGAGATAAGTGGCTAACACTCGTTCAGAATGCTGCTCACGACGAGACTAACTGATCTTTTCCCAAGAATCGGTCGAGTCATTGAACTTGAATTTGGCAAAGTTCTTGTGAGTTCGTGACAAGCCCATAGCTGCTGTGAACTTCCATCGCATGGTTGATGTGTCAAATTGCAAGTCTATATGGTCTGCGTCCAATGGCAACTTGTCTGTGGCCTTAGCCTGTTCGAGTAAGTTTGTTATTTGTTTAGATTCAGTCTGTGCGCGTTCAACGATTTCGGTCTTTCTCGTTTCTAGGAAAGCGTGAATTTCCAATCCGTCGTACGGAAAGACGTACTCAAGCGTCGTTTCCTTTTCAATTGGTGTTCTCGCTCGGGTTAAGAGAGTGGCTAAACCCTTCTTGAATTGCTCATATCCATCTTCTCCCATCTTCCCGAAGAATCCCTGCGCGAAACTACTAACAGCAAAGGTCACAGTGATGATTGCAAAGAGCGCCAGCGGGTCGTAGGCTGCACGGAAGTATGTTTTTGTGTCAACATTTCCAAAGGTCTTGAACAAAAATTCTGCTTCACTATGCTCTTCGGAACCAAAATTCTCGCTTAGGGAAAGTCGTATGTCAGGGCCCTTTGACAAGCCTCAAAGCCAATGTATCAATGATGCTAGGATGCTTAAAGAATCAATCGAAAAGCAGCAGCCATTTACAGCTGACGAGAAGACACGTTACCTGGGCGGGGCACTTTTGCAAATTCGGGACAACTGAGAAAATCCGCTCAAAATCGGCAGAGCTTTGCGTTTCGGGACGCGCAACCAGATTTCGATTTATCTTCGGCTCATGCCGTAAGCTGTAAGCCCAGCGACGACAACTATCAAGGCAATGACTGGGATAGCGGTGGTTCCAATGATTGTTATTTGCTGTTGAAAGAGGAACCCGTATGCCCACGCGATTATCTGTTGTTGGAACTGGTTGGGTGTGATGTTGCTAAGATAGTTAGCATAGAAGTCATGGGCAGTATTCCCAAACTGCATTCCGTTTCCTATCCAGTAGATCAGGGTGAGAATTCCGAGTATCAGAGCGGTGATGTGACTCTTACCCAAGCGTATTACCACCTTGCAAGCATTGGAAGAATGTACTCAATCAGTGAGAGAATCGCACCAACGATAACGATGGGGAGCCAGAACCGTTGGCAGAACCATCGTACAGCCGCAAGATCGTGCTGTCTAAGGCCAGTAGCCCACAACGATACAAAAGTCATCAGCAACCAAAAACCGATAGAAATGAGCCAGTTAAGGACAAGCAAGCTGGCGAACCACGATTCACCCGCGACAACAGATGTCGCGAAAGCGGGCGTGATGACTCCTAACCAGACTAACACGTTTGACAAGTACAAGAGGAACATCACCCCGCTAACAAAGACTGCCCAAGCAGTTGCGCGAGATCGGACCGAACTTGCAAAGCGGCTAGAGATTGAGATACCTACTCCTATAGACAGACAGGTTGCCCATGTCCAAAATAACGTGTCAGTTAGTAAGTCCACTGTTATCGGTCAATCCTATGTCAATTCTTCCCCAATAACTTTTCTATCTTTGCGTCAAATATGTCTAGGTGAATGCACAAAATGACGAAAAATGACATTTCTTTGTTGAAAACGGGTCTGCTTTCCATTCTTTGTTACCTGCGAACTAACCATGAAGCCCGATTCGGAGAATTGGCGTTGAAACTAGGTGTTCCACCAAAGACAATCGCGCTTCGGCTTATTGAACTACGAAACGCGGGTTTTGTCACTCGGAAGGTTCGTCAAGAAGGTGTTGACGGTGTCGGGTATCATGTTTACGTGCTGACAGAAACCGGACTCCGATTGATAGATCGACTTGGGGCCAAGCCAATTGAGCGTTTGATGGAAGTCGAAAGGGAACTTCATGAACGCGTGATGGAAGTCGAAAGGGAACTTCGGAGTGCAGACGTATCCTCAACGGGAGGCCGTTAGGCCTTGGCTATTAGCAGAGTTCCTACGAGTCAGTCCTCATTAGAGGTAGTGTCAAGCCTTCGGGACAGGTTTTTGCCTGTCAAATGGCGGGACACGACCTCCCACGACAGGCAATACAGGGATTATCTAAGCCTCAAATACGGTAGTCGAGAACCATGTTCAGACCAACCTTGTCATCCACTCGCAACTACGCACTCGATAAGGCGGTTGACGTAGCGTTGTACCTAATCATAGACGCTTTATCGTTCTACTTCTCCTATCACACATTTTCGTTATCCTCATTACCGCCTGATAGCTTGCTGCTTGTTTTTGCGGTCGTTGGTGTTATCGCTTTAATTCTAACATTCATGGTTGCGGCTCCAATCCACAAGAAAATTGAGGAAAGACGTTCAAGTGAAGCATCCAAGAGTGGAGAGACACGAGCAAGCCCGCGTTATGTTGAATCAGGAACGGCGATTATTCCAAAGAGCGGCGAACCACTAATTGTCACATCCAGCTTGTTAGCGGGATTAGAGTTCTTTCCTTCACGTGAAGCTTTGAACGCAGCCAAGCCAAGTTTCAATGACTTGCTCAAGAGCGCAAAGAAGAGTATTGATGTTCTCGCTATTTCTGCTGAATCCATCATAATTACGTATGGTGATACTGTTAGGCAGTTGATTGATGATGGGGTTCATGTTCGATTTATTGTTTTGAATCCTGAATCCCCGCAAGTTGAAGCGTATGCAAAAGCTGTTCATCGTGGAGAGGAAACTAAGACTCGAATAGCCACAGCACTAAGCACAATTACGAAGATGAAAGACGACCTGACCGACCTTAACAGAGGCTATCTGGACATTAGAACTCATGACCTAGTGCCCCTACACACCGTTGTCGTGATAGATGAAGCCGTAATGAATGTTGAGTTTTACGTTTACGGAGTAAGTAGTCACTCGTGGATTAGTGTTCGCATTTACGAAAAGCAGCAACCTGAGTTGTTCAGTAGGTTCTGGAAAGAATTTCGTTTTGTCCATGACAGGTCTAAGACATACGGCGGTGGTACTGTTAAGAGCTATAGTGGTTAGTTACCCTCGCTCATATCGTGCTTCAACAGTCGCTTTAGCAAGGCTAGGTCACGTTCACAGCCCTCGACTATTGCTTTCAATCCTATTGTACGAATGCGCCAAAGCACGGTATTGTACCCCGTCAGCCGTTCTCCGTTCAAGTACGCTTCCAATAGCTTGCGTTCTGTTTTGCCGAGTACCTCTTTGCGAACCATCCAATCGCCGTGTTGCTATATGGCAACAAGTGTTATATAGGACTTACGTTGCTATATTGCAACAGGTAAATGGCATGACAACAATAATCATAACCCGTGAAGAACGGGGAAGAATGATTGCCCAACAACCAAACCAGATACAGAGGTTAGATGAACGAAACTACAAAGTAGCTTCTCAATCAGGAGAGGGAATGTATGATGTTGTTAGAAGCGAGAATTATGCTATGCGTTGGATGTGCAACTGCCCTGACTGGATTCATCGTCAGGTTAAGTGTAAGCACATTTGGGGGGTCGAATTCTCACTAGCTTTGAGAAACAAAGTCAAGCAAAGCGTCGTGATTGAGCCGCTTAGTCCGAGCGTTTGCCCTTACTGCGCGGAAACGAAGTTAGTTCGACGTGGCTTAAGGCATAACAAGTATGGCGATCTCCAACGTTTCTCATGTAAAGCGTGTGGTAAGCGGTTCACTCAGAATCTAGGCTTTGAACACATGGGTGCAAACCCTCAATCAATTACTTCCGCAATGCAACTCTACTTCACGGGTGAATCGTTACCGAACATTCAGAAGTTTCTACGATTACAAGGTGTGAATGTGCATTTCACGACTGTTTATCGTTGGATTAAGAAATATGTGGCAATCATGGGCCGATACTTAGAACAAATGGAACCTCAAGTCGGGAACACTTGGAGAGCCGATGAATTGTTCCTCAAGGTTCGAGGCAACATGAAGTATCTCTACGCTTTGATGGATGATGAAACCCGCTTCTGGATAGCGAAAGAAGTCGCTGACACTAAGTACCATGCTAATGTTCACGACCTATTCAAACAAGGTCGCAAGGTCACTGGTAAAGCTCCGTTTCACATCATAACGGACGGCGCACCGAATTTCCACGCGGGAATTGAGAGCGAGTTTTGGCGTGAGAAGAAACAGTTAGCCCTCAAGCATGAGCAAGACATTCGGTTTGACGGTCAAATTCATAACAACAAGATGGAACGCATGAATGGAGAAATCCGTGACCGTGAAAAGGTCGTTAGGGGCGTGAAGCGTGAGGATAGCCCTCTAATTTCGGGCTTGCAAATCTACCATAACTACGTTCGCCCGCACATGGCACTAGACGGAAAGACACCAGCCGACTTAGCGGGAATCGACATACGTGGACAGAACAAGTGGATAACATTGATCCAAAATGCAAGCAAACAAAAGCCAGCACATGGAATTGGTCAAGCATGACACAGCGCATAAAGCACCAATTGTTCATTCACATGGACTATGAGCCTAGCGGAATTTTGGAGGTTCGATATAGTTACCCATTGAGCACGCCACCTATTGGAGAACATGTTGTAAGATTGCAAGGAAAGCAAGTTCCGAAGCAGCTAAGAAGTGACATTGAAGCTGTCGTGATGGCTCTGAGTAAGCGAATTACAACACAACCAATACGTGCACCACACGCAATTATTATCCCAAATATCGTTCTCGGTGGCACAACAATCGTTATTCAAGATCAGACTCGTGCAAATGAAATTCCACATGCCCGAATATACTACAACGAAGTTGTAAAACAATTGGGAATAGGGGTTGAAAGGGAACTCCACATGGGGCCAACGGATTTTACGGGTACGCTACAAATGACATGGCAACGTATCCAAGCAAAGATCAAAGGCATAGCTTGGCAAGACTATACAGGTCGTGTAGGACCCAAGCACCTATTTCCCATGCATGTCCCGCCTCGCAAAGGCAAAACCGAGGAAAAGGGTGTCCCGTAAATGCAAAAGAACCCTGGGCGGTAAGGATTTATACTAGGTTGTTACTTCAGGTAACAAAATTAATGGTGAGTTAGCTATGGTTTGGACGTTCATCAAGACCACGCTCTTGGTCGGTTTCTTAACTGGCATACTGTTCGTTGTTGCTTACGTGATGGGGTTAGACCCAATCGTGGCTTTGGGTTTCGCTGCGTTCATGAACCTGATAATCTACTGGTTCAGCGATCGCTTAGTCCTCCGTATGGGTCGTGCGAAGGTCGTGAGTGAGGATGATGCGCCGCGTGTTTATGCGGCTCTTCGAAGGCTCAACGCGGCCTCTGGAATGCCCATGCCGAAGGTTGCTCTTGTTAACAGCTCGGTACCGAACGCCTTTGCGACAGGCCGGAGTCCAAGCAAGGCCACGGTCGCCGTGCATACCGGCCTATTGAGCGTAGTCAACGACGAAGAGTTGGAGGGCGTGCTTGCACACGAATTGACGCATGTCAGGAACTGGGACACATTAACGATGACGATCGCAGCCACGGTCGCTGGTGCTATCACGTACCTCGCCCAATGGGGATGGCTTCTTGGCGGTGCGTTCGGGTATGGGGGCGGATCGGGTGGCAGGAGTAAGCAGGGAGGTAGCTTGATCGGGCTACTGTTCATGCTAGTCCTAGCACCTCTCGCAGCCATGCTAGTCCAACTTGCAGTTTCACGCACACGCGAATACGCCGCCGACGAAGGCGGAGCCAAACTATCAGGGAAGCCCTTAGCGCTAGCAAGTGCGCTTGAAAAGATTGAGTATCAGGCAAGGAACCGGAGGCCCAGCGCCAATGCAAACCCAGCGCTATCGTCACTCTACATCGTCAATCCCTTCAGAGGCTCTATGTTCACACAACTGTTCTCAACCCACCCAAGAACGGAGAAGAGGATTGCAAGGCTGCATCAAATCGCGGGCACTATGGGTTACGGATCATACTACCGCCAATAACCACACGCACCCACGAAAGAACTTACTCAAGAATGGCTAGCGCACGTACCGGACAAGTCGATGCGTTCACCTTCAACGGAAAAGCTGCAAGCCTGAACCTCGAAAGGCCCACCTCCCCGAGGTTACATAACCCCTCTAAAACGAGAATATCCTTCCTCAACAGTGTAAGGTGCGCAGGCAAGTCGCGGGCCGTGGAACTGTCAATGCTCTCGGTGTCTATGCCGACCATGCGGACGCGCTTGAATTCAAGATATTGTGCGGCGTTCTCGCTAAGATATGCATGAGGCTTAGCGACACAGCCAGTGTAGACAATAGCAACCTCGCCCTCCCGAAGAGCCAACCCAGCTTCCTCCTCGGCTGCCTCCAAATCCTCGTCATCTACAGCCTCACCAGGCTTCGTGTGGCTTAAATCAAGAATGACCGCGTCGGAGAAGAAAAACTCCAATCCAAAGTCATTGATCGTCCTTTGACTCTTCAGCAAATAAGCGGGAGCGTCGAGATGCGTACCCGCGTGCGGGTCTTTAGCAAACTCCTCTGGCGAGAACGGGTTGGACAGGTCTACAATTCGCATAGTTGCACTCATCAACTACCTGGTAGGTTGCGGATTAAAGGTCCTTCAAACTCACCTAATGAAAGACGTTCGGCCTTTTGAGCGATCATACTTCTGAGGGCTACGTTACCTCCTTGTTGGGTAACTCTGCATCGACTTTCAGGATTGGCCCTCAACTACAGGTTCCGGTGGCTGATTCAAAACGATGCCTGAGCTTGTTAGGCGCATTATCTTGGCTTGGGTGAAGCAGCGGGCGGGTGTAGGACAGTCGGCAGGGGGGTGTCTTACACCCTCCACCACATGAACACGCTCGTGAAGCAGCTTGGACTCCGGGTCTACGGCCTGTGGATTGCCGCAAACGTTCAAGTCCAACCTGGATGTGCGGAATTGTACCGCATGGCCGAAAGTCATGGCCAAACGAAGAGGTAACGGAACCTTTTGGTTGACTTTTGGTTTCGGTTCGACGTACCTTTTTTAGCCGACTCGCCAGACTTGATTTCTGAAAGCTATACAGAGGGGCAAAATACGCAGGCAACCGTCCCGCCTGGGCAGACCTTTGCGAAACGATGGGCCATCTACGCAGCCCTCGGTGTTCCTGAGGTTGATCTCAAATCTTGGCGCTTAACCACAAGCGGACTCGTGGAAAAACAACTTAGTTTAAGCTTCGAAGACTTTCAAAAGATGTCTCAAGTGAAGCTTACGAGAGATTTCCATTGCGTTACCACGTGGAGCATTAAGGACGTGGTTTGGGAAGGCGTAGCGTTCAGCGAAGTGGCGAAACTGACGGGGGTTAAGCCCGAGGCGAAGTGGGTGATGTTTCAGTGCGCAGATGGTTACACGGCCCCGCTGCCTTTAGAGGACGCTATGGTTGAAGACTCTTTGATAGCATTCAAGATGAACGGCAAACCGATTCCAGTACAGCAGGGCTTTCCCGCGAGACCGTTCATACCGCACCTTTACGGGTGGAAAAGCGCCAAATGGCTTACTGAAATCGGATTCCTCGCTGAATACGAAGATGGATACTGGGAAGCATACAACTACCACGAGCGAGGGAATATTTGGGATGAGGAGCGCTTCAAAGGCCAAGGTGGAAAACACGTACGACACCGAGGCCTCGGGTCAATACCGGTTTGAAACATCCGCCACGAAGTATTTTTCTTTGACCTCGACATGCTCCGTGAAAGTAGCTTAAAGGTCGTGTCGATAACGGTAGGTCTAATACAGGAGCTTAGGAGAGCCGTCTTTGGTTGGTTCTATCCGGTTCATTATAATCTTGAAAGGTGGGCCTATGCGCTCCAACGAATATCCGGGATTGCCGTAACAGCCTATTTCCTGGCACACATCGTAGAGACGGGAAACGTCGTTGGCGGTATGAGTGTCTGGAGCGTTCCATCCGCCGATTTTGCGAGCGCTATTTGGACTGCAACGTTCCATTTCCTAGAAAACCCTCTGTTTGATACGGGTCTCATCGTAATCGGGTTCATGCTTTCCTACCACGCCATAAACGGAATCAGGCTAACACTTACCGAGTTTGGGCTCTTGCAAGGCAAACCCGCCCGCCCCGATTTTCCCTACGAACCTAAATCATTTTCCAAAGCTCAGCGGATCATTTTCTGGCTAAGCGTTCTGTTCGCGACTGCAACTGCGGTATATGCGTTGAATGTCTTCTTTGGGGTTTAGAAAATGAAAGAATCCACCAGGATGCTTCTCCATTACGCGACGGGGCTCGGCATCCTCGTAGCTGGGGGAGTGCACCTATTCACCGTCTTCCTTACTGGGCCGTACGTCCAGAATCTGGCTTTTAGCAGCGTGATGATGGTTTACAGAAACATCCTACTAGCAGTCACACTTGAGCTGCTACTACTTTTCGTGGACTACCACGCACTGAACGGCGTGAGGATCATATTGATCGAATTCCACCAAGGCACGAACTGGGAACGCGGAGTTTCATGGGCACTCGCCGTTGCCGGCCTATTATTGCTAATTTATGGGACGAGAACAATCCTGATCGCAAACGCGTTAGCGTGAAGAATACCAGAGTTGGAAAAAACCGTCAACGTCGCGGATAAAGAGCAGGCACAACAAATTCTGAAGGTACTTCGCGAGAGGATCCCTCTCAACGAGGAGGATTTCGCCGCCTCGCGTGTAGCGAAGGAATCTTGGGACCCCTTCCGCGTCTTAGTTGTCACAATCCTCTCACAAAACTGCACTGATATCGCAGCACTGCGCGCATACGGAAACTTAGATCGGACAGTGGGCGTCTCTGTGTCTACCCTGAGTAGCGCTCGAGTGCGAACTATTGAAAAAGCAATTCACGTCGCAGGTTTGCACAAGCAGAAGGCTAAGGCCTTGAAGCAACTTGCGAGGGTTGTAAGTGAGAAATATTCGGGTAACTTTGCTGCAGCGTTGGAGGGTTCATTCGAGCAGGTGCGTGACAGCCTTCAGGAATTGCCCAATGTCGGCCCGAAGACTGCCGACGTGTTGCTCAGCATTTGGGGCAGGCCTACTATCTCCGTTGACACGCACGTCGATCGAGTCTCGAAACGCCTTGGTCTAGCGCGGGCTAAGGCCAGGTATGGGGAGGTTAGATCCGCGCTGATGCAAGAATTTCTTGAGGAAGACTATCGATCCGTTCCTCTGTATTTCATGGCCCTTGGCCGGAGGATATGCAAAGCTCAACGCCCCCTCTGCCCCACATGTCCCATCAACAATCTATGCCCTTACGAAGGGAAAGCGAAGCCAAATTGACTTCGCCAATCGAGAAAAGTGACGAAGGTCTACTCCGGGGGAATCTCCTTGAAAGCTAAAGAGATACGCATTCCCTCCCTCGCCCGCACGTAGCTGGCAACGCCGTAAATCACAACGGAAAGCACGAGAGATACCGCGATGTACCCGTAAGCTAGCGAGTTACCGCCCCAAATATTGGGGTATTCGAGGAATCCGTAGGTTAAGTATGCGAAAACAAGCGTTTGCAATACGCCCGCTGTTGCGAGCAAAACCTTCGTCCACCCTTTCTCCTTCGTGAATGCGTAGACCACAGCACCGACGCCCACCAAGGCGAAGTATGCCATCGAGGCGACCAAAACCCCGTAGAGTGAAGATATCGTTCCATAGAGGAATGCAGCCAAACCGATCAGAAAGACCGTGACTGCAAGATCTACGAGGTGTGCTACGATCGGTGAACCGTACCTCGGGCTGACGTATGCCAGCTTCGAAGGTAGGAATCTGTCAAATGCTTGGGCCAGCATGTATCTTGAGATCGTTATTATGCCGAACGCGAGAATCGCCACTGTCAACACAACCCAACCGAGCCCAATCAGGAACTCTTCTGCAAAACTCCCGGAGACTCCCATCGCAAGCGTCCAGAAGTTGAATGAATGGTCGTAGACCAGAGCCGAATTAGCGAAAGCTGCGGTCGTAAACTGAAACCCTGCGGCATAGTACATCGCAGCAAATGGGATCGTGACTATCAGAAATGCAACCGCCAACGAAATCGGAACGTTCCACCTTGGGGCATTTCCCTGTAGCTCAGAACCAACTGAGGGCGCAGCGTTAAACCACGGGTACGTAAACAATGCAAAGTAAGGCATCATTAGTAGAGTAGACCGCAGGTCGAATGTTGGCCCGGAATAGGAGTTCGCGACGGATGCGTAAGTCAAATTCGCGACCCTCAACCCGTCAACATAGCGTTCTACGCCGGCTCTTCCAGCCTGCAGTAGAGCGAGAGTCGCAACACCCATCGCGATTATCCCGATTACCCAGAACATCGAGATGATCTTGAACCCGAGCCTGGGCCTGATGATATTGATCGCGATGAGAATTATGAGTAGTGAAGATGCGAGCAGAAATTGAGAAAGTGGGTCGCCTCCCAACACGTTCCCCGGTAAGGCAAGTCCCAACATGTTAGAATATCCAAGTGCTACGCCAACTGAACCTATTGCAAAGACCGTCGACAACGCGATTAGAGCGAGATATGGCATCGTCTCGAGCGTTATACCCGTAAATGTCATGATACTTCCAACAAAACCGCCCAACGATCTCGAAATCCAGACGTAATCTCCGCCCGTCCTTGAGACTCGCCTGGAAAGCATCGTGTAAACGATAGCTTGTGGAACGGCGAGAAGCGCGGCTATTGCCGATCCGAGAACTAAGTTTACTCCCGAGACCGTCGGCAACGCGAGCATAGTGTATCCGACAAGGGCAAGTGCTGGACCCACCGACATGTAGCTGACATTGATGGCAACTGCATCGAACAATGAAACCCGCTTAGTCAGGCCAGTCGACTCTCGAACGAATACTTTGGAATGAACAGGCGACTTGCGTGTCAACTTACTCGTCCTCGCGAGCTCCCGGCACGTTTTCTTCGATGAACCCATCCGTGGAACCTAAACATAAAAGGAAATCTAGGCGCACCATAGTGACTGCGGATTCCGCCATGGTTATCACGGTCGTTGTCGGAGCGATAAACTGGGACACCACGCTCTTTGTGGATAAGTTCCCTCGAAGGGGTGAAGAGGTGGTTGTTCGCCGAATCCGCCACGTCCCGGGAGGGAAAGCGGGAAATGCTGCCGTTGCTGCAGCGAGATTACTCGGACCGAACAACGTGGCGATCATAGGTGCGTTGGGCAACGATTGGGTCGCTTCGGAGCATACGAGGATCTTCAAGCAGGAAGGAGTTGACTTTTCAGGGCTCAAACGTAACGACTCAGTTCAATCTGGGCAGGCCCATATAGTCGTGGACAAAACTGGCGAAAATGTGATCCACACGTATTTTGGAGCCAATGCCACAATTCTACCAGAAGACCTAGACGATGCAAACCGACGCCAACTGATCGAAAACGCGAGCATAATCACAATCATGGATCCACCGTTCCGAACCTCGCTGAAGCTGGCCCAAGAAGCCAAGAAATTGAACAAGATTGTAGCTTGGGACCCCGGTGTGAAGTCCCAATTGGGATACGACACGACTAGCGCACTTCTACAAAACGTCGACTATTTTCTAGCAAACGAATCTGAAATAGGATTTCTAACAAGAACCAAAACGCGAGCTATGGCAGCACGCAAACTCCTGCGAGTCAATCAGAAGCTGAAGGTGATAATGAAACTAGGAGCTAGAGGCTCGCTAATGTATAGCGGAACGAAACGAATCGTGTCACAAGGTTTAGATTTGAAGTTAGCTGGGTTGAGGGTTGTGAATACGGTAGGCTGCGGCGACGCTTTTCTTGGCGCCTTTGTAGCCGCCATAAGTGAGGACCGACCTGATTTGGAGGCCCTAAAGTGGGCTAACTTCGCGGCAGGCCTAAAAGCCACACGGCCTGAAACGCGTGGGAGTCCAGATCGGGCCACGCTAATGAAGTATCTTGGTTAGCTAGTTGTCTTCCTCAACTGGTCGGCGATGAGTGGCGCAACCGAGACGCGACTGATCGGGCTTGGTACGGTATCTGTTCCAACTACCTCCTCTACCCCAGCGGAATTGATTTTGGCGAGGGCTCCTGGGGCTAGTATTGGGTGGGTGCACGCGACTTGAACTCTCTGAGCACCTTGGGATTGCAGAATCTTGACTGCTTCTACAATCGTGCCTCCGGTGCTGATGATGTCGTCAACGATGAGCACGTCGCGTCCGTTAGCATTCGATTTTCTAGGGCGAACCTCAACATGAGCATCGCCCAGCCTTTTCTTCTCAAAGACATCGAAATCAGTTCCCAACCTTTCCGCCGCAAGCTTTGCCCACTGTTCAGCCTCTGCATCCGGACCTATTACCAGAGGTTTTTCCAGCTTTCCAGTCTTCTTCACGTAATCTGCTAGGAGTGGCATGGCGGAGAGGTTGTGGGCGGGTATCTTGAATGCCTCAGAGGATTTGACGACTCTATGCTGATGCATATCGATCGTGTAGATTTCGTCGGTACCTACGCTTTCGATCAATTTGCTCACGGTTTTGAAGCTCAACGCTTCACCCGGCTTGAAACGTTCGTCCTGCCTCGCATAAGCGAAGTAAGGCATGAAAGCTATGACCCTCTTGGCGCCAAGATCCTTCAAAGCGTCCGTCAGCAGAAGGTATTCGAACAATAATTCGTCAGGTGTATGATGAATTGATTGAATAACCGCAACAGTTTGATCCTTTACCTCACTAAGGACCCTAAGGTATTTTTCACCGTCAGGAAATCTGCGAACCTCCAATCCTCCCAAATCAACACCTAATTCCTTTGCGACCTTTGACGCTAGGGCTTCGGAGGTTGACCCTCCAATCACGATCATTCTACTTCACTGCGAGCTCGGTAATCGTAAGTCAAATAAAACCTATTTTCAAGAGCCGCCACCGAACTGACCGCCCAAAGTGTCGACTACTTCTTGAAAATCATCTATTTCTTTGTGCGAGACATTGCCACTCTTACATAGATCTGCCAGTCTCGAGGCCTTAATAGCAAACGCGAAGTCTGATTCTTTAGCAGCGGGATAATCACCAAAGCCATTTCCGACGAAGAAAACTCGTTTGCCCTTCATCTTTTCTCGCCTGACCAAGTCGTCTTTGAAGTTGATTGAAGACGGAGTAATCTTTTTGGGAAAAGTGAGAGCGTAACCATTTTCAGTAAATTGCGACTTTGGAGCACAAATTTTGATGAATTTCAACCATCCGTCCCTGTTAAGAAAATGTTGAATGCAAAAGTCGAACCCACCACTAGCGACTATGAGCTGTAGGTCGTTTGACATACAATAATTGACCAGCTGAGCAAAGTTTGGCCTAAGAGCTGTGACTCGGTCAAGCCGCTCTAAGATTGTCTCCTGTGAAACTTTTATCATGGCGAATTCCTGCCTCAGGGAGTCTTCAAACGAAACTTCGCCTCTCTCAAGGGCTTCCTCTATCCGCTTCCACTCGGGGTTTGCGTAGAGATCCAAGGCTACTTGTGCCGTATCGATGTTGACGATCGTCCCGTCAAAATCGCTAATCACTGTTACTTTCGCGAACCGGTGGCGGTTCATTGATGGTCTGACCTCGAAACCACTAGGGTGAGGGTTAAAGGTAAATGTGCCCACTCGACCATCATGCGGTGATTTGCAATGCTGAATAGAATTACAGTCGTAGTTGCCCAATGGTGCCCCCACTGCGTTCCCCTATCCCTCGAGAAGGGTGAACAGATGGCTAAACAACTCGGCGTTGAGTTGCGTGTGCTTGACATAGACGACCCGGAACAGGAGAAGATTGCAGATTCTTTGGTCAAAGATTATGGAGACCAGGCTGATGACTATCTGATACCTCAAGTGTTCTTCGAGGAAGACGGCAGAGTCAATCATGTCTTTACAGGGTTCTCGGAAGGCGTTGACGTGACAAGGTCCCGCTGGGACGACTTCTTCGCAAGCGAATATTATCAGGCCAAACTAGGCACTCATAAGAAAACGAACTAATACTCATCAACTTCTCGTCAGATTGGATTTACAGGCAGGGCAAAACCTCTCAACCATATTGAGGTCGTGTGCGAAAAGCTTCAAGCAGCCTGACCGCGAACGATCTCCTACACATAGTGAGATAGCGATCTGTTTCGCCGCATCCGTCCGAGCATATCTAGTCCAATAGACTTCAGTAATTGGCGAATTGGTTCCGGCCTTGGCTTCGAGGGTTTCAAGGGCGTTTCCGCCGAGTTCCCATCCGTGCCGTGAAGCGACTCGAACATCGTTGTGGGTAAAGTTCTCCTTTCCCACTTCTATCTCTAACTTATCAGTGAACCATTTAAGATCCGGTTTTTGGCTGAAATAAACTACTTGAGATACGAACCCGTCGGGACATACGTATGCTCCTACGATGCTTGTAGAGTTCTCGGCCACTACCCTCATTGACGTAGGCTTATCGCAATGCCTGAAGCATTTTCCTTTGAAACTGAGATGCTCTCGGACGAATTCCGGTAACCAATCCATCCTGATCACTTAGCGGAGCTCACTTGGCATCAGGGAACTTTAAAACGTTCCAGGGGGTGACAATCGCGAATCACGTTGAGATCACGAGGGACCGCTGCCATTTCTCTAATAGTTGTCGGCGTGTCGCTCGTCGCTTTAGCTGCAATCTTAATCATGTCACATGCACCGACCTTAACCTGGATAATCCTCGCTGCGGTCGGTTCCATCCTTTTCCTAATTGGAGTAGTACTTTTCATAATGGAACTTCTGGAAACTTGGTTGAGTAGAGGACAGAGGGTACTGGTCGACGGCCTTCAAGCAGGGTAGAGGAAAAATGCCACAACCCGATTCTGGTTTTCTCCTCGAAGTGGCTGAGTCCGCTGCCAGGGAAGGGGGAAAGAGACTGGAGATGCTTTTCCGCCGAGGAAAGTTATCGATAAGACGAAAGTACGATTATGCGGGGAGCATTGTTACGAACGCCGACTTGGAATCAGAAAAACTCATTCTTTCAAGGATACGGAGGAGCGGCGTCAAGAGTACGGTTGTGTCCGAAGAGGCGGGCAGGATTCGGTTTGGTTCACGCGACGTGACCTGGGCGGTGGATCCGCTAGATGGCACACTCAACTTTGCGAAGCGGATACCACATTTCGCGGTTTCGATTGGCGTGAGGGTTGGTAGGAGGACGGTGGCTGGGGCGATTTATGACCCAATATTGGAAGAGATGTTCACGGCGAGGCGAGGTGGAGGAGCATTCCTAAACGGAAAGAGGATTAGAGCTTCAAATGCCACCGCGCTTCGCAACTCAGCGCTCATCTTTGAATGGTGGGAGCCCGAACCTTCGATACTAGACCCGTTGGGCTTAGAGAAGAGACTCTACAAGTATACACGAAGCTTGCGGTCGCCTGGAAGCATCGCGCTAAACCTCTGTTCAGTTGCATCGGGGAGATTTGACGGGTTGATCACTGTGTTTCCAAAATCTCCCGTCTATGAAGTAGC